>Ga0164292_10005587_pt1 | contig 10303 bp, 9 predicted proteins | sample GEODES117metaG_FD_111486 | JGI IMG/M metagenome (GOLD analysis project Ga0164292, IMG submission 111486) | Eutrophic lake water microbial communities from Lake Mendota, Wisconsin, USA - GEODES117 metaG | ecosystem: Environmental > Aquatic > Freshwater > Lake | place: USA: Lake Mendota, Wisconsin... | reverse complement strand
GGGGTGTTGTTCCCGACGGGGCTTGCGAGGTTGCGGCGCGGGCAATCGGTTGTATCGGTTCGACGCTGGCCGATTGCAGACCGGTGCCGTTGATCGACGAAGAGGTCGCGGCGTCGCAGAGCGGGATACGGAATTGCCCTTGGCAGGTCGGGCAGCGGCCAACCTTGCCGGCAAGATCCTGTTTGATGTTCAGCGGATGACCGCAGTGATGGCAGGAGAATCGGATTCCCATGGCGGGAGAGGCGTCGATGAGTTTGGGGTAGCGGTCGAACGTTTAACGGTAGTTTTCGTGGCACTTGTTGCAGGCCTGCTGGATCCCGCCGACCGCGGTGCCGACGGCGGCGGCGTCGCCTCGATCGAGGGCCCGTTTCACCGCGACAGAGGCGGCGATCAGCTCGTCGCAGAGCGTTGCGTATTCCTTGTCGTCGGCATCAGGGAGCCCCTCGGTCTTGAGGACTTGTCCGAGCACCGCCGTGAGCTCGGCGGCACGCCGGAGCTTGTCCCCTTCGGCCTTGATCGTCCCTTCGTTTTGGGAGGACTCTTTGATCGGATTTTCGACGAGGTATTCGCCGTACTGCATGAGCGGCACGCGATCGGCGATCAGCGACCAATCGTTGGTCTGCTCGGCCTCGCGGCTGGCGAGTCCGCCGCCGGAGACCAGGTCATCGAGGTCGTTGCGACGGAGCTTCGTTTCGTTGAAGACTTGGAGCGAACCCGATTTGCAATTCGCCGCTGATCGGGCGAGGAGGTCGCGGGCGGCGGCCGCGTCTTTTTTCCAGCGTACCTCCCCTTGGTGTTCGACGATCACGGCGAAGAGCGACGCGAGGGTGGTCAAGTGCAGCCGTGCCTTTTGGTAATCACCCCCTTTGAATGCGGCGGGCGTGCTGACCGAGTTGTCGAATTCGAGCTTGATCCGTTTGATCTCGTCTTCTAGCGAAGCGGGGCTGATCAGTTGCGTGAACCCGCTATCGGCTGATCCCGCGGGGGAGGGAGCAGCGGGGTCGGCGGTCGAGGGTTTGGCAGCCGCTTTGGGCTCGGCGGGTTTGGCGTCCGATGATCGGGCGAAGAGATCGAAGAGCGAAGGGCGTTCCCCTTGGATCGCTTCGGCGGGTGATTCGAAAATGATCCCCTTGAGGTCTTCGGGTTTGAACACGGGTGGCTTGGCACGTTTCTCCTTCTTCGCCACCTTTTTCTTTTCCTGGGCAGTGGTCACCGAAGCCAAAGCGATGAACAGAGCCAGGGTGATGAGGAAATGACGCGGTCGAAGGGTCCTGATGTGGCGCTGAATCATGGTTCGGCAGGGCTTTTGATCGCGAACAAGAGAAGGGGCATGGCAAAGCGGTCCGATCATTGTAGGGGGTCGCCCGAAAGACGCAAAGCAAATCGTCTGGCGACATTCCCAAGGTGAGGTTCGCGACTCAGTCATGCCGCCATTTGCGGCTGAATCCTCCATTGACCTCGATCGTTTGGCCGGTGATGAATTCGCTCGCGGGGTTGGCGAGGAAGAGGACCGCGGCGGCGACGTCGGCCGGGGTCCCCCATCGCGACATGAGCGCTTGCCCTTGGGCGCGTCGGTCCCAATAGTCACTCGTCCCTTCGCCCCAAGCGGTGCGGATCCATCCCGGTGAGACGGTATTGACCCGCACATGCGGCGCCGCGGATTGGGCGAGCGATTTCGCGAAGGCCTCGACACCGGCTTTGACGGGACCGAACATTTGGCCGGCATCCCCTTCCATCCCGTGCGGGGCTTGGTCCCACCCGATCAGGATCAAGCTGGGCGCCGGCCGCGACCGGGCATCGCCGCGGCCCTGTGCGTTGGGCGGGGCGGCATCCGACCATCGGGCCAGGGCGGCGCGGGACACGGCGATCGAGCCGAGGAGATCGACCTCGATCAGTCGCTTCAGTTTGGCCTCGAAAGTCCATTGGGCGGCCTCGCCGGTCAAAACATCGACGCCCGCGGCATGGACCCAAATGTCAGGCCAGGCAAGCGTTTCGAAGGCCGCGTTCACGAGCCTTTGGCAGTCGGCAGGAGAACCGCAATCGGCTTGCAGCGAAGTCGCCTGGCAGCCACGTTCGCGGACGGCCTGGAGCGTTTGCGTGCAACCGGAAAGATTGCTGGCATAGTGCGCGATGAGCGACGTGATCCCCGCGTCGGCCATCGCGATGGCGACTTGCCGACCGATCCCGCCGGAGGCCCCGGTGACGACCGCCGTTAATCCGCAGAGCGGGCGATCGAGCGGTTGTGCGAAGGGCGTATTGCCTTGCGGCTTGCGGCCCTGTAATTCGCGGCCCGAAAATTCGTGGTCCGAAGTGGTTTGCAGACCTAACGTTTCGTCGGGCATCGCGGCGGGCGGGGTAGAGGTTAGGAGTGGTGTATGGCTCCACGTCACCGACCATGTGGAAGTGGTTGTGGTCGATGTAAACGGTCTCGATCACTTCCATGTCATCCAGCGAGTAGGGGATCGGGTAGCCGACGATCGTTCGTTCGCTGCAGTAGATCGTGCACTTGTAGTGGGCATGATGCAACTGGGCGGGGCCGATCAGCGGATAGAAGCGGGGCGGATCGATGTAATCCGCGATCTTCTCTTTGAGGATCCGGACGTTGTTCCGCTGTTTTTCCCACAGGAAGGGGACACCACCTTCGGTCGGACGGGCCCGCTCGATGGCCCGCATGATCTCGTCATCCGACGGCGGATCGAGTGCGACGGCGGGACCGCCACTGGTTGTCGGCCCGAGGATCGGAACCCGATCATAGCGCTCGTGTTGCCAGAACTTCTCTTCCGGGCGATGTTGTTGCAGTGGCGTGACCGGGATCGGTAGGCACCCGGTGCTCACGCTCATGGTCAAGGTGAGCATCGCGAGGGCGGTTGGCCGGGACCAGCGTGCCCCTGAAGTCAATCGTGACATGACATTTATCTCTGATCGGTATGACGTTTATCCGGTCATGGATCACCCGGCGAGGGCGACTCTAGACCTCTATATCGTGTCAATCTGTAACGATCTTGCGGGTAAGTTCGATTTTCTCGGCAAATCGTCGTCGTTTTTCCGAGTGATCGAGCCGCGTGATCGCCGCCGGATGCGAGCGGGCTTCGCGAGGAGCTGTGGCGAAGCCATTTGGCCCGCTTTGCGCTGTCGCCAGCCCGTTTGGGGCCTCTCTTCATTGGCCCGTTTGGGGCCGCTGTTGATTGGCCCTGTTGGGGGGTGCCCTGGTTCGCGTTCGCGTCGATCGGCGTCATTGCGACCTCACCCCGCCACCCAGCACTCGTTACCCGCCCTGGGGGCTCCCCGAAGAGGGTCCCCGTGGGAACCAAAGCTCTTGTCCGGCTCTGGTGCTGCTTGGGCGTGTGCCAGGACGCGAAGGCCGATCCGACAACGAAAAAAGCCCGCCAACCTGTCCTTTTCGGGACGAGTTGGCGGGCGGCGATCGGGGTTGAGCGATCGAGCCACTTCAGGACCGACCCGCAGGCCGGATCGGTCCGAACGAACACCGACCGTTAGCGATCGGTGAAGTCCAAATACCACCAGCCGTCATCCCATTCCAAGCTGACGCGACGCCAGCCCAACGGGACTTGCGGGTAGGGATAGAACGGCCCGATGTATGGGAAGGCCGTCGGGCTGTACTGCTGCGGGTAGGTGACCGCGGCATAGTTCGGATAAGCCGCGTACCCTGGCCACGCGTAATTCGGCAGGTAAGCCTGGTCGTGCCCGCCGCCGACACCCGAGTAGGGTGCCATCGGGACGGGAGCCCCGGGGTAGCCACCTGGCGGGCAGGAGCTAGCGGTTTGGGCCGGAACCCCTTGACCCATCTGGTAAGGGACCATCTGCGCAGGGACACCGCCACGGCCGGCCGCCATCTGACCCGGGAAACCTTGCCCCGAAGGATACGGGACCTGGGCACCGGGGTTGACCATCATCGCACCCGGAACCATCCCGGGGATCGCTGCTGCCGGGTTTGGCACACCCGGGGTTCGCGAAGCGACCATTCGGGCCGGGACGCCCCCTGGTCCGACGAAGCTTCCATCGGGCTGGGTCAGCGGCATCGGTTGGAGTTGCGTTTGCGGCATCCCGGTTTGGGCCGGGATGATCGCGATGTTTTCGACGACATCGACCACGCCCGGGGCTTCACGCACCATTGCGAGGATCATCTGCCGCTGTTCGGCCGACGAGGCACGACCGGTCAGGTGAACGACCCCTTCTCGGGTGTTGACGTCGACCCCGAAACCTTTGAGCTGCCCTTCTTTTTGGGCATTACCCAGCGCCGAAACGACCGCACTGGTCACATGGGCGTCACCGACCTGCGTCGGGACGACCTGGCCCGCGGCGACCCGGCCAACGCCGACTTGGCCCGTGACTGCTTGGCCCGTGACTGATTGGCTGGGGAAAACCGGCAACGGGACGCTACCCGGCTCGGTGGTCGCCGCCGTCTTGATGATCGAATCGGATTGAAGCATCTCCGACGCCGGGTCGAAGAAGGCCCCTTCCCCTTTCTTTTCCTCGGCCGGGATCACGACCGGCTTGGGATTCGCGGTCGCCTTGGAAGCATTCGCAAGCAAAGCGTCGCGGAAGGAGAAGCCAGGAGCGGGTTTAGCGGCTTCGGCAACCTTGTTCGCTGGCTTTGCCGCTTCGGCGGGAGCCGCCTTCACCCTGCTGGCATCCTGGACCGGCTGTGGGGTGGAGGTGGCGAACGCCTTGGTCGCAGCCCCCTTCGCATCGGTCGCGAGGGCTTGGGACGCGTTGCCTTTCGACTCGCCCTTCGCTTCGGACGCGATGGCGGGATTCACGTCACCCTTGGCCTTCGCGACGGTCGCGGTACCGACCTCGATCTGATCCACGACATTGGCCACCCCTTCGACCCCTTTGGTCGCGGCGAGGACGGCCTCTTTCTGTTCGGCTTGGGTGACGTTGCCACGGAGCAACACGACACCCTCATTGACCTTGAGATCCAGCGTGAAATCCTTCAGCTTGCCGGTATCTCGATGCACTTTCAGGCGATTGATGATTTGCTCGGCGATCTCTCGATCACCGGCCCGGGCCTGCAGCGGCCCGCCGACAGCGATCGCCAGCATCGCGGCCGTGTAAAACAAACGTCTCATGGAGAGCCTCCTACAATCTCAACCCAAGATCTGCCTTGCTGCGACATGCAGACAAAGTCCGCTGGCGCAGCGGTTGATCAATGTTTCGGCCGAAATGACGCTCTCAAGGTAGGTTTTTTCCGATTTTAGCGGTTTCAACCTGAAATCCGCCTTTTCCGTCCCTGCGGATTTTGCCAGGGCGTATCCAAATTAACATCACGCCGCCCGCCGGTCCCGGGAGTCGCCCAATTCTTGGACCGCTTCGATCGCCGCTTCGACCGATCCGAGCTGGGCCACAAGCTTTTGGATCGACGCGGCCTGTTCGTGGTTGGCTTCGATCCCCAGATCCTCGAGCACCTCGACCAATTCGGGGATGCGCAGTTGGGCGATCAAATCTTCCAGGGTTTCTTCCGGGGGCGGGTCTGATTCGGGCATGGTTCGTCCGTTGCGGTCCCTGGTGGATCGGATCTGCCGGATTTTCGCGGGGCGGATTGTTTCCTGGGGAAGGCGATTTGACCCGTTACCGCGGGACGTTGGTCTTCCTGTTCGCAGACAGATTCGCCGTCGACTTTCGATGTAGCATCTTCGACGGGCTTCGCGAAACGGCGATTTCAACCTAGAATCGCGTTCGGTTCGGCTGCCAACCCGCCGCCTGCTCAGCGACATGCTCAGCAATTTGCTTCGGGCGGAATTTCCTGCAAATCCCTTCAATCTTTCGGTGAGTTACGATGAGCGGCGACTGTGATTTTGGTCTGATCGGATTGGCGGTGATGGGCGAAAATCTTGCCCTCAACGTCGAAAGCCGTGGGTACAAGGTTGCCGTTTACAACCGAACCACCTCGAAAGTCGATGAGCTTTTGGCGGGGCGGGCCAAGGGGAAAAATTTCGTCGGTTGCCACACGCTCCAGGACTTCGTCAAAGCTGTCAAACGCCCTCGCAAGTTGATGATGTTGGTCCAAGCCGGCCCGGCGGTTGACGGATTGATCGAGCAGTTGATCCCGCTTTGCGATCCGGGCGACATCCTGATCGATGGTGGCAATACGCATTACCTCGACACCGAACGCCGCACCAAGACGGTCGAGGACGCGGGGCTCCTCTTTTGCGGTTCGGGCGTTTCGGGGGGCGAAGAAGGGGCGCTCAAGGGGCCCAGCCTCATGCCTGGCGGGAGCGCCAAGTGCTGGCCCGAAATCAAGCCGATGTTCCAGGCGATCGCCGCCAAGGTCGGCCCCAAAGGGGACATCCCCTGTTGCGAATGGGTCGGACCCCGAGGTGCCGGGCACTACGTCAAGATGGTCCATAACGGGATCGAATATGGCGATATGCAGCTGATCTGTGAGGCCTACCAGCTGCTGCACGACCTCGGGGGGCTGAGCAACGAGGAGCTGTATGACGTCTTCGCCGAGTGGAACCGTGGGGACCTGCAAAGCTATCTGATCGAAATCACCCGCGACATTTTCAGCGTTAAGGACGACCAAGGTGGTGACGGCTTCCTCGTCGATAAGATCCTCGATGTCGCCGGGGCGAAAGGGACCGGCAAGTGGATGAGCCAATTAGCCCTCGACTTGGGCGTTCCGAGCACTTTGGTGACGACGGCGGTCTTCGCCCGTGGCCTATCGGCCCAAAAAGAGGCGAGGCTCCGTGCTGGCAAACTGTTGGCCGGCCCTAAACCGGGCGACAACGCCGAGCTGCGGGCGATTTGCCAGAAGCTGATCGGCGACAAAAAAGCCTTCATCGAGGCGGTACGCAAGGCGCTGTATGCGTCGAAAATCGTCAGCTATGCCCAGGGCTTTGTCCAGCTCCAGGCCGCGTCGGCGGAACACCAGTGGGGGCTCGATTATGGCCAGAACGCCCTGCTGTGGCGGGGAGGTTGCATCATCCGGGCCCAATTCCTGGACCGGATCAAGGAGGCCTTCGATCAGGACCCGAACCTCGAAAATCTCCTGCTCTTCCCCTATTTCCGCAAGGCGGTCGACGAGGCGCAGCCCTCGTGGCGGGCCGTTGTGGCGGCCGCGGCCGTGATGGGCATTCCGGTCCCGGCGTTCAGCGTCGCCCTTAATTATTACGACGGATATCGCCTCCCACGTCTCCCCGCCAACCTGCTGCAGGCCCAACGGGACTACTTTGGCGCGCATACTTATAAGCGAGTCGATCGGGAAGGGACGTTCCACACCGAATGGCTCGACCTGCGGAAACAGCCTTCCTGATCCGCGGGCGCCGATCCTGACCACCCGCTGATGACGGAAATACCTTGACCAAGCCCTCCCCCGGTCGGCAATGGCGACTCTGCCGAAAAGAGTTGCGAGAAACTTTGCGTGACCGGCGGACGATCTTGACCTTGGTCCTGATGCCGCTGCTCCTTTACCCGCTGCTCAGCATGACGTTGCAGCGGTTCCTCGCGTCGTCGAAAGTCGATGCCGGGACGGCCTATCGGATCGCGGTCCGCGGCGAGGAGGAAAATGCCGTCGTCCGGACGTTGCTCGACGACCCGCTCAGTCAGCCCCCCGCGGAGATCCTCGCGGCGAATGACGCGGCGGTTGCGAAGTTCGAAATCTTCGCCCCTCGCGACCAAACGCCCGAGCAGACCTTGGAACAGGGGCTCGTTGATTTGGCGATCGAGGTCATCCCGGGACGGCCACCGAGGCTCGATCTGATCGCCAGGAAGACCGACCCGTCGAGCCTCGCCGCCCGGAGGATCTTTGTCGAACGCCTTCAATGGCTGAAGTTGGGATTGGCCCAGCGCCGCCTTTCGGCGATCGCCCCGGGTCGTCCCAACCCACTCCCCGAGATCAGCGTCCGTTCGCTCGAAGGGACCCAGCGCGGTTCGATGCTGGCGACGCTCGTCCCCCTGGTCCTGGTGCTGATGACGATCACGGGGGCGGTCTATCCCGCGATCGACCTGACCGCTGGGGAGCGGGAACGGGGGACGATCGAAGCGCTGATCGCCTCACCGATCTCTCGCGGACAGATCCTCTTCGCCAAGTACACCGCCGTCGTCACCGTCGCGCTCCTGACGGCCGTCGTCAATTTGGTCGCGATGCTGATCACGCTCAAAGCCGGAGGGTTGATGCCACTGTTGACCGGTGGTGACGCGGGCGTCCCGTGGCGGGCGCTGCTGCAGATCTTCGGGCTGCTCGTTTTATTCAGCGGTTTTTTTTCTGCCGTGTTGTTGTCGCTCACCAGTTTCGCCAAGTCGTTCAAAGAGGCCCAGGCTTACCTGATCCCCTTGATGCTGCTGTCGCTCGCCCCGGGCGTTCTATCGCTGATTCCAGGTGTGCAGCTCACCCCGAAGCTCGCCGTCATCCCGCTGGTCAACATCATCTTGCTCGCCCGCGAGCTTTTGGCCGGTTCGGTCGACCCCGTCTCGGCCACGGCCGCCGTCTTATCGACGATCGCCTACGCCGCCGCGGCGCTGGGGATCGCCGCTAAGCTCTTCGGAAGCGACGCGGTGCTGCGCGGGTCGGAGGTCTCTGCCGCGTCCCTTTTTACCAGGCCGCAAAGGCCCAGCGATGTCCCGACCCCCGCGACCGCCGCCCTGGTCCTCGCCGCGATCTTTCCGATCTATTTCTGGGTCTCCAATTCGCTCGCCCAATCCGCCCGCGCCACGCCCGCAAACGCGGCAAGCGGATCGGAGGTCGTACAAGGAGCGATCAAGGAAGTTGCGCAGCAGATGCCATCGGGCGAGGTCAATCTCTCCCGTGCGCTCCTTTCCAGCGCCGCGGCGCTGGCGATCGTTTTTGGCGGTGTGCCGTTGCTCGCGGCCTGGTTCGGCCGCGACGCGATGGTCTCGACCTTTCGCTTGCGTTCGCCGCTCACCCCCAGCCAATTGATCCTTGCCACGGCGGGCGCTGGGGTGATGGGGCTTGGCCTGTGGGGGTTGGCTCACGAATCGTTCCTGCTGACCAGTGGCGGGATGGCCCCCGAAAGGCTCGAGATGGCTCGCCAACTCCTACAACGGCTCGGACAAGTTCCGCTCTGGTTGGTCCTGTTGGCGTTGGCGATTGCCCCCGGGGTGATCGAAGAACTCTGTTTTCGTGGTTACCTCTTCTCGGCCTTTTCGAAGGTGATGTCGCCGACGCGAACGATCTTGTTGACTTCCGTCCTGTTCGGGCTCTTCCACGTCCTCACCGGCAGCTCACTCCTGGTGGAGCGTTTTGTCCCGACGACGCTCATGGGGCTCTTCTTGGGTTGGGTCGCCTACAGGACGGGCTCCGTCTGGCCAGGGATGCTCCTGCACGCCGTCCACAACGGTTTCCTGAACACGCTCGGCCGTTACCGTGACAAGCTCGCGTTCCTCGGAACGGTCGACCAGGAGTGGGCGCACCTTCCGCCGACTTGGCTCGTTGCCACCACAGCCGTCGCGATTTTGGGTGTCGCCCTGGTCGCTTACGCCACCCGGCCGTTTCCCAACTCGATCACGGGCCGAGTTATCGAACCCGCCGGGTCCTGACCTTTTTTCTTGACACCCCCGACCGATCGGGTAAACTCAAGAAACGCTAATGAGATTCATTCTCAGTAGCATTGGCCAAGCCCTCTGGGTGGGGGGCGGCTTCCCGTCGGACCGAAGGTTGGGGCTTGATCCCGAATGAACGACGTCATTTTGGCGGTGCTGAGCGACGAACGAGACGACGAGCGGGTCGTGTTGGTCCACCGGCGGGAATTCGGCAACCATCAAATCTTGCTGCGGCGGGAGTCGTTCAGCGACGATGTTGGCTGGTTCGAGCAATCTTCGGTCGCGATTTCGCCCGACCAGGTGGGGCAGTTGAAGCAGGCGTTGGGGCTCCTTCCGGGCAACAGGCTCCGCAGTCCCAACCGGCTGACAGCGGGTTCTCGCGGCCGGGTCACATCGGACTGCGGGTGAACAAAGGCGCTGCCGATCGCTCCTCCCGGCAAAGCTCGTCGGCATCGCTTCGCGAGCTAGCGGGTGATGGCGAAGTGTTATCATGACGCTTTCGCCTCGCTCATCAGCTCGCCTTCAGGTTCATCATGCGGTCTGACCATTCTTGTCGCGGGGGCTCACCTTCGCGTGTGTCGTTTCGTCCGTTCGTTCGTTATGCCACGGCGGGGACGCGGGGTGATTCGGTCAGGGACCACGACCGGGCCAATGGGATCGGCAAGGAGAGGCACTTGGCGATCGCTCCGACTCGGGTTTGGCCGTTCGCGATCGTCATCGCCTGGCTGCTGCTATCCCTCGCATCGGTTCGGTCGGCCGATGCGGCGACCAAGCCGAACGT
>Ga0164292_10005585_pt1 | contig 10306 bp, 19 predicted proteins | sample GEODES117metaG_FD_111486 | JGI IMG/M metagenome (GOLD analysis project Ga0164292, IMG submission 111486) | Eutrophic lake water microbial communities from Lake Mendota, Wisconsin, USA - GEODES117 metaG | ecosystem: Environmental > Aquatic > Freshwater > Lake | place: USA: Lake Mendota... | reverse complement strand
TACGATATTATGAATGAAGCTGAAGAAAAGGAAAAGAGAAGAATTGCATTGTTGTTCATTGTGATCGACAATAAGGTATTGTTATTCAAGAGAAGCCCAGAGGAAACAACAAACGCTGGAAAATACGGAATGTTGGGTGGACACATTGAAAAGGGTGAATCACCAGAGGCGGCATTGAAAAGGGAAATCAAAGAGGAAGCGGGAGTTGAATTAAAATCCTTCAAGAAATTAAAGACATATGAATTGGATGGCGTTCAATTGAATGTATTCTATACAAATGAATTCGACACGGAGAATATCAAGTTGGATAAGAAGGAACATACAGGAAAGAAATTCTTCACACTGGAACAACTGGATGAGATGTCCCCAGAAGAATGCATTGATACAAATAAAGGAATCGCCAAAGATTACAACAAGAAGGCAAAAGAGGATAAACAGCTCAATGAAACCATTGAGAGAATGAAATCCATCATAGGTTTATAATTCAATGTTATTGAACGAACAAATATCGAAAATGAAAACAATTATGGGCATTTCTGAAGAAATGATAGAGATACCCAATGATAGCAGTTTAATGAATTTCTTTCATGGTGGCGACTTGGATGAGATCAAATACGATATACAACAAAAAACTGACAGGCAACAATACGGTTCTGGTTTATACCTGACAACATATTATGACGTTGCAAAAAAATATGCAAAGGGCAATAGAAAGATGTATTTGGTTTCGGTGCAAAAGGGCATGGATATAAACGATAAGAAGGTGGATATCGAAACTTTAATGCAATTCCTTAATCAAAGCTTCCCCAAAAAAACGGCACAGACCATACTTAATTTAGCTAATTACAGAATACACAATGATGGCATACCATTATATTTGGTGAATAACATATTAATAAACCACAATTACCTTAAAGGTCCCAAATCAGTTGCATGGAGAACGTTTCTGGTTGGTTTGGGCGTTGATTACGAGATTGTGGATAACGCTTTTGGTTATGGTGACACAATGATGGTTTTATATAACCCAAGTTTAATAAAGAATGTTAAACGAATTGAACCAAAGGATACATTGCCCACGTACAATTTAGCGAAATAAAAAGAAAGTTATCAGTAGGCAAAAATAACAACCCTCAGAGAGATCTGGGGGTTTTTTATTGTGGTATATGATCGTTAACGTCCTTTTTAACTTTTGATATCATCTTAAGCATATTGGTGTTATCGGTCTTGATGATGGTCTTTGTCTGAACAACTGGTTCTTCAATTCGCATCATGGAAACCTTATGGTCACCATCAGGCTGCTCATCACCACCGAAACGATTTTCATTTCTTCTCTCTTCCAGGATGGTAACCTTGCCGTTGGTCTTTTTGGCCTCAGCTTCCAGTGAAGATATCATGATAAGAATTTCCTGTTCCCTTTGAACAAATTTATTGGTGCAAGACATCTGACCATCGATGAGTTGATTGTTTAACTGCGTCACTCTTTGTGTAAGTGTTTGAATTTCAGCACGTTGGTTCTCCACCTTAATCTTTAGTTCTTCGGTGTCATGGGTTAATGAGTCGATAATCTTTGGCCCCACAGAGATGAAGGTGATGGAGAGCAATAGGAATATAAGCGCAAGCAGACGCTGGCCGACTGATAATTTTGAAAGGATCTCTGAGATGTGCTTGAACATGGTTTTTGATTTACATATAAATAGTCTGTTTACAGTAAACTAACAACTGTAAACATCTTATCGCGACAAATATCGCGACAGTGTGTCGCAATAAGATATCGTTTAAAAGGCCGATATTTCGGAATAAAAAATTCCCCAGAAATTTTTTTGAAAAACGGTTTTAGAATAAAAAGGGGGTCATGTTTTGAAAATGGGTCTTTCGCCAGAATGGGGGTACCGCTCGCAGAGGGGGTCCGAAATTTTGGAAAAAAAATACCTGGAAATTTTTTTTTGGAAAAAGTTCATACGGATATCTGAGCCCCCCTTTTGGCACGGGGTGGGGGGGTATATGGGGGGGTAAAGGTGAGGGGGGGGGTCATATACTACTTACTGACCAAATAACCTAATATAGTTATCCACATTGCTGACCAAGTTATCCACAGGGTCTATTAGCCATTTTAAAGCGATTTAAGGGGTTTTTGTTTTAATCTATATAAAGATACCACCCGTATATAGATAAGCGAATAGCGGCAAAATAAGGCATAAAAAAAGGGGTGCTTTGTTGCACCCCTCTCTTATCTTTAATAAGCACTTACCTAAAAGGTAAGCACTTGTTTGTTTGACCTTACTTCTTTGATGCCCTCAATTTTGATAGTCCTAAAAATAACATCGTTTTCCAAGCCTTGATTAACTGCTTTTGCTACCTTTGGTTTGAACTGCTTAATAGTTTCAATTTGCTCACTTGTAGCCTCAATACCATTAACATAGTATTGTTTAGTTTCAGCACTATTAACGATGCCCGAAAGGTATCTATCATCTACCTTGTTACGATTGCGAACGATTGAACCATTATTGCTATCGTAAACTTTTTCGTGCCAATTTTGTTTGGCTTCAAAATCGGCTTCATTGCCCTCTTTAATTCGCTTGTTATTTACGGCATTTTCGTAAACACAATTTAAACTAAAATTGTAATTAACCAATTTAGTAATTTCATCATTGGCTAAGGGATTGCCACGCTTTAATTGTTTTTCGCTTACTACTGCAATAATGTAAGCGAATGTAGCACTACCACCATCGTTGATAGTGTTCATAATTTGTGCCTCTTTTTCAGTTAGGACTTTAACGCTGTTTTGTTGATTGTTCATAATACTAATTGTTTAAATTTGTAATGCAAAGAACGGCATAAAAAACTTTACAAACAAATTTATTTTAATTAATATCAAAATATTTTTTTTCTATGGATCTATAAAGCACCCCAAAAAAAAATTCCCCTATCTTATATTTGATAAAATATGTTATTAAAAGTTTACAAACAAATTTATTTGCAATTATTTTTTTATATTAATCAAAACTGATTTTAAGCCGTTTTAAGCCACTTTAATAGTTTAACTGATAAAATACCTATAAAACAAAAAAGGGTGCATTTAGCACCCCTTTCCGTTCGTTTGTGGCGATTACTTAACCACCTCTGCAAACTGCTCAAACAATCTGCGTTCCTTTTGAGCCACTGAACCAAACATTTTGGTATCATCTTTATCAGAACCCAACATATGTGTTGTGTACTTCGTTACACCACTGAATAAACCCCACATTGTTTTACCTTTGTAAGTAGTTTCTTGAGCCAAGGCATCACGAAAACGCATAATGTTATTTTTGTTTCGTGTGCTGATTGTATCTGCATCTGCTTTAACATCTGCCAAAGATACTGCGAATAACCCCTTTAAAACTTCATCAACCCACTTGTCTGACATTGGCACTTCTGACAATTTTTTGATAGTTTCAAAGTTTGCCTTTTCCTCTGCTCTCACTTGCTCTGCTGACTTTAACAAATCATCAATTTTGATTACCATAGATTTAGTATGTTTAATCTTTGAACTCAAACCACGATAAGCACCAAAGAAAGTGTTTTGGCAACTGATTGTAGTGGTTGAATGACCGAATGCAAGGCTTGTAGAACCGTCAAATGAATTAACTGCGGTAAGGTATCCTTTTACCATATCGCCATAGGCTAAATTCAAATCATCAGTTTTTAACTGAATGAATACTTTTGAACCACCACCCAATAAACCCGCATTGTGAATTGGCAAATCTGCTGACTGCGATAATTGAAATAACAATTCAGCCATTTGCTGATTTTGGAAAACTTCGTAAGATGCTTTATGCACCCCCAAGATTTTTTGGTTATCCTCACGAACGATAGCAACGCTATCTGTAATGATACCACTTGCAGTCTGCAATACTTCTTTGTTTGCTGACCAATTTAAACCTGCTTTTTCTAAAAGCATAAAAGCGTTAACGCTGTCGTTGTTGTTAATGTAAAACATATATTTATTTTTTAGTTGTTTAACTTGATGCAAAGTACGACATAAAAAAGTTTACAACCAAATTTATTTTAATTAATATGAAAATATTTTTTTTATCTTAAACAATTTCTTTCGTATTTCAAAGGTATAAACAAACCTAAACTTGTGGTAATTTGTTTATTGGTGCTAACATCAATTTTAACCCAACCAATGTGGTAATTAAGATAAACCCCACCAACCAAACTATTATCATTAACTCTATTAGATAAGATACTGAATGAACCCAAATCTTTATCATTATAGTTATTGTAAGATTCTTTTTGATTGTAATTAATACCAATGTGAACCCCAACCCTAAAATCATTATTATTGTTTAATACCTTGCCGATTGCTATTGTGGTATTAACTTCATTACTATATGAACTTACCGCATCATAATGCTTTGCGTTTGGGTGCAAATCAGCATCAACAATATCATATCTAAATAAAGGTGCTAACTTACCCTGTTCAATCTTACTATAAGATAATGAACCATAGTAACCAATATTATTTGCATCAACCCCAAAAGTATAGTTATTTAATTTAGTATTAACCCCAACCAAAATTTGTGCGTTTGCAACCAATGTGCCAACCGCGAACCCGATTAATAATATTATCTTTTTCATTGATTCAAATTAACATATAAAAAAGTTTACAAACAAATCTATTTTGATTAAAATGAAAAAGGGTTACATTTCTGCAACCCCCTTTATTCCTTAACCCATTTTCCTCACATTATCCCACAACTTCCAACCCTTTTCATTAAACCTAGCGTGTTCTTTAATCCACTTCATTACCAGGTCTGAATAGTAACTGCTTGTTAATTCATTTAATAGATTATCAACCTCTCTCTCTGCATTGTTGGATGCACTATCAAATTCGTAGTTACCGATTACTTTTTTACTGTAATAATCAACACTTTGAATTGAGATGCAATTTCCGTTTGTGGTTACCTTGATAATTCCACCAACTGCGTACTCACCGATTTTGAATTGTTTTGTTGCCATATTCTTATTTATTTTGTTAATTCAAAGATACAAATAAAAAAGTTTACAACAAAAAAAAGTTTGGGGAACTTTCATTCCCCATTCTTTTACAATCTGATTTCAGTATGTTCTCTATCTTCCTTTGTCAATGGAAAACCGATTGACAATAAAAGAATAAAACTGAACGCAACAAACCCCAACACGATGCCAATAACCAATTCGGTGGTGTTGGCAAGTTCATTCAATGAACCCCAACATAAACCTACTGCAATGAATCCTAATACTGATAGGACTAACGGAACGATTTTAATTTCTCTTTTCATTTCTATTTTGTTTAATTATAATTCAAATATCGTTATAAAAAAGTTTACAAACAAATTTATTCTAAAATTTGATAATTGTCCTCACCAATGATCACCCCCAACCTTCTACCATTGTCCCATAGAACGCTGATAACATCAAACCCAACATTTGTGATTATACCTTCCGTTCCACTCTCCACTGGGTGTTGTTCATTAACCATTGAGATTAATTTAATTCTTTTACCGATTAAGTGTCTATTGTCCATATACTTTTTAATTAATTTGAAATAACTCTGCCATCGTCAGCATAACTTTGTTTCGGTGCGTGGCTTGGGTGGTATGCAACCTTCCTTACAACATCATATATGATTGTATCACCTTTATTCAAACGCTTCTTACTTGAATGGCATTTGCTTGGAAATTGTGCTATGATTATCTTTAACATAATTCAAAGGTCGGCATAAAAAAGTTTACAAACAAATTAATTTAATAAAAAAAAGGGGAATTAATTTTCCCCTTTTATAATTTTTTTAGATAATTAAATCTTTGGTGTTAAAAGTTCTTCTAAACTCGGATTCAAAAGTTCCTCGATAGTTTGTTCTTTTAAAGCACCCTTCATTCCAAGAAAAGAATTAAGTATTCTAATTTCTGAATGATTTAAAATGTAGGTGTGTCCAAATGTTTCCAACAATTCAAAATCTTTGTTACAATCAGTGTGGTGAACCCAAGTCTTATTGTCTGCGTCAACAATCATTGTCATACGCTCGCCATATTCGTTCACGAATTCGGCTCTTAATTTTACCCCTTCTACGTTTTTCATTTTTATTTTTATTTTTATTTTTATCTATGCAAATATCTATATAAAAAAGTTTACAAACAAATTTATCTGCAAAAAAAAATGGGGACTATTGTCCCCACTTTCAAATTGATTAGAATGAAATTACTTATTGAATACGAATGTCCAAATATCTCCATTGTGTGAAACTTGTGGTGTCCAACCAATATAGCCTTCACGAGAATAAAAGAACTGAACATACTGCTTTACTGATTCCACATCAGCGTTGTTGAACGCACTTGATACCTTAAAGGTAATAACCAATGTATTCGTTTTCTTGTTTTTAACAATGGTCATATCCGTTTGGAATACACTTTCGGGTAGTTTAGGTGCTTCCACAACCTTTACTTCTTCGGTGCAAGGATACCACTTTCTCCCCTCATTCTTTCCACTTTCGTTGTAGTGCTTCCAAGCGTCTTTTCCATCCCTCTTAACATCGGGATTGGCTTCAAGGTACTTTTGACGAGCAACCTCGCAATTTTGTGCATCTTGTCCGAATACACTTGCTGAAATTAAGCCGATAACGGCAATAGCGATTAATTTTTTCATTTTGTTTTTATCTAATTGTATGGTACAAATATCCATATAAAAAAGTTTACAAACAAACTTTTAATATAAAACTTTTGTGGTTTTTAATAATTTTGGATCGTTGGTAATGTTCAAAGACATATTCGCATAGAAAGTTAAATCTTTCTTGTTAGGAATTGTATTCCCTTGACAACTGGCAACCCTAACATCATTTTCACAATAAACGAAATCAACTTTAACTATTCCGTATTGTTCGGGAAATCCTGAATCCTTATGTTTGCGAATAATATCAAAACAAAAGTCGTTGCTGAATGTAGTATCAGACATTAACTTTACCGCTTGTTCGTATTCAAAATCGGTGTTTGGATACAATATTATTTTTAGTTTTGGTATTTGGCTAAAAGCATTCAACCCTTCAATTAAAAACAAACTAATTAAAATAAACTTTTTCATATGTTATTATTTTGATAATGTAACTCCTAATTCTCTGAACATTTCGTTTAATTGATAGTCAGTATTAATATCCCCAACCTTTTTATCAATCAATGATAATTCATACATTAAGGTCTTTCGTTTCATACGATACAACCTCGCATCAATCTTGCTTATCTCCATTTGGAAATCAAGTGTTGCAATCTCCCCTTTAATATCGCCAACACGACTATCAATCATTACTAATTGTTTCGTAAGTTTTTCCATATTTTTCTCCGTCTTTTCCATAGTGCAAAGGTATGTCTTTAATAGTTTACAACCAAATTTATTGTGAATAACTTTGTTAATCAAAAAGGGCGACATCTCTGCCACCCTTTCCTTCACAATTAAACAAGTGTCAAGTCAACAACAACTCGCCACTTCGTTCTTCCATAAGACTATCAAGTCTTGCAAGGTGGTTATACAACCTCTCTCTTTCTTTACGATAGATTAAGTAATTGTAATCCATAACCTCATTGGAAAGGTTTTTCCACTTATTCTTAAACACTTGAAAGCAATTATCTGCTACTTCAATGTGTGCCTCGTGAACGCAAGATGAAAGGATATGTATTACTCGTTCAAAGTCTTTCATACTTTCCAACTGCGTTTTAATTTTTTCTTCTTCTACTTGTTCTTGGTCGGGAATACCCGTCAATCGTTGTAAGATGCTTGCCATTGTTATTTGTTGTTTAATTGTTTAATTGTTTAATGTTAATGCGAATATCGGTATAAAAAAGTTTACAAACAAATTTATTACCAAGTTTTTTCATATTTTTCTAAAATATTTTCGGGGTACAATACTCCATTGCCATTCCCCAACACATCTTCCCACCATTTAATACCAACCAACAAACGTGGTACTGCGAACTTCATTACGTCTTCATCGTGTACACGAAAGAATACATCGTTCCTTCCACCTGTACCTTCTTCACCTTCCGTTGGCAAGGTCAATACCTCTTCAATATATTTTCCTCGTACTCCGAACTCTAACTGTAACCAGCCTTCAAAGTTTTCCACTTGGTCTGCTCCGACAACTGTGCCTTCCCAAACGCATAACTGACTAAAATTTTCCATTTTTAATACATCTTTTCTTTTAATTCTTTCGCCTTCGCAAAGTGCTTATCAATCTGCTTCCCAAAACTAACCAACCTTGCCTTTGTCTTGGCGTATGCAAAGAACTGACAATACTCGCTATCAAAGTCAATACCACTACAATTTACATTGCGTTTAATACAATCTTGAAAATCATATGCTGATTCAAATTGGTGTCCGATTACCTCAGACTTCGGGAACCCAGTGATTGACCATTGTGCTCCTTCGTAGTCACCTTTATAGATTGTTAAACCTATACTTGTTTTAATGTCTTTAATTGCTGTCATCTTATTTATTTTGATGATTCAAATATCGCCATAATAAAGTTTACAAACAAATTTAATTAAAACAAAACCAAATAAATTTTAATACCATTGTTACAAACCAAAGGGATATAACGAATACCCCAAAGGTAACTACAACATAATGGATTACGTCTTCTCTATTTTTCATTTTAATTAAAATAAGTGTGTTTAATACCTTTCTTTTTCTCCATTGACTGACTCATAAGGTACATTGATTCTCCCGTAGGTGCATCGTGGTGCGAAATAATTACTTCAACTATACCTTTGTTCTCGGTTGCTAAAAATTTCATTGAAAAGTCGCTATTTGGTGTTAACTTGCTAACCAATACTCTTGCGTTATCAGTTTCAAATTGAGTGTACCCTGCAACACTTCTCCAAGTCAATGATAAACCATACGCAAAGAATTTCTTTATACGCATTTTATTCATCATTGTTTGTACTTCGTAGATAAAGTCATCCCACATAAATTGATAATCATCATCTTGATGAAAGTCGAATGGATTGTACTCTGCCAAGATTGTGCGGTGTTTTGCTACTGCTTGTTCTAATGTTGCCATATACTTGTTTATTTTGTTACTGCAAATATCTATATAATAAAGTTTACAACCTAATTTATTCTGAAAATAATTTCCAAGTCAAGGATTCATCACTTGATAGGTCACAAGCAATTTCCATATTGTTTAGGTGCGTCCAACACTCGTCAGCCATTTCAGTTGGCTTTTGGAATGTTTCATCCAATCCTTGCTTATAGATAAAGGCTCTAATAACTTTTAGGTCATCCTCGATCATTGCAAGTCGGTGCTTTAATTGTTCTACTTCGTTTTTCATAATTCAAAGGTCGGCATAAAAAAGTTTACAACCTAATTAATATTCAAAAACTTTTACCCAAAAGATTGGTAAGTTACCATGTTGGTTTTTGAATTGCTCAACACCAACATCAGCAGCATGGTCTTTATCCCTTGCTTGAACACTCAACCCATACTTTTGGTGGTTGTCCCCTTGTTCGATACCATAAGCATCGTTAGGGTCTTCTGACATAATTGTAACATGATAATTTTTCATATTAATCTATTTTAAATGGTTTCAATTCCAAATGCGTCAACCTCAACTATTTCACAATGATTTTCCAATTCGCTCAAAGAAATTCGCCCCTTATTAGATGAATAATAACCTTGATTTTCGTATCGTTTAACCCATTCCTTTAAAGCATTTTTTGCTTGTTCTTTGGTTGCGTAGGTGTCGCTATGGTGGATTGAAAACCCATCGGGACTGATTACATCGTATTTTGTTTTGTTTTCCATAATTCAAAGGTCGGCATAAAAAAGTTTACAACCAAATTTATTTTAAAAAAAAAATAGGACCCTAAGGCCCCATTCTTTTTAATTAAAACAAATAGATATATGAGTAATCAAAACTCCTTAGTTAAAGTATGGTTGGATGACTTCATTGCCACTCAACTCAACTTGTTCTTTTACGTACTCAACCGCTTTGATGTCGGTCGGGTCATAAACATACGCACCATTGCTTGATGCAACTGCGAACTGACCATTGGACAAACCCCAAAAGTAATAGCGGATTGTGTCATTTGGTTCTAATTCATTTAAAGCATTTGCGCACACCTCATTCAACTCGGGGAATAACTTTACTCCACCCGTAATTGATGATACTATGGCAAGTTTCATATTGCCGTTTGCGAACTCATTTGCCTCGGTAGTTCTTCCGATGATTGTTAGGGCTGAAACCAAGTATGGTTTGTAAGCTCCCGCTTGTGGTCTTGAAAATGGATTGTTCAT
>Ga0164292_10005581_pt1 | contig 10313 bp, 12 predicted proteins | sample GEODES117metaG_FD_111486 | JGI IMG/M metagenome (GOLD analysis project Ga0164292, IMG submission 111486) | Eutrophic lake water microbial communities from Lake Mendota, Wisconsin, USA - GEODES117 metaG | ecosystem: Environmental > Aquatic > Freshwater > Lake | place: USA: Lake Mendota... | reverse complement strand
GAGGTGCACCTGCCCGGCCGGCCCAAGGACATCGTCGGCGTCAAGGCGCTCGCGATCACCGCGCAGCGCGCCTTCGACGGCATGCGCGCGGCTGGCGTGGGCGGCGGCGTGCGGGTGCTGGCGGGCGCGCCGGTGATCGAGCAGGGCATGGTCGAGCAGGACTTCATCGACATGGCGGCCGCCGGCGTCACGCTGCTCGGCGAGATCGGGCTGGGCTCGGTCAAGGCGGGCCGCGAGGCCGCCACCATGGTCGGCTGGGCGCGCAAGCACGGCATCCAGAGCACCATCCACACCGGCGGCCCGTCGATCCCCGGTTCCGGGCTGATCGACGAGCACGTGGTGCTCGAGGCCGACGCCGACGTGATCGGCCATGTCAACGGCGGCCACACCTCGCTGTCGTACCGCTCCGTCTGCACGCTCTGCGAGAAGAGCTCGCGCGCGCTGGAGATCGTGCATAACGGCAACGAGCGGATCGCGATCCTGACCGCGCGCCACGCGATCGAGCTCAAGTGCCCGCACCGCATCATCCTCGGCACCGATTCGCCCGCCGGCTCGGGCGTGCAGCCGCTCGGCATCCTGCGGATGATCGCGCTGCTGTCCTCGCTGGCCGACGTGCCGGCCGAGATCGCCTTCGGCTTCGCCACCGGCAACACCGCGCGGATGCGCAACCTGCGCCAGGGCCTGATCGAGGTCGGGCGTCCGGCGGATTTCGTCTTCCTCGACCGTGCGCAGCACACCGCCGGCGCCGACCTGCTCGACAGCGTGCGGCTCGGCGACATCCCCGGCGTCGGCATGGTGATGATCGACGGCCTGGTGCGCTGCGGCCGCAGCCGCAACACGCCGCCGGCCATCGAGGTGCCGGTGGTCCTGCCCCAGCACTGAACCGTGCCGCGCCCGCCGCGATGAGCGCCGCCCCGCGAACCGATCCCGACCCCGATCGGGATCCCGAGCGCGAGCTCGGTACCGACGGCGGCGTGTCGGCTGAGGGCGCGGCCACCGAGCTCCGGCGTCGTGCGCCGCAGCGGCGCGACGCCTTCGCCACCCGCGCCCGGATCCTGCGCGCCGCCACCCAGGAGTTCGCCCGCAACGGCTTCGGCGGGGCGCGCGGCGATCGGATCGCCAAGCGCGCCCGCTCGTCCGAGCGGATGGTCTACTACTACTTCGGCAGCAAGGAAGGCCTGTTCCGCGAGGTGCTCGAGAGCGCCTACGACGCCCTGGGCGTCGCCGAGCAGGCGCTGGTGCTCGACGACAAGGCGCCGCGCGAGGCGCTCGCGCACTTCTGCCGCTTCGTCTGGCGCTGGTACGCCGAGCATCCGGAGTTCATCGGGGTGCTGACCGCCGAGAACCAGCTCCAGGCCCGCCACCTGCGCCGTTCGGCGCGCCTGGACGTGCTGGTCAGGCCGGTGGTGCGCCTGCTGGCGGGGCTGCTCGAGCGCGGCGAGCGAGGCGGCGAGTTCCGGCCCGGCCTGGACGCGGCCGACCTCTACGTGTCGATCGCCGGGCTCGGCTATTTCCCGGTGTCGAACCGGTACACGCTGTCGGCCGTGCTGGGCCGCGACCTGGCCGATCCGCAGGTGCTCGAGGCGCACTGGCGGGCCTGCGAGGACATGGTGCTTCGCTGCGTGGACGCACGGTTACAATCGGCCGGATGATCATCACGTCGCTGCTCGACACCGACCTGTACAAGTTCACGATGATGCAGGTCGTGCTGCACCATTTCCCCGGTGCGCAGGTCGAGTACCGCTTCAAGTGCCGCAATCCCGGCATCGATCTCGCGCCCTACGTCGACGAGATCCGTGCCGAGATCCGGCACCTGTGCACGCTGCGCTTCACCGAGCCCGAGCTCGACTGGCTGCGCTCGCTGCGGTTCATCAAGAGCGACTTCGTCGACTTCCTCGGCCTGTTCCAGATGAACGAGAAGTACATCTCGGTCAGGCCCTCGAGCACCGCCCCCGGCGAGATCGACATCACCGTGAAGGGGCCGTGGCTGCACACGATCCTCTTCGAGATCCCGGTGCTGGCCATCGTCAACGAGATCTACTTCCGCAACACCCAGAAGACCCCCGACTATCCGGGCGGGCGCAAGCGGCTGCTCGACAAGATCGGCCTGATCCGCGACGACCCGGGCCTCGCCGGCATGCGGGTGGCGGACTACGGCACGCGCCGGCGCTTCTCGCGGACCTGGCACGAGGAGGTCATCGTCGGGCTGCGCGACTCGCTCGGCGACAACTTCGCCGGCACCAGCAACGTCTGGTACGCGATGAAGCACGGCGTGCTGCCGCTGGGCACCATGGCGCACGAGTACCTGCAGGCCTGCCAGGCGCTCGGTTCGCGGCTGCGCGACTCGCAGACCTACGGCTTCGAGATGTGGGCGCGCGAGTACCGCGGCGACCTCGGCATCGCGCTGTCCGACGTCTATGGCATCGACGCGTTCCTGCGCGACTTCGACCTGTACTTCTGCAAGCTCTTCGACGGCGCGCGCCACGATTCCGGAGACCCGTTCGACTGGGGCGAGCGGCTGATCCACCACTACGAGACCAACCGGGTCGATCCGCGCACCAAGACCCTGATCTTCTCCGACAGCCTGAACGTGCCGCTCGCGATCTCGCTCTACAAACGCTTTCGAGACCGCACGCGGCTGGCGTTCGGCATCGGCACCAACCTGACCAACGACCTCGGCTTCACGCCGCTGCAGATCGTCATCAAGATGGTCCGCTGCAACGGCCAGCCGGTGGCCAAGCTCTCGGACTCGCCCGAGAAGACGATGTGCGACGACCCGGCCTACCTCGCCTACCTGCGCCAGGTGTTCCAGACCAAGGTCTCGCAATGACGGGCACGACGCCATGACCGACCTCGACACCGCCGCTGCCCGCCAGCGCATCCTCGCGCGCATCCGCAGTGCCCAGGGCCGCCCGGGTGCGCCCACCGCGACCGAGCGCCGCTCGGTCGACGACTGGATCGCGCGCCGCGAGGTCGGCCCGCAGCCCACCGTCGACGCCGATCGCGTCGCGCACTTCGAGCGCCAGGCCGCGCGGATGTCCAGCACCACCGAGCGGGTCGACGGGCTCGCCGACGTGCCGTGGGCCGTCGCCCGCTACCTCGATGTGCACGGGCTGCCCAAGCGTGCCGTCTGCTGGAACACGCTGGGCGATCTCGACTGGACCGGCGCCGGCCTCGAGGTCGAGGCGCGCCGTCCGAACGGGGAGGACATGGTCGGCATCAGCGGCGCCTTCGTCGCGGTGGCCGAGACCGGCACGCTGATGATGCTGTCCGGGCCGGACACGCCGGCCTCGATGCACCTGCTGCCCGAGACCCATGTCGCGGTCGTGATGGCCGAGCGGGTCGTCGGTCACTACGAGGACGGCTTCGCGCTCGCCCGCAGCGAGCGTGGCGAGCTGCCGCGCGCGACCAACCTGGTGTCCGGACCCTCTCGCACCGGCGACATCGAGCAGACCATCGTGCTCGGTGCCCACGGCCCGTACCGGGTCCACGTCGTGATCGTCGGCGGTGCCGGCACGCCCGCGGGGGCCGCCTCGTGAAGCCGCGCCTGCTGATCACCCGCCGCGTCTTCCCCGAGGTCGTCGAGGCGCTGTCGGCCGCCTACGAGGTCGAGACCAATCCGGACGACGCGTTCTGGACACCCGAGCAGACCCGCGCGAAGGCCGCCGGCTGCGAGGCGCTCTACGTCGTCGCGACCGACCGCGTGGACGCCGAGCTGCTCGAGGCCTGCCCGCGGCTGAAGATCGTCGCGACCGGCTCGGTCGGCTACAACCAGATCGACGTCGCGGCCTGCACCGCCCGCGGCATCGCGGTCACCAACACGCCCGACGTGCTGACCGAGGCGACCGCCGACATGGCCTGGGCGCTGCTGATGTCGACCGCGCGCCGCGTCACCGAGTCCGAGCGCTGGCTGCGCGACGGCCAGTGGGGCCGCTGGGCCTGGGACCAGTTCCTCGGTGCCGACGTGCACGGCGCGACGCTCGGCATCGTCGGCATGGGCCGCATCGGTTCGGCGGTCGCACGGCGCGCCGCCGGCTTCTCGATGCGCCTGCAGTACACCAACCGCAGCCCGGCCGCCAACGAGCGCGAGCTCGGCGCCACCCGCGTCGAGCTCGACACGCTGCTCGCCACCTCCGACCACGTGGTGCTGGTGCTGCCGTACTCGCCGGCCACCCACCACCTGATCGGCGAGCGCGAGCTCGGTCTGATGAAGCCGACGGCGACGTTGGTCAACATCGCGCGCGGCGGCATCGTCGACGACGCGGCACTGGCGCGTGCACTGCGCGCCGGCACGATCGCGGCCGCCGGGCTCGACGTCTACGAGGGCGAGCCGACGGTCCTGCCGGCGCTGCTCGAGGTGCCCAATGTCGTGCTCACGCCGCACATCGGCAGCGCGACGCGCTCATCGCGGCTCGGCATGGCGATGCTCGCCGCTCGCAACCTTCTGGCGCACGTCGCCGGCGAGCCACTGCTCACGCAGGTCAACGCCGGCCCGCGCTGAGCGGGCCGGAACACACCGGAACGGGCCGCACCCGGAGACACCATGGCGACGATCGAAGTCAAGCGAGAGCACACCCTGGGCCTGAAGAAGGCGAAGGCGGCCGCCGAGCGGGTGGCCGAGGAGATGGAGCGCGAGTTCGGCATGTCCAGCGAGTGGGACGGAAACACCCTGCGCTTCTCGCGTACCGGCGTCAGCGGCGAGCTGGTCGTGCAGAAGGGCCACGTCGAGCTGAACGCGAACCTGGGCTTCCTGCTGTCGGCGTTCAAGGGGCGGATCGAGGAGACGATCCACCGCAACTTCGACGAGTACTTCGCCTAGCCCTTCAGGTCCTCGATCAGCGACACGTACTGCTGCATCGCGTCGTCCTTCGAGGTGCCCTTGATCTCGGCCCAGGCGTCGAACTTCGCCCGGCCGACCATGTCGGTGAACCCCGGCCGCTTGCCCGACGCATCGCCGTCGGTCGCCTGCTTGTACAGCGCGTAGAGCTTGAGCAGCGTGGCGTTGTCGGGCCGCTCGGTGAGCGTCTTCGAGTCTGCCAGTGCCTGCGCGAATTGGGTCGCGAGATCCGCCATGGGAGCACCTCTTCGGGGGTCGGGTGAGTGTGTGGCGGTATCATAGCCGCAAAGAAACAGAGCCCGGTCGCGCCGGGTCCGGAGGCATGATGGCCGGCAGTGCTGGGCGGGAACGGATGTCGAGCGTAGACACCGCATGGCTGCGGATGGACCGCCCGAGCAACCTGATGATGATCGTCGGCATCGACGTGTTCGAGCGACCGGTCGATTTCGATGCCCTGCGCACGGTGATCGCCGAGCGGCTGCTCGCCTTCGACCGGTTTCGCCAGCGTGTCGAGTACGACGCCTCGGGCGCCGCCTGGTGGGTCGAGGACGATCGCTTCGAGCTCGGCGTCCACCTGCAGCGTCACCGGCTGGACGGCGCGGGCACCGATGCGCAGCTGCAGGCCTTCGTGGCGGAGCTCGCGATCACCCCGCTCGATGCCGACCGCCCGCTCTGGCAGTTCCACCTGGTCTCCAACTATCGGGGCACCGACGCGCTGGTCGCCCGCATCCACCACTGCATCGCCGACGGCATCGCGCTGGTCCGCGTGATGCTCAGCCTGACCGACGACGCACCCGCGCCGGCCGGCCGCTCGCGAAGGCGCTCCGAGGCCGGCGACGGCAGCGAGCATGGCGACGCGCCCCTGCTGTCGAATCCGTGGCGGCCGTTCCTGCAGCCGCTCACCAAGCGCGCGGTCCGCGCGATCGAGGCCACGGGTGCGGCCATCGGCGGCTCGATGAAGCTCGCCGGGAAGCCCGAGCGGCTGGCGGACTATGCCCAGGTCGGCCAGCGCGTGGTCGTCGATGCGGCGCGCATCGCACTGATGACCGCGGACAGCGACACCTCGCTCAAGGGCGCGCCGGGCGTCGCCAAGGGCATCGCCTGGAACGAGCCGCTGCCGCTCGACGACGTCAAGCTGGTGTGCCGCGCGCTCGGCGCCTCGGTCAACGACGTGCTGATGTCCTGCGTGGCGGGCGCGCTGCGTACCTACCTGCGCGGGCGCGGCGAGGACACCGACGGTTGCGAGATCCGCGCGATGGTGCCGGTGAACCTGCGCTCGACCGACGGACCGATCCGCCTGGGCAACCGCTTCGGGCTGGTGCCGGTCGAGCTGCCGGTCGGCATCGCGAATCCGATCGCCCGGCTGCAGGAAGTGCGGAGCCGTATGGTCGATCTGAAGGGCGGCTACCAGGCGGTGCTGACCTACACGCTGCTGGAGGCCGTCGGTCATGTGCCGAAGCTCGTGCAGGATCCGATCATGCAGTACCTGTCGACCAAGGCAACCGCGGTGATGACCAACGTGCCCGGTCCGAAGGAGGCGCTGTCGCTCGCCGGCCGCAGGCTGTCCCGCATGATGTTCTGGGTGCCGCAGTCGGGCGACGTCGGCCTGGGCGTCTCGATCCTGTCGTATGCCGGCGGCGTGCAGTTCGGCGTGATCGCCGACCGCAGGCTGTGCCCCGATCCGCAGGCGCTGATCGACGCGTTCCAGCCGCAGTTCGATGCGCTGATGACCGTCGTCGCGATGCTCCCCCCCGAGATGCTCGGCCGCACGATCGATCCGGTCGCGCTCGAGCATGCGCTGTTCGATGCGCCCGGGAGATCGCATGAGCACTGAAGCCCTGTTCCGCGCCGACGCCTACTTGCGCGACTGCACCGCGCGCGTGGTGTCGGTCGGACCCGAGGGCGTGCTGCTCGACCGGACAGTCTTCTATCCGCTGGGCGGCGGCCAGGCCGCCGACACCGGCACGCTCACGCGCGACGACGGACTCGTCGTGAACGTCGGCGACACCCGCAAGTCGCGCGCCGAGGGCGCAGGCCCTGACGATGCGCTGCACGTGCCGACCCCCGAGTCGGCCGAGGCCGCCGCCGCGCTGCGCCCGGGCGACACCGTCGTCGCGGCTATCGACTGGGACCGCCGCCACCGCCACATGCGGCTGCACACCTCGACCCACCTGCTGTGCGCGCTGGTGCCGCATCCGGTCGACGGCTGCTCCATCACCTCGGGCTACGCGCGGCTGGACTTCGCGATGGTCGAGCCGCTCGACCGGGACCTGCTGCAGGCGGGCCTCGATCGGCTGGTGGCCGGCGCGCATGCGGTGAACATCGACTGGATCACCGACGAGGAACTCGCCGCGCAGCCGGACCTGGTGCGCACGATGTCGGTCAAGCCGCCTATGGGCTTCGGCCGCGTGCGGCTGCTGCGCATCGACGGCGTCGACCTGCAGCCCTGCGGCGGCACGCACGTGGCCAACACCGCCGAGATCGGCGCGCTGCGGATCTCGAAGATCGAGAAGAAGAGCGCGCGCACGCGGCGCGTGACGATCGAGTTCGTGTGAGGCGCGTGGAATGAGCGCAGCCGACCCCCGGATCGCCGAGATCCTCGACTTCTGGTTCGGCGCGCCCGGCTCGTCCGAGCGCGGCCGCGCCCGCGAGGTCTGGTTCCGCAAGGACGCGGCCTTCGACGACACGATCCGCGCGCGCTTCGGCGCGGTGGTCGACGCGGCGGCGGCCGGCGGGCTGACCGGCTGGGACACGAGCGACGCCGGCGCGCTCGCGCTGCTCGTGGTCTGCGACCAGTTCCCGCGCAACCTGTTCCGCGGCGAGGCGCGTGCGTTCGCGCTCGATCCGCGCGCGCTCGCCACCGCGCGCCGGCTGGTCGCCGCGGGCCGCGACCGCGCGCTCGCGCCGCTCGAGCGCGTGTTCGTCTACCTGCCGTTCGAGCATTCGGAGTCGCTCGACGACCAGCACGAGGCGGTGCGTCTGTTCACCACGCTGCGCGACGACCCGCAGGCCGGCGGCTACCTCGAGTGGGCGGTGAAGCACTTCGAGGTGGTGCGGCGCTTCGGGCGGTTCCCGCATCGCAACGAGGCGCTCGGACGCGCGTCGACCGCCGAGGAGATCGCGTTCCTGGCGCAGCCGGGGTCGCGGTTCTGAAGCGGCCTGACCCGAGTCAGTCCGCTGTCGCCCGGAGCGCTGCAGTGAACCTGATCCCGAGTCCGCCCAATGGCGTAGACTGCACAGGATTCTGCAATCCATCTCCAAGGAGTCGGCCATGGGCTTTTCAGCCCGCGATGTGGTGCCCTTCACCCAGGCACGCGCCAACCTGTCCGAGCTGGCCGACCAGGCCAAGGCCGGCGCCGAGAAGATCATCACCAAGAACGGTGAGAGTTACGTCGCGCTGATCGATGCCGACCGGCTGGACTACTACCACCGGCTGGAGCGGGAGCGTATCCACCTGCTGCTGATCGACGATGCCAGGCGCGGCCTCGCCGACATCGTCGCGGGCCGCAGCGTCGAGGCGGACGGCGCCATCGGCCAGCTGCAGAAGCGCCGCACGGCAGCTGCCCAGGCGTCCAGCCCGGCGAACCCTCGCAAGCCCGCGACCAAGAAGCGTGGCTGACACGTTCTACCGGGTCGCGCTCACCGCGAGTTTCCTCGAGCGCCTGGACGCCATCGAGGCGTTCCTGGTCGAGGCCGAAGCCGGCGCTGCCTTTGATGACCTGCTGGCCGAACTGCGCGCTACCGTCATCCCCAACCTGCAGCGCTTCCCGCGCATCGGGCGGCGCTACCTGGCCAATCCACCCCAGTCAGCCGAGGCGCTGGCGCAGTTGGCCGCGCTGCCAGCCGGCGCACCGGATGCGCTGCGAGAGTACTTGCATGGTGACTACCTGATTCTGTACTCGGTCGTCGATGCGTCGTCGGGGGTGACGTCCTCCGTGTACCTGCTGTCCATTCGGCATCACCGCCAACTGTCGTTCGACTTCGGAAGACTCTGGCCGGGCGCCTGATGGCTGCCGCACGAAGACTGTCACCAGGCCCTGACCGTTAGGACCAAGCTGTGGCAGCCGCGGCCCGCTCAGTGCTCCAGCAGCGCCGACGCCGTTCTCTGCCGCAGCGGTCTGAGCAGGTAGGTCAGCAAGGTGCGCTCGCCGGTCTTGATCGTCACGGAACACTGCATGCCCGGGAACAGCGCGATCGCTCCCAGTCGCGCGAGCTCGTCGGGGTGGATGCGGATCCGCACCGTGTAGTGGGCCGCCCCCGTTCGCGGGTCCGTCATCACGTCGGCGGACACGGTCTCGACCACGCCCGCCACCCGCGGCCGTTGGGCCATGCTCACATACGCGTCGAAGGCCACGTCCGCCGGCAGACCGGGGCGCACCCGGTCGATGAACTGGGGGGCCAGCTGCGCCTCCACCACCAGCGCCTCGCCTTCGGGCACGATGTCCATCACCCTGTCCCCGGGTTTCACTACGCCGCCCACGGTGTTCACCGCGACGTCCACCACCGTGCCGGCCACGGGCGCGCGCATCACCAGCCTGTCGTGGCTGTCGACCATGCCCTTCAGGCGTTCGGCCTGCAGCGTCAGGTCCTTCTGGGCCTCGGTGAGCTGCGCCTCGACGTCCTTGCGGAAGTCGTTCGAGATCTGCTGATCCCGCATCCGCAACTCGGCCAGCCGCGCGTTGGCGGCGGCGAGGGCCGCCAGGTTCTCGGCCTGCTTGCTCTGCACCTCCGAGAGCTGGCGCTCGATGTCCAGCAGCTGGTTCTGCGACACGAAGCCCTGCCGCTGCAGCGCCTGGAACTTGCCCAGCTGCTCGTTGAACAGGCCCACCTGCTTCTCCCGGCTGGCATCGAGCTGGGTCAGGCTGGCCAGCTGGGCCTGCACGCCGCGGGCGGATTCGCGCACGATCCGCAGTTCACCGTCGAGCGATCGGCGGCGGGAGGCGAACACCTCGCGCTGCGTCTTCAGGGCGGCCTGGGCATCCGCCGACTTATCGCGCAGGAGCTCGTCCGGGAACGCGACGGCCGCCGCACCTTCACGCTCGGCCCGCAACCGTGCCACCGTGGCCGCGGCCGCGATCCATTGGCTGCGGACCGCATCCAGTGCCGCCTTGCCCTGCACCTGGTTGAGGACCACCAGGTCCTGACCCGCCGCCACGAGTTCGCCTTCCTTCACCAGGATGCGTTCGACCAGCCCGCCTGTCAGGTGCTCGACCCGCTTGCGCTTGGTCTCCACCCCCACCATGCCCGGCGTGGGCACGCCCTCGTCGAGCGGGGCCAGCGCTGCCCACAGCAGGAAGCCGCCGAAGCCCAGCACCAGCAGCCACAATCCGAGGCGCGTGGGACGGGCATGGTCGGCGTTGGGCAGGTGCAGGGGCGGCCCGTCCGACAGCACGGGGGCGTTCATGCGGCATCTCCGAGCCGGCGCCCGTCGAGACCGATCAGCGGCTCGACGGGCCTAGGGTCCGTGCGCGGCCTC
>Ga0164292_10005580_pt1 | contig 10315 bp, 8 predicted proteins | sample GEODES117metaG_FD_111486 | JGI IMG/M metagenome (GOLD analysis project Ga0164292, IMG submission 111486) | Eutrophic lake water microbial communities from Lake Mendota, Wisconsin, USA - GEODES117 metaG | ecosystem: Environmental > Aquatic > Freshwater > Lake | place: USA: Lake Mendota, Wisconsin... | reverse complement strand
CATCTCGTCTACGGCGGCGACCGCGCCGCCGAGTTCGAGCTGCGCCTGCAGGGCGCCACCTACGAGCAGATCGCGCGCGCGGGCGGCGGCATCCGCTCCACCGTCGCCGCCACCCGCGCCGCCAGCGACGAGGCGCTGTTCGCCGCCGCCGCGCGCCGCGCGCGGGTGCTGATGGCCGAGGGCGTGACCACGCTCGAGGTCAAGTCCGGCTACGGCCTGGACGCCACGCACGAGGCGCGCTGCCTGGCCGTGGCGCGCCGCCTCGGGCGGGAGCTGCCGCTGACGGTGCGCACCACCTCGCTCGGCGCGCACGCGCTGCCGCCGGAGTACGCCGGCCGCGCAGACGACTACATCGACGCCGTCTGCGCCTGGCTGCCGGCGCAGCAGGCGACCGGGCTGGTGGACGCGGTCGACGTCTTCTGCGACACCATCGGCTTCACACCGGCGCAGACCCGCCGCGTCTTCGACGCCGCGCGCGCGCTCGGGCTGCCAGTGAAGCTGCACGCCGAGCAGCTGAGCGACCAGGGCGGCGCCGCACTCGCCGCCAGCTACCGCGCGCTCAGCTGCGACCACCTCGAGCACCTGTCCGAGGCCGGGGTCGCGGCGATGGCCGCCAGCGGCACGGTGGCGATGCTGCTGCCCGGGGCCTACTACTTCCTGCGCGAGACCCGGCTGCCGCCGGTGGCGGCGCTGCGCGCGGCCGGGGTGCCGATGGCGATCGCGACCGACCACAACCCGGGCTCGTCGCCGGCGCTGTCGCTGCTGCTGATGCTGAGCATGGCCTGCACCCTCTTCAGGCTGACGCCCGAGGAGGCCTTCCGCGGCGTCACCGAGCACGCGGCGCGCGCCCTGGGCCTGTCCGACCGCGGCCGCCTGGCAGCCAGCCAGCGCGCCGACCTGGCCGTCTGGGAAGCGCAGCACCCGCGTGAACTGGCCTACGTCTTCGGCCACAACCCCTGCCGCACTGCCGTCCACGGTGGCGTGGCGCGCGCGGCCAGGCAAGCCTGAGCACGCCCGCGTCCGCCACGACCGCGCCGCTCTCGCGCCTGCCATCCACACCCGGCCGACCAACCCATCGACCACCCGACCCTTGCCTGCCCGACGCAACGAGAGCCCCATGAGCCACACCCTGCACCGCGGCAGCACCCCGCTGCTGATCAGCATGCCCCACGTGGGCACCCACATCCCCGAGGAGCTGCGCGGGCGCTATGTCGAACGCGCGCTGCAGGCCGAGGACACCGACTGGCATCTCGAGCGGCTGTACGGCTTCGCGCGCGAGATGGGAGCGAGCCTGCTCGTGCCCCGGCTCAGCCGCTACGTGATCGACCTGAACCGGCCGAGCGACAACCAGCCGATGTACCCCGGGCGCAACAACACCGAGCTCTGCCCGACGCGCTTCTTCACCGGCGAAGCCCTGTACCGGCCCGGCGCCGCGCCCGACGAGGCCGAGGTGCGCCACCGCGTCGAGCGCTGGTGGCAGCCCTACCACACGGCGCTCGCCGAGGAACTCGCCCGCATCCGCCAGGCCCACGGCCACGCCGTGCTCTTCGACGCGCACAGCATCAAGGGCGAGCTGCCCTGGCTGTTCGAGGGCCGGCTGCCCGACATGAACATCGGCACGGTCGAGGGCCGCAGCTGCGCGCCGACGCTGCGCGCCGCGGTGGCGGCCGTGTTCGAGGCGCAGCGCGACTACAGCCACGTCGTCGACGGGCGCTTCAAGGGCGGCCACATCACGCGCGAGCACGGCCGCCCGCAGGACGGCGTGCACGCCGTGCAGCTCGAGATGACCTGGGGCGCCTACATGGACGAGGCCCCGCCCTACGCCTGGCACGACGCCAAGGCCGCGGCGGTGCAGCCGCTGCTGCGGCGCCTGGTGCAGGCGATGCGCGACTGGAAGCCCGCGCCATGACGCCCGCGCTGCTGTGGGCGCCGCGCGCCTGGGTGGGCGGACGCTGGGCCGACGAGGTGCTGCTGCGCGCGGACGCGCGCGGGCACTGGGCCGAGGTCCGCCCCGGCACGCCCGCGCCGCCCGACGCGCAGCGACTGCCCGGCGCGGTACTGCCGGGACTGGTCAACGCGCACAGCCACGCCTTCCAGCGCGCCTTCGCCGGCCTGACCGAGCGGCGCGAGGGCGCGCACGACGACTTCTGGTCCTGGCGCGACCGCATGTACGGCGTCGCGCTGCGCATCAGCCCGGCGCAGCTGCGCGCCGTCGCCGCGCAGCTCTACGCAGAGCTGCTGGCCGGCGGCCACACCCAGGTCTGCGAGTTCCACTACCTGCACCACGCGCCCGACGGCACGCCCTACCCCGACAGGCTGGAGATGGCGCGCGCGCTGGCGCAGGCAGCGGCCGACACCGGCATCGGGCTCACGCTGCTGCCAGTGCTGTATGAGCGCGCGGGCTTCGCCCAGCCCGCGCTGCGGCCCGACCAGCGCCGCTTCGCCACCACCGCCGACGAGGTGCTGGCGCTGCGCGACGGCATCCGCGCCTGGGGCCTGCCGCGGGTACAGGCGGGAGTGGCCATCCACTCGCTGCGCGCCGCTGCGCCGGGCTCGATCGAGCGCCTGGCGCGCGCCTGTGACGGCGACGCGGGGCCGATCCACATCCACATCGCCGAGCAGACGGCCGAGGTCGACGACTGCCTCGCCGCCACCGGCCTGCGCCCGATCGAGTGGCTGGCGCGGCAGCAGCGGCTGGACGCGCGCTGGCACCTGGTCCACGCCACCCACGCCAGCGCCGCCGAGATCGACGCCGTGGGCGCGGCCGGGGCCGGCGTCGTGCTGTGCCCGAGCACCGAGGCCGACCTCGGCGACGGCCTGTGCGAGCTGGCGCACTGGCTGGCCACGCCGACGCTGCTGTCGGTGGGCACGGACAGCCACGTCGGCCGCAGCTGGCCGCACGAGCTGCGCCTGCTCGAGCACGGGCAGCGCCTGCGGCTGCGCCGGCGCAACGTCGCCGCTGCTCCCGAGCACGGCCAGCCTTCGACCGCAGCGCGGCTGTTCGAGCGCTGCCTGCCAGGCGGCGCGCGCGCCGCCGGCTTCGACACGTGGGGCCTGCGGGCCGGCGCGCGCGCCGACCTGCTGGTGCTCGACCCCGCACACCCGGGCCTGGCCGGCGTGCCGGCCGCGAGCCAGCTCGACGCGCTGGTCTTCGCCACCGACGGCCCGGCCTTTGCCGAGACCTGGGTCGCCGGGGAGCGGATGGTGGCCGCGGGACGGCACGGCAGGGCATCCAGCCTCCAGGCAGCGTTCACTGAAGCCATGGACACGCTGCACGGCTGAACCCGGATCAGCGATCGCCACCCATTGGGCCGGTGATCCGACCCGTTCCTTGCGCAGACACAAGCCGGCCTGGCCCCGACCGGGAGAAGCTTGCGCGTCCCGCCGGCCCTTGTTCCGAGGGCGGGCACGCACCCACCTTCCCACCGAGGACCCGATCATGGATGCCCCCCTGCGCAGCTTCCCTCCCGACAGCACCCCGCAACAGGCCAGCCACAACCTGCGCCACATGGTCGATGAGATCGACACCTTCCTGCGCTCGGCCGCCGACACCGGCGACCAGAAGTTCGACGCGGTGCGCGAGCGCCTGAGCATGCAGGTGCGGCAGATGCGACAGCAGATCGAAGAACTGAATGAATCGGCGGCCGCGCGCGTCAAGCGCGCCGCGCAGCAGGCCGACCATACGGTGCAGGCCCATCCTTACACTGCCATGGGTCTGGCTGCGGCGGCCGGCCTGTTCATAGGCTACCTCGCGGCGCGGCGCTGATACCGTCCCGCCGCCACGGGAAGACCGCCACCGCACCAAGAGGAGGGAACCGACTGGATCCAGGCCTGGAATCATGCGCATTTCCGGGTGTACTTTCCGGGCTGAACGCGGCAAACTCCGGGATTCGAGCCCGCCGTGGGCCGAGCCCCGGGCAGCCGCAGGCGGCCGCGCTGACCGGATGCGCGCGTGTGGCGTCCGCCTGGAGATCCTGAATGGAATCCCATTTGCGGCCGGCGGCGACCGGCCGGCTTGGAACATGGCACTGGGCCACGCTGGTGATCGGTGTCTCTGCCCTCCTGGCAGGCTGCGGTGGCGGCAAGTCTGCTGCGGACACCGGCAGCAACGGCACGAGCACTCTGGCGGGCACCGTGGCCGTGGGGGCCCCCATGACTGGCGGGCGAGTGCGCATTCTCGACGCTACCGGAAGTGTGGTGGCGAGCGACGTGGCCGTCGACAGCCAGGGCCGCTACAGTGGCGTGACGCTCACGGGCACCGGCCCGTGGCGCGTTGAAGCTTGCGGCCATGCAGGCGATCAGTTCACCTGCCTGTATTCCATCGTGCAACAGGCAGGCACCGGCCACGTCACGCCGCTGACGAGCGCCATGTCCTTGCTGGCCACCGGCAAGGAGGTCGAAGACCTGATGACCGGCGCGCTCAACCCGACCCCCAGCGCGCTGAGCACCGCCCAGTCCACCTTGCGACAGAGCTTGGCGTCGCTGTTGACCGACGCGGGCCTCGACCCTTCGACCGATTTCGTCATCGGCACGCTGAACGCCGGTTCGCGTACCGGCTACGACCGCCTGCTTGACGCCATCGGTGTCAATTTGGGCGCCGACGACAAGCCCTTCGTTCAGATCACCCCGCGCCTGGGCTCGGGCAATCTCTTCCTGCAGCCGGGGGAGCAGGCCACGGGCCAGATCGCCCTGGCGGCGCAGGCGGGTCAGCTTCCATTGCAGGGGGTGGAGACCCTGTTCAGCCAGATGACGCAGGCGATGGCCAGCCAGGAGGCTTGCACCCATCCCACCACAGGACTCGCCTCCCTGATGGCCACCGACGCCAGCCTGAACATGGATGACGGCGAGTCCCTGGTCGGGGCCGCTGCGGTAGGCCAGGGGCTGTGCGCCATGCTCGCAGGCGGCAACGGCGAACCCTCGCGCCTGGGCCTGAAACTGGTCAGCCCCACCCTCGGGCGTTGCGACTTCAGCGGCGCCCACCCCGTCTGTGCAGTCAGCTTCGCGATGCAGAGCGCCGAGGGCGACGTCGGAAAAGTGGGTGAGGACATGAGCCTGAGCTACCAGTCGGGCGCATGGAGGTTCAGAGGCGACCTGCTGCCGATGGGCATCCGCGCCAGCGGCTCCGTGCAACGCGATCGCCGCATCGACGGACCAACGCCGGTGATCTCCTACTCCCGGGCCCTGGTGTTCGAGATTCCGGCCCGGACGGGGCTGGAGTGCGCGCGCGTGTCACAGACCGACGCTGCGGGAACCTCCGTGATCCTGGCCTACTACAAGCGCCACGGCAGCGGCTCTCCAAGCCGGCTGTCGGTCTGGCGCGAACCGGGCAGCAACAGTGGCGACAGCGTGAGCCTGGCTCCGGCATCAGGCGGCACGCGCGCGGGCGACGACTCCTGGATCATGCTCCCCGAGGCGTCGGCCGGGGACACGGCGGTGCGCAACTTCCTGCGTGGCGGGCGTCACGTGACGGTCGACCTCTACTCGGACACGGGCTGCGCCACACCGATGACGGTGGCCGGCAGCAGCAGCTTCCGCGTCGAGTTCCGTGGCGTGCCGCCAGTCTGGGCGCAGTTGCCCTTCCTCCCTTGGGCCACGCTGACGGACGCCGATGCCTCAGCCCTGCGCAGCTTCACCGCCGCAGCGGGTACGAGCACGAGCTACAGCACCAACTGGACTTTCACGCGCGGGCGCATGGGTCTGGGCGACGCCAGCTTCTGCAGCAATCGCGAGACCTGCGGCGAGGGTGGCGCGGGGCGTGTGGGGGACCGCAGGCTGCGCCCGAGGGACGTCTCGTTGACGATGCCGGTCAACCCTGGGAGCACGGCGCTCACGGCCGACAGCTACAAGATGCTCGCGCTGTACGGCAATGCACCCGACGGAATGGGCGTCCAGAGCAACCATATGAGCTGCCCGGCCGTCACCGCCGGCCTGGCCTGCGAGAACTGAGCAAGCCGGCCGAACTCGCGCCATGGCAAATCAGGATCCGCGCTGCGTCCGGACGCAGCGCGTTCGTCAACCCAGACGCAGCAGTACAGGCTGGTGGTCCGACACCGTGGTCTCGGTGTCGACTTCGACCGCGCGCACTCGAGGCGCGAGGTCGTCGCTGACGAAGACGTAGTCGCAGGAGATCGGCTCGGGGCCGTAGCGGCGGTCGTGCAGGCGGAAGGTCGGCGCCGGCGGGCGGCTGCCGTGCGCCAGCGGCCAGGCGTCGCGCAAGGCGCTCGCCCCGGGCGGGGCCGTCGCGTCGGGCTCGGCGCCCAGCAGCGCGTACTCGGGTTCGTGGCGCTCAAGGTTGAAGTCGCCGCACAGGATGGCGCTGGCGGTGTGGGCCTTGCTCTGGAAGGGTCCGCCGCTGGCGTCCTGCAGCGGCGGCTGCGCGGCGTGGGCGCAGGCCTCGTGGTGCAGGTCCACCAGCGCGCGCGCCTGCGCCATGCGCTGGCGTGCCGAGTAGAACTCCAGGTGCGTCGTCATCAGCCGCACCGGGCCGAGCGGGCTGTCCACCGTGACGCTCGTGCACATGCGCGGCATGGAGCGCACGCCGCCGTCGGCCGGCCAGGGCAGCGCATGGTGGCGCACCTGGCGCACCGGCAGGCGCGTGGCCACGAGGTTGCCGAAGCGCTGGCGCCGGCCCCCGGGGCCGCGCTCGTCGACGGCGGCGCCGAAGTGCACCTCGAAGCTCGGCAACAGCGCCTGCACGCGCTGCGCCTGGTCGAAGCCGGCGCCGCCATCGAGGTCAGGGTAGTCGTCGGCCACCTCCTGCAGACACAGCACGTCGAAGTCGGCCATGGCGCGGGCGTGCGCGATCACGCGCTCGACGCTGACCACGCTGTCCAGGCCGCAGAACCACTGCACGTTCCAGGTGATCAGCGTCAATGCCATCTACTTGATCCCCGCGCGCATGAAGCTCTGCACGAACTGGCGCTGGAAGAGCAGGAAGGCCACCAGCAGCGGCGCCGCGCTCATCAGCGTGGCCGCGGTGATGATGGACCAGTCGATGCCCTGGTCGGTGGAAGAGAAGACCTGCAGCCCCACGGTCAGCGGCCGCGACTCGACGCTGTTGGTGATGACCAGCGGCCACAGGAAGTTGTTCCAGTGGTAGCTCACCGACACCAGCGCGAAGGCCACGTAGACCGGGCGCGCCAGCGGCACGTACACCCGCCACAGCACCTGCAGCGGGCTCGCGCCTTCCACGCGCGCGGCCTCGTCAAGCTCGCGCGGCACGCCCATGAAGGTCTGGCGCAGCAGGAAGATCGCGAAGGCCGAGGCGAAGTAGGGCAGCCCGATGGCCAGCAGCGTGTCCACCAGGCCCAGCCGCGCCATGGTCTTGTAGTTCTCGACCAGCAGCACGTCGGGCATGATCATCAGCTGCACGAGCACCAGCGCGAACAGCACGCGCTTGAAGGGGAACTCGAAGCGCGCGAAGGCATAGGCCGCGAGCGTGCTCAGCACGAGCTGGCAGGCCAGGATCATCGTCACTAGCAGCGCCGTGTTGACGAAGTAGCGGCCGAACGGGGCAGCGGCCCAGGCGCGGGCGAAGTTCTCCAGCGTCAGCGGGGCCAAGAGCTCGAAGCGCGTGGAGTACTCGCCCGGGTGGAAGGCAGTCCACACGGCGTAGGCCAGCGGCAGGACCCACAGCAGCGCCAGCATCCAGGCGCCCAGCGTGTCCAGCCAGCCGGCCCCGCCCCAGGCCGGCGCCGGCTGCGCGCGCGCGCTCGAGGTGCCGCCGCTCACTTGTAGTGCACCTTGCGATCGAGGACGAAGAACTGGAACAGCGCGGTGGCCGCCAGCAGCGCCAGCAGCACCACCGTCAGCGCCGCGGCGTAGCCGGTGTCCCAGAACTTGAAGCCCACCTCGTAGAGGTGGTAGAGCAGCAGCGTGGAGGCGTTGTCGGGGCCGCCGCGCGTGAGCACGACCACGTGGTCGACCATGCGCACCGCGTTGATGACGGCGTTGACCATGACGAACAGCGTCGTGGGCATCAGCAGCGGCCACTGCACGCGCCAGAAGAAGGTCCAGCGCGAGGCGCCCTCGATCGCCGCGGCCTCGCGCAGGCTCGGGTTCAGGCTCTGCAGCGCAGCCAGGTAGAAGATCATGAAGAAGCCGGCCTCCTTCCACACCGCCACGGCCGTCACCGCGCCGAGCGCCGTGGCCTGGTCGCCGAGCCAGTTCTGCGCCGGCAGGCCGAACGCGCCGCGCACCTGCTCGAGCAGGCCGTACTGCGGCGTGTAGAAGAACAACCAGATGTTGGCCACCGCCACCATCGGCAGCACGGTGGGGGTGAAGTAGGCCATGCGCAGGAAGGCGCGCCCGGCGATGCGCTCGTTGACCCACAGCGCCATCAGCAGCGCCAGGGCAATCGAGGCCGGGATGGTGACGATCGCAAACCAGGCGTTGTTGCGCAGCGCCTTCCAGAACACCGGGTCCTCCAGCATGACCTGGTAGTTCTCGAGCCCCACCCACACCGCCGGGCGGTTGCCCTTGGGCGTGGAGTGGAAGCTGTCGATCAGCGTGGCCACCGCCGGGTAGTGCGTGAAGGCCACCAGCAGCACGAAGGCCGGCAGCAGCATCAGCCAGGCGTGGGCGGCCGCGGGCCCGGCGCCGCGCGGGAGGTGCGAGCCTGGTGACACGGCTGCCGCCTCAACCCCGAGGGATACGGCGGCGGGCTGCAGCACCGGCATTGGCGCCGATGCCGCAGCACCCGGCCACCGGGTCGTCGAGCTCGGGGCCGCTCATCGCTGCGCCTGACGCCACGATCCGGCTCAACGGTAGCCGCGCAGCAGCCGGTTGGCCTCGGCCTGGGCGTCACGCAGGGCCTGGGCCGGCGTCTTGGTGCCCAGCAGCGCGGCCTGCAGGCCGTCGTTCAGTGCCTTCGTGACGCGCTGGTTGTCGTGGGTGGAGAACTCGGCCAGCGCGTGCGGGAGCTGGTCGCGCGCCACCAGTGCCGGGGGGAACTCCGCGCCGTACCTCTTCAGCGCAGCCGTGTCATAGGCCGCGGCGCTGACGGCGACGTAGCCCGTGTCGATGCTCCAGCGGGCCGCGCGCTCGGGCTGAGTGATCCACTTCGCGAAGCGGAAGGCGGCCTCCTGCTGTGCCGGCGTGGCCTTCTTGGAGATGTAGAAGTTGCCGCCGCCGGTAGGCGAGCCGCGGCGCTTGCCAGCCGGCAGCATGGCCACGCCGAAGTCGAACTTCGCGTTCGCGCGCACGTTGGTGAGGTTGCCGGTGGTCGTCCACATCATCGCGACCTTGCGCTCGAAGAAGTCCTTCGGCGTCGTGCCCCACTCCACGATGCCCGGCGGGTGCACGCCGGCCTTGACCAGGTCGATCCAGTACTGCACGGCCTCGACCGTACCCGGATCGTCGAACTTCACCGCGTTGCCGGCGTCGTTGGCGAGCGTGACGCCGTTCTGGATGGCCAGGCCCTGGAACAGCCAGTACGGGAAGCCCGACGAAGGGATCTGCACGCCCCACTGGGTGACCTTGCCGCCAGCGTCCTTGAGCGTCAACTTCGCCGCCATGTCGCGCATCTCGGCCCAGGTGGAAGGCGGACGGTTGGGGTCGAGGCCGGCGGCCTTGAAGGCGTCCTTGTTCCAGTACAGCACGACGGTCGAGCGCTGGAAGGGGATGCCCCAGGTCTTGCCGCCCGTCTGGCTGTTGAGCATGAAGGCCGGGTAGAAGCTGGCGAGCCACGCGCGGTCGTCGGCCGTCTTGACGAAGTTGTCGATCGGCACGATCGCGTCCTCGTCGATGAGGGTGAACATGTCGGTGGACAGCAGCACCGAGGTCACCGGCGGGTTGCCGGCCTTGTGCGCGGTCAGCGCCTTGACGATGGTGTCCTGGTAGCTGCCGGCGTAGATCGGCGTGACCTTGATCGACGGGTTCTCCTTCGTGAAGTCGGCGGCGTAGGCGTCGATCAGCTTCGTGATCGGGCCGCCGACGGCCACCGGGTAGTAGAAGGAGATCTCGGTGGCGGCCTGGGCGTGCGCCAGCGGCGCGGTGCCGGCCAGCGCCAGCGCCGCAGCGCCGGCCAGGGTCTGCAGGAAGGCCTTTCTCTTCAGCGTCTTCATCGTCGTGGCTCCTCGAGGGGCTGTGGGGGAAGAAAAGTCCGTGTCTCGGGCGGATGGTGCGCGTCAGGCGCGGGCGGTCACGTCAGGCGCCGGCCCTGGGCGTCGAAGCGGTGCTCGTCGGCAGCGTCCCAGCCGAGGCTCACGCGCGCGCCGGCGGCCGCGTCGGTACGGCCGGCCGCGCGCACAGTCAGCGTCTCGGTGCCGACGGCGCAGCGCAGCACGGGGTCGGCGCCCAGGTACTCCAGCCCCTG
>Ga0164292_10005576_pt1 | contig 10317 bp, 11 predicted proteins | sample GEODES117metaG_FD_111486 | JGI IMG/M metagenome (GOLD analysis project Ga0164292, IMG submission 111486) | Eutrophic lake water microbial communities from Lake Mendota, Wisconsin, USA - GEODES117 metaG | ecosystem: Environmental > Aquatic > Freshwater > Lake | place: USA: Lake Mendota... | reverse complement strand
GTCGTCGGTCAGTCCGAGTCGGTGCGCTTGGCCCTCGACCGACTTCTCGAATGCCTCGACGTCCTGCTCGATGAGCTGCAGCGCACCGAAAGTGCCGTGGGTGGCGAGGTCCGGCGCGAGCCCGCCCAACGAGGAGCCGCCGAAGATGTTCGTGTAATCGCGCCCAAGGACGAACTCGCCGGGGCTCGAGGCCGGCTGGAAGTCCGGCTTCTTCGGATTGACCGGCTGGCCGCTGATCCGGGGCTCGCTGATGCCGTCGACGTAGCCGAAGTACACCTCGCCCGAGCCCTTGGCCGAGCCCAGCTTGTGAGCGTCTTGCTCGTGCACCCGCTCGAGGCCGCGGGACGCGAGCGCGCTGGCCAGGAGCTTGCCGGCGACCGTCTCGAAGGCGGTCTCGGTCGCAGACGGACCGGGGAGCTGGTACAGCGAGACGAGCACGTGGATACGCTGCGAGTCCTTCCCGAAGCGCCAGTCCGTCGGCGCGCTGCGGCCGGTGCCGTCCTCGGCGGCGAGGGCGCAGTGCCGCGCGAGGGCGCCCTTGACGAACGCCACCGGGAACTTCTCCAGGTCGGCCTCGCGGCGCGGCAGGAGGGCGCGCAGGCCGCCATAGGTGAACGCCACCGTGGTCGCCGTCTCCGGCTTTCCGGCCGCGCCCCAGTCCTCGGCCGTGGACAGGCCGCCCCAGGCCGACGCCGCGTCGGTGAACGTCTTCGCCAGCCAGTCGCGGGCCTTCTTCGGATCGGTGACCTCGAGGAAGAGGTGGCGTGCCCGGACCGCATTGAAGCCCCGCAGGATATTGCCCTGGATGTCCGGGAGATCGAGCAGCGCGGCGGGCCGGTCGATCGCGGGCGGCGGCAGCGTGGCGCGGGGGCCAGTGATGTCGATCACCGTCTTGTCGCGATACGCGCCGTAGACCGGATAGTCGAAGCTCGCCGGAAGCAGGAAGAGGTCCGTCGGTATGCCGAAGGGCATGCGCTCCATGAACGGCACCCGGTTCCAGGTCCGCACGAACTCCAGGAACTCGTCCGGGAACTCGCGCGTCGGCAGCTTCGGGCGCCACCGCGTGTCGACATAGCTCAGCAGCACGTCGAAGACGTCGCCGATCGCGATGACGAAGTCCATCACGTACGGCTCGAGCGGCCCGTCGAACTCGGTGATGACCATCAGCGCCCGGCCGTCCCAGGACGGCACGAAGCGGGCGTAGTGGAGGAACGACAGGTGGTCGAGCGCGGTCCGGATCTTCGGCTGCGCCGCGCTGATCTCCCACAGCAGCAGCGGAAGTCGGCTCGGGTTCTCGAGCGGCAGCGCCAGGTTCAGTCCGTGGAAGACAGAGTCCTTGCGCGCCGTTAACAGCTTCTGGGCCCAGTCGGGGAAGTCGTTCATCGTCGCCTCCGATCGGTCTCGCCAAGTGAGGCGAGTCTGCCGTCGGAGCGCTGCCGTGACCACCCCCTCTCTTCGGCGAGACCCGGCAATGGCAGCGGAACAGAGAGCCGCCCAGGCCCAGGGCGCTGCGCGCCGGCACGCCGACCACCCAGCGGTCGCGCTCGAGCGCGGCGACCGCGGTATCCAGCGCGGCGGCGTCCGCCGCAGTGCCCGCCGCGCGGGCGGCGTGCGCGGCCTGCCGCGGATGTCGGGTTCCAAACCGACACCGCCGCCGAGGTGATGGCGCGCCAGGCCGCCTTCACGCACTCGCTTCGGCATCGGACGCTGCATGTTCGCCAGCAACTTCCCGGTGGCGGGCCTGCGCATCGACTAAGTCACGCTTGCGAGGTCGGTGCGGCGCATGCTCGACGACTTCAGCGATGCCGACCGTTACCGCTTCTTCGTGGGCAATGCAGCCGCGTTCTCCCGGCTCGACCTGGGGCGACGGCTCGGGCGGGGTGATCACCCCGCCCGCCTCGATACGGTGCCGGCCCGAGGGCCGGGCGCGGTGCGGCGCGTCAGTCGTCGCCGGGCTTCGCGATTCGCGCGGCGAGGTTCGAGCGCCACTGGATCGCCACCGCCGACGCCGCCAGCAGCAGCACCGCGCCGCTCTCGTAGACCAGGTCCACCGTGCTGATGCCCTTGCCCTGCAGGATGATCAGCCTGCACAGCGCGGTGATCGCGATGAAGATCGTGATCGTGATCGGGATCTCGCGGCTGCGGTAGAACGCCGCGATCATGCCCAGCACCTCGGCGTAGATGAACAGCAGCAGCAGGTCGGTGAGCTTCACGCCGCCGCCCTGCAGCATGAGCAGCATCTCCTGTCCGACCGCCAGCACAGTGAATCCTGCGATCAGGATCAGGATCGACTTCTCGGTCGCGAGGATCAGCTTGTGGACGTCGGGCATCGGGAACCTCGTGCGGCGCACGGTCGAGGGGCCGCCCCGAGGGTGCGGCGCGGCAGCCGCGAGCTTAGCGGCAACGCAGCAGGACGAGGCCAAGTCCCCGTGCAGGCGTCGGGCGGATCCGGCGCTCGCCCGGGTCAGACGGCCCGCGCCGCGCGCAGATCCGCGATCTCCTCCGCCGAATAGCCCAGCTCGCCCAGGATCTCGTCGGTCTGCTCGCCCCAGTCGGGCGCGCCGCGCGCCACGTGCGCCGGCGTGCGCGAGAGCTTCACCGGCTGCGAGATCACCCGCACCGGCGCGCCGTCGGAGGTCGTGGTGTGCGCGACCACGCCGAGGTGGCGTACCTGCGGGTCCTCGACCAGCTCCGGGACGGTGTAGAGCGGGCCCGCGGGCACGCCCGCGTCGTTCAGCGCGCGCACCCAGCGGTCCACCGTGCCGCCGGCGAACACCGCCTGCAGTGCCTCGGTCAGCGAGGCGCGGTGCCGCACGCGAAGCGGCTCGCTCGCCCACTCGGGGCGCCCGACCCAGTCGGGCCGCCCGATCGTCTCGCACAGCCTGCGCCAGGTCGCCTCGCCGGTGGCGCCGATGTTGAAGCGGCCGTCGGACGCGTCGAACAGGCCCATCGGCGCGCTGGTGGGATGGTCGTTGCCGGCCGGCTGCGGCACCGCGCCGTCGTTGACGTAGCGCGCCACCTGGAAGTCCATCATCGCGATCATCGAGTGCAGCAGCGAGGCCTGTACCCACTGGCCACGACCGGAGACCTCGCGCTCGCGCAGCGCCACCAGCACGCCGATCGCGGCGAAGAGCCCGGTGGAGAGGTCCGACACCGCGAGCCCGGCGCGCAGCGGCCCGGTCGCCGCGGTGCCGGTCAGCGTCATCAGGCCGCCCATCCCCTGCACGATCTGGTCGACGCCCGGGCGCAGCGCGTAGGGGCCGTCCTGCCCGAAGCCCGAGATGCTCGCCAGCACGATGCACGGATTGATCGCGGCGAGCGCCTCGTAGTCCAGCCCGAGCCGGGCCTTGACGTCCGGCCGCCAGTTCTCGACCACCACGTCGGCGCGCACCGCCAGCCGCGCGAACACCGCGCGGCCTTCGGCGGTCTTCAGGTTCAGCGTCAGCGCGCGCTTGTTGCGGTTCAGGTTCTGGAAGTCGCCGCCGCGCCGGTTCGACGCGAACAGCCCCTCGTTCGGATCGACGCCCGGCGGCGGCTCGACGCCGATCACGTCTGCGCCGAAGTCCGCCAGCACCCGCACGCAGGTCGGCCCCGCCCTGACCCGCGTCAGGTCGAGCACGCGGATGCCGTCGAGCGCACCCACCTCAGTCGGCCTTGATGCCGATGCTCTTCACGACCTCGCCCATGCGGGCGTAGTCCTTCTCGAACATCGCGCGGAACGACTCGGGCGGGCCGCCGCCGATCTCGGCACCCATGCCCAGCAGCTTCTCGCGCACGTCGGGGAAGGCCATCGCGCGGGCGATGTCCTGCTGGATCTGCTCGACGAGCGCCCGCGGCATGTTGGCCGGGCCGTGCCAGCCGTACCAGGCCGACAGCTCGAAGCCCGGCTGGCCGACTTCTGCGGTCGTCGGCACCTCGGGCAGTCCGGTCATCCGCTGCGAGGCCAGCACCGCGAGCGCCTTGAGCTTGCCGGCCTTGATGTGCTGCGTGGCGCCGGTGCTGGTGTCGAAGCTCATCGTCACGTTGCCCGCGATCACGTCGAGGATCGCCGGGGCACTGCCCTTGTAGGGCACGTGCGTGATCTGCGCGCCGGTGATCCGGTTGAACACCTCGCCGCCGATCTGCTGGATCGAGCCGTTGCCGGTGGATGCGAAGGTGAGCTTGCCGACGTTCGCCTTCGCATAGGCCACCAGCTCCGGGAAGGTCGACACCGGGACCGCGTTGCCCACCACGCAGATCATCGGGAACTGCACGCCGAGCGTGATCGGCGTGAAGTCGCGCAGCGCGTCGTAGGGCGCCTTCATCACGTGGGGCCCGAGCGAGTGCGAGTTCGGCACCGACAGCGACAGCGTGTAGCCGTCGGGCGGCGCCTTGGCGACGATGTCGGCGCCGATGAAGCCGCTCGCGCCCGGACGGTTCTCCACCACCACCGGCTGGCCCCAGATCTGGTTGAGCCGCAGCGCGACCGAACGCAGGTAGATGTCCGCGCCGCCGCCGGGCGCGAAGCCGAGCACCACGCGGACCGGTCGGCTCGGGAAACGCTCCTGCGCGAAGGCGCGCGAGGCCGGGCCGAAGGTCGCCGCCGCCAGCGCACCGGCGGCGGCCGAGAGGATCGCGCGGCGGCTCATCGCGCGGCCCCCTTCGTGTCGACCGGGATCGAGTCGTCGGCGAGCAGCTCGGCGACCACGCCCGGGCTCGGCCGGAACTTCACCGGCAGCGCCGCCGAGCTGCCCGACAGCACCTCGCAGCCCGCCTCGAGCAGCTTCGCCTCGTAGGCGGCCGGGTCGTCGACGACGATCCCGAAGTGGTGGATGCACGGACCCGTACCGGCGAATCCGGCCTCGGGCGAGTCCTCGCTGTCGTACTGGATCATCGTGAGGAACAGGTAGCCGTCGGTCAGGTGGCGCGAGGTGCGCCCCGGGTTCTTCACCGTCGACACGTGGCGGAATCCGAACACGCCCTCGTAGAGCGCGCTCGCCTGCGCCAGGTCCGGGACCTTGAGCGCGATGTGGTTGATGCGGGGCATCGGGGGTCTCCTCCGGGCCACGGTCCGTCGCGGGCCGGATGGCCCCGTCCGCGTTCCGTTCGCCTGCGATCGACCGTACCCCGTGCGACCGGGCGGCGACAAGCGGCGCGCGGCCGTCGGACGCGCCGGGCTCGGCGAATCGGCACGCGCGTCTCGTCCGTCGAAACGGACGCTTGTCCAACATTAGTCAATCTGATATTACAAGCATTCCTGTCACAAAAAATGTACAACCGTCATGGCCCACATCGTCATCCCCTCGTTCCTCGTCTTCGGGCTGATCTTCGGCCTGGTCACTTACTCGAACCGGCACCTGTTCGGCGAGGGACCGCCGCAGGCGCCCGCCGACGACAAGGGCGGGCCGGGTGCACGGCTGTACTGGGCGCTGGTGGCGACCTTCCTGTGGCCGATCCTGATCGTCAGCGGGCTGCACGGGCTGTATCGCCTGCGGGCCGCGCGCCGCACCTGAGCGGCGCCGCGGGCGGGGCCTAGTCGATCGCCCCGCCGCCCACCTTCAGATCCGGCCCGGTGTGCGTGGCCGCGATGCGCAGCGCCTCGCGCACCCCGTCCACCATCGTCGCCAGCGGAAGGCTCGGCGCGCCCGGCCAGACCGCGGCCTGCTCGGGCAGGAAGGGCACGTGCACGAAGCCGCTGCGCACGCGCGTGCCGGCGAGCGCGTGCTGCAGGCCGTAGAACACGTGATTGCAGACGAAGGTGCCCGCGGTCTGCGACACCGCGGTGGGGATGCCGCGCGCCGTCAGGCCCGCGACGATCGCCTTCACCGGCAGCGTGCTGAAGTACGCGGCCGGGCCGCCGCGCACCACCGGCTCGTCGATCGGCCGGGCATCGGCGTTGTCCGGGATGCGCGCGTCGTCGATGTTGATCGCGATGCGCTCGATCGAGAGCTCGGCGCGTCCGCCCGCCTGCCCGAGCGATACCGCGAGCCGCGGCCCGTTCCGACGCAGCGCGGCGCGCAGCACGCGCAGCGAGGTGCGGAACTCGGTCGGCAGGCGCACCGCGCGCACGGTCGCGCCGGCGACGGTCTCGCCGTCGAGCGTGCTCGCGATCAGCCAGCTCGGGTTGACGGATTCGCCGCCGAAGGGCTCGAAGCCGGTCAGCAGGATGACGGGGACGGCGGTGCGCGCAGCGGCTCGGGGCATGCCTCGACGATAGCCGAGCCGAACGGTTCACGCGATGGCGCCGGGGGCGGGCAGCCGGTGGATAATCTGCCGATGACCTCCGCCCGCAGACTCGACGAAACCGCCGCCGGGATGTACGTGATCTCGGCCACCCCGTTCACCACTCAGGGCGGGCTCGACCTCGAGTCGACGCGCTCGCTGATGTCGTTCTACCTCGACCAAGGCGTCACCGGGATGACGATCCTCGGCATCATGGGCGAGGCGCCCAAGCTGTCGGGCGAGGAGAGCGCCGCCTTCGTCGACGCGGCGCTGCGTGCGGTCGGCGGCCGGGTGCCGATCATCGTCGGCGCGAGTGCCGCGGGCCTCGACAACCTGGCCTCGTTCTCGCGCCGGGTGGTCGATGCGGGTGCGGCCGGCGTGATGGTGGCGCCCGTGCCGGGGCTGCGCTCCGACGAGCAGGTGTACGGCTACTTCGAGCAGGTCGCGGCGCGGCTCGGCGACATCCCTTGGGTGCTGCAGGACTATCCGCAGACCACCACGGTGTTCATGTCGCCGACGGTGATCCTGACGATGATCGCGGACTTCCCGAACCTGGTGATGGTCAAGCACGAGGACTGGCCGGGCCTGGCCAAGATCACCAAGCTGCGCGACGCCGAGCGGGCCGGCGCGCGGCGCGTATCGATCCTGGTGGGCAACGGCGGCATCCACTACCCGCAGGAGCTCGCGCGCGGCGTGGACGGCGCGATGACCGGCTTCGCCTACCCCGAGGCGCTGGTGAAGACCTACGACCTGTTCAAGGCCGGCCGCATCGACGACGCCGAGGACCTGTTCGACGCCTACCTGCCGATCGTGCGCCACGAACTGCAGCCGGGCTTGGGCCTTGCGGTGCGCAAGCACCTGCTGATGAAGCGCGGCGCGATCGCCAGCGACACGGTGCGCGCGCCCGGCCCGAAGCTGTCGGCGCGCGACGTCGAGGAGGTCGCGCACCTGGTGCGCCGCATGGAGCGGCGCGTCGCCGCCCTCGGGCTGTGAGCGCGGCCGCCGGCGATCGGCGAGCGCTTCGGCGTGATCTCGATCCCGTCGCGGACAGCGCGCCGCGTACGTCGGCTACCGCCAGGTGAAGCGCGGCTGGTCGAAGTGCGCGACCCGCGTCGCGCGGCCGAGCAGCAGCACCTCGCGCAGCTGGTAGATCATCGCCGCGGTCGGTGCGGCCACCCAGTTGTCGCCCAGCGGCATGCGCAGCACCGGTGCGCCGCCGGGCTCGTGCGGTGCGTCGAGGATCGGTGCGTCGTCGCGCAGCCATTCGTCGAGCGGCACGCGGTGCACCGACTCGACCTCCTCGGGCGCGGGCCGCAGCGTGCGCGCCTCGCCGCCCCAGACCACCACCGGGGTGATCACGAAGCCGCTGCGCGTGGCGTAGTCGTCGAGCCGGCCGAGCACCGCACCGGGCCCGGCCTCGAGCCCGACTTCCTCGTGCAGCTCGCGCAGGGCCGCGGCCTCGGGCGTCTCGGCGCCGTCGATGCGCCCGCCGGGCAGCGCCCACTGGCCGGCATGCCGGTTCATGTGCGCGGGACGCCGGGTCAGCAGCAGCGCCGCGTCGTCGCGCCATTGCAGGTGTCGGGGGAAGCCGTTCAGGTCGGCGCCGTGGCCCGCGTCGACCAGGACCAGCGCAACCGCGGCCCGCCGCCGCGCGTCGTCCGCGATCGCCTGCACCGGCCAGCCGGCGAGGCGGGCGGCGACGCCCGACCTCAGCGTGTCGTCGAGCCGCATCGGCCTGATGCCTGTCGCCGGGCCGCGTGCCCGAGCCTGCCGGCCGCCTTCGCCATCGATCGTCTCCAGTCGCTTCGCATCCGGTCGTGCAGGCCGCGGGGCTCGCGGCCTGCGCTCCCGTCATGCGCCCCCGATCGTGCGCACCATCTCGTGCGCACCGCACCGGTGGCGGCGTCGTGCGAGCGGCCGATTGTATCCATGCCGTCCGGGGCGGCCGAGCCGGAGTCCGGCGCGGGGCCTGCCCGCGACCTCCGATGGCGACGGCCCCCGACCTGCCTGCGGTCGGCCACGGGTGCCGAACGGGCGGGCGGGAGCGTAAGCTGCGTCCACGCAGTCGACGAGGAGCCGCCGTGCGAATCCACCAGAAGACCATCGCCGCCGCCTGTCTCGCCCTCGCGGCCCTGGCCGCCGCCGGACCGGCCGAGGCGCGCCACGGACACGGCTGGCGCGGCGGCGTGTACGTCGGCGTCGGGCCGTTCTTCCCGGCCTACTGGCCGGGCTACTACGGCGCCGGCTACTACGGCGGCTACTACGGCGGCTACTACGGGTCGTCGGTCTACGGCTGGCCGTACTACGCCGCGCCGCCAGTGGTCGTCGCAGCCGCGCCCACGGTCTACATCGAGCGCGCCGGGGCCGCGCCTGTCGCGGCCCCGGCCGCCGCCACGCCGCCGGGCGGCTTCTGGTACTGGTGCGCCGACTCGCGGGCCTACTACCCGTCGGTCCCGAGCTGCGCCTCGGCCTGGATACCGGTCGCACCCCGCTGACGCGCGGCGCGTTACCCGGACGAGAGGGCGCTGGAGGGTCTCCGCCCCGATGCTAGACTCGGCCGCGTCCCCGCGCCGCTTCACGTCTTCGCGCACGGGACCCCGACCAAGGAGCCCCTCGTGAAGCCCTCGCGCCGCCTTCTATCGCTGTCGTCGCTCGCCGCCGGCCTCGTGCTCGCCGCAGCGCCCGTGCTCTCGTTCGCCCAGGTCGCCGTCGGTGATCCGTGGGTCCGCGCCACCGTGCCGCAGCAGCAGGCCTCGGGTGCGTTCATGACGCTGACCGCACCGAAGGGCGCGAAGCTCGTCGAGGCGCGCTCGCCGGTGGCCGGCACGGTCGAGGTCCACGAGATGAAGCGCGACGGCGACGTGATGCGCATGCGTGCGATCGACAGCCTCGACCTGCCCGCGGGCCGTACCGTCAAGCTCGAGCCGGGCGGCTACCACGTGATGCTGATGAACCTGAAGCAGACGCTGAACGCCGGCGACACCGTGCCTCTGACGCTGGTCTTCGAGAGCGCGGACCGCACGCGCCAGACCGTCGAGGTCAAGGCGCCTGTGCGGCCCCTCGCGTCGGGGTCGGCGGCACCGGCGCACAAGCACTGAGCGGCACCGGCCCGCGCCGCGCGACCACCGCGGCCCAGGGCCGCTTCGGGTCCGGCAGCAGCCGGCCCTCGGCGTCGACCGGCACGCGGCTCATCGCGACCACGTCGGACACGTTGCCGCCGATCGTCTGGATCTCCCCGGGGCGCGCGGCGACCACCACGTCGCAGTGATACGCGCCGCGGCGCAGCGCGCCGTAGGGCACGAAGCCGCTGCGCTGGGCGAGCTCGGCCGTGCCCTCGCGCGCCTGGCAGATCAGGTCCCCGACCCGCGGCACCGCGCGGGCCGCGTCGCGCGTCTCGAAGGCGTCGTTGGGGCGGGCGCGCATGAAGCGCTCGATGTAGTCCCAGTGCAGCACCGTCGCCGGGAACTCGTCGCCGCCCAGGCCCGCGCCGCGCGCCAGCCACGACACGAAGGCCGCCGACCAGGGCCGCAGCTCGCCCGCGGTCCCGACGATCGGCGCGCGGGTCACGCCGTACCAGTAGACCAGCACGCGCGAGAGCATCGGCGGATGCAGCTCGTGGGTCGGTGCCGCGGGGTCGGCGAAGACGAGCCGTCCGCCCGCGCCCGCGCTGGCGTCGCGCGAGGCGAGCGGGTCGCCGGGCGCGGCCACCTCGGGCGAGCCGAACAGCGCCCACTCCTGCCGCGCGAGGAACACCATCCGCTCGCAGGCGCTGGGCACCGGGAAGGCGGGCGCGACGTTCTGCGACGCGGTGAGCGCGGGCGCGGGCCGCTCGACGGCGCGCGGCTCGGGGCGGGGGGCCGCGCAGCCGGCGAGCGTCGCGGCAAGCGTGGCGAGGCCCAGGGCGCGCCAGGCGGCGAGCGGGCGCCAGCGGGCGAGCGGGCGCCAGAGCCGCCGGTTCATGCCGTCTCTCACGCGCCACCCGCCGTGTCGTCGAACCCGGACCAGTCCGGTGCATGCGTGCCCGGCGGCATCGACGGGCGCATCGGTCCGGGCGCCAGCCCGTCGAAGCGCGGCGCGCAGCGGATCCCGGCCAGCCGCCCGAAGCCGCTGTCGGAC
>Ga0164292_10005574_pt1 | contig 10318 bp, 9 predicted proteins | sample GEODES117metaG_FD_111486 | JGI IMG/M metagenome (GOLD analysis project Ga0164292, IMG submission 111486) | Eutrophic lake water microbial communities from Lake Mendota, Wisconsin, USA - GEODES117 metaG | ecosystem: Environmental > Aquatic > Freshwater > Lake | place: USA: Lake Mendota, Wisconsin... | reverse complement strand
TGTCTGGGCAGTTAAGAGCGCAGCATTCGCCGAGGTATTCGAAGCGGGCTTGTCGAAGCAGCGGCGCGCAGAGTTCGAGGCTTACTGCTCAGCGCAGGGAGTCGGCCTGCGTGATTTCGCGACCTGGTGCGCGATGAACGAGATTCTCGGCAACGATCCGTCGGCATGGTCATTTGACTATGCGCGACCTGATTCGCCTGCAGTCGCGGTCTTCCGGGCGAAGAACTCAGACCTCGTCGAGTTCCATATGTGGATGCAGTGGCAGATGGATCAGCAGCTCGCCGCCACGCAGAAAGCCGCGCGCGATGCGGGCATGGCCATCGGCATCATGGCCGATCTCGCTGTTGGGGTTCACCCGTCAGGCGCCGACGCCTGGGCTCTGCAGGATGTTCTCGCTCGCGGGGTTTCAGTCGGCGCTCCTCCTGATATGTACAACCAGATGGGTCAGGACTGGTCGCAGCCGCCGTGGCGACCCGATGCCCTCGCCGACGCCGGCTACCTGCCGTATCGCGATCTTCTGCGCACGATCTTGCGTCACGCCGGCGGCCTGCGCATCGATCACGTTCTCGGGCTCTTCCGACTGTGGTGGGTGCCGGCCGGCATGGGTGCGCGCAACGGCACCTTCGTGCGCTTCGATCACGACGCGATGATCGGCATCTTGTGCCTCGAGGCGCAGCGCGCCGGCGCGATCGTCGTGGGCGAGGATCTCGGCACCGTCGAGCCATGGGTGCGCGACGTGCTCGCTGCCCGCGGCATCCTCGGCACGGTTATCTCCTGGTTCGAGCGCACCGACGGCTTCATCACGCCATTGAATGACTGGCGACGCGACATCCTGGCCAGCGTCACCGTGCATGACCTGCCTCCGACTGCGGGTTTCCTGCGCGATGAGCACGTGCGCATCCGCGAGACGCTCGACTTGCTTACCACCGATCCCGCCGACGAGTACTCGAATGCCAGGCACGATCGTGAGCAGTGGGCTCAGCTGTTGCGTGACGCCGGGTTCTTGGCCGTCGACGCCGATCTTGACTCCGACGCCGGACTCGACGCAATGGCTATCGCCCTGCACCGAGCGGTGGGCTCTACGAAGGCCCGACTCGTGGGAGTTGGCCTACCCGATGTCGTCGGTGACCGTCGGGCGCAGAACCAGCCAGGCACCTACCTGGAATACCCGAACTGGCGTGTGCCGATGACCGATTCCGCAGGCCGTCCAGTGCTCCTTGAGGACGTCATGGCAGGGCCGGAACTCCTTGGCCCGATGGTCGACGCCGTGCGCAGGGCGACGCACGGGCATGAATAGGATTGCGGCGTGAACGCAGGACAAGCACTCGCACTCTTCGCAGGCATCCCGATCGGCTTCGCCGTGATCGTGGCCATCGCTGTTTCCGCACCCAAGTGGATGCGCGGCGATCGTCACTCCGGCTTGCCGGGTGAGCCCACTGCCGAAGGCCCCGTCTTCATTGCCAGTTCGGGCTCTGCTCCCGATCCGTCGATCATCCCGCGCGAGATTGGCGTGGGTTCATCCTCATTCGTAGGAGGTGGCGCACATGGAAGCTTCTGATCTGACCCCCAAGCAGCGCGTGGCGATCACGGACGCCGTCGAGCTCGCTCGTGAGATCTCCGGACGCTGCTTCGCGGTTTACGTCGGCCCACTCGAGCAGGGTCGCGACTCGGCTATCGCCAAGCACGCCCAGATCCCTGGCGCTCAGACCTCAGTGCTGATCGCCGTTGACCCGGTGGCACGCACCATCGACATCATCACCGGCACCCAGGCCGCGATCGACATCGATGACCGTTCGTGTGAACTCGCAGTCCTGGCGATGCGCTCGAATTTCGAAGCCGATGATCTTGTCGGCGGAATCCGCGCCGGTGCGATGCTGCTCGCCGAGCACGCTCGTGCCCCGCGTGTGCTGCACCTGAACGAGCCTGCCTAAGCCTGCTTGCGCTGGCCGCCTACTCGAATGAGGGGCTGGCCGTGCGGGTGCGCTTGATCTCGTAGAAACCCGGCGTACCGGCCACGAGCAATGTGCCGTCCCAGAGCCTGCCTGCGGCATCGCCGCGAGGGGTAGGTGTCACCACGGGGCCGAAGAAGGCGATCTGCTTGCCATCGGCGCCTGGAACAGCGATCACCGGAGTGCCGACATCCTCGCCCACAAGTGAGATGCCCTCCGCGTGGCTAGCGCGAAGATCCGCATCGACTGCGTCGGAATGCGCGAACTCTGCGAGTGCGGCCGGGAGACCGACCTCGGCAAGTGACTCGGCGATCACTGCATCGAAATCCTCGCGTTGTCCGAGATGAATGCGAGTTCCGATGGCGGTGTACAGGGGCAAGATCACCTCGTCGCCGTGAGCGTTACGTGCGGCGATGATCACGCGTACCGGGCCCCAGGCGCGCTTCATCAGCTCGACGTACTTCTCCGGGAGTTCGCGTCCGTCGTTGAGCACGGCCAGCGACATCACGTGCCAGCGCACGTTCACCTCGCGTACCTGTTCCACCTCGAGCATCCAGCGGGAGGTCATCCAGGCCCACGGGCAAGCGGGGTCGAACCAGAAATCTGCGGTGACGCTCACGTGGGCTCCTCGGGTGGCTCCCTTGCATCAGGCGCATAGGGTTGTCCCATCCTAAGGAGGTCATCGCGTGAGCGACAACGAGAACATCACCCGGGCCGAGGCGGCCGATCGATCGGCGCTTCTGCACTCGCATTCGTACGAGGCACTCCTCGATCTCACGCAGCCGGGCGACACGTTCATCTCGACCACGACCGCCACCTTCGACTGCCGCACACCGGGGGAGTCGAGCTGGATTGACCTCATTGCGCCATCGGTTCGCTCGGTCGTGCTCAATGGCATCGAGCTCGATGTTGCCTCGGTTGTCTCCGGTGCCCGCATTGCGCTTCCGAATCTTCAGGCGGCCAACACGGTCGTCGTCACCGCCGACTGCGCGTACATGAACACGGGCGAGGGTCTTCATCGTTTCGTCGACCCGGTCGATAACGAGACCTACCTGTACACCCAGTTCGAATCGGCCGACGCCCGCCGCATGTACGCCTGCTTCGAGCAGCCTGACCTCAAGGCAACCTTCCAGCTCAGCGTCATCGCACCTGATCACTGGAAGGTCGTCAGTAATGCAGTCTCGCCCGAGCCCTCGTCACTCGGTGGCGGCAAGGCGCGCTGGGATTTCCCGGCCAGCCTGCGCATGTCGACCTACATCACCGCACTCGTGGCGGGGCCGTACTACGAAGTGCGCGATTCCTACACCGGTACTTTCGGCACCTACCCCCTCGGCGTCTTCTGCCGTGCCTCGTTGGCCGAGTTCCTCGACCCCGATGACATCTTCCTGATCACCAAGCAGGGCTTCGAGTTCTTCGAGAAGCAGTTCGGCGTGGCCTACCCGTTCGGCAAGTACGACCAACTCTTCGTCCCTGAATTCAATGCGGGCGCGATGGAGAACGCGGGCTGCGTCACCTTCCTTGAGGATCTCGTCTTCCGCTCCCGCGTGACCGATTCGGCCTACGAGCAGCGTGCCAACACGATCCTGCACGAGCTCGCTCACATGTGGTTCGGCGATCTGGTCACCATGACCTGGTGGGACGACCTGTGGCTCAACGAGTCCTTCGCTGAATGGGCCGCGCATTACGCCAACGTGCACGCCACGCGCTTCACCGATGCCTGGACTTCGTTCTCCAACCAGCGCAAGGCCTGGGCGTACCGCCAAGACCAGTTGCCCTCGACTCACCCGATCGCTGCCGACATGACTGACCTCGATGCGGTGCGCGTGAACTTCGACGGCATTACCTATGCCAAGGGCGCATCAGCCCTTCGTCAGCTGGTCGCCTGGGTGGGCGAGCCGGAGTTCCTCGCCGGCATCCACGAGTACTTCACCAAGCATGCCTGGGGCAACACGCAGCTTGACGACCTTCTCGTTGAGCTCGAGAAGAGCTCCGGACGCGACCTGTCGGGCTGGACCCAAGAGTGGCTGCGCACGAGTGGCGTGAACCTCATGCGCCCGCTGGTCGCCGTTGATGCGAATGGCAATTACGCATCCGTGGTGATCGAGCAGGAGCCGCCGAGCAGTCCTGCTGGCATTGCGCCAACCCTGCGTTCGCACCGGATGGCGATCGGTCTCTATGACGTCGTCGACGGAGCGCTCACCCGCCGTGATCGTCTCGAGCTTGATGTTGTCGGTGCTCGCACCGATGTCACGTCACTCGTCGGCGTGAAGCAGCCCGACCTCCTCTTGCTCAATGACGACGACCTCACGTTCACCAAGTTCCGACTTGATGAGCGCAGTTGGAAGACGGCTGTCGCCCACCTCGGTGACATTGATTCATCTCTGGCACGTGCGCTCATCTGGGGTGCGGCTTGGGATATGACTCGCGATGCTGAGGCCAGCACTGGCGACTTCCTCGATCTCGTGATCTCCGGTATCGAGAAGGAATCCGATGTCGGTGTCGTACAGGGCGTGCTGCGTCAGCTCAAGGCGGCTATCGATCAATTCTCTGCGCCCGCGAACCGTGTTGTCTACGTGCGGCGCATCGCAGCAGCGCTCCTGGAGTTCGCGCGTCGTGCCGAACCCGGCAGTGATCATCAGCTCGCTTTCGCTCGCTCGTTCATCAGCTCGGCCGGTACCGAGGACGAGCTGACGATCCTCACCGGATTGCTCGACGGCTCTGTTGTGTGGCCCGGTCTCGCTGTCGACACGGACCTGCGGTGGTCGCTGATTCAGCGACTCGTCACGGTGGGTCGCTTCGGCGATGCCGAGATCGACGCCGAGCTGGTGCGCGATGACACCGCAACAGGTCGCCGCCAGGCGGCGGTGGCACGTGCTGCGCGCCCGACTGCTGCTGCGAAGGCGCAGGCCTGGGCTGACATCACCGAGCGCACCGACCTGCCGAATGCGATTCTCGAGGCCACCATCGGCGGCTTCATGCATCCCGATCAGATCGAGCTGCTGACCCCGTACCGCGACACCTACTTCGCGATCCTTGGCGAGATGTGGAAGTCGCGCACGAATGAGACAGCCACGAACGTCACGGTTGGGCTGTACCCATTCCTGCTCGTCGATGAGACCACGATCTCCATGACCGATGCGGCTATTGCGGGCGATCTTGGCGCGACTCCCCAGCGTCTGCTGGCCGAAGGACGCGACGGTGTCGAGCGAGCAGCGCGTGCGCGTGCGCGCGATGCACGCGGCTGATTGGTGACCCATGCCTGAGGGCAATGTCATCCACAACCAGGCGCGCCGGCTTTCGCGGGCGTTTCGTGGCAAAGCGGTAGCGGTCGACAGTCCGCAGGGACGTTTCGCTGATGGCGCTGCGCGTGTGAGTGGTGCGCAGGTGCGCAAGATCGAGGCACATGGCAAGCACCTCTACATCGGCTTCGACAACGACTTGTGGATTCACATTCACTTGGGCTTGTTCGGCAAGTGGCGACTGGGCAAGGGGGAGGCACCCGAGCCTGAAGGCCAATTGCGCCTGCGGCTGCGCACAGATGAGTCGTACGCCGAGTTACGTGGGCCGACAGTGTGCGAGGTGCTGACCCCGCAGGAGAAGAAGGCGTCGGTCGCGAAGATCGGGTCGGATCCCATTCGCACAGACGCGGATCCCGAGCTCGCGTGGGCCAAGGTGCACAAGAGTGCGCAGTCAATCGGTGCGCTGCTGATGGATCAGCGAATCTTCGCCGGCGTCGGCAACATCTATCGGGCGGAGGTGCTCTTTCGTCACGACATCTCGCCATTTAGGCCGGGTAACGAGATCTCACGCGAGGAGTTCGATGGCATGTGGGCTGATCTCGTGCTCCTGATGACTCAGGGCACCAAGAACGGCCGAATCGACACCATGCGCCCTGAGCACATGCCGAAGGTCATGGGTCGTGATGCGCGCGTCGATCGTCATGGTGGAGAGGTCTACGTCTATCGACGAGCCGGCATGCACTGCTACCTATGCGACAGCGAGATACGCATCGCCGAAATGCAGGGTCGCAATCTCTACTGGTGCCCGCGCTGCCAGGCCTCCTGAGGACAGGACGTAATGGTACGTATACCCTAGGGGGTATGGAATACACGGGTGATGTTGAACGCATGCGCACGAAGTGGCGCTCCGATCTCGAATCCTGGGCAATCCCACAGGAAATCTTGGATCAGGCCGAGGTTCCACCATGGATTCATCCGGTCGAGCTCTTCACGATTGAGGACGATGCGATCGCTGACACGTTCTCTCACTGCACCGCCCGCGCAGGGTTGACCGAGGGCGACAGCGTCCTCGACATCGGTTGTGGTGGTGGTGTGGCCTCCATGGCGCTCATCCCGCCGGCCGGCACCGTTGTTGGTGTCGACAACGATCAGGCGATGCTTGATCAGTTTGCCCTCGCTGCTACACGCTACGGCGCGCAACATCGGGAGGTGCTGGGCACTTGGCCGGCAGTAGCGGACGAAGTGCCGGAAGCCGATGTCGTGGTCTGTCATCACGTGGCCTTCAATGCGCCGGATATCGCTCCGTTCCTGCAGCAGCTCGACGCACATGCTCGTAAGCGCGTCGTGCTCGAGATGCCCATGTTCCATCCGATGTCGCGACTCTCGCCCATGTGGAAACACTTTTGGAATCTCGATCGGCCCGTGGCACCGAGCGCGCACGATGTCGTCGCGATCGCGACTGCCTTGGGATTCGATGCGCAGATCGAGGTGTGGGTGGATGCGGTCTCGTGGGGTTCGCGCAATGTGAAGTCCGATGAGCAGCGACTCACCTTGGCCAGGCGTCGACTTTGCCTGGGTACCGATCGCGCCGAGGAACTCGCGGCTTATCTGGCCGAGCACCCGGAAGCGCCAGTAGAGCTGGCGACGGTCTGGTGGGACGTCACTCGCTGACTCCCGTTGTGCAAAAGGCCCTCGGGATGATCCGAGGGCCTTTGCTTTGAGCGGGCGACCGGAATCGAACCGGCACCTCCACCTTGGAAGGGTGGGGCACTACCACTATGCAACGCCCGCGTGCGGGGCGAACCCCAGCGCGGAAAGTGTATCGGGCCGCGAGCCAGGGGCCGACGGGACAATTGGTGTGGACGAACGATCCTTGGTTAGGCCACCCTTAGTAGGGCTTACCTCAAGGGAGTCAGTCGATTCGTCGGCAGGGGAGTGCCACCTCTAGACTCGCTGGGCCAGCGCGGGGCGTAGCGTAGTGGCTAGCGCGCCTGCTTTGGGAGCAGGAGATCGGGAGTTCGAATCTCCCCGCCCCGACTCCCAGTGCATCGATTCCTCGAGGCGCAACCCATCAACACAGGAGATTGATCTGCAGTGAAGAGCGACGTCGAGACCCTTTCCCCGACCCGGGTCAAGCTCACCGTTGAGGTGCCCTTCGATGAGATGAAGGACAGCCTTGATGCCGCCTACGGTCGCATCGGCAAGCAGGTCAGCATCCCCGGCTTCCGCAAGGGCAAGGTCCCTGCACGCATCATCGAGCAGCGCTTCGGCCGCGGCGCGGTGCTTGAGGAAGCCGTCAACGACGCTCTTCCGAAGGCCTACGACGAAGCCGTGCGCGAGCACAAGGTGATCCCTGTCGGCCAGCCGACCGTTGATGTCACCGAGATCGAGGATGGCAAGCACCTCGCCTTCACCGCCGAGGTCGACGTTCGCCCCGAGTTCGATCTTCCCGAGTTCTCCTCACTTCGTGTCGAGGTCGGCAACGCCGTTCCGAACGATGACGATGTCACCACCCAGGTCGACTCACTGCGCGCACGCTTCGCCACTCTCAAGGACGTCGAGCGCGCCGCCGCTGATGGCGATGTGCTTCTGGTCGACATCGCCGGTGCCACCCCTGAGGGCGATGCTGTTGACGATCTCATCGGCAATGCACTCTCCTATGAGCTCGGTACCGAGGGCATGCTCCCCGGATTCGACGAAGCCGTGCGCGGCGCCAAGACCGGCGAGACCCGCTCATTCGAGTTCACCCCGCAAAACGGTGACTGGGTCGGCATCCCGCTGACTGTCAACGTTGAGGTCAAGGGCGTGCGCGAGCGCGAGCTGCCGGCACTTGATGACGACTTCGCTCAGCTGGCCTCGGAGTTCGACACCGTCGCCGAGCTTCAGGACGACGTCAAGACTCGCCTGGTGCGTCTTAAGCGCCTGGAGCAGGGCGCCGAGGCACGCAACAAGGTGCACGAGGTTCTCATCGAATCCCTCGACATTCCGCTGCCCGAAGGTGTCATCACCGCAGAGGTCGAGGCCCACTTCGAGGATGGCCACGACAGCGGCGAGGAGCACCGCGCCGAGGTCGAGCAGCAGGCCCGCGAGGCACTCAAGAGCCAGTTCATCCTCGACAAGATCGCCGAGCAGGAGGAAGTCTCCGTCGGTGAGTCTGAGCTATCAGCATGGCTGGTGCAGCAGGCTCCGCGTTATGGCATGAGCCCCGATCAGTTCGCTCAGGCGCTCGTTGAGGCCGGCCAGGTTCCGATGGCCATCCAGGACATCCGCCGCGCCAAGGCACTTGCGGTTGTGCTCGAGTCGGCCACGGTCGTCGACGCCGATGGCAATGCGGTCGACCTCAAGGCACTCGATGCCGAACTCAATGGGGCACTTGCCGCCGAGTAGTACTACGTGAATTCGTGAAAGGGGCGGTGGGCAACCACCGCCCCTTTTTCATGGCTCATTGGTGTCACGGCTATTTGGCCTCGGGCGAACACGCACTCGTGCGGGAAGTCATTCGGGGTCGTGCGCGTTAGGGTCTAGAGAAGCCAACAGGGAAGTACAGGAGGCACGGTGAGCGACATCTACGTTCCGCAGCTGCGAGGTGCCAGCGGCATGTCCGGTTTCGGCGACATGCTCGATGAGCGACTTCTTCGCGAGCGCATCATCTGGCTTGAGGGTCCCGTCATGGACGAGAACTCCAACCGCATCGCCAAGCAGCTTCAGGTGCTTGCCGCCGAGGATCCCGAGAAGGACATCACGCTCTACATCAACTCTCCGGGCGGTTCGATCAGCGCCGGCATGGTGGTCTACGACACCATGCAGCTCATTCCCAACGAGGTTGCCACCGTGGCGATGGGCCTGGCCGCGTCAATGGGCCAGTTCCTGCTCGTCGCCGGTGCACCCGGCAAGCGCTTCGCCACCCCGAACACGCGCATCATGATGCATCAGCCCTCTGGTGGCCTTGGTGGCACCGCGAGCGATATCAAGATCCAGGCCGAGCAGATGCTCTTCATCAAGAAGCGCATGGCGCTTCTCATCGCCGAGCACTCCGGTCAGACCATCGAGCAGATCGAGAAGGATTCCGATCGTGACCGTTGGTTCGACGCGGAAGAGGCCAAGGAGTACGGCCTGATCGACCACGTGTACTCGACTTCGGCTGATGCGCCCAGTGCATCGGCACGCAAGGGCAAGGGAGAGACCAAGTGATGAACCCCATGAGCATGCTCGATCCGGTCTCGCGCTACATCCTCCCCGAGTTCCGTGAGCGCTCCGCCACCGGCGAGCGCGTGCACAACCCGTACACCAAGCTCTTCGAGGAGCGCATCATCTTCCTCGGTGTGCAGATCGACGACGCGTCCGCTGACGACGTCATGGCGCAGTTGCTGTGCCTGGAGTCCATGGATCCCGATCGCGATATCCAGATCTACATCAACTCACCCGGTGGCTCGTACACCGCCATGACCGCGATCTACGACACCATGCAGTTCGTCAAGCCGCAGGTGCAGACCGTGTGCCTCGGTCAGGCTGCATCGGCTGCGTCGGTGCTGCTCGCGGCCGGTACCCCTGGCAAGCGCTTTGCGTTGCCGCACGCTCGTGTGCTGATTCATCAGCCGTACACCGAGGGTGGCGGTCAGGGCTCTGACATCGAGATCCAGGCCAACGAGATCATCCGCATGCGCACAGAGATGGAGGGCATCATCGCTCACCACACCGGTCGCACGGCTGAGCAAGTGGCCAAGGACATCGAGCGCGACAAGATTCTGACGGCAGAGCAGGCTAAGGAGTACGGCATCATCGACGCGGTTATCTCCTCGCGCAAGGCCTGACCTCGTCCGTTTCGCCCCACTTCCCCGGGTGTGTCGCATTGCCCAAGGCGCGCGATCGACAGGCCCTCACGGTACGGTCTAAGAAGCCCAGTTCCCCTCTGGGTTATCGGGGCGTCTTCGGGCGCGAAAGGAGCACTTGTGGCACGCATCGGCGAGAGTGGCGATCTGCTCAAGTGCTCGTTCTGCGGAAAGAGCCAGAAGCAGGTCAAGAAGCTCATTGCCGGCCCTGGTGTCTACATCTGCGACGAGTGCATCGACCTCTGCAATGAGATCATCGAGGAAGAACTCAGCGAGGCCTCCGATGTGCAGTGGGGCGATC
>Ga0164292_10005571_pt1 | contig 10322 bp, 5 predicted proteins | sample GEODES117metaG_FD_111486 | JGI IMG/M metagenome (GOLD analysis project Ga0164292, IMG submission 111486) | Eutrophic lake water microbial communities from Lake Mendota, Wisconsin, USA - GEODES117 metaG | ecosystem: Environmental > Aquatic > Freshwater > Lake | place: USA: Lake Mendota, Wisconsin... | reverse complement strand
CCGCCATGCGCACCCGGCTTATGCTCGTGCTCTTCCTCCTGCATTCCACCCGCAGCCACCTTCCCAGCTTCGACCGGCAAGTTACTGCCAGCCGTCTTTTCTCCCTCCGCCTTGGACGCGGGAGGCGTTGCCGATGGCTGAGCACAACCTGCTCCCCAAACTGCCAAACCGCAAACCAACAAACTGAATCCGATTACCCGTCGCATATCCATTTCTCCTCGAAAATTATTCTCGTTCCTTGACTGTTCACAATTCACAAGCCGCTGCAGCAGCGGCATCACCGCCAGCCCTTGTTCCGCAATTCAAACACTACCGGAGTTCGCGCTTCCTCCCGGTCCGGGCCAGCGAGAAATGCGGACACTGAAGACCGAACTCCACATCCAAGAGAGCCCCATCCCGCGCTCATGACTCCGGGACGAGTATTGGCACAGAGCCTCGCCAAGCTCTATCCCGTGATTTTCAGGCAAGGCTGATAAGCAGCCGGCACTTTCCTGATATCTGTTGGCTATTCCGTTTGGACAGGTATTGCCCAAACTGCTGTTCCAGCGACTAGCGAGATATCCGGCTGAGGACATCGAAACGGGGGCTAGTGAAGAACCCTGCTGAAAAGAAATCGCGGAACAGGGCTCAGCAATTCAAGGTCTGAAAGGCGCGCAGCAGCGCCCGACCAAAAAGCAAAAACGGTGGATGCTCCAGCAACTGTCTCGAGCTGCCACGCTGCTTCCGCAAATCAGGTTCAATTCCGGCTAAGTTGCCAGACAACGGACCGGCAAACGCCTCCAGCGAAACGGAACGCTCAAGTTGCTGGTCTGCAAAGGCAAACGCCCAGAGGCCGCTCCCTTGCTCACCCCGCTCGCGACAGGGACAGGTCGACTCCGAGTCCGGAACTGTCTGCTCCCCAAAAATTCCGTGGCAGCATTTCTGGGCATCGGCTTTCCGCTCAGCGGCGGTTCGAGCCTTACGCGCGGCACATCGTGGACACGAACCGCTGGTGGACAACTCCGAATCAAGGGCAACCGGCGAACCTGGCTGCAGCGAGTCCCCGACCAGCTTGACGCCAGACTCCAGTAATTGACTGACGCGACAACAACAGAAAGCCGGCCCCCAAGCCGCTCCGGTTGCAAAGTAGGTCAGTAGCAGGATTCGCCAAAACATCTTGGCCCCAATTGCCCGTTTGGATCGGTTCATCGACAAAGCTGATGATTCGGCCTTCGTCCAAGCGTGGGAACATTCCCGCGGTTGGCTGGAGCAAATTATCCAACCCACCGATTCATGCTATTCACCTCGAACCCGCTCGCCAACCCCAATTCCCCCTCGCACACCGAACGCGAACCCATGCCCGCAAAATCAACCGCAACGACTTCAAAGCCCGTTTTCCTGCTCCGGATGGGCGGAAACCGTCACCTTTCCGCCCTCCTCAAACTGGATCGAAATCAAATTGGCGCGACAACAAACGGGACAATCCTCGATGTATTCCTGATTCGCTCCCTCACTCGGATCGAGCGGAATCACAATCTCTTCCCCACAAGCATCGCAAAGATACGTCCCTTCGATCGCCGCAGCTTCCCAAGTGGACGAAAACGCGGGAAACTCCTCCCGCTCCGGAGCTTCATCCAACCACGGCGGCCATTGCCCGGACCCCAGTAACTCGGTGGCCCAACTCATCACTGATAACGAGGCCTCATCCGCCAAACGATGATCGCTCCCAACCTCCAACAGCGCATCCTCCGGTAATCTGCTGGCAACCAATAATTCCACAGAGTCAGAAAAAGGAATGACCTCATCCTCTCGCGAGTGCAAGATTACGGCATTGGGCTTGATGGTCTTGGCCACGCCCCACTTCTTCCACGCCGGACAAAGCAAAACCAAGGGCGTCGCGCCCGTCCGCAAATTCAACGCCACGGCCCCACCCCGGGAGGACCCGACAATCACATCCGGACGATGGCGGTCATAATTCGCCTGGGCAACAGCTACCGCCAAAGCAAACTCGTCATCGTCCAAGGCAGGATTAATGACCTGATGCCCTCGCGCAACCAAATGCGTCGGCTTCACTCCACCCGGTACCGATTGCCATCCATGCAAAAACAGAATCTTGAGCCGCATCCAGTCCTCTCAAGCAAAGCTGGTCAAACCAGCTTCACCTTAAATCAGATCGCCACTGCTTGCATTGTTGGTGCTTTGGAAAAGACAAGCAAGCTGGGAGCGCTAGGCCAAAGCACGGGCCCTTGGGCGTCTGAAGTGATTGGCTAAACCATCCAAAGCCGATTTTGAGAGAACGCAGCGATCTCGTTTCTTCAAGACCTCGCGCAGCTCGATTTGGACAGGCTTTACCCTTATGCGACTTACTATCCCGGCGCTTCGCAACGGAATACTGAAATTCAGCAGCCATGGTCTGCTTTTCACCAGCCTATTGCTGAGTCCGGCCTCTCTCGCCGCTCAGGAAACTGCTAGCAAATCCAACCCGGGCCAAGTCGCCAAACAACTCCGGTTTGATAATGAACCGGCGCTGAATGAGGCTCAACAACCACTCGAAATTCAACCCACCAGCCGGGCCTCGGCGCGCGTAATTCAAGAACCTGCGTCAGTGGCCCCGGTCGTTACTACATTCGAAGTTGTCCCAGAAACCCAGCCCATCGTCCCCCCGGTAGTGTCTCCAGAGCCCTCCTCCCTCAATTCCGTTTCTGGCCAGGAGTCCTCGACTGGAATGTCTGCCGGCTGGAATCTCGCCGACCTTGAGTCACTGGCCTTTGCCAACAATCCTTCTATTTCCCGTGCTGCGGCTCGGGTCGAAGCAGCTCGTGGCAACCAACTGCAAGTCGGACTTCGCCCCAATCCCATCGTTGGTTACGAAGGTCAGCAGCTGGGAAGCGGCGGCCGTGCCGAACAACAGGGAATCGGGCTGAGCCAGGAAATCGTCCGCGGCGGCAAGTTGCAGCTGAACAGGGCTGTTGCCACTCAGGAAGTCGTCCGCGCAGAACAGGAGTTGGCAATCGAGCAGCTCAGGGTGCAGACTGACGTCCGGATTGCCTTTTACAACGTCTTGCTGGCTCAAGAGCGACTCGCCTTGGCCAACAAACTGGTCGAATTGAGCCAACAAGGCGCCACTGCGGTCGACACGCTGCTCCGAATCAAGGAAGCGAATCGTGCTGATGTGCTCCAAGCTCAACTCGAAGTTGAGAACGCCGCGATCGTCGTGCAGGCCGCCGAGAATCGACTCGCGGCAGCCTGGAGCGAACTGGCCTCCGTGGTGGGCGATGCGAACCTCGTCCGCTCCCAACTTACGGGCGACTCTTTTGGGGCACCACAGGACTTCAGTTGGGAACAAGTCCTTGGTACTCTCCGCGCCGCCAGCCCCGAAGTCGCTGCCGCCCTCGCGGAAGTTTGCCGCGCACGCTTCGCCTTGGAACGTGCTCAAGTAGAACCCATTCCCAACGTCACGATTCAGGGCTTGGTCAACGTGATTGATAACGGCATCAACGGAGATCCTGATGGAGGCTTGGCCGTTTCGATCCCTTTACCGGTCAACAACCGCAATCAAGGAGCCATTCGCCAGACGCGGAATGAATTGCTCGCTGCCGAGAAAGCGGTTGAACAACTCGAACTGGCCCTTCAAAACCGGTTGGCCACTGTTTTCGAGCGATACTCCAACGCTCGCTTTCAGGTCGACCGCTACCGCTCCAACATCCTCCCGGCCGCGGAGGAAACCCTGGCTGTTGCCCGGAAGCTGTACGAAGCAGGAGAGTCGAATTATCTCGCCCTCCTCACCGCGCAGCGATCATACTTCCAAGTCAATCTGAGCTACCTTGAATCCGTTCTCGCCCTCCGCACCGCCGAGAGCGAAATCGACGGCTTTCTGCTCAGCGGCAGCCTTAGTTCAGGGCGTTGATCGCGAGCAGGCAGCAGGGGGCAAAGCGCAGCATCACCGGCTCACTTGGCGAACCCCTCAAGTCCCGTCACGTCATCTTCTGGCCAGGCTGAAAGGCGGACCACGCCATCCTGCCATCGATACTGGCAAGTTCTATTGGGCGTTTTTTTACTGCCGAACCGGGGACTGGTGCGAACTCCGGCTGTGAAGAGTGCGGCGCTCACTCAAGTTCTGCGAGCACCGCTTCTCCTCGTAACTCGCCGCTTACTCTCCAACCTTTAAGCGGGCCGTGAACACCAAGCGTGGATCCCCGCGGCGCGATAAAGTCTCCGCTTGGACCAAGGGCGTGCGCGGAACCTTGCCGGCGAAGACTTGCTTGCCGGCCCAGTACACCTCCACCGGTTGGTCGAGGTCAATAAACTCATCGCGGAGCAGGAGCCGCACTTCACGAACGCCTTCGGTCTCCAAGTCGATGCGTTGGCCTTTGCGAACTGCGCGGATCACCGCGCCCCCATCAATCTTGGACGGATCGACCTCCAGCCAGTAGAACTGGCTTCGTACCACATCATCCTGCTTCCAGACAATCTTCTCAGGCCAAGGATTGCGGCGAAATTTGGCCATCCAGGGAAGCGCTTCAGCGTCTTCCAAGTCCATCCAATGTCCCTTCCCTTCGCGAATCCGGACAAAGTGCTCGTATCCCTCCGAGTCAGAATCGCGGAGCTTCTTGAGCTGTTCGCCCCACTCGCGGCCAATTTCATTCCGGCGATAGGCGGCATCCTCGGCGCCAACCTGCAAGGCAAAAGGGACGTTTCGCAACCCCAAGGGCACCGTCTCGTTCGGATGTCCGGCCATCATGGCAGCAGCGGCCCAACGATCCGCCAACCGTGGCGCGAGTTGATAGACACCATCGCCACCAGCTGAATAGCCAAGCACGTAAACTTTGTCCGGATCCACTTGCTCGAACACAATCAGGTTCTCAATCAGCCGATCGAAAAACGGATCGATTGTGGCTTGATGCCACAGGTCCCAGGAATCCGTGGGAGCTCGAGGAGCGAGATAAACCCCTTCTTCCACCTGATAGAGCCGCTTTTGGTTGTTCCACTGCTGATCGTTGACCCGCGGCGGTGCCCCACCACCTCCATGCATCGAGATGTAAAGACTCCTTCCCGCGTCAGGCTTTTCACCAGATACGGTAAAAGCAAACGGCATCTTCTGATCACCGAGTTTGAGTACCTTGGCTTCCATTTCGGCTGCTCGTTCGGCTCGCACCCGCGCGGCATGATCGGCCCAAAGCGCCTCCCGGAATCGCGTTGCCTCCTCGCGGCTCAGCGCTCGCTCGGCCCAAGGTTGTTCCGACAAAGCCGGTCGCTCGGCCGCCGGAATAGCCAGCCACTCCCGCCATGGCTCGGGGCTGTTCGATGCTGCCCCTGTTGACGAGTTATGCTTGGCGGCCGCCCGTTGCCAAACCCAGGGCTTACCCGCTGCATCGGCGACGACTTCAACTTCCTTCGGCTCGTGTCCGTCCAGAAACTCGACGCGATACTTTTTACCGACTTCCACCGCCGCAGATAGATAATCGTTTGTGTCAAAGGCCTCGTCTTTGGTCAGCCCTTCAACCAGGGTCTGGCCTGATTCATCCAGCACGCGTAGCCGAGCAGCAATTCGCTGCCCCGACGCGGCATCCCGCACACTGAACCGGCCCATCACCCAGCCGCTGGGCAAAGGCGCTCCGAGTTTGAGATAACGCGCTGTCACATTCACCGCCGGGATCTCGCGATTGCGCCGATCCCAAACCAGGGGAAAGTGAATCGGTGTGCGTTGGAAGCAGGCAGCGTAAATCGCGTATTGCGGTTCGTCAGCCTTCGCTGTCGAAGCCCGGTCGACAAACCAGCCTTGATTCAGTGCCTCTCCAGTCGGCTCAGCGGCTCCGGTGAATTTCCAATCACCATCCCAAATCTCGATCCAGGAGTGATTGCCGCTGTCGTCCGACCAACGCGGCGTCCCGACAAATCTCGCCGGAATCCCTTGCGAACGGCAGGCATCAATCAACAGTACGGAGAGCCCCGTGCAGGAAGCCAAACCCGAATCGATCGATTCCAGTGGACTCTGGTCTGCCCGCTTCCGCTGCGTCGAATACTTGACTTTTACTTGGGGAAAGACCTGCTGATTCAACTTCACCGCTGCTTCAGAAATCGTGTTCACATTGGTCACGAGGGGGCGAAACTGTTCAATAAACTTCGCTCGCCAGTCATCTCGTCGTTCGTTGATGCTGGCGTAGGGAAGCACGTAATTCAGATAGATATCTCGAGGAACCTGCTGCCGCCAGGAATTGCGCGCGTAGGCCAACTCGGTTAAACGAATGTTCTCGAGCAAATACTCAGCCGTCAGATTTTCCAGATCGCGATCGGGCATGTTTGTGACCAGAAACTCCAGCGCCTCGCGCTGTGCGGGCGCAACTCGGCGGAGCGCAGACTCCCACTTGCCCCGTTGCTCGCCAGCCCGGACCAATGCTTCCTCCAACCCTTTGCCAACCTGGATTTCGGCAATCGTCCCCTCCGAGTCCATTCTCCAGCGACTCGCGCCCAGCTCCCCCTTCGGCGCCTCCAGCGTGATAAAGCTATCGCCGGGAGCAGACCAAAGCCAAATTCGCTCGCCCAACTCGGCAGACTCTGGCGTCCAGCCCAGTTCCTGCCAGTCGGCAGCCCAGCGGCCAGCCTTCCCGGCAAACTGCCGCTGCCTTTCCAAAACCGCTTGCAGAGCTGACTTGGCTTGCTCCAATTCGGTCGCGGCAATACGCGTCGTCGGTCCGCCCTGTAAATCCTGAGCCTCCGCCCAAGTCAAAGCCGCTGCCAGGTTGAAGACTGTCAATAGCGCGAGGCTCCACGCTCCCCAACGGCTTTTGTTCACCAATTCGATCATCATTCCGCTCTCCTAAAGGTCAAAAGGCGACTCTGTTTTAGCGTAAAAGTCAGAGTCCCCGGCTGATTGTCCGATTCTGGCCGACCGAAACAGCCAGCCTCCGTAAAAGTCATCTCGGTAGAGCAACTTGCCCGTTAACAGCGTACTACCCGCAAGCATCTGCTGCATCGCGCTGGCCTGTTCAGGATAGTCACAAGTCAACGCATGCGCGCAGGTTGCCTCCCGTTCTTCGGGACTGAGCGAATGCCATTCTTGCCGAATCCGGGCACAGGTTCGCTCAAGGTATTGATTGGCGGATTCTCCGTCGGCACGGAGTAAATCGATCCAGATGAATGCCCCGCCCGGTGAGATGACGCGGGCGATTTCCTGCAAGACCGGAACCTTTTGAGGGCCGGGAAAATGATGCAGTGAGTAACTGGCGATCACCAAATCAAACCGAGCGCTGGACAACTTCTGCAGCTCCCCCAGCATCTCGCCGCAAATACCCACGACAGGCACAGCCGGGCCCATCGTCCCCGGTGGCTGCCTCGCAAGCAACTGTTCCACTGCGCTTTCGGAAAGATCGATCCCGACGTACTCGTTGACTGACGTTGTTTCCAGCGCCTTCCAAGCCAACTCCCCTGCCCCACAGCCCAAATCGAGAACCCGCAGTGGCTGGCCCAGCTCATTCAAGGCTGTTTGCAAGGTCACAATCAGCTCGCGATGTCGCATATGATTAAAATGCACTACCCGCTGGTACAAATTCCACTGGCGGAACAGCTCGTATCCTTCGGGACTTGTCAGCTCACTCATTGGGTCTCGCTGGGCAAAAATTCGAAACCACTCCTAACGCAAGATTGATGAATCGATCTGGTTTCAACAAGGAAAAGGATAGACGCTGAATGAGCTTTAGAAAACAAGCAGGCTCCCGATTACCCCTTGAGTAAACGGCCGTATCGAAAGCGGTCCGAGCCGATTTCCATTGAAGTCATCCTTGAACGTGTTTGGCAAGCAAGCCGAATTCGCTGCCCCGCGACTGCGCGGCAGGGATTACAATGTGCTGCAGGTCCCCGCACTCTCTTCAGGTCGCGCCGATGCGTTTGGCTTGTGCTCTCTTTAGCCTTCTTTTTAGCTGCCTCGCTACCGCCAGCCCCTGCGCGGGGAATGACGATTTTGCCTTTTTCGAGTCCCGCATCCGGCCGCTGCTAACCGAACACTGCCTTTCCTGTCACAGCGGTGAGAAAACCAAGGGAGGGCTTGCGCTCGAATCTCGCGAAGGTTGGCTGAAAGGGGGAGATTCAGGGCCCGCGATTGTTCCCGGAAACCCAGACGAAAGTCTGCTGCTGAAAGCTGTCCGGCACGAAGAGCTCGAAATGCCTCCAGAGAAGCAACTCTCCTCTCGCGAAATCGCCGACCTCGAGGAGTGGATTCGAAGCGGAGCTCCAGACCCGCGGGTTGCTGGTGCACGCCTTGGCGGAATGCGCGCGGAAGAGGCTCGCCACTGGTGGGCCTTCCAGCCACTCGCTGGCACAGCCCAGCGGCTGACCACAAAGAGCATCGACGCGATGCTCGACGAAAAGCTGCTCAAGCACCATTTGGTTCCGCTACCTCCAGCCGATAAACGTACGCTCATTCGCCGCGCGACTTATGATCTGACCGGTTTGCCTCCGACTCCGGCAGAAGTTGAAGCATTTCTCGCCGACGAGTCACCTGATGCGTATGACAAAGTCATCGATCGACTGCTCGATTCTCCGCAGTACGGTGTGCACTGGGGGCGACATTGGCTCGATGTCGTACGCTACGCCGATACGGCTGGCGAGAATACCGACCGGCCGCTCCCCCATGCCTGGCGCTATCGCAACTGGGTATTTGAGTCACTGCAGCAGGACCTTCCGTTCGATCAGTTCACGCGGTTGCAAGTGGCCGGGGATCTGATCGCCGCGAATGGAACGGATGAACAGCGTCGCGAAGGAATTGTTGCAACAGGCTACTTAGCGGTGGCACGTCGCTTTGGACACGACCTCGATCAGGAAACGCACCTGATGCACGAGGATGTGATCGATAACTTGGGGAAGAATTTTATCGGGCTGACTCTGGGCTGTGCTCGCTGCCACGACCACAAGTACGATCCGGTTACTGCACGGGATTATTACGCCCTGTACGGAATTTTCTCCAGCACCAGGTTCGCCTTCCCCGGGTGTGAAGCGAAAGGTCAGCCTCGCGACTTGGTACCGCTGCTGACAGCGGCTCAAGTCGATGAGCAACTCGCTCCATGGCGAGCCGAGACGGCATTGATTGAACAACAGAAACTGGAACGCCAAGCGGCCATTGAACGGCAAACGAATCTCTTTCGGGAGGCGACGGCGGGTCGCACTCGGCAATTGGCTAGAAGAACGATCGATGAAGGTGGCGAAGCCCAGCTGCTTGGACCCGAAGGAAAACCGCTTGAACCAATATCGATCCGCAGAGGCGAGTTGCTAGTGCTCGCCGTCCTGCCGAATGGCAATCACGGTGCGGACTCGACCCTCGTCGATTGGACTATTGCAAATTCGGACAACCCAGAACAAGTCTGGAGCACGAGTGAAATCTCGAGCGATCTCCTGGCCGGCAATCCCAAGCCTGCTGCGGGTGGTGCACAATGGGTTTTTTTGCAAATCGGTGAAGAGGGGCCGGTTCCCCTGCTCGAACGGCGATCGGCTAATGGCGGCACTGACGCGATTCCATCGTGGAGTATCGGCAGCGAACCCTCCGTCTTTGCCAATCGCTCCGACCAGCAGGTCGAACTCTGGACCAAGTTTCCACCGAAATCGCTCTTTCTGCATCCCGGTGACAAGCGCCCTGTCGCGATCGGCTGGATCTCTCCCGTCGATGCGACGCTCGCCGTGTCTGGAAAAATCGCTGACATCCATTCGGCATCGGGGCTCGATGGGGTCTCTTATGAATTGACGCACTACTCGCTCAGCGAACTTGGGTCTCAGCCTGTTAGCACTGAACTTGGCGCTAGCGGAGGTTCTCCCGCCCCCGGCGATCTACTCCTCACCCTGTTCGTCGCGCACCAGCTTCCCGTCGCCTCCCCTTCTCCGCAGCCTGCGCTACCTGTCGCGTATGGTGTGGTCGATGGCAACAGCGATGATGCGCCACTCCAGCTCCGTGGCGAGCCTGAACAGCTCGGCCCACCAGTCCCGCGCCGCTGGCTGGAAATCCTCGGCGGCACAGCGCTGCCGGCAAATTCCGGCAGTGGTCGCAAGGAACTCGCCGAGTGGATTATCGCCAGCCCGCTCTTTGCTCGCGTCTTGGCCAACCGAGTCTGGCAGTGGCACTTCGGCGCTGGGCTGGTGCGGACCTCCAACGACTTCGGTTCCAGGGGCGAACTGCCGACGCATCCGGAATTGCTCGAGGCGCTCGCTACGGAACTGGTCGCGAATGGTTACCAGCTCAAGCCACTGCATCGACTGATCATGCAATCCTCGGCTTACCAGCGAAGTAGTCTTGGCGGGGCGGAACTCATCGAAGCTGATCCCGAAAACACTTGTATCGCCCGCTACTCGCGCCGACGACT
>Ga0164292_10005570_pt1 | contig 10322 bp, 8 predicted proteins | sample GEODES117metaG_FD_111486 | JGI IMG/M metagenome (GOLD analysis project Ga0164292, IMG submission 111486) | Eutrophic lake water microbial communities from Lake Mendota, Wisconsin, USA - GEODES117 metaG | ecosystem: Environmental > Aquatic > Freshwater > Lake | place: USA: Lake Mendota, Wisconsin... | reverse complement strand
TCCTGGAATCGAATTTCACAGCGGTTCCTTGGGGCATTTGCCAAGCGTAGGAGTGGGCATTGCCATGGACATAAAACTGCGGGGCGGCAGCAACCGGGTGGTCGTGGTAACCGGCGATGGAGAATTGAACGAAGGAACCTGTTGGGAGGCGGCCCTGGTGGCACAGGCTTACAAACTAGATAATTTGGTGTTTTTGGTGGACCGAAACCAATTCCAAGCCAACATACGCACCGAAGAACTCATTCCACTTGAACCTTTGGACGACAAATTCCGGGCCTTTGGATTTGAAGTGAAACGGGTAAATGGGCATGATTTCAATGCCCTTGAACAGGCATTCTCAACCATTCCCTTAGCCACAGGAAAACCTACGGCCATTATTGCCGATACGGTTCGTGGAAAAGGGCTGCCCAGCATACAGGAACGCGCCGACCGTTGGTTTTGCAACTTTAGCTCGGATGAGGTTCAGCAATTGCTCCGCGAACTGCACGGCGAAGCCAATGCATCGTTGACCAGCGAGACCTTGACGGTGCGCTAAGCGCACCGCCTATTCAGGCTTTTAGGGCTGTTTCTTTTATTCGCTTTTGTCGTACAGGTATTTGGCTAGACTAGGAACAAACAGTACGGAGAATACACTAAGCCCAAGAACCAGTAAAATATTGGCCCCGGGCCAATGTAAGATCTTGAATAAACTACCAAGCCCTATGGTTGAAAAAGAAAAGGTACCTAAAACAAAAACAGCAGCTTTCATATCGTTTTGTGATTTAACAGCCTATTTATTCGGCTAAATGAGTTGTACCCGTTTTTTCAATGGTTTCTGGACTCCATTTTGCTTTACTCGAAGTGGTTCACATTTAAAACGGAATGCCAAGATAAAAATTATGGCCTTTTGAAAATAAATCCTTTGCTCCCAATCAAACCAATGAAGGCCAATTGTGCCTTGACTTGGTATAAAAGAATTTTATGCTTCCGGGCGCAATTGCCTTATCCCCCATAAAATCCAGAAAGCACCGGAAGCCAACGTCCACCGTGCCAAAACACCAGCATGGCCAAAAGACCGGTGCCGGTTAAAAAGCCCGCAAAAAGGACCAAGCCAACCCTGTTCCAGTTTTTTTCAGACAAGCGATTCCAGCCCAAAAACAGCGGGGGGAACAACAAGCAACACATCCATTTCCAACGCTTCATAAAGGTTGAATTTCGTACAGGTGAATGGTCCACCAGGAATCTCCGTTGTGAAAACTCCGCAGATGCCGGTAGGTATTAGAGGGGGGTAAAAGTACCGCAGACAGCAGGTAATTTAATCCGGCTTCGTGCATGGCCGCAGGGTTCAATTCCAAGTTTTGAATTTGACCTCGCTTTCCTTTTCCTTGGTGAATGGCTTGAAATCCGCAGCCCAATTCGGCACTGAACAGGTAGGCTCGATTGCCCCAATTTTGAAAATAGCGTTGGCAGTCCCCCGCCTTTTCCAATTCGGCCTGCATGATCTTGCCCAGGCGGTGTTTTTGCTTGAGCGGATATTGAGATTGGAGTCCGTCCACCGTATAAAAACCATTGTATTGAGCAATGCTGGGCGACAAACCCAAAGAGGCCACCCGGTAAGAAGAAACAGGCTTGCCAATAAACCATTGGATTTTTTTCATTTGGTCGGCCGCCAGGTAGCTTCGATAGCTGGGCATAATGTCTTTGTGCAAAGCTTTACGCAGGTTTTGAAGGTTTTGGTCGTTCCCTAAGCTTGCAAGCAGCAACACGCTGGCCCAAACCACTAAGGCTACGCGTCGGTAGGCAATCTGATTCCAAATGGCTAGGCTGCTGTCAACCAACAAAACAAGCCAAAGAAAGGGAAACAGGGTAGAAAGCCTGTCGAGCCGCATGCTTCGAATGACCTCAATGTGTTGAAAAAACAAATACTCAAGGCTGGGGTAAAAAGCTTGGAAGAGCAGAACCAGAAGCAAGATTAGGGCTGTGTACTTGCTGCGTTTAGGAACATGTGGCCAAGCCAGAAAAAGCAGCAGCAAAATAGGCAGGGTAACCAAGGTACCCACGTGGTAATGGCTAAATAAAGCCATTTGAACAAAGGATTGAAGCTGTGAAACAAGCGCGGGTGCCCCGTCTGGATAGGGAAGATACTCATGCCGGTGCGATTCAAATCCGCTAAACATCAAAGCAAACGAAGGATAATGGGCCAAGAGTACGCCCAAGCCCCAAGCGAAAGCGGAACCCCAAAGCAGAGCTTGGAATTTTAACGGTTTCCGAAGATGAGACAGCAGCAAGAATGCCCAGGCCAAAGACAGCAGAATGGCCGTCCAAATAAAGGAGGCCGTAAAGGGGAAAAGAAACCAGATTGCCAAATCTGGAAGTTTCGCCCGCCCCCGATGCAAGCGCCTAAAAGAAAGCCAAAGCCAGGGCAAGCCCATGACTGCGGCGCCGAAGGTGGGGAAAAAAGGAATCCATGCGAAAAGAAGAGCGGCGGCCCAGGCAAATTCGGGAGCAGCATGTGGATAGGTTTGTTTTACCCAACTGCGCATGCCCAAGAAGCCGATTAGGGAAAGGCAGAACGACATAAAAACGTAGCCCCAGAACATGCCGAAAACATGCACAAACAAATAAGGCAAGCTATGCCCAGGCGGGTAGGTATTTCGGGCCAATCCACCAAGGATATTGGGCAAAGTGGCATCGGCAGAATAATCAAAAGCAAGGCCACTTTGGCGCAAGACTTCGAGCCAAACCAATTCGCCTTCAAGGGTGTCGTGAAGGCGAACATAGGCGTCTTGCTGCCAAATCAAAAAGGGAAGGAATGGTAAGATGAGGCCAAAATAGGCGGCATATCGAAACAGTCCCGGTTTCATGGCCGAAAGGTAGGAAAAAATGCGGCGGGGTGCGGGATGTTCGGAATTGGGTGTGGCAGGATTATGGCAAAAGCCTTTTGAAGGGTTTGCTGCCGGGAAAAGCCGCGCATGCTGCTTGTTGGGAACGCCTTATAAACCCCCAAAAAAATCCAAGGTGTCCTTTAAGCTCTCTTTCAATTCTCGGCAGGTGTAGTTTAGCTCGGTTTGGGCTTTGTAGCTGCATACCTGTCGAGGACCATACTTTAAAATATCTAAGGCCTCGGCGGTAAATTCTGTTTTTTGACCCGAAACCTTGGCCCAAATTCGGCTTACCGGAATCAAAGCTTTGCCTAAAAAGAACGGAATCTCGGCCAACCGAATGGATTTTCCGCTGACCTCTCCAATGCATTGGCCAAATTCCCGCATGCTGTACCACTTTCCCCCCAGCAAATAGGCCTGCCCACCCTGGCCCAAATGTATGGCATCCACTACAGCCACCGCAACATCGCGCACATCGCAAAAATCAAACCCTCCCGGAAATACGGCAGGTATTTTGCCTGTAGCTATATCAAGAATGGCTTGCCCCAACAAGGAAGGCCGCAAGTCGGGCGGGCCAATCATGGAGGTGGGACACAGTGCCAAGGTTTGGAATTGGGCGCTGTTTTGCTCCAGCACCCATTGCTGGGCCAGGGATTTGCTTTTATCGTAAGCGCCCCCCTCAACCACCATAGGGCGCTGCTCGTTTAAGGGCAGTAGGTGTGGGCGGTTTTGATAGGCGTGTACAGAACCTATGTAAATAAAGCGGCGAAGGCCCGCTTGCTTCGAGGCCAAAAGTACATTCTTGGTTCCTACCACATTGGTCTTGTGAACCAATCCCAAAGGATCGCCCGAAACGGAAATCAACGCGGCCGAGTGAACAACGGCATCCATCCCCTCTGTCAATTTCTGCAAGGCCAAGGCGTCGTGCAGGTCTCCTACGATTTGTTCTACTTGGGGCGGAAACCCGGCTTGGTGTTTCCGTACAAGTGCCCGCACTCGGTATCCTTTTTTTAACAAAAGGGGAATCAAAACGCAACCCAAATGTCCAGTAGCACCCGTTAAAGCAATTCCAATTGGCATGTTTATAACTTTAGGAATACGAAAAAGGAAGAAAGCTTCGTTCTTGTATTTTTGAGAAACAAATTTCTACATTTAAACATGGTATTTCAAATCCTCCTTAAAAGTCGCCTTATTTTTTTGTTGTTAATCTGGATTTCCCTGTGCTGCATGAGCTTTCCAAGTATTTTGGCCCAGAATCAGGAATCGGAAGAAGCCAGGGCAGAAGCGGCCTGGACCGAGGAAAGCAGTTGGGAGCCAGAACCGATTGATTTTGAAGGCATGTCGAACTTATCGGCATCTGCACTTCGGCGCCGGCTTTCGGTCTTAATTCCGGAATTGCAGCCCAATGCACGCCGAAAATTGTACATGCAGCTGCAGGATTGGCAGCCCGATTGGTTTGAGCATTGGGACGACAAAGAACTATTCCCTGATTCTACCCGCCTAGACACCATGCCACAACGGCTTCAATTTGTGCTTTTGGAGGAGGGCGAGCAACTGATTTATCCCTGGCATGGTGAAGAATTGACCTATGGATATGGTCCAAGAAACGGACACATGCACAAGGGCTGGGATACGCATTTGGAGGCGGGCGACACCGTAGTAAGCCTTATGAATGGAGTGGTTCGGTATGCCAAATTCAACCACAGCGGTTATGGGAACTGCGTGATGGTAAGGCATTTTAACGGTTTGGAAACCTTGTATGGTCATTTAGACCGCATAGACGTACAACAAGGCGATGTGGTGTCGGCCGGCGAAGCCTTAGGTTTGGGCGGCAGCACAGGAAAAAGCTCTGGTCCCCACCTTCATTTTGAAGTGCGTTACGGGGGGTTCGCCCTAGATCCGGCTCTATTGATGGACTGGACAGATGAAGGACCTGTGGCTAAAACCATGGTCCTAGAGATGGACAAATCGCTGTTGTCAAAAGAAAAAGGGGGCGAAAGCCAGCATGCGCCCCATGTTGTTAAATCCAAGACGCACCGGGTACGTTCGGGCGAAACCCTTTCTTCGATTGCTCGAAAATACCGCAGCAGCATAACCAAATTAAAAAAGTTAAATCGGCTCCGAAATGCCGATTTCATTCGGGAAGGGCAACAACTTAGGGTTAAATGAGGCGGTTTTTACCTGTACTTGCAATTCGCAAGCCGCTTAGAATCCAATAGTAAGCCCATAAAATGGGTTAAACCAAGCAAATTGCGTTCAGATTCTTGGTTGTCCCAACAATAATGCCCTATATTTGGGCACCCAATAAAACGCTTTTTCTAACATGGTTTTTACTGCTTCCGACATTGCCATACGCCAGCGACCCACCTCTAAACTGAGTACTGTAAACTGGGCCCAACTGATGTTTGGCCGCACCTTTACAGATCACATGTTTTGTGCTGACTTTATAGATGGGCAATGGACCGATTTTCGAATTGAGCCCTATGGGAACATTTCTATTGAACCTTCTTTATCGGCTTTGCACTATGGGCAGAGTATATTTGAAGGATTGAAAGCCTATCGGGGTGTAGATAATCGGGTACGGATTTTCAGGCCCGAAATGAATGCCAAGCGCCTGAACGCTTCCGCACGCAGAATGTGCATGGCTGAGCTGCCTGAATCGGTTTTTTTAGAGGGCCTCAGAGCCTTGCTGAAGGTCGATTCAGATTGGGTGCATGGAGAACCGGGCTATTCCTTGTACTTAAGACCCTTCTTGTTTGCAACAGAAACGTATTTGGGAATTAAACCTTCGGATTCCTATCGATTTATGATTATTGCCTCGCCGGTAGGGGCTTACTATGAAGGGCGAATCCGAGTGCGTGTAGAACAAGAATATTCCCGGGCTTCGGCTGGTGGAACGGGAACCGCAAAGGCGGCGGGGAACTACGCAGCCTCTTTATATCCGGCACTGTTGGGTCAAAAAGAAGGGTACAGGCAATTGATTTGGACCGATTCGGCTACCCATACGCAGATTGAAGAATCTGGCACAATGAATCTTTTTATCGTGCACAACGGAACCCTAATGACTCCCCCATTAGACAGCAACACCATTTTGGCCGGGGTAACCCGCGACTCCATACTTGCCTTGTCGCGTCGACGTGGATGGGAAACCAAAGAAGAAGCCATTTCGGTTGACTTCCTAGCCTCGGGACTGGCCGATGGAACCATTACCGAGGTGTTTGGAACAGGAACTGCCGCCACCATTGCGTTTATAGAATGCATTGGGATTAACGGGACCGATTATTCGCTTCCTGATTTGGGCATCGAATCTCAAGCGGCCCAGCTAGCGGCCGAGTTGTACTCGATTAAAATGGGCGAAACCCCCGATGAATTTGGCTGGAACTGGAATCTGTAAAACAGTCAAGAGCCAGATTGAGGGCGAAATTGCAAACCTGTATCTACTTAGCTTAAAAATGCAGCCAAGTCCTTGGCTGTTTCAAGGAAAAGGCGCTCTGCATCGGCTGCATTTTTAGCCTGCGCAGAAGGACGAGCCTCTTTTCGTTTATGAAAATAACTTCCAGAAGTAGGCAATTCCCCAGGCTTTAGGGTTGCCAACCACAATGAATTGTCGGCGCCTTTCTGCACGGAAACTCCTTTAATGCGTGTAATAAGGTGCCAAATAGCGCCTATCCATCCGGCACTGTTCTTGCTGCCGATCTGTGTTTTAACAACCCCCGGATGAACGGCGTACACCTTTGGGTCTTCAGGTTGATTCCAAAGGGAACTTAGGTGTCGGGCATGCATAATTTGAGCCAGCTTTGACTGAGCATAGGCTTTTAAAATAAAATATCCCCGTTCGGCTTGCAGGTCTTTCCAATCGATTTTCCCGTGGTAATGCGCAGTACTTGCCAGGTGAATAACACGCGCAGAACTGCTTTTACGGAGCTTTGACTCCAACAATTGGGTTAATAAAAACGGACTTAGGTAATTTACAACCCAAGTAAGTTCATAGCCTTGTGCTCCAAGCTGCCGGGCTCCATTGGCTCCGCCGGCATTGTGCACCAAAACATCCAGAGCATCGAATGGGAATTCAAGGGCCAAGCGCCTGACTTGATTCAGGTCGCTAAAGTCGGCTTGAAAGGTCTGCAGTTGGTCCGGAAACTCTCGCTTCAATTCTTCTAAGGCCTCGGCCCTTCGACCCACAGCCAACACATGAAACCCGTTCTGAATTAGGCCCACCGTAATTTCACGGCCAATTCCCGCTGTGGCACCTGAGACTAAAGCGTATTGATTGGATTGATTCACATTCTGGGATTTGGATTCAAAGTTAGCTGTTTTTGCCTTGGAACTTTTGTTGCCTGGGCAGCCGTTCAGGGTTCTTTATCAAAAGACAATGCAAGCTCTACAGAAAATCTCTGTATTTTTAATGCATGAAACAATTTCTCCGAATTCTATTGGGCATACTCCTGGCCCCTGTTCTGGCTTTTGGGTTGTTCTTGCTCGGTTTCACCTTGTTGGATTACCGACCTGATGCACAGGAAGAAATCGAATTGAAAGGCAATGCCTCGACCAAATCTTACTCCGATACGCTGTCAATACTCACTTGGAATATGGGCTACGGGGGACTTGGAGCAGAACAAGATTTCTTTTTTGATGGGGGCCTCGACGTTCGGCCCAACGCCAAAATGTCGGCCTACTACTTGAATGGCATTTTGGGCTTTTTGGCCTCGCAAAGGGGTGTTGATGTGCTGATGCTGCAAGAGGTGGACAAGGATTCCCGGCGGAGTTATTACACCGACCAAGAAGCCGAAATTTTAAAGGCCCTGCCCGGATACGCGTCCTCTTTCGCCTACAACTATAAAACGTTGTTTGTTCCAGAACCGCTAGACGAACCCTATGGAAAATGCATGGCAGGGTTAATGACCTTAGGCCGAGTGGCGCCAGCCCAAGCGATTCGGCATGCCTTAGCCCCCGATGCCGATTGGCCGGTTGGGCTGTTTATGTTGGACCGTTGTTTTATTAGCTGGCGTTACCCCGCTTATTTTTCTGACGGCACAGATTTGATTTTACTTAACCTGCACTTGTCGGCCTACGACGATGGCCATGTAAAAAAACAACAAATGGACAGTTTGGAGGCCTATCTTCGAGCCGAATATGCGCTTGGGAATCGGATTGTGGCGGGAGGAGATTGGAATCAGCTGGCTCCTGGATCTCCGGGCCAAGGCCTGGGCATTTCGGTTCCGGTTCCCTTTCCGGATGCCGGATGGAACTGGGCAGCCGCGGAAACATCCACCAACAGAGACCTAATAACCGGGTACCAACCTGGAATTACCCGAGAACTGACCATTGATTTTTTCCTGCTCTCGCCCAACCTTAAGGCGGTAGAAGTGAAAGGCCTAAATCAGAGCTTTGCCTTCTCAGACCACGAACCCGTTCTGCTTCGAGTTTGCGCCAAATAAAGCCATTTTTTTTCAAGAAAACTTTGGTTTAATCAGAAACAATAGACAAATTAAATGGCTCATTTTTGCCATTTAATTTGCCGTTCTTGTGCTCATAAACCTACATTCCCATTTTAGCCTGCTGTACGGGGTTCATAGCCCTGAGGTGTTGCTTCAACGCCTCGCAGAGAAAGGCGTGGCACAAGCGGCACTAACCGACATCAACAACAGTTCTGGCATGGCCGAATGGTTGCGGCAGGCCCCAAAATTGGGCATTCGGGCCGCCGTGGGGATTGATTTTCGAGAAATCAAGGGCCCCTATCGAAAGCAACGTTTTGTAGCTCTGGCAAAAAACAACGAAGGATTGGCGCAAATCAACGCCTTGCTTAGCGAACACCTTTGCTCTGGGCAAGCCATACCGAAACGCCCCACCAGCTTAGACCTGGCTCAGGTTGTATATCCTTTTCGGGAAATGCCGGAGTGGATAGCTCTAGCCGAAAACGAATGGATAGGCATACGGGAAAAAGACTTGGCATTGCTGCCCCATTCGGCATGGAAAGGGTGCCCAAAATTGGTCATTCTTGCTGGAGGCGATTTTCATTGCCGCGAAGACCATCACCTGCATCGTTTGCTTCGAGCAATTGACGCCAACGAATTGCACAGCCGACTTCCGGCCGATTGCCTTGCGGATCCGGAGGAGAGCCTTCGATCGCAGACGGAGCTCTGCCATGCCTTTCGGCATTATCCTGAGCTAATTTTAAACACCCGCGAACTCCTTGAAAACTGCCAGGTGGACTTGGAATTCGGGAAGAACAAAAACCGAAAACGCTTTGGCAAGAACGCCCGAGACGATTTTCGCCTCTTATATAGCGAAAGCTATGCGGGCCTGCACGAACGCTACAACCCGCCAAACACAAACACCGTAGAACGGCTGGAAAAAGAACTCCACATGATTGAAGACCTAGGCTTCACCTGCTATTTCCTGATTGCCTGGGACATGATTCGCTTTGCGAAGAAACAGGGTTTTTTCCATGTAGGCCGAGGCAGCGGAGCCAACAGCCTGGCTGCCTATTGCTTAGGCATTACCGATGTTGACCCCATTGAACTGGACCTGTATTTTGAGCGCTTTATAAACCCACACAGAGCCAATCCCCCCGACTTTGATCTGGATTTTTCTTGGAAGGACCGCGATACCGTTCTTGGCTATCTGTTTCAAAAATATCCGCCGGGGCATACGGCATTGATAGCCACCTACCAGACCTTTCAGGAGCGTAGAGCCCTGCGCGAACTGGCCAAGGTGTTTGGGCTGCCCGAATCGGAATGGGAAGGTGCCGCAAAGCCAGAGCAGCAAGACCCCATTCACCGGGCTATAAGGCATTTTGCTGCCCGGCTTAAAAACATGCCCGCACACCTGAGCATTCATGCCGGTGGGGTTTTAATTTCAGAAAAACCCCTAAACAACTACTCCGCATTGCAACACCCTACCAAAGGATTTCCAATGGTGCAATTCAGCATGCTAGAAGCCGAAGACCTAGGACTATACAAATTTGACGTGTTGAGCCAACGGGGTCTAGGCCACATCCGCGATGCCATTGAAATGGTCGAGACTCACCAAAAAATCCCCGTACCCATTCGCAACTTGGAGCAGCTAAAAGCCGACCCAAAGGTGCAAGCCCTTATTGAAACAGGAAATACCCTAGGTTGCTTTTACGTGGAATCGCCCGCTATGCGTATGCTGCTGCAAAAACTGAAGGCCAAAACATATACCGACCTCGTTGCAGCAAGCTCCATAATCCGGCCGGGTGTGGCCCGTTCCGGAATGATGAGGGCCTACATCGAACGCTTTCACAAGCCCGATTCTGTAGAATACATACACCCCTTGATGGAAACGCTGCTAAAAGAAACCTTCGGGATTATGGTGTACCAGGAAGACGTCATAAAGGTGGCCCATTATTTTGCAGGACTAAGCCTGGCGGAATCCGATGTGCTCCGGCGGGGGATGTCTGGGAAATTTCGAAGCCGAGAAGAGTTTGCCCGCATCCGC
>Ga0164292_10005569_pt1 | contig 10322 bp, 7 predicted proteins | sample GEODES117metaG_FD_111486 | JGI IMG/M metagenome (GOLD analysis project Ga0164292, IMG submission 111486) | Eutrophic lake water microbial communities from Lake Mendota, Wisconsin, USA - GEODES117 metaG | ecosystem: Environmental > Aquatic > Freshwater > Lake | place: USA: Lake Mendota, Wisconsin... | reverse complement strand
TGCCTCGCAGCACAGCAATTTGCAGTTGGGCTTTGAGCACGCCCACCGGCGCCGGGTTTCTACCGTTAGCGATTCGCTTTGGATTTCAGTGAGCACCGACGGGGGGCTCACGTATCCACACTCCATTTTGCGCATTGCAGAAAACGGACAAGGCGTGTTTGCTACCGGGAGTTTGCTCACAAACAACTTTTTGCCGCAAAGTGCTGCAGAGTGGTGTGTCGCATCAAATATTGGGAATGGCTGCTTCAGTTTGGATTTGTCGGCCTTTGACGGATATCCAGACCTGCGGCTGGCCTTTGTAGTTCAAAACAACGGAGGGAACAACATTTGGTTGGACAACATACAGGTTTCAGGGGTTTGCAGCGGTCCGCCTCAAATTGCTCCCTTGGCTCAAGCGAGCCAAAGTGCGCTCGAATTATGCGCTGATGACAGCCTTTATTTAACGGACAACTCCTTATTCAACCCAACATCTTGGACTTGGAGCTTTGCAGGCGGAACACCAGCAAGCTCAACCCAACAAAATCCGGTGGTTCAATTCGGCAGTGCTGGGGCCTATCCCATTCAATTGTTGGCCAGCAATGCATACGGAACTGGCAGCTGGCAAAGTTCGGTGTCGGTATGGCCAAAGCCTCAACCCATTCTTGGATATCAAAATGGCGTTTTAACGGTTTCGGGTGCTTTTGTACAGCATCAATGGTATAAAAACGGGCAGATTTTGCCGGGCGACACCTTGGCTGTCCTGCAGGTAAGTTCAAATGCAACCTATCAGGTTGAGGTACAAAACGAATACGGTTGCCGCGGATTTTCGGAACCCCTTTGGTTGGATTTGTCTTTGAATGGAGCGGAAGCCCTTGGGTTTTCTGTACGTCCAAACCCCAGCCATGGAGCGGTTCAAATAGTGGGTTGGACAGGCTCCCTTGCAAATTGGACTTTGTACAATGCCCAGGGTAGGGTTGTAGGCAAGGGCCAAGTAAACGAATTGGCCGAGCTGGATTTTGGACCCCTGCCATCGGGCTTATACAGTTTAAAAGTAGAGGGATTGGGGCAAACCCGCATCGTGGTGTGGTAAAGGAATGCATGCGGTTGGACATTTATTGAAAAACCGAGGGCCGATTGTGTGATTGAGGCTGCGGCAGGGATTGACGATGCTAGCACGCAAAGTTCAAGCTGTTTGGCCGTGCTCAGGCAAAAGAGCGACCTTGGGAGCTCCTTTTGCCCCAGCACGGCCACAGCTTGAACTGCGGACTAGCTCGGAAAGCCCGGCTGCCGCCCCCCTGAACCTTTTCAAAAATGCAAAATCAAGCCTTATCGTTAAAAAAAACTCAACTGTATTCAAAGCTCTGGCGTATCTTTGACGGGTGAAGCCACTGCTGAGCGATATTGAACCTTTACAGCATTGGTTGGAAGACCAATCTGATTTTTTGCGCATTTCAGGGCCTTGCTCGGCAGAAACTCCCGAACAAGTTATGGCAGTTATGGAGGCCTTGGCAGCGCAGCCGGGCTTGCATTATGTACGGTTTGGAGTTTGGAAACCTAGAACCCGGCCCAACTCTTTTGAAGGAAATGGGAAGCCGGCCCTGGGCTGGCTTCGAGAATCGGCCCTCAAAACAGGATTAAAGCAAATGGTAGAAGTGGCCGACGCACAGCATGTAGAAGCGGCGTTGGAAGCGGGGATTGAAGCCCTTTGGATAGGGGCACGAACGACGGTAAATCCGTTCAGTGTTCAAAATATTTCGGATGCCTTGAGGGGCATTGATGTGCCCGTTTTTGTAAAAAACCCAATTAGTCCAGATTTGCCGCTTTGGCTGGGAGCCTTGGAGCGGGTACATGCCGCTGGAATCCGAAAGTTGGTGGCCGTTCACCGGGGATTTACCTCTTACGACGCCCACCCCTACCGAAATGCGGCCCGCTGGGAAATTCCGCTGCAACTGAAAGGCATGGTACCCGATTTGCCCGTTATTTGCGATCCCAGCCACATTGCAGGACGGCGGGATTTGGTGCCCGAAGTAGCACAAAGGGCCTTGGATTTTGGCATGCAAGGATTGATGGTGGAGGCGCATCCGAATCCGGAGGAAGCGTGGAGCGATGCAGCACAGCAACTGCCAATACATGAGTTGGCCGAATTTTGGGGCAGGCTTGAATACCGAAGCAAAATGGAGATTTCGCCGGAATACAACAACCGGCTTTGGGCTTTGCGAAAATTGATTGACAGCCTAGACGAAGATTTGTTAAATGTATTGGCCCGGCGCATGGAATACACCCGAGAAATTGGGCGGCACAAAGCCGAGCACAACATCACCTTATTTCAGTTGGAACGTTGGAATGAAATATTGAAAACCCGCACCCACAGAGCTGGGGAATTGGGATTGGATGCGGATTTTATTCGAACGTTGTGGATGGATATGCATCAGCGTGGTCTTGTGGTTCAGGCAGAAGCCTTGGCATCGCGGCAGCAGTAGAGACAGCACATGTGCTGTCTCTACCATCGCGGCTGTAACGATAGACAGCACATGTGCTGTCTCTGCCATCGCGGCTGTAACGATAGACAGCACATGTGCTGTCTCTACTTAAAGGTCGCAGTGCTGTACCTTGCCGAACAAGCGATACCGATTTTTTGACCAAATCAGATACAATTTGCGCCGAATTGGGCTTGGGAAAATGCGGGCCAACCGCGACAGCGTCTTCCAAACTCCGCCCAAATCATAGGCCAGGGCCAAAACAGCGGCATCGCCCTTGCACCAATGCTTTGCACGCGAAAAATAAACCAGATAATCTTTGGAAACTTCCGCAGGCCATGGGCAATCGGAAGGCCAGTGCCTTTGATCTGAAATGTGGAATTCCTGCGCCTTGGGGTGTTTCTGCAACCAGTTTCCTAGGCCAGAACAGAACCGACAATCCCGATCCAGCAAAACCAACATCGGGGCTGCTGTTTTAACGTTATTTTCGATGAAGTCCACCTCAGGCAAATGCAAATTTGGTTGTTTAATAATACCTTTACCAAAGATACTGTTTACTATGCGCTTTATCGTCTATTCCCTATTGTTTGTTTTGCTGGCTTGGGCCTGCGGCGGCCCTGAATCCGAGAACAATCCCTTGCAATTAAAGGTGGATTCTTTAGAAATGGTTAACACCAACCAACAAAGCGAAATTGATTATTATTTGGCCGATTTCATGGAGATCCAAAAGGTAATGGATTCGGTGAAATCTAGGCAGGCCATCATTGCTGCCGCGGGTCAAAGTCCTGAGTTGAGTTCGAACACCCGTGCAAACTTAACCAACGACCTTTTAGAGTTGGAAACTTTAATGAACGAGGGCAAAGCCAAAATCGAATTGTTGAAAAAAGAGGTTAGCCAGTCGAAACAGAACATGAAATCTTTGAAGACTCTGTTAGACAATCTTCAAGAGAAATTAGATGAAAAAGACAAGCAAATTGTGGAATTGAAAAAAGAGTTGGGAAAAGTCAATGTGCGGGTACAGACCGTAGAGCGGTCGTTTGATAGCCTTGCTGTTTCGCATGCCCGGCGGGGTGCTCGCATTGAGCAGCAAACAGAAGTTATCAACACTGTATTTTGGGCCACGGGCAATTATACTACCCTTAAAGAGAAAAAGGTGATTAGTTCTGGGGGATTTTTAAATGCCCGCAGCGGTGCCCGAATCTCGTCGGATTTTAACCAAGATTATTTTAAATCGGCAGACCGTCGGAAACTTCTAGAAATTCCGATTGGCACCCGGAACATCCATTTTGCCACAAACCACCCCAGTACCTCTTATGAATTGGTTAAAACCGATTTCATGATTGAAAAATTGAAAATTCTAGACCCCGATGCGTTCTGGAGTTCTTCCCGTTACTTGGTGATTGTTTTGGATTAGTGCCATGCAAGAGGATTACCTCAAGCGCACCCAAACCATTCAATCCCGAAAGCGAGAGGTAAAAGCCCTGTTTTCAAGCATTCAGCGCTGGAAGCCTGCCGTACAGAACTCGGCTTTTCACCGGGCACATGCCGAGGCCTTTGAACACACCGATTGCTTGTCGTGTGCCCGTTGTTGCAAAGAAACCGGCCCTTTGTTTACCAACAAAGATGTTGACCGCCTGTCGTCGCATTTAAAAATGAGTCCGGGGCGGCTTCAAGAAACATACCTTCGGGTAGATGAAGATGGAGACTGGGTTTTAAAATCGACGCCTTGTCCTTTTTTGTTGGACGACAACCGATGTTCGGTCTATTCTGCCCGGCCTAGGGCCTGCCGAATGTATCCGCATACTGACCATTCAGCCATGTCAGAGGTGCTTGATTTAACGCAAAAAAATGCGCGCATTTGCCCTGCGGTGGCCCACATTGTTTTGAAATGGTTGGAACAGCCACCCGCCGGCTAAACCCAAACGGCCTACCTTAGCGCATGCTTGCAGTACGGATTGTTGGAAATGGATTGGCGGCCCATGTGCTGGCCCAAACCTTGCTGGGGCGCAATATTGAAGTTGAAGTGTTTGCGGCAGACCTGCCCGGTTCGGCTTCACGGGCGGCTTGGGGCTTGTTAAACCCCGTGCATTTAAAAACGCGCACCTTAACCTATGGGGCAAATCATTTTGACAAAGCCATGCACTTTTATCGGCGCGCCGAACAGCAACTGGGGCAGTCCTTTTTAAAACCAGTACGCCTTCGGCATTTTTATCGGGACGAGCAAGATGCGAAAATGTGGATGCAGGCATGGCAAGAAAACCTGCACCGCCATGTTGTTTTAAAGGCCAACTGTGTGGAGGTGCTGCAGGCGGGCAGCCTCTCCATCCCAACCTTTATTGCCGCCTCTGAAAACGCCTTAAAAAAAGCGGGAATGCTTAGGCTGGGATTGGCTGGGGAAGCGGAACTGCTGGCCAGCCCCAAAGAGCAGTGGGTGGTTTGGGCACAGGGGCATTGGGCGGTACAATCGGGGCTTTTTGGCTGGGTTCCTTTGCGCCCTTCTGCCGGGGTTCAGGTGGAATGGAAGCAGGAGCCTTCGGCCTTTCGGCCGATTGTGCAGCATCGGGGTTATTTTTACGGTCAGGACCCAGTAAATTCAGAGACACACCGCTTTGGCAGCACCTACAGTTGGAGCATGGAGGCGGGGTACCAAACAGAGGGCGAGGCAGAGCTGCGGCAAGCAATGGCCGCATTTCCAGAGCTGAAAACAGCAGAAAATCTGCATTTTCGGATGGGTTATCGGCCTGCCAGCGGCGACCGGAAACCCATATTGGGCCCTCACCCGGTTTTTAGCAACCATTTGTTTTTTAATGGGTTGGGAAGCAAAGGACTTTTGATGGCTCCCGAGATGGCCGAGTTAACCGCAAATATTTGTGTACATTCGAACCGTGAAATTCCGGCAGAATTGGATATTCGACGTTTTTATAAACGCTACAAATCCAGTACGTAAAGGATTCAGCCTGGCTTTTTTATTGTTCCCCTTGTTTTGTGAGGCTCAGCGCACCAAACCCATTCATGTATTGATGCTGGGCGACAGCCACATGGTTGGCTATTTTGGGGAACACTTGCAGCGCTACTTGCACCAAAAAGGGGCCTTTCATATTTTATCTGTGGCCATTGGCGGAGCGGGGTCGTACACCTTTGCTGCTCCGGTTTTAAAAAACACCTGTTGTGGCTATCGGATTCGCCGCACCTGGGCCGACGACAGCATTGGATACAACAGCCCCATACGGGTGGTGAGCGGGGCCTTGCGAGCCAACCACATGGCCATTGGAAATTCCTGGAACAAAAACCTAGATAGTTTGCTCCAATATTGGCAGCCCGACCTCATTGTTGTTGAACTGGGCAACAACCGGATCGACAACCACGCTGGTTTGATTCAAAAAATCAGGGCTGTTCGCCCCCACAGCCCAATTTATTGGATTGGTCCATTTTTACGGCCGGGATTGGCCCAGAGGGTAGCGGGCATACAAAAAGCATTGAAACAAGACAACAACGCCCTACTCATACCCGCCTGGGATTTGGCCGGACACGATACTTTAGCGAGCTTTCACATGCCGTCGGCAAAAGCGAGAAAAGCCTCAGAACGCCTGGCAAGTCGAATATGCGACACCCTGCATGTGCGGCAAAAAGACTGGTTTTTTTCGTACTAAGCAGGGCAAGAATCAATGGAAATCGGAGCGAACCCAGGGGAACCGCTGCCTTTGGTCGCCCAGCTGAATTTCAATTTATTGGCGCCCATTGGGCCAGGCAAAAAGACGGGGGCTTTTCGTACTAAGCAGGGCAAGAATCAATGGGAATCGGAGCGAACCCAAGGGAACCGCTGCCTTTGGTCGCCCAGCTGAATTTCAATTTGATAAAGTCCATTGGGCAAGGCTCCAGGATTCCATTCCCGTTTAGCTGGGCCTTCGGACCAAAGGCGCCCCAATGCGTCATAGATTCGCCAGAAACTGGGCTCGCCCTTTCCTTGGTACTGTATGCGATTTTGGCCTGGATTGGGCCAAAGGAAAGCAGGGGCATTGGCATGCGTCGAAATACCCGAACTGCAAGGCAGGCGGTTGATGTAACGCCAAACATTGTTGGTGAAAACAGGCGTTACATCTCCATTTCCGCTGTTGGGACTTTCGCCCATGCGGACCCAAACCAAACCCGTGGAAGGAACAACGCTGAGGATTTGTCCGTCTCTTCCTTGAGCCGCAAACATATCGGAAGGCGCCTCAGGGAACAAAGGGCCTGGAATGGCCAGTTGCAGGCCTGGAAGCATAAAGGAAGATTGCCCATTTAGCCAAGTTAGGTACCCGTAAGAACGGTTCTGGGCTTGAGACGGGCGGATCATTTGACCAAAAAAGGCGGTGTCAGACAAAACGGGGGTGCCGTTCCAGGTGCCTCGGTTCAACATCAACAATCCAAACCTTGCCATGCTGCGTGGAGTACTAAAAAACACATTGTTGAAGCCAATGCCAAAAAACAATCCCGCCATTCCTGTGGCCGGGCGAATGCGGCTTTGAAAATAAGAATTGGCATTTTGGCCGGTGGCATAGTACAGCACCGAATCAAGCAGGGTGTACACCGCATTGTGGTAGGCCCAACGGGTTCCTGCATCGCTTAGGTATTGAAGGCAGGTGTCAACGGTACAGTCTTTGTTGGCTACCCCATCGTCGAGCCCCGCATCCAAGGCAAGCTGATTCCGAACGGTTATTAAACGTTCTTTTGAGGCAGGGGCCGAGGTCCAGCCTGCTCCAAGGTATTGGCTGCTGCTGTCTGAAAGAGACAAATGCCCCTCTTGTTGCGCAATTCCCAGCAGCATGGCTGTCAAGGTTTTCCCTGCTGATGCCCAGTACCAAAGGCTGTCTTTGGTAAAATTACCAAAATAAGACTCCAACACAATTTTACCTTTATCGAGCAACACAAACCCTTTGCTGTTGTTGGCTCCCAAATAGGCATACAGGCTGTCGATGTTTTCTTGGCACCACCCTAAATCGCTGGGATTTCGGCTGTCCCAGGTGCCGGTTTGAGGCGGGAAATACAAAGATTGGCCTTGAATAGAACCGGAAAAAAATGCGGAAAGAAGCAGCAGAGGAACAAGCACGGTTAAACGCATGGCATTGGAATTGAATGGGAATTTACAAAACAAATTCCAGATAAACAGAGTCGGTTTTTTTTCAACCTCAGAAAAAATCCCCTGGATGAATCTTGGATTTTTGAATGTTAAATTGAACTGCCGCTTATCCTCGATCACACAATTCACGAAACTTGCAGTAGCCGCACAACTTTTGTGGCTCAATCATAGGGAAGGCCTCTTTGGGCTTTGGAATGTTCGTGTCCACCTGTTCGCAGTACGAATGCATTTCTTGGGTATCGGCCTGTACTTTGGCTTCGAATTTGGGCAAGTCGCCGGCCTGTATATCGACGTGGGTTTCAGTGCCGTTCAGGTAGTGAATGATCAGTTCAATGTGATCAAACCCCACCCCCAAATTGGTATGGGCAAACAAGGCGTAGCCCAGCATTTGCCGGGCATGCTTTTCGGGGTCGGCCTTTCCCGTCTTCCAATCGAAAATATAGGTTTTACCTTGGTGTTGAAGCAAAAAATCAACTTTGCAATAGGCCTTTAAACTGTTGATTCGGGTTTCGCCAAAGCCCCCGGGCTCAATCATCCAAGCCCTTCGTGTGGACTCAGGCAAAGCACATATCCAAGCATAGCGTTCGCTTTGAAGAAACAGGTTCAGGTATTCAATGGCGGCCTCAGACAACTCCTCGGCCGTTGGCAGCGGCTTATTGCCGTAGTGCGCCTCATCAAACGTGTTGGTTTTAATAAAAGAATCCGCGAGTTGAGTGAGGTGAGCGGCGAAGCGATTCGAGTCGATGGGAGCGGTGGACTTTTCTAGGCGTTTTAGCAAGGCCTCTATTCCCATGTGGCTAATAGAACCTACGGCCAAGGCTCGGGTGCTTAGCATTTTCAACGCTTGAATTTTTGCAACCGGAAACTCTGCATCAAACTTCGGATAATACTGATAGTAGTAATGCCGCTTGCAAAAAGAAAAGGCTTCGTATCGGCTGGCAGACCACCCTAAAATGGCAGAAAACGGGTAAGAAATCAAGGTCATGGGTATGGTTAAATGCGTAAACGGGCTTTACTAAACTCAAAGATAAGGAACGCGGTGGAAGTTCTTCGGACCCAATCCAAGAACAGCCTGCCCAAAATACCGCTCAAGCATGCAACAAAATGCCCTGTTTGCTTGTCTAATTTTCCTAAAGCACCTTCCCTAAATTCTAAATTTTCACTATATTTAACGCCCTTATCTATTAAATAATATGTACTCAAGGATTTCAAACTTCGCCATGGTGGCACTTTTAACGGTGCTAAGTTTGGCCTTGCGGGCGCAGCAAGTTGTAACTGCAGGCCCCGATACCAGTGTTTGCACCGGCCAAACGGTTACCCTTACCGCGGTTGTGGCGGGCAGCGGCCCCGGCAACTCAGGCACGGTTTCTTTGTCGGACGACCAATACAGTGGGGTTGTTCCCATTGGATTTACCTTCAACTATTTTGGCATCAATTACACCAATTGCATCATTAGTTCCAACGGCTATGTTTCGTTTAACATAGGAAACGCCAATGGATATTCCGCTTGGAGCATCAACAATCCTATCCCCGGCCCAGGTACTCCCCTAAATTCCATTATGGCTCCTTGGCAAGACATCAATCCCAGCGTTTGGACCTCGCCAAACGGTGTAATCAGCTACAAAACCGTAGGTACAGCCCCCAACCGGATTTTAATTGTAGAGTTTAGAGACATTAATATGTTTAGCTGCACCAACGTTTGTTACGGAGGCCAAATTCAGTTGTTCGAAACCAGCAACATTATTGAAACACACATTGCCAGCAAACAGCTTTGCAATACCTGGAACAACGGCCGGGCCATCCATGGCATCCAAAACGCAACCGGAACCATTGCCGTGGCAGTTCCCGGGCGAAACTTTCCCAACCAATGGGCAACTGTAGCCGACGGTCGCCGCTTTACCCCCGCAGGAAACACCTACACCCTTTCTACCGTTCCCTTTGCCCCCATCTTTATTGCCACCAACATTCCAGCCATTCAATGGACTACCATGGGCGGACAGCTTTTGGGCACCGGAAACACCCTTACGGTTACGCCTTCAACCACCACTTCGTATCTAGCCAAATTGCCCTACTCCAGCTGCGGCACCTCCTTTTTCCAAGACACCGTAACGGTTACGGTTGGCCCTATGCCTGTAACCACCAGCCCCGACACCGCCATTTGCATTGGCGACACCGCTCAAATTTGGGCCCTAGGAACCACCGGCCAAAACATCACCTATGCTTGGTCGCCCGGAGCCACCCTCAGCGGTACAAGCATCCCAAACCCCCTAGCCTTCCCCACCCAAACTACGGCGTACTCCGTTACCGTTAGCAGTACCTTGTGTACAGCAACCCGAACCATCAACGTAACGGTAAATCCCCTGCCAAATGTAAACATCGCACCTGCAGCTCCTTCGATTTGCCCCGAAGCCGATGTGCAACTTACCGCCTCAGGAGCAAGCACCTACCAATGGAGCCCCCCAACAGGCTTGAGCGCAACCAACATTGCAAACCCAATTGCCGACCCCGCCGTTACCAGCCAGTATGTGGTAACCGGCACAAACGCAAACGGCTGCGTAAATACCGATACGGTTTTGGTTACCGTTTTCCCCGCAGCTCAAGTCAATATTAGCCCCTTGGCACCTTCCATTTGCTTGCAAGACTCTATCATCTTAACCGCCAGCGGAGCAGCAAGTTACCTCTGGAACCCCGCCGGAATGAACGGCCTAAACACCGGTGCAGGATTGCAGGTTTCTCCAACACAAACAACC
>Ga0164292_10005568_pt1 | contig 10326 bp, 5 predicted proteins | sample GEODES117metaG_FD_111486 | JGI IMG/M metagenome (GOLD analysis project Ga0164292, IMG submission 111486) | Eutrophic lake water microbial communities from Lake Mendota, Wisconsin, USA - GEODES117 metaG | ecosystem: Environmental > Aquatic > Freshwater > Lake | place: USA: Lake Mendota, Wisconsin... | reverse complement strand
TTGTGAATCAAATTCCTCGTATGCAAGATCAACTTCGGCTATCAAAGCATTTAACTCACTGAGGATCCAGTGATCCATCATTGAGCGATCTTTCACCGGTGGAATTTGCGAGATATCGAAGTTAGAAGATTGTGCATATAAAGTGTGGAAAGAGATTGTGTTCCAGTAGGTAAGTAAAGTTTTGCGAACCACATCACTTATCGCATCGTGGCCAACGCGACGAGCAGACCATGGCGATCCGGCCGCCAACATGTACCAACGCACCGCATCAGCGCCATGCTGATCCATAAGTGAGATTGGCTCGATTACATTTCCAAGATGCTTACTCATCTTGCGACCATCTTTATCCAAGATATGGCCGAGGCAGAGCACGCTCTTATATGAAGATTTATCAAAGACCAAGGTGCCGATCGTCATTAAGGTGTAGAACCAGCCGCGAGTTTGATCTATTGCCTCACAGATAAAGTCCGCGGGGTAGGCAGCTTTAAATTTCTCCACTGATCCCGGCTTGAGCGGATAGCCCCATTGCGCAAATGGCATTGCACCAGAGTCATACCAACAATCGATTACTTCTGGAACTCGCACCATCTCTTTATTGCACGTTGCACAAGGGAAGGTGATGTCATCTACAAAGGGACGATGCGGATCTAAGTTAGAGAGCTCTTTCCCAGCGAGAGCACCTAGCTCCTTAAGTGAATCAACGCAGACCTCGTGCTTATCTTCGCAACGCCAAATTGGTAGCGGAGTACCCCAGTAACGATTGCGAGAGAGCGCCCAGTCAATGTTGTTATTTAACCAGTCGCCGTAACGTCCAGTCTTTATTGTTTCAGGGTGCCAATCGGTCTGGTTATTTTCGCGAATTAACTCATCTTTAATTGATGTGGTGCGGATATACCAAGATGGTTGCGCGTAATAAATCAGCGCGGTGTGGCAGCGCCAGCAATGTGGGTAAGGGTGTTCATATGGCTGATGCTTGTAGAGAACACCACGTGATTTCAATTCTTTCACCAAAGTTTTATCAGCATCTTTGAAGAAGAGACCACCGACTAGCGGAACATCACTTAAGAATGTCCCGTTCGGTGCGATCGGATTTACAACTGGTAATCCGTAGGCACGGCAAACAGCGAGGTCATCTGCGCCGAAGGCCGGGGATTGATGGACAAGCCCAGTTCCATCTTCAGTGGTTACGTAATTCGCAAGCACAACAAAGTGAGAGTCAGGGATATCAATTAAATCTAAGGGGCGCTTGTAGGTTACGCGCTCCAGATCTTTACCTTTGATGGTCTTGAGTATCTTTACTTCCCCAGATAGAGCCGAAATAAGTGGCTTGGCAACGACCAATACTTCTCGATTTTCTTCTGCTTTATCTTCCAGCGTAACTTCGGCAACCACATAATCAACATCTGGGTTAACCGCGATTGCGGTATTTGAAACTAGGGTCCAAGGAGTGGTCGTCCAAACTAGAAGTGCGGCTCCGAGATCGGCAAGTTCGCCAGATGTAACTGGAAAGCGCACATAAACCGATGGATCAGTAACAGTTTCATATCCTTGAGCAAGTTCGTGATCTGAGAGCCCAGTTCCGCAACGCGGGCAATATGGAGCAACGCGGTGATCTTGAACCAGAAGACCTTTCTTCCAGATCTCTTTTAAACTCCACCAAACGCTTTCTACATATTCGGGAGCCATAGTCCAATAAGCCTGATCGAAATCGACCCAGAAACCCATTCGGTTTGTCATGTTGGTAAAAGCATCTACGTGACGAGTTACAGAGTCACGACATTTATCGTTAAAGGCAGCGATTCCATATTTTTCAATATCGCCCTTGCCGGTAAAACCCAACTCTTTCTCAACTGCAATTTCAACTGGAAGACCGTGACAATCCCAGCCCGCCTTACGAGTTACATACTTACCTTTCATCGTTTGATAACGAGGGAAGACATCTTTAAAAACGCGCGCTTCAATGTGGTGAGTGCCCGGCATTCCATTTGCAGTTGGCGGTCCTTCATAGAAAGTCCAGGGTTGAGCGCCTTGCCGAGCAGCAGTGCTCGCTTCAAAGATTGCGTGTTCGCGCCAGAAATCCAAGATCGAACGCTCCATTGCTGGGAGGTCGATTTGAGCAGGAACTGGGCGGATTGTCATAAGGGGGAGAGTCTAACGCCCGCTGGTCTTAGAGATGGTGCAGGCAAAGGTGGAGTAGTTAGGTAAGAAATTACTGTGTATCTGAGTGGCAAAGTTGGTCTTAGCGGTAAAAGAGCATAAGGTGCGCGGCGTGCCAGCAAAAAAGAAAGCCGTAGCCAAAAATGCGCCTGCTAAAAGAGCCCCTGCCAAAAAGGTTGCGAAGAAAGTTACGAAGAAAGTTGCGAAGAAAGCACCCGCAAAAAAAGCGTTAGCAAAAAAGGCACCCGCGAAAAAAGCTCCAGTAAAGAAAGCCGTGGCTAAGAAAGCGCCCGCTAAGAAAGCGCCCGTTAAAAAAGCACCGGGTCGCCCTTTTCCTTCCAAGGTTGGTAAGACCACCCTCACTGTCGATGAGAAATCACAGACCGTAAGCGTTGCAACTGTTGTTGCCCCGGTGGCTGCTCCCGTAATTGAAGAGCGCCGCCTAGTAATGCCCCCACCACCGCGCCCAGTAAAGAGCGGTAAGAAAATTGCTCCACTAAAGCCGATCAAAGCCGCGCCAACTCCAGTTACCGCAAGTGACGGTGAAGCACCCTGGTCTGCTTCAGAGTTAAAAGCAATTCGCACTGAGATTGCCAAAGATTTAGCGCGCCTTCAGCAAGAACTTGCTGTGGTTGAAGCGGAAATGAATGAGTTAATTTCAGATTCGGGTGAAGGCGCTGGAGATGATCAAGCGGATTCCGGCACTAAAACTTTCGAACGTGAACACGAAATGTCACTTGTAATAAATGCGCGCGACATGGTTTTGCAAACCGAACGTGCGCTGGATCGTATTGATAGTAAGACATATGGAAATTGTGAAGAGTGTGGCAACGCAATCGGTAAGGCGCGCTTACAAGTATTCCCTCGGGCGACCCTCTGCATGATTTGCAAGCAGAAGGAAGAGCGGCGCTAAAGTGCGCCCAATTACTTCGCACTGGAAAAGACTTTATACGATCGCGTGGGCTATCTGGCTTCTCGATTTTGCAACTAAGAGTTGGGCCCTTAATTCACTCGATGCCCGCAATCCAGTTAAATTACTTGGCAATTTTTTACAATTAACTCTATACAAGAACTCCGGTGCAGCTTTTAGTCTCGCGCAAGGTGCCACGATCATTTTCACCTTCTTTGCAATATCAGTGGTAGCCGCAATTGCTTATTACTCAATAAAGATCACCTCTTTTGGTTGGTCTATTGTTCTTGGACTTGCCTTAGGCGGAATCCTCGGCAACCTCTCTGATCGGATTTTTCGCGCTCCCGGATTCTTTACCGGACATGTAATTGACTGGATCCAACTTCCGAATTGGCCGGTATTTAACTTGGCAGATAGCGCTATTGTGGTTGCAGCATCAATTGCAGTCATCCTTTCAATTCGTAACATCTCACCGATAGGGGCTTAAATGTCACGCGAAGCGCGCACGTTGAGCGTTCCTGAAGGTGTCGCCGGCGAACGCATCGACAGCGCTCTTACTCGCGTGCTTGGTCTTTCCCGCACCACAATTGTGCGATTACTTGAAGATGGTGACATCCGCACCAGCGGTCGTGTGATGGCGAAATCAGAACGCGTAACCAGCGGACAAGTTATCGATGTTTTAATGCCAGAACCTCTAAATCAGGATCCAATCCCGTTAACACCACTCGATGGTTTGAGAGTTGTTTACGATGATGAAGATATTGTTGTTGTAGATAAACCGGTGGGATGCGCTGCTCACCCAAGCCCAGGATGGATGGGCCCAACTGTTGTAGGCGCACTAACTGCGGCCGGATACACAATTTCTACTTCCGGTCCCGCTGAGCGAGCTGGAATCGTCCATCGCCTCGATGTTGGCACAAGCGGTTTGATGATCGTTGCAAAGACAGATCGGGCATACACAACTCTAAAAGATGCATTTCGCGACCATAAAGTTGAAAAGATTTATCACGCTTTAGTGCAAGGCCACATGGATCCTGTTACCGGAACTATTGATGCGCCAATCGATCGCCACCCCAAAGAAGATCATCGCTTTGCAGTTATCGCCGAAGGTAAAGAGAGCATCACGCATTACGAAGTTATTGAGTTTTACAGATCTGTTTCACTCGTTAAAGTCGAACTCGAAACTGGCCGCACCCACCAAATCCGTGTTCATTTCTCGGCGTTGAACCACCCACTCGTTGGTGATACAACATACGGCGCAGATCCAGTTCTTGGTAAATCGCTGAAGATGTCGCGGCCGTGGCTACACGCTTTGGAACTTCGCTTTGCCCACCCCGTTACCAAAGAGCAATTGGTTTTTAACGCTCCCTATGCACCTGACCTTCAGGCTTGCTTGGGGTTGCTCTCCGATGCGGTTCTGCCGTAACCGATAGCCAACCACTAACATTGAGAAACTGTGACGACCGCTAACCCAACACCTGCGATGAGTAAAAAAGACTCTTTCGTACATCTGCACGTTCATACCGAGTATTCGATGCTCGATGGCGCAGCGCGAGTCGGCGATTTAGTAGAAGAAGTAGCGCGCCAGGAAATGCCGGCGATCGCTATGACTGATCACGGAAATGTCTTTGGCGCATTTGATTTCTATAAACAAGCAACTGGCGCTGGCGTAAAACCAATTATTGGTATTGAAGCCTACGTTGCCCCTGAATCGCGCTTTGATAAGAAGCGTGTGCAATGGGCTAGTGGTGGAGATGATGATGTCTCTGGCGGTGGTGCATATACCCACATGACTATCCTCGCCGAGAATAACCACGGCTTGAAGAACTTGTTCCGACTCTCTTCACTCGCATCTCTTGAAGGTTACTACTACAAGCCGCGAATGGACCGCGAGTTACTCTCGAAATATGCAGATGGGTTGATCGCAACAACAGGATGTCCTGGTGGAGAAATTCAAACGCGTCTGCGTATGGGAAATTATAAAGAAGCGATGCGCGCAGCAAGTGATTACCGAGATATTTTCGGTGCAAACAATTTCTTCTTAGAGTTGATGGATCATGGCATTGATGTAGAGACCCGCGTAAAGGAAGATCTCCTTAAATTAGGTCGCGAACTTAAGTTGCCGTTACTTGCCACAAATGACTTGCACTACACCCGCCACGCCGACGCTGCCGCCCACGCTGCCTTGCTCTGCGTGCAATCGGGCACGACGCTGGCAGATCCAAAGCGTTTTAAATTTGATAATGATGAATTTTACTTAAAGACGCCGGCACAAATGCGCGAAATTTTCCGAGATATCCCCGAAGCATGCGATAACACTTTGTTAATCGCCGAACGCTGCAATGTAAAGCTGCGCGAAGGTGAAAATTTGATGCCCGCCTTCGCAGTCCCGGCAGGAGAAAGTGAAGATAGTTGGCTGCGTAAAGAGGCAGAGCGTGGGCTGATTGCTAAATTTGGTGAAGGCGTATCCGAAAAACATAAAGAGCGATTAAATTACGAATTAGATGTAATGCTAAAGATGGGCTTTCCAGGTTACTTCTTAGTTGTCGCGGACTTGGTCTCTCACGCTAAAAAAGTTGGTATCCGTGTTGGTCCAGGTCGTGGTTCGGCAGCTGGTTCACTGGTTGCCTATGTGTTAGGTATTACCGGACTAGATCCAATCGAACACGGGCTCTTATTTGAACGCTTTCTAAATCCAGAACGTATTTCTATGCCGGATATTGATTTGGACTTTGACGAACGTCGCCGTAGCGAGATGATCAAGTATGCAACTGAGAAATACGGTGAAGATCGGGTTGCGCAGATCATCACCTACGGCACAATTAAATCAAAGCAATCAATTAAAGATGCTACACGCGTGCTCGGGTATCCATATGTAATCGGAGAGAAATTAACTAAAGCACTTCCACCATCAGTGATGGGTAAAGATATTTCACTCTCTGGAATTTTTGATGCCAAAGATCCACGCCACGGTGAAGCTGGCGAATTCCGCGAACTCTATAACTCAGATCCTGATTCAATGAAGGTTGTTGATTTAGCAAAAGGTTTGGAGGGGTTAAAGCGCCAATGGGGCGTGCACGCCGCTGGTGTAATCCTCTCGCGTGAGCCTTTACTAGATGTGATTCCGATCCATCGTCGTGAGGCAGATGGCGCGATTATTACCCAATTTGATATGGGCGCCTGCGAATCAACCGGCTTGCTTAAGATGGATTTTCTTGGACTTCGCAACTTATCGGTGCTAGATGATGCACTTTTAAATATCAAAGAGAACCAAGGTATTGATGTAGTTCTTGAAGATCTAGTTCTTTCTGATAAGAAAACATTTGAGCTTTTATCCCGTGGAGATACCTTGGGAGTCTTTCAACTCGACGGTGGACCAATGCGTGCGCTCTTGCGCAGCATGGCTCCCGATTCATTTGCCGATATTTCAGCGGTGATCGCGCTATATCGTCCAGGTCCAATGGGTGAAAATGCGCATAATAACTATGCCGATCGCAAAAATGGACGTAAACCAGTTGAGCCAATTCATCCTGAACTCTCTGACGTTCTGCAGGAAATTCTGGGGGATACCTACGGTTTAATTGTTTATCAAGAACAAGTAATGGCGATCGCTCAGAAAGTTGCCGGCTTCTCACTAGGTCGCGCAGACTTATTGCGTAAAGCGATGGGTAAGAAGAATAAAGAAATTCTAGATAAAGAGTACGTGCCTTTTGAAGCTGGTATGAAAGCAAATGGTTTCTCAACTGCAGCCATCAAACGACTTTGGGATGTTTTGATTCCCTTCTCAGATTATGCATTTAACCGCGCGCATAGCGCGGGCTATGGCGTCGTTTCATTTTGGACTGCATATTTAAAGGCTAACTTCCCAACTGAGTATATGGCGGCGCTTTTAACGAGCGTTCGTGATGATAAAGATAAGTCTGCGCTCTATCTCTCAGAATGTCGTCGCATGGGAATTAAGGTTCTGCCACCGGATGTAAATGAATCAAATGCCGAGTACACCCCGCGCGGTGTAGATATTCGCTTCGGACTGGCGGCAATCAGAAATGTGGGCGAAGGTGTGGTTGCTTCAATAAAGGCATCTCGAACAGCTAAAGGCGCTTTCGCATCTTTTGGAGATTTCCTGGCCAAGGTCGATGCGCAAGTGTGCAATAAGAAGACTATTGAATCCTTGATCAAAGGTGGCGCATTTGATTCTTTGCAACATCCTCGCAAAGGACTAATGTCCATCCACCTAGAAGCGATTGACTCGGTAATTGAAACCAAGCGCGCCGAAGCTATCGGTCAATTCGATCTCTTTGGCGGAGAATCAATGACTCAAGTTGCGGGACTAGATATTGAAATTCCGACTTTCGAGTGGGATAAAACAACGTTGCTAACTTTTGAACGCGAGATGCTTGGGCTCTACGTATCTGATCATCCACTGCTCGGCGTTGAACACATTTTGCGTTCAAATACCGATATGTCTATCAGCGCACTGCTATCTGATGAAAGCACTCCTGATGGATTCGTTACCTTAGGCGGGTTGATCACTGGTGTGCAACGTAAAGTTTCGCGACAGGGATCTTCATGGGCAATCGTAAGTTTGGAAGATCTAGAAGGAGCGGTTGAAGTTCTCTTCTTCTCAAATGTTTATAATCAGTATGCGCTAACGCTAACTGAAGATCGTGTAGTCACTGTACGAGGACGTTTTGAGCGCCGCGATGAAGTCGTTCGCTTCACCGCACTTGAGATGAAGTCGCTAGATATTTCTACCGGCCCGATAGGCCCACTTCTAATCTCACTTCCTGTTTCGCAATGCACGCCACCAATCGTTGATCGCATGAAGGAAATTCTTCGCTCCCATCCTGGAAAGCGTGAGGTCCATATGCAGATTGATGACCAAGGGGTATTAACGACGATGAAGATCGATGCACTGGTCACGGCATCGCCAAGTTTGAGCGCTGATCTCAAATCAATTCTCGGCCCAGATTGTCTAGTTCGCATCTGATCTGAGCAATTCTTCTCAAGTTTTATTGCGGCGCAGCAGTAATTACCTAACCGTTAGACTTGACTTATGATTCGCACGCTCGATCTACGCGGCCAAGCCTTGAGTAAGGCTGGCTATCAAAGGGCAATCCCGCGTGCATCACTTGATATCGCAACGGCGATGCGCACCATTGAACCAATTCTGGAACGTGTAAAAAATGGTACCGAGTCAGATCTAATGAATCTGGCGCAGGAGTTTGATGGAGTCAGACCAGCATCTATTCGCGTCAGCCAAAGCGATCTAGATGTAGCCCTTAAAAATTTAGATCCCGCAGTTCGCAATGCTTTAGAACTTTCAATTTCTCGCATTCGCAAAGTGCACCAGGATCAGATTCGAACAGATAAAAGCACCAAAGTTGTAGACGGTGGAGTTGTGACTGAACGCTGGATTCCGGTGGATCGCGTCGGCTTATATGTTCCCGGTGGACGCGCTGTTTATCCAAGCAGCGTCTTAATGAATGTGATCCCAGCCCAAATCGCCGAAGTTTCTAGTATCGCAGTTGCCTCACCGCCACAGAAAGAGTTTGGGGGCTTGCCGCACCCAACGATTTTGGCTGCATGCGCACTCCTTGGAATTACTGAGGTTTATGCAATTGGGGGAGCACAAGCAATCGCACTCTTCGCTTACGGAATGGAAGGTCTCTCCGAAAAATGTGATCTAGTCACAGGTCCAGGAAACATTTATGTTGCTGCGGCAAAGCGCGCTTTAAGAGGTGTGATCGGAATTGATTCTGAAGCGGGACCAACCGAGATTGCTATTTTGGCAGATGAGAGCGCTATCGCAGCAGATGTAGCAGCAGATTTGATTAGTCAGGCAGAACACGATGTTATTGCGGCAGCGGTTTTAGTCACGACATCTACTGACTTGGCCGCTCAAGTTACTAAAGAGCTAGAAATTAGAGTTGCCGCGACCAAGCACAGTAAGCGAATTAGTGAGGCGCTCTCTGGTATTCAGTCGGCAATTGTCCTAGTTGATTCAATCTCGCAAGGCTTGGATGTTGTAAATGCTTATGCCGCCGAACATTTAGAGATTCAAACTATTAACGCTGCGGGGGATGCACTCAAAATCCGTAACGCTGGCGCAGTCTTTATCGGGAGGTATTCCCCAGTTTCACTTGGAGATTACTCCGCGGGGTCTAATCACGTCTTACCGACTGGGGGATGTGCTTGTCACAGCAGCGGGCTTTCTGTGCAAACTTTTCTGCGGGGTATTCACTACATTGAATACAACAAGGAAGCTTTCACCGAGTTGGTTCCGACAGTGATCACTCTGGCAAATTCTGAAGATTTACCGGCGCACGGTGAAGCGATGTCGGCACGTCTGGAAAATCAATGAGCGAGAAAAATTGGCCAAACTGGCTGCCGCTACGCCAAGATTTAGCGCCGCTTTCGCCATATGGTGCGCCACAAGTTCCGGCTGAAGCAACGCTAAATACAAATGAAAATCCTTATGCGCCATCTCCTGCACTTGCTAAAGCGATCGCTGATCGTATCCACCAAGTGTCGCTTAATTTAAATCGCTATCCAGATCGCGATGCAACTTCTTTGCGCCACGCACTTGCATCATTTATTAACAATCTTTCAGATACATCTTTTGAGAGAGACCAAGTTTGGGCAGCAAATGGCAGTAACGAAATAATCCAGTCGCTCTTTATGGCATTTGGTGACAGACCTGCACTTGGATTCACGCCTTCCTATTCAATGCACCCGCTAATTGCAAAAGTGATTGGAGTTGAATGGCGCGATGGCGGTCGTCGCGCGGATTTCTCACTCGACCTTGCTAAGGCGAAATCAGATATATCTGCCATAAAACCAGCGCTAACTTTTATTACGACTCCAAATAATCCAACTGGAACAACAGTTACTCTTGAGGAAATTTCGGAGTTGGCCGATGCTGCGGCAAAGATTAACGGCTTACTGATAGTGGATGAGGCATATGCCGAATTTTCAAACCTGCCTTCTGCGGTAACGCTAATTGAAAAATTTCCCAACCTGGTCGTCATTCGCACAATGAGCAAAGCGTTCGCTTTTGCCGGAGCTCGCTTGGGATATTTACTTGCAGATCCAGAAGTAGTCTCAGCGATGTTCTTAGTTCGCCTTCCTTATCACTTGAGTTCGCTAACGCAGGCGGCAGCAGAAGTGGCGCTGGAATTTGAAAAAGAACTGCTGGGCACCGTGTCATCTCTTATCGACTCTCGAAAGATTGTTGTATCCGAATTAGAGAAGATGGG
>Ga0164292_10005567_pt1 | contig 10327 bp, 7 predicted proteins | sample GEODES117metaG_FD_111486 | JGI IMG/M metagenome (GOLD analysis project Ga0164292, IMG submission 111486) | Eutrophic lake water microbial communities from Lake Mendota, Wisconsin, USA - GEODES117 metaG | ecosystem: Environmental > Aquatic > Freshwater > Lake | place: USA: Lake Mendota, Wisconsin... | reverse complement strand
TGTCGAGCGGCAAACCGACGACGCGGTAACCCTCGTACTTACTCACCCGAAGGTTCACGGCGACGGCGAGACGAACTTCGACTTTTTGCCGGGGCAGTTTTTCACCGTGCTCACCATGGTCGACGGATTGAGCGCGGGGGAGGCGCGCGAAGAAGTGCCGCGCAACTATTCGGCGTCGAACGTGCCGGGCACGCGCGAGCTGCATCTTACACTCAAAGTTAAGCCTGGCGGCCGCGTTTCGCCGGAGCTGGCGAAGGTGCGCGTTGGTGAGCGGCTGCGAGTTCTCGGACCGTTCGGGTCGTTTGTGTTGCCTCGGCTTGCCGAGGGAGCTGCGCGTCGCGTGCTTTTGGTGGCTGGCGGCGCTGGAATCACTCCGCTTGCTTCGATCGCGCAACATGTGCTTTCCGCGGAACCGGAGGCGCGTGTGGCCCTCATCTATGGCAATCGACGCGACCACGATGTGATTTTGCGTGCAACGCTCGATGGCTTAGCGGCTGACTATCGCGACCGGTTTTCTTGCACGTATATGTTCGAACAGCCCTCGGCGGATGGTGTTGGACTTGCTGGACGCCTGGACAAAGAGGGAACGCTGCGGGCGCTGGCCACCGTGCCCCTCGTCGCGCATCCCGATACGGTTGCATTCGTGTGTGGCCCTGATGCGATGCGCGAAGAAGTTGTGGCGGCGCTCGCCCAGCAAGGCGTTCCGGACGCGTCGATTTTTGTTGAGCGCTTTTCTGTGGGACCGCGCCCTCACGCTGGAACCCCGACCTCGCTGTCGGCAACGGCAGCGTCTTCGGGCTCAGGTGAGCTTTCTGGTCGCGTGACGCTTCGGGTGCGTGGGCGCGTCTACGAGAGCACGCCCCGACCGGGTGATACGCTTTTGGAAGCGGCCCGCGGCGCGGGGGCTCCGATGCCCTTTTCGTGCGGCGTCGGTGGATGTGGTGCGTGCCGTGCAAAGCTTGTGACCGGTGAGGTCGTGATGGATGAACCCAATTGCCTTAGCGCGGCCGAGCGCGACCAAGGCTATATTCTTACGTGCGTAGGCCGGGCGCTCGGAGATTGTCTGATTGATGTCGAACCTGTTGCGGCACCCGTGAATTGACCGCGGGTCCCTTTGATTACCGATTTTCGACGAATGACGATGGAAGGGTGAGGAGGAACACATGATTCGAGCCAAAACGAGCAGCCTGACATCCCTGCTGCCCTTGCGGATGCGCAATCAAATGGATGCGTGGTTCGAGGCTCTCGGGCTCGTGCTCGAGGTGCGCGATCCGCGTGTGCTCTCGTCGCTTGCTCCCTCCGGACTTCGTGGTCTGGTGTTGCAGCGCGGAAAGCAAGGGTGCCCGACGAAAACGCCGGCGACGCACTCGGCGCATTTCGATTGGTCGTACCCAGCGGATAACTCCGAGATGCGTGAGCTCTACAATCGCGCAAAACGTGGCCAATGGAATAGCGACACAACGCTTGCGTGGTCAACATCGGTTGACCCGTATGATCCCGCGAAACCGCTTTTGCCCGATACCTTTGTTGACTTTGAGGCCTTCGAGAAATTGGGAATCAAGCTCGATGCGCGCGAGCGAAAAAGCTTTTTGCACAGCATCGCCTCGTGGATGCTGAGTCAGTTCTTGCACGGCGAGCAGGGCGCGCTTTTCGCGGCTGCGCAGGTCACCGAAGCCGTGCAGTTCTTCGATGGCAAGCTTTACGGTTCGACCCAAGTCATGGATGAGGGGCGCCACGTAGAGGTGTTTCATCGATATCTCGATACGAAGGTTGAAAAGCTTTACCAGGTCAACGACAACCTCTTCGTTATTATCGACGCGCTCATGGCCGATTCGCGCTGGGATATGAAGTTTCTTGGCATGCAAATCATGGTCGAGGGGCTTGCGTTGGGGGCGTTTGGTACTCTGTATAAGTTGACCAAAGAGCCTCTTCTTCGTGATTTGCTGAAATACGTGATTCAGGATGAGGCACGGCACGTGCACTACGGCGTTGTCGCGTTGCGCACGCACTTCGCGGGGCTGAGCGAATCGGAGCGACGTGAGCGTGAAGATTGGGCCTTTGAAGTGGCATTGCTGATGCGTAATCGGTTCTTGGCCTATGAGGTTTACGAAGAGTGGTTTGAAGGCCTCATGCCGCGTGAGAAGTGGCGCAACGTGGTTACAAATATGCCGGGAATGCATGAATTCCGGCAAACCATGTTCAGCCGGCTTGTTCCGAATCTGCGCGAAATCGGATTAGTGACCCCCCGCATGCTGCCCCGATACGAAAAAGTCGGCCTTTTGAAGTACATGGGTGGGCTCGCCGCCGACCGCCTTGACGGCGCCGGTCTCATCGCCGATCTCGATCGGGCAGCATAACCCAACGCGGGTATTGGAAACCGTGAGAGGCCCGACCGAAGTACCTGCCGAGCTGTGGGAAACCATTGCCCGGCAGGTTCGCGAGCGTGCAACATGCAACGATGTTGCCCACGACATGCTGCACGTGGAGCGAGTCGTAGGATACGCGGTTGTCATCGCGCGGCGCGAGCGGCTCGCGGCGAACGACGTTGCGAACGCAGCGCTCGCTGCACTGATGCACGAGCTGTTTGCGCTGCCAAAAAACCATCCCGATCGGATGACGGCAGGCGACACGTGCGCGCGGCTTGCTCAGGACATGCTCTCCGCCGCAGGGGCTGGTAAATTGCAGGCTGCAACTATATGCAGTGCCATCGCGGAGCATTCGTTCTCCAAGGGCGCTGCACCTCGAACCGTGGTGAGCCAGGTGCTCCAAGACGCTGACAGGCTTGATGCCATCGGAGCGTGGGGCCTGGCTCGCATGTGGGCGACGTGCGCAAGTTTGCAGAGGCCGTTTTACGACCCAGCCGACCCACTGTGTGAGCACCGCGCCGCGGACGATTCGCGCTGGGGGCTTGACCATGTATTTTGCAAGCTTTTGAAGATCCCAGAGCGGCTCCACACCAATTCCGCAAAGGCGTTGGCGGCCGATCGGATTCGTTACGTGCGCGACCATCTCGAGCAGATGCGACGTGAGTTGGCCGACGTGCGCTTCGATAGTTCCCGACCGATGATACCGGAGTGAAGCGATGGACCATCTTCTGGTTTTGGGGTGTGGGTATGCCGGAACGGCCGTTGCTCGCCTGGCGCGTGCACGCGGCATGGCCGTTACCGTGCACGTCCGTCGCGACGATGCGCGCGCCGAGCTAGCGGGAGCAGGGTTCGATGTTGCGCTATGGCCTGTGCTCGGTGATGAAGTTGCACAATGCATTCATGGCCGTACGCACGTGGTGATCGCGTTTCCTCCGGATGGCGAGACCGATGCCCGCTTGGCCGCATTGTTTGAGCGAACGCCGCCGCAGTCGATCACGTACCTTTCGACGACAGGCGTGTACGGTCTCGGTATCACCGGGCGGGTCGATGAATCGACGCCGCTACCGACGCCATTGACGGTGCGCGCGCGCGTCGTTGTGCAGGCCGAGGACGCGTACCGGGCTTTGGGCGCCACGGTGCTTCGCTGTGCGGCGATTTACGGTCATGATCGTGGCGCTCACGTTCGCATGGTTCGGGGCAATCACGTGATCGCAGGCGATGGCACGCGCTACGTGTCGCGCGTGCATGTCGACGATCTCGCGCAGGCTGTGCTCGCGGCTCCCGCGTCGAGCGCTCGCGGCGGTGTCGTGTTGATTGGCGACAACGAGCCCGCGACGCATCTCGAGGTAGCTCGATTTGTGAGCGAGACGTACGGCGTCCCGATGCCGCCGCACGTACCCCTTGAAGCCGTTCACGAGTCCCTGCGCTCCGACCGGCGAGTGGACAATGCCAACGCCCGCGCGTGGCTTCATTGGAATCTCATGTATCCAACCTATCGCGAAGGGATGCGCCCTGCGGCGAATACTCCCGACGTGTCTGCGCGCGTTCTCGCAGCTCCCTCGGAGTAAGGCAAACACTCGTGGCGTGTCACCGCGGTGTGGAATACGCCTTCAACCAGATTTGATTGTATTGTGCAACTTCGTGCTCCCAGCGCGCGTTGTCCCAGCCTAGTTCGGGTTGGGCAATGCGCTTGATTTCGTCGATGCAGTCGAGTCCGCCGTTTGGAAGCACGATGCCGAGGCGGACGCGTCGAAGGAGCAAATCGCAAAGCGTGACAACGGCTTCTGAGCGAGCTGCACGGCGAACTTCACTCCAGAGAGCGACCGTATGTGGAATTGGCGTGGCCAGTTCCGAATCGGCGGCGAGCGCGGTGGCGTCGCGCCCGAATCGGCCGACGAGGCGGAGGCGCTGGGCTTCGTTGAGTGCGCTTGGCCAGTCCCACTGCGGCGGGTGGTCGCGGTCGTGGCCGATGGGCTCGAAGATGGGGCCGCGCGGTTTGAGTGCGCCTATTTCGGTTTCGGCCGCGATAAGCGCATCGCGTGCCATCGCCGCGAATGTGGTCAATTTGCCTCCGCTTATCGTGATAAGCCCGCTTTCTTTCCACAAGGCGTGTTCTCTCGACTCTTTCGAGGGATTGCTTTTGCCGGTGCCGATCACGGGGCGGACGCCAGACCACGTGGATAGGACATCTCTTTCTGTGAGCGAGAGCTGTGGAAATGCCGCGTGCACGGCCTCGAGCAGATATTCGAATTCGCTTGCGCTGATGGCCGGCTCTTCGTCGAGGGACGGGTGATCGACATCGGTGGTCCCGAAAATGGTGACGCCTTCCCAGGGCACTGCGAAAATGGCGCGTTGATCGCGGGGGTGCACGAGGCTGACGGCTTCGCTGATTGGCAATCGGCTTGATGCGAAGGTGAGATGACTCCCTCGGATTTTCCGTAATCGGCTTTTCTGTCCGAGTTGAACCCGAAGATCATCGGCCCAGGCCCCCGTTGCATTGATAACGACTTTTGCCTCGATTTCGGCCGATCGAGACGGAGCAAACGGCGCCGTGTCGGTGACGGCAACGCCCCGCACGGTGCCATCGGATGTGCGGAGTAACCGTTGAGCGCGCACGTAATTGATCGCAACGCCCCCCTGGCGTGTGGCCTCTTCGAGTACGCGAAGCACAAGGCGACAGTCGTCGGTCTGCGCATCGACGTAGCGATACCCGCCCACGGCGGTGGAGCCCCGAAGCGCTGGAATACGCGCGAGAAGCTGGGCTTTCGACTGCCGCTCGTGAGCCCATTTCCACGCGAGAGCGTCGTACATCGCCAGACCCAAGCCGTACATCCAGCGCGGCATCGGATCGTTGGAAAATACAGCTAAAGAAAATCCGATGGGGTCGATGAGACCTGGTGCTTCGGCGAGAAGTCGCTCGCGCTCTTTCACCGAACGGCGCGTGACGAAGACTTGCCCTTGCCGCAAGTATCGCAGCCCGCCGTGGACGAGTTTGGTCGACCGACTTGATGTGCCTGCCGAAAAGTCTTGAGCTTCGACAAGCAGTGCCTTTTTGCCGCTGCGAGCGGCCTCGGCAAGGATTGCCGCACCCGTGATACCGCCGCCCACAACGATGAGATCCCATCGCTCGTTTGCGGTAGTGATTTGACTCCACACCTCGTCACGGTACGTGCGCGGCCACATGCGATGGTTCAAGCGTAGCAGGGTGCGCGCGCGAAGGCGTCCTTTGCTACGCGCTTTCGCGCTATTGTCCCTTTGCGCTGCGCTTTTGGCGCACATGGAAGAAGGGGAATCATGGCTTTGGACGCGACGCCGCAAGAAGTTGCAAATTTCACTCATTCCAACGTTGAATCGGTGGAGCAAATCTTTCGGGCCATGAAGGCCGCCGAGCGTCGGGTAGGGGCGCCAACGTACGAGCAGCGCATGGCGCACTTGGATGCTCTCGGTCGCATGATCCGCACCCATAAGCATGCCATTGCGAAGGCGATTTCCGCCGACTTTGGCAATCGCTCCAAGCACGAGTCGTTCTTCGCCGAAGTGATGGTCGTGGCGCTCGGTGTGGCGCACGCAAAAACCCATTTGCACGAGTGGATGGAAACCGAAGTCCGCCACGTTTCATGGTTGTTCGCGCCAGGGCGCGCCGAGGTGATGAAGCAGCCGCTTGGTGTTATCGGCATTATTTCGCCATGGAATTATCCGGTTCAGCTCGCGTTAGGGCCGCTTGTGGCGGCGCTTGCAGCTGGCAATCGCGCGATTTTGCGGCCTTCAGAACTCACGCCCGAAACCAGCGCGCTTCTCGAGAAAATCGTAGGCGAAACGTTTGAGCCCGACCACGTGCGTGTGGTCACGGGCGGCGTTGAGGTTGCCGATGCCCTTGCGCGCATGCCTCTCGACCACTTGCTTTTCACAGGATCAACGCGCGTCGGAAAGCTTGTGATGCGGGCGGCGGCTGAGAATCTAACCCCGGTGACCCTCGAATTGGGCGGCAAGTCGCCGGCTATTGTCGGCGGTCGTTACAACCTGAAGCGCGCCGCTGAAAAGATTCTTACGGGCAAATGCCTCAATTCGGGGCAAACGTGCATAGCGCCGGATTACGTGCTTGTTCCTCATGCGCAGCGCGAGGCATTTGTTGATGCGTGCCGCGAAGTGTTTGCGCAATTGTATCCGTCGGTTCACGCGAATCCCGATTACACGAGCATCGTCAATGAAGCGCAACGGGCACGCGTACAACGCTTGGTCGAGCAGGCGCGCGAGCAAAACGCACGCATTGTGGACTTCACGCCGGAGAGCGAGCGCAGCCTCGACGCGGCAGCTGTGCGCGCGTCGCGCAAAATGGCGTTGCAAATCGTGCTCGATGCGCCCGACGACAGTGCGGTAATGACGGAGGAGATCTTCGGGCCTGTGTTGCCCGTGGTGGGCTACGCAACGCTCGAGGAGGCCATTGCCTACGTAAACGACCGGCCCAAGCCACTCGCGCTTTATTACTTTGATAACGATGACGCGAACGTTGAGCGCGTTTTGCGGCAAACGATCTCAGGCGGCGTGACAATTAACGATACCATTTTGCACATTGCGCAAGATGATTTGCCTTTTGGGGGCGTGGGCCCAAGCGGAATGGGCATGTATCATGCACGCGAAGGGTTCGAGGCTTTTTCGAAAAAGAAACCCATTTTCTATCAAAGTCACATCAATTCAGCGTTTTTGATGCGACCGCCGTTCGGCAAGGCCATCGAATTTGTCCTCAAGATGTTTCTCGGGAAGTAGTGGTCTCGAGCCGTGCAGGTGCGCGGTTCGTTGTCGCTCGAGCGTGCGGTGCGCGCTCAACGACCGAACCGCCACAATCGCGAGTTAGGCGTCGTCGGCCTTTGCGGATGAGAGCTATCGGGCGTCGTTGGCGTAAAACTTGGCGAGGCCCTTGGCTGCATCTGCGCGAATCTTGCGCTGCACAAGCGGAGTCCACCCGAGCAGCACGCCGGGGAGGCCGAGCGCTTGTCGCGACCAGCGCCACAAATCAAACGTGTCGCGATGGGTGGCGATTTTACCGTCTCGAAAGGTGAACGACGCTTCGATCATGTTGTGAACCGGGCGCTGGGTAGCCGAAAATGTGTACCAGGCTTCCCAGTGTGCGGAGCCCGAGTGGTCATCGGCGTGGATGCGTGAGCATTGCACCTTTAGGTCTTTGGCGCGCCGCGCAAGCATGCGCCACATCGCGCCGGGCATGGCTCCACGCAGGTCGGTGAAGACCGGGTCCGAAAACGTGGCATCAGGCGTGTAACACGATGCCATGAAGTCGCCATCGCAACGCGAAAACGCTTCGTAGAACGATTGAATGAGCAGTTCGTTGGGATGCACGCGCGGAATTTACATCACTGCGTCCCGCTGGCTACCAGAACTTGCGCGCGCCGTCTTGGGGGCCTGCAACGGTTACACCCGAGGTTTGTTGCTCTGCGATGGACGTGATTTAATTGTATTAAGCATCTAGTTGAGAGATGTCCATCGGGGCTGCGAACGGGCGCCGCGTTGGCTCCGAACGTTGCGGTCGCGACGCGCCTGCGCGAGTGAAGCCAGCGGCGTTTCGGTGGAGTGTCGTTGCCCGACCAATAGTGAGCGTGTTGCCGCGCCAATCGACGGTGCGGCTAACGCATGCATTGAGCCAGCACGCAGCGATCATGAGTGTTCGGAGAATTTCAATGCATGGTACACAAGACCATAGCGCCAACCTTCCGCGGAGCGCCCACAGGCTGGTGGCCGCAGTGATAGTTTGAAGGAGCGTGGATGCGACGAGCCACGGAGCGGTCACCGACAAGTCGGCCGGCATAGCGACGACGATGATGGTTGCAACGAGGATCGGCGAAAACAATGGCTCGCACGCGAAAACGAATGGGCAGAGAGAACGACGGATTTTTGCCCACCGAGCGTGGCGGCCAAACGCGCGAGCGATTGTGCCTCTGGCATTTCGGTTCGTTATCGCAACGAACGAGGTCGCGATACGCATGTTTAGAGCGGCGATTCGCATGCCGATCCATGCATCTTCGGCGAGCACGTCGCCAAACGACGCGAATCCGCCAAGGCGATCGAGGTCGCGTCGACGGAGCGCCATCGACTTACCGACCGTCGCAGGAACGCTAAGCGTGCTTAGAACAACGCTCGGCGCAACAGCCGCCGCAAGTTGAAGATTGTCGAGGGCTGCGCCTATCGTTTCCTCGCCGGAGCCGGTGATTAGCGACGTCACCAGCCCACATTGCGGATCCGCGAGCGGACTGATCACATCGCGAATGTAGTCGTGAGGAACGCGAACGTTTGAGTCGCTGACGACAATGATATCTCCAGAGGATTCGTCAGCGAGTTGCACAAGCTGCGCGACTTTTGGATTAAGCGCCGCGTTCGGATTCGTGACGACTAACCGGGCTCGAATATGCGGATACGTTGCTAGAAAACGGGTTGCGGCCACGACTGCCGGATCATCTGGCGAGGCCACGCCGAATACGATCTCGTGCTCGTGCGTCGGCGTAAGGCGAGCAAACGACGCGAGATTCTCCTCGAGGTCATCGTCCACCCCGGCCAGCGGCTTAAGTATGCTTACTCGTGTAGAGTGCGCCAGATTGGGCAGGGCTTTTGGAGACTTTAAAACTTCTCCCCTGCATAGTGCCCAACTGTTTCGTCTCCGCCGGAGCAAAACGTGAAATAAAATTATGCATAGCGCATGTAAAATACCCGATGCGCAGACGGCGGCTGCTGCAATAGAACTGGCATCCACAAGGCACTCATCGCACGCCGAGGTGTCGACCCATCAACTGGTATGTAGCGAGTAAGAAAACCTGTTAGCGAGCGTGCGCAGAAACTCGAACAACAGTGTTTTCACTAACGCCATCGTTTAGGCACTTTGATGTTTCGCACGAGAGCTTCGATGAACGATTCGTCGCCGACGTCTATAGATGCCATAAAGTCGGCCTCGGCCGGCTCGTTCAAGTCAAGGCGGTCGACTCCGTGAATCCATCTGAGAGTTCTCGCGACCTTACAAATTAATTGATTTCCACGAGCCGCCTCGGAACTTGAGTGTCATCACGATGGCTGCGGCGATGGCGTAGGCGACGGCGCCAATCCACATTCCCGCAATGCCGAGTTTCGCGACAACCCCCAAGACCCATGCGAGTGGTACGAGAAGCCCGAAAACCAAACAGAATTGTGCGATGGCGACGAACTTCGTATTGCCCGCTCCGAAAAGGGCCTCGCTCAGAATCATGGCGACGGCGATAATCGGAGTTACCCAAGCCATCCATTGAAGCGGCGCAAGAGCGGCCTGTCGCACGGCCTCCGAATGCGAAATAAAGCGTACGACTTGATGGGGGAAAATCACGCCCTCGAGAAGCCCCACGAGGCCGAAGAGCACGAGGCCTAGGCGCACACTCGCCCAACCGAAACGCGTGGCGTCGTCGGTGCGCTTGGCGGCGAGCGATTGCGCAACCAGCGTGGCCGCGGCCGTGCCGAACGCGAGGCATGCGGTGAATGTGAGCTTGAGAATGGCCACGATGTCGGTGGTGGCCGCGCCATTGACGGCTTCGGCTTGGCCCTCATCGAGGCGGCCGGCAACTTTGGTAAATAGACCGAACCCGACCATCATGACGATAGTGGCCAGTGCCGCGGGAATCGATAGTCGCAATATGGACCACGTGCCGCTCCGCGAAAGATTGCGCCACTGCACGGGGTGATAGGTTGCGCGCTCTTTGGCCGCGAACACAATCATAATGAGCAGGCCAATCCAGGTTGCAACGAATGCCGCAAAACCGGCGCCGGGAGCGCCCATGGCCTTGATTCCGAGTGTGGAATTGCCAAAGATAAATAGCCAGCAGAACAGAACGTTAAAAACGTTCATGACGAGCGCCGAAACAAGGTGCACCCATGTTTTTCCGATTCCGTCGAAAAAAGCTTTGAGGGCCATCGTCATGCCCATCGACACGACG
>Ga0164292_10005563_pt1 | contig 10331 bp, 10 predicted proteins | sample GEODES117metaG_FD_111486 | JGI IMG/M metagenome (GOLD analysis project Ga0164292, IMG submission 111486) | Eutrophic lake water microbial communities from Lake Mendota, Wisconsin, USA - GEODES117 metaG | ecosystem: Environmental > Aquatic > Freshwater > Lake | place: USA: Lake Mendota... | reverse complement strand
CCCGCCAGCACAGGCGTCACCCGCACACCCGGCACCACCCGCACCCCCGGCACCACCCGCACACCCGGCGCCGACACGATTCCGGCCTCCGGTTCCCGCGGCACCGCCGCCCTCTCCTGGTCCGCGCCGTCGGCCCGCCCTACTACTGGCCCGTGTCGCGGCCGCGCTGATCGCGGTATCCGCTCTGGCTCTCACCGGCGCCGCCTGGCAATGGCAGTCCGCGAAGAACAAACTCCTCAACACCATCGCGGCCCTGGATCCCAACTCCAGCGATATCCGCGACCCCAACGCCCAGTCCGGCGACGAGAACTTCCTGATCATCGGGGTGGACAGCCGGATCGGCGCAAACTCCGAGATCGGCGCCGGTGACACCACCATCGTCGAGGGTGCCCGCGCCGACACCATCATGCTGGTCAACATCCCGGCGAACCGGAAACGCGTCGTCGCGGTCTCCTTCCCCCGTGACCTGGCCATCACGCCGATGGACTGTCAGGCCTGGGATCCCGAAACCGGCAAATATGGTCCGGTCTACGACAAGAACACCGGCGAGTGGAGCGACAACGAGCGCTCCACGACCACCAAGCTCAATTCGGCCTATGCGCTGGGCGGCCCGAAATGCCTGGTGAAAGTGATCCAGAAGATGTCCGGGCTGGCCATCAACCGGTTCATGGCGGTGGATTTCATCGGCTTCGAGAAAATGGTCGATGCCCTCGGCGGGGTCGAAGTGTGCACCACCACACCCCTGGAGGACGCCGAACTCGGCGTTGTCCTGGCCACCGCCGGCCGCCAGAAACTCGACGGCCCGACGGCCCTGAACTATGTGCGGGCCCGCTCGATCGCCACCGAGGACAACGGCGACTACGGCCGCATCAAACGGCAGCAGTTGTTCCTGTCCTCCCTGCTGCGCTCTATCATCTCCTCGGAGACTTTGTTCGACCTCGACAAGCTCGATGAAGTGGTCAACACCTTCATCGACGATAGCTACGTCGACAACATTCAAACCCGTGACCTGGTCCGGCTGGGCCAGTCGCTGCAGGGCATCAACGCCGGGCGGATCACCTTCGTCACCGTCCCGACCACCGGGATTGCCGACTGGGAGGGCAACGAGGTGCCGCGCACCGAAGACGTTCGAGGACTCTTCGACGCCATCATCGACGATGAATCACTGCCCGGGGAGAACGATCTCAACGAGACCCTGAGCCCCGAAACCTCGACCGCCACCAGCGAGACCACGGATACCTCTGCCGCGGACGACGCCCTCGCGACGGAGACCTCCACCAGCGAGACGACCACCGAGACCACCGCGGCGACGACCACCACCGAAGAGGTCAAAGCAGTCGCAGCAGACCCCCGCGACGTGACGGTTCAGGTCGGCAACGCCACCGACATCAAAGGCTTGGCCACCGCCACGACCGAGGAACTCGACCTCTACGGGTTCGACGTCCTCGACCCGGACTACTCCGACTGGAGCTTGGCCGACCAGACCACGGTGTACTACTCGCTGGGCAACGAGCAGGCCGCCGCCACAGTGGCCGCCACCCTGCCGGGCGCGCGCATCGAGCGGATCACCGGCCTCGGTGAGGTGGTCCAGGTGGTGCTGGGTTCTGATTTCTCCACCGTCACCTACCCCCAGGCCAGCGGCACCCAGCTGACGGTGGACGTCACCCACACCGGCGGAAGCACTCCCACCGAGCTGCCGTCGGACTTGACCGTGACCAACGGCGCCGACGTCCGGTGCGATTAGCGCGGATTCACCACCCGTTCAGTTGCGGGCCGCGATCCCGTTCCTCATACGCCGCTAAGCTGGACCGATGCGCACCGCCTACCACGAGCAGCTTGATGCCCTCAATGGGCAACTGGCCGAGATGTGCCGACTGGCAGGCATCGCCATGGAGCGCGCGACCCAGTCGCTGTTGCAGGCTGACCTGGTGCTGGCCGAGCAGGTGATCGGCGACCACGAGAAGATCATGGCGGCCAGCGCGCGGGCCGAGGAGACGGCATTCGTGTTGCTGGCGCTGCAGGCGCCGGTGGCCGGGGACCTGCGGGCCATCGTCAGCTCCATCCAGATCGTCGCCGATGTCGAACGGATGGGCGCTTTGGCGCTGCACGTCGCCAAGATCGCGCGCCGCCGCCACCCCCAGCACGCACTTCCCGAGGAAGTCAACGGCTACTTCTCCGAAATGGGCCGGGTCGCAGTGGATTTGGCCACCAGCGCCCGTGACGTCCTGTTGTCACGCGATCCGGCGAAGGCCCGCCAGATGCGCGAGGACGACGACGCGATGGACGACCTGCATCGGCATCTGTTCAGCGTGATGATGGACCGGGAGTGGAGACACGGAGTCGCCGCAGCGGTGGATGTCACGCTGCTGGGACGGTTCTACGAACGGTTCGCCGACCACGCTGTGGAAATCTCCCGGCGGGTGATCTTCCAGGTGACCGGACAGTTGCCGGCCGAGGACGAAACTTCGACCGCCTGAATCAGGCCGGCGCGTTTACCCGAACCGGCCTGAGATGTAATCCTCGGTGGCCTTCTGGGTCGGGTTGGAGAAGATCTTGCCGGTGTCGTCGACCTCCACCAGCCGTCCCGGCTTACCGGTAGCTTCCAGGTTGAAGAAAGCGGTCTGATCACTGACCCGCGCAGCCTGCTGCATGTTGTGCGTGACGATGACGATGGTGAAGTCGCGTTTCAGTTCGGCGATGAGATCTTCGATCGCCAGGGTGGAGATCGGGTCCAGCGCCGAACACGGCTCGTCCATCAGCAGCACGTCCGGTTGCACGGCGATCGCACGTGCGATGCACAGTCGCTGCTGCTGGCCACCTGAGAGCCCACCGCCGGGCTTGTCGAGGCGGTCTTTGACTTCGTTCCACAAGTTGGCGCCGCGCAGCGAACGCTCCGCGGTCTCGTCGAGCAACTTACGACTACGAACACCCTGCAGCTTCAGCCCAGCGACCACGTTGTCGCGAATAGACATGGTGGGAAAGGGATTCGGCCGCTGGAACACCATGCCGATCGTCTTGCGCACGCTGACCGGGTCCACGCCCGAGCCGTAGATGTCTTCACCGTCGAGAAGCACCGATCCCTCAACACGACCGCCGGGGATCACCTCGTGCATCCGGTTCAACGCGCGGAGCACCGTGGACTTGCCGCACCCGGAGGGACCGATGAACGCGGTCACGCTGCGCTGGGGTATGCCCATCGTCACGTCGGCGACGGCGTGGAAAGACCCGTAGTAGACGTTGAGGTCTTTGAGGTCGAAGCGTTTACTCATCGTTCAGCCGTTCTGCTCACGCGCGGTTTCGGTTGAGGTACCGGTTGACGAAAGCGGCGGCCACGTAGAGCGCGGCGACGAGCAGGATGAGCGTCAATGCCGCTCCCCACACCCGTAGCCGGCCGGCCGCTTCGGGGTTGATCAGTTCGGTGTAGATCAGCAGCGGTAGTGAGGCCATGTTGCCGTTCGACGGGTCATAGTTGATCGACCGCGCGTATCCCACGAGTATCAGCACGGGGGCCGTTTCACCCATCACCCGGGCCAGTGCCAGCAACACACCGCTGATGATTCCGGGCAGTGCCGTTGGCACCACGATCCGCAGAATTGTTTTCCACTTGGGCACTCCCAGTGCGTAGGAGGCCTCGCGTAACTCATCGGGCACCAGTTTGAGCATTTCCTCGGTGTTGCGCACGACCACCGGAAGCATCAACAGAACCAAAGCGAGAGCAACGGCGAAGGCGCTCTGCGGGAAGCCCAGGGTGGCGATCCACAGCGCGAAGATGAACAGCGCCGCAACGATCGACGGCACACCGGCGAGGATGTCGACCATGAAGGTGGTCACCTTCGCGAATCGACCCCTGCCGTATTCCACCAGGTAAATCGCCGCCATGATGCCCAGGGGGACCGAGAGGACCGCCGCGATCAGAGCTTGGATGATGGTTCCGTAAATGGCGTGGTAGACGCCGCCGGCGAACTGGTCGGGAAGCACACCGGCCAGGGATTTGCCCCACCAGTCGGCGCTGATGACGGCTTTGAAGCCGCGCTCCAGGACGGTGTAGAGCACCCAGATCAACGGAACGGTGGCGATCAGGAAGGAACCCGTAAAGAAGAACGCCGCCAGCGAGTTCTTCACCTTGCGGCCGGTCCCGATGGGATGGAATGTCGGCGCCTTGGTCGGGTCGCCGAGGGTCGTGGTTGTCATCCGCCGCTTACCCTTCCGCCCGCCGCGGCGCGGGCCAGCGCGTTGACGATGAATGTCAGGATGAACAGGACGAACCCGGCGGCGATATAGGCGCCGGTCGGCAGCTTAGAACTGAATTCCGCTGCAGCCGAGGCGATCTTGGATGCGAACGTGTACCCGCCGTCGAAGACCGACCAGTTCCCGGGCTGCGCAGCCGCCCGAAGGATGATCAGCACTGCCACGGTCTCGCCCAGCGCCCTACCCAGTCCGAGCATCGACCCGGCGATCATCCCACTGCGTCCGTAGGGAAAGACCGTCATCCGGATGACCTCCCATTTGGTCGCCCCGAGGGCCTGGGCCGCCTCCACGTGACCGCGAGGGGTGAGGCTGAACACCTCCCGGGTGACTGAGGTGATGATGGGCAGGATCATCACGGCCAGCACGACGCCGGCGGTGAACACGGTTCCGCCGCCGGCCAGCGAAACGTTGCCGTCGGCGAAAAGGAAGAACCAGCCGAGGTTGTCGTTGAGGAATCTCGCGACCGGTTCCAGCTTGGGGGCCAGAACGAAAATCCCCCAGAGACCGAACACGATCGACGGGACCGCCGCGAGCAGGTCGACCAAGATCGCGAATGGCTTGGCCAGCCGCCGAGGTGCGTAGTTGGTCAGGAACGCCGCGATACCGATTGCGATTGGAACGGCGAGTAGCAGCGCGAAAACCGAACTGAGCACGGTGATCTGGAACAGTTCGGCGATACCGAACCGCAGATTCGTCTCATCAGTTGTGGCGAACTCCGAACTGGTGAGGAAGTTGGCCTTATTGGCCTGCAGCGACGGGACCGCCCGGATGATCAGGAACAGCGCCATCAACGCGATGACGGCGATGATCGTGGCGCCGGCAGCCAGGGCCAGCGACCCGAAGATCCGGTCACCCCAGGGGTTCCCACCGGTTCGCAGTCCGGTCTTGGGCTCCAATTCCGTCGCCACGACTTCAGTATCCTCTGCCCGTCGGCTCAGCGGGATGTCCGCAGAAGTTCGTTCCGACTCGACGGACATGATCAGGAAATGGCGTCGATGGCGGTGGTCAGTTTGCCCTTGAACGTCTCCGGCACCGGGATGTACCCGTTGTCGGTCAGCCCCTCCTGCCCTTTGCCCAGCGCGACGGTCAAAAAGGCTTTAACCGCAGGCGCGACATCGCCGGCCGGGTACTTCGAGCACACCAGTGAGTAGGTGGCGAGCATGATCGGGTAGGTGCCGACCTCGGTCGGCGTGTAGAACGACGACGTATCCAGCACCAGGTCATTGCCCTGGCCCTTGACTTTCACGTCATCGATCGCCTTGGCGGCCGACTCGACGGTGAGCCGCACCGGTTCGGGGCCGGCAGAGGTCACGATGTCGGCGACGGCCAGGCCTCGGGCCTTGGCGAACGACCACTCGTTGTAGGTGATTGATCCGGGGGTGCTGCTGATCGCGGCGGAGGTTCCCTCGTTACCCTTGGCGCCTTCGCCTACCCCGCCGTTGAACGTCTTGCCCGCGCCTTTGCCCCAGGCTCCCTCGGAGGCGGCGTCGAGATACTTCTGGAAGTTGTCGGTGGTACCGGATTCGTCGCTGCGGAAGATCACCACGATGGGCTGCGCCGGAAGGGTCTTGCCGGGATTCAGCGCTGCGATCTGCGGATCGTCCCAACTCTTGACGGTGCCGTTGAAGATCTTTGCTACCGTCGGTCCGTCGAGGATCAGCGCGTCGACGCCGGGAGCGTTGTAGGTGATGGCGATCGGCCCGAACACCATCGGAAGATTCCATGCCTCGGCGCCGCCGCAGCGGGCCGCGGCCTTCTCCACCTCACCCTTGTCGGGGTTCAGGGGTGAGTCACTGCCGCCGATGTCGGTCTGACCGCCGACGAACTCGGACACCCCCGCACCGGACCCACTGGAGGTGTAGTTGAGGGTGAAACCGGCGCACGCCGCCTCGTAGGCGGTGACGAATCGAGTCATGGCGTTGGCCTGGGCGGTCGCACCGGAGCCCTTCAGGGACTTCTTGCCACCACAGGCGACGGTGCCTGCGGCTTCACCACCGGAGGAGGTGCCGGCGTTGTTGTCGCTTCCGCACGCGGTCAGAGCCGCGACCGCGGTGGCCGATACCGTGACGACGAGCACTTTGCCGAAGTTTCTCAGATCCACCCTGTTGCCTGCCTTCTGTCTCATTCCGGGATGCCAGCCGCAAGGTATGCGTACCGAGTTGCCACTTCACTGATGGCCGGTGAACGGAGGGTGAACAGCGTTTCGGGTGTCAATCCGGCATGTAGGCGGTATCGACGCTGGACCTGCGGAAACCCAATGACTCGTAGGTCTTGATCGCAGCGACGTTGTCGGATTCTGCATACAAGATCACAGTCGCCTGGTCCTCGGATCCCAGCCGCTGGCGCAGATGGTCGAGACCCACGGCGGTCAGCACCCTCCCCAGGCCGCGGCCCTGCGCTGCGGGATCCACGCCCAGCACATAGACCTCGCCGAGACGATCGTCGTGGACTTTCGTCCAGTGAAATCCGCGCAGAGCACCGCGCTCATCGAAGGCCAGAAACAGCCCCCGCGGGTCGAACCACGGTTCGGCGAAGCGTTCGGCAAGGTCGCTGTCCGTCCAGCCGCCCTGCTCGGGGTGCCAGGAAAACGCGGCGTTGTTGACTCGCAGCAGCTCCGGGTCGTCGTGGCTGCCACTGTAGGTGCGAATCGAAACACCCCGGGGGACGCCGGGGTGCGTGACGCCAGCCAACGGCCGTCGCATCTGGACGAGCTCACGAACCGCGCGTAGGCCAAGCGTGGCTGCCAGCGCCTTGGCGACCGGCAGGGTGCCGTGGGCCCAGACCCGAACCGGCACGCTGCTGTGCTCCAGAGCGGCCCTCATCAGCGCCGTGCCGATACCGCGCCCCCGAGCCGCCGGATGCACGACCAGTTCGACGGTGCCCTGGGGTGTCAGATTGAGGTAGCCCGCCACGGTGCCGGGCGGGCCGACGGCGAGCAGATGCGCACCCTCTTCGGCGGCCAGGTCGCGAAGGACCTGCTCACCAACCGGTGACACCCCGTCGATGCGCTCGGCGTCGGCGACAAGCGTCCGAACGGCCTGCTGTTCGGCAGCAGAGAGGTTCCGGTGCCAGGCCAGAGCCGTCACTGACCGGGAAACGACGCCGACATGTCAGCATCGCTTTCGGTGTCGGACCCGTCGGCGTCGCTGGGCTCGTCCTCGGTTGCCGCGGTGCGACCCCGTGCCGGCCGGACCGCCTTGTAGCCGACGTTACGCACGGTGCCGATCAGGGCCTCGTATTCCGGACCGAGCTTGGCGCGTAACCGCCGGACGTGGACGTCGACGGTCCGGGTGCCGCCGAAGAAGTCGTAACCCCAAACCTCCTGCAGCAGTTGGGCGCGGGTGAAAACCCGGCCGGCATGCTGGGCCAGGTACTTCAGCAGTTCGAACTCTTTGTAGGTCAGGTCCAGCGGGCGACCGCGCAGTCGGGCCGTGTACGTGCCCTCATCGATCACCAGTTCACCGAGGTTGACCTTGCCGGCGCTCTCCTGGTTGGCAAGCCCCCCGCGCCGGCCGGCCAGCAAGCGCAACCTGGCCTCGATCTCGGCGGGACCGGTGCTGGGAAGAAGGATTTCATCGATGCCCCAGTCGACATTCACCGCGACAAGACCGCCCTCGTTGACCACCGCGATCACCGGCACGGATCCACTTGTGGTGCCCAACAGCCGGCACAGGCCGCGCGCAGCAGCCAGTTCGGTGCGCGCGTCCACGATCGCTACGTCGGCCGACCCCGCCTCCAGCAGGGACGCCACCTCGGTGGGCGCCGCGCGCACGGTGTGCGCCAACAGCGCCAACGAGGGCAGCACAGACTCCGGATCGGGGTCGGCGGTGAGCAACAGCAGGTCCAACAAACTCTCCTGGTTTGGCCCCTACTCTAACCTGCGACCTGCTGTTTCGACGATCTAGGCGGTCCGCGAGCACGGTAGGCGAGAATGACCGGGTGCGAAAGCTAGTGACCGCCGCAGGCGCTTCCGCTCTGACGATCGCGTTGGGAGCGGTCGGTGTGGATACCGGAGCGGCGATCTACGCCGAGTATCAGCTTGCCCGGCATGTCCGCAGCGCAGCGGACCTGACTTTCGACCCGTGGGTGGCCATCCTCGGGTTCCCGTTCATCCCGCAGGCGCTTGCACACCGCTACAGCGAACTGGAGATCAAAGCAGTCGGGGTGGAGCAGTCCGTGGTGGGCAAGGTCACACTGGAGGCCACCATGCACGAGATAGGTCTCGCAGACGCCTCCTGGCTGATGCGCCCCGACGCGGACCTCCCGATGAGCATGCTGGAAAGCCGGATCATCTTGGACTCCCGGCACCTCGGCGCCTACCTGGGCATCAAAGATCTCAATGTTCAGGCCCCCGCGGCCGAGACCGACGACGCCACCGGCGGCACCACCGAGTCCGGCATCTCGGGCAGCACGGGCTTGATCTTCTCCGGCACACCGACCAAAGCCGGTTTCGACAAACTGGTCAGTGTGACCGTGGACCTGTCCACCACCGGCACCGACCAGAGCACCCTGGTGTTCACCCCGACCGGGGTCGCCACCGGGCCGAATACCGCTGATCAGCAGGTGCCCCAGGACAAGCAGGCTGCCGTGTTGGGCGCGTTCCGGGCCGCCATTCCCGGCCAGCGACTGCCGTTCGGCCTTGTGCCCACCGCGGAGGGCGCCCGCGGCTCGGACATCATCATCGAAGGCATCGCCAAGGACGTCACCGTCCGGTTGGACGGTTTTCGGCCATGACCGCCACCGGGGACAGTCGATGAGCGCCGCGGTAACCGCGGGTGCCGCCATCGCCGCGGCGATGGGCCTGGCCGCTGTCGCCGGGGTGCTGCACAACCGCCGCACCGGAACCCTGCGTGGCACCGAGCACCCTGCGGGTCTCAACATCGCCGAACTGGGGCTTTCAACCAGCGGGCCGACCGTCGTGCACTTCACCGCGGAGTGGTGCGGTCCGTGCGCCGCGGTCCGTCGGGTGATCAAACAGGTCTGCGCCGAGCTTCCGCAGGTGACCCATGTGGAAATCGACCTGGACGCTGATCCCACAGCCGCCCAGCAGCTTTCGGTGCTGTCATTGCCGACGACCTTCATCTTCGACGCAGAGGGCCGGCAGCGGTACCGATCGGCGGGGGTTCCCAAGGCGGCGGATCTGAAGGCGGCATTGGAACCCTTGTTGGTCATGGGTTGACCCGGGGGCCCCGATGTTGGGTACCATGCGTCTGTGTCAACCCGCCGTGGGCAGATGCTCACCACACGCCGCGCAGTGGATCTGTGCCGCGTCGCGGGTTGTTGCTGTTGTTGCCGTAGCTGCTGAGTAGCCGCGCCCTCTTTCTCCGCGTCTCCTCGCTGCAGTCCCCCCAGGCCTGCCCCTTTCAGCCATGCCAGCAACAGGAGCCCTCATGTTGATCACCTTCGAACAGCCCGACATGCAGTCGCGACGACGGCAGGTCATCACCTGACGGAGCACACGAAAAACGCTGACTACCAACAGAACTGAACCAACTAATACCCCTGCAAAGGGCCATGAGCAAAGCGAGAAAACCATGATCAAGCAAGTGCAACCGTTGCCCGCAGGGGTCGACCTGGAGAAGGAAACCGTGATCACCGGCCGGGTGGTCGACGACTCCGGACGAACCATCGGCGGTGCTTTCGTGCGTCTGCTGGACGACACGGATGAGCTCACCGCCGAGGTGGTCGCCACGCCAGCCGGTGACTTCCGGTTCTTCGCCGCACCCGGCACCTGGACGGTGCGGGCGTTGACCAAGGCTGGGCACGGCGACGTCACGGTAGCCCCGGTCGGGGCCGGCCTACATGAAATCGATGTCAAGGTCGCCTGAAGACCCGAGCACACAGCGATAGACTGTCGCCCGTGGTGCTCTTCTTCGAGATCCTCCTGGTCATCTCGGTAATCGTGATCACCTGGTTTGCGGTGTACGCGGTCTACCGGCTTATCACCGACGATTCGTGAGCACCGACGACATCAAAGGCAGCGGCGATCGCGCCGTAGCCGCCGCCGCTGAGCGCGCCAAGCAGACCGCCGCCCGCAACATCCCGGTCGTCGACGGCATCCCCGTCGCCGATACGGCGAACCT
>Ga0164292_10005562_pt1 | contig 10332 bp, 9 predicted proteins | sample GEODES117metaG_FD_111486 | JGI IMG/M metagenome (GOLD analysis project Ga0164292, IMG submission 111486) | Eutrophic lake water microbial communities from Lake Mendota, Wisconsin, USA - GEODES117 metaG | ecosystem: Environmental > Aquatic > Freshwater > Lake | place: USA: Lake Mendota, Wisconsin... | reverse complement strand
CGTCGCTGCGGTTTGGCGTGCAGGTTCACACAGCCGGCAGCCTGGAAGAGCTGGGAGGCCTGGGGCACCCGATCAGCGCAGCAGCTGGGGACAGCCTGATCCCATTGAATCAGGCCCAGGGATCGACTTCAGAACCCATCAGCTCCTGCCAACGGGTAGTGCTCAACACAGTCGATGGCTGCCAAACGAGCCCATGGTGTAAGGAGCGTTTGTCATGCCCATGGCCACCTTCACCATCACGCTTGAAAGCGGCGAATCCTTTACCTGCGCCGACGACACCTACATCCTCGATGCCGCCGAAGAACAGGGGATCGATCTCCCCTATTCCTGTCGTGCGGGTGCCTGCAGCACCTGTGCTGGCCAGCTCACGGCAGGCAAGGTGGATCAATCGGACCAGTCCTATCTCGACGATGGCCAGATCGAGCAGGGTTTTGCCCTGCTCTGCGTCAGCTACCCGCTGAGCGATTGCACGATCCGGGCCAACGTTGAAGAGGAGCTGCTCTAGGACTCACCCCAGCAGCTCACTCCAGGCTGCCGTGCAGCACATCCATGATCTGGAGGATCTCGCCGGTGAGCGACTCCTCCAGATTGAGCACAGCGGCCAGATTGCTGAGGATGTTGCGCTCATCCTCCTGCAGCTCGCCATCCGAACGCATGATTTCGGCTGCCACCGCAAAGGCAGTGCCGCGTTGGGAGGGCGTGAGCGCACCTGCCGCATCCACCATCAGATGCTGGGCCCCTTGCGTGCGCAGTCGCATCAGCAGACCATTCAGCAGCTGCACCATCTCGCCGTCGCTGTAATCCCGGAAGGGGAGCCGGTAATCGAGGGCATGGCGCAGGGCGCGGGAGCCCGCCATGCTCATCACGCCGTCCCAGCACACCGCTGCCAGGGCTACCGCTGCGAATCCATCTGCGGCACTGAGGGAAGTGGTCATGGTCGGGGGCACTTGCGTTGGGGGCGATCAGTCGTGGTCATGGGTTGTGGGGATCAACGGGATGGCTTCACCCAGGAAGCCCCACCCAGAAGGCCTCGCCTTCGCGGTGCACGTTGTGTACCCGCCAGTTGTGCAGCAACAGGTGGCGCACGAACTGGCGGGCCAGATCCTCTCCGGTAAAGCGGAGGCGCTCAATTTCACAGCCGGGGCCGTGTTCCGGGTGATAGGTGGTGTGAATCGCCTCGATGGCCGCATGCTGAACCAGGCACCAGGTTCCCTTGTATGGCGCATGCCCATCTGCCAGCGTGATCAGTGGAATCTCGGGATGGGTCATGGGGGATCTGCGGATTGAAATCACTGCACTGCTTTCGCTTGCCTGGCTGCTGTGATCTGTGCAACAGGTTCTTGAAACGTCACGGTTGGGATGGGAAGAAAACATGACGAATCACCAAGCTGTCGTCTATCGCACAGCGCCGGTGCCAATCCCTCATCTGCACTGGGTTCGATTCTGCTAATTCCGGGTTCAGCCTGGAACGATCAGCCATGACCAACGCGGGCTCCACGTTTATCGCCGCCACCCAGCCGCGGCCCCTGGGGCCGGAATCGCTGGCTGATCAGATTCGTCGCCACCTCTTCTCGAGTCAGGCGAAGTCCCCCTCCCTGGCCACCCAGCACGACCACTACATGGCCCTGGCCCTGGCCGTGCGCGATCGGCTGCTGCAGAACTGGGTGGACACCGCCGAGACCTACACCAACCAGGGCGTGCGCACCGCCACCTATCTCTCGGCCGAATATCTGCTGGGCCCGCACCTGGAGAACAACCTGGTGAATCTGGGGCTGCGCGAGGAGGCAGAAGCGGCCTGCTGTGAGCTGGGGCTCAACCTCGAGCAGCTGATCGCCCTCGAGCCGGAGCCGGGGCTAGGCAACGGAGGCCTGGGCCGGCTGGCCGCCTGTTTTCAGGAGTCGCTGGCGAGCCTGGAGCTGCCGGCGATCGGCTATGGCATTCGCTACGAATTCGGCATCTTCCGTCAGTCCATTGGCCCCGATGGCCAGCACGAGAGCACCGATGCCTGGCTCACCCTCGGTAACCCCTGGGAGGTGATCCGGCCGGAATGGCGTTATCCCGTGCAGATCGGCCATCACACCGTGATCGGTGTAGCCCACGACACGCCGATCACCGGCTACGGGGTGCGCACGGCCAACACCCTGCGGTTGTGGTCGGCAATGGCGCCGGAGGCCTTCGACTTCGCCTCCTTCAATGCCGGCGATTACACCCGGGCCGTGCTGGCCAAAATGCAGAGCGAAACGCTCAGCAAGGTTCTCTATCCAAACGATGAATTCGACCAGGGCAAGCGGCTAAGGCTGAGTCAGCAGATCTTCTTCGTGAGCTGCTCGCTGCAGGACATGTTCCGAATCCTGCGGGGTCAGGGTCTCAGTGCCCGCGACTTCCACACCAAGTTTGCGGTGCAGCTCAACGACACCCACCCGGCCATTGCCGTGGCCGAGCTGATGCGGCTGCTGATCGACGAGGAGAAGCTCGACTGGGACACGGCCTGGGGCATCACCACCGCCAGCCTCAGCTACACCAACCACACCCTGCTGCCCGAGGCACTGGAAACGTGGGGGCTGTCGCTGTTTGAGGAGCTGCTGCCGCGCCAACTGCAGATCATCTATGAGATCAATGCCCGCTTTCTGCGCATGGTGCGCATCCAGAACCCGGGCAATCCTGAGCTGCTGGAGCGGGTGTCGTTGATCCAGGAAGGGACCAGGCGCCAGGTGCGCATGGCCCATCTGGCGGTGGTGGGCAGCCACCACACCAATGGCGTGGCCGAACTGCACAGCCAGTTGCTGCGCGAGCAGGTGCTCGCCGATTTTGCCCGGCTCTGGCCCGATCGCTTCACCAACGTGACCAACGGCGTGACACCGCGGCGCTGGCTTGCGGTGGCCAACCGCCCCCTCAGCTCCCTGCTGGATGACGCCCTGGGAGAGGGCTGGAGGCGTGATCTCTCCGAGTTGCAGCGGCTGGAGTCGCAGCTACACGACAGCGGCTTCCTGGAGCGTTGGCAAAGCGCGAGGCTGAAGGCCAAACAGCGCCTGGCCGGCTCTATCCAGGATCAGGTGGGCGTGATGGTGGATCCCACGTCCCTGTTCGACGTGCAGGTGAAGCGCATCCACGAATACAAGCGGCAGCATCTGGCGGCGCTGGAGGTGGTGCAGCGCTACCTGCGCCTGCGCAACGGCGAAGATCTGCCACCCCGCACGGTGATCTTCGGTGGCAAGGCCGCTCCCGGCTACGCCATGGCCAAGCTGATCATCCGGCTGATCGTGGGCATCGCCGAGATTGTGAACATGGACCCGGCTATGCGCGGGCGGCTGCGGGTGGTGTTTCTGCCCAACTTCAGTGTGAGCCTGGGCCAGCTGGTGTATCCAGCGGTGGACCTCTCCGAGCAGATCTCCACGGCAGGTAAAGAGGCTTCCGGCACCGGAAATATGAAGATGGCCCTCAACGGGGCTCTCACCATCGGCACCCTCGATGGCGCCAACATCGAGATCCGCGAGCGGGTGGGGCCCGACCACTTCTTCCTGTTCGGACACAACGCCGAGCAGGTGGCGGCGTTGCAGCAGGAGGGCTATCACCCCTACCCGTGGCTGGAGCGCAACCCGGCCCTGCGCGAGGCAATCGAGCTGATCGGCTCCGGCCACTTCAGCGAAGGCGACCGCCAGCTCTTTCACCCGCTGCTGGCCAATCTCTGCAACCACGATCCCTTCCTGGTGATGGCCGACGCGGCCGACTACAGCCGCACCCAGAACGCCGTGGATCAGGCCTGGCAGCACCCCGATGCCTGGTGCCGTTCCTCGATCACCAACACGATGAACTGCGGCTTCTTCAGCAGCGATCGGGCAATCGCCGAGTACGCCGAGCGGATCTGGAAGATCCAGCCCGTGTCGATCGGGGGTTAGGTCGCCATGGCACCCGAGAGCACCGCAGTGGCCACCGCATGCGGCAGTGCAGCAGCCACTTCAGCACTCACTGCAGCCGGCACTGCAGCAGCTTCCCCCGCAGCTACCCCCGCAGCCGTGGAGGCGCGGCTGCGGGCAGCCGGGATCGAGCTCACACTCGGCGGCGAGCCCACCTATGTGCCCCTCTGTCCTGAGGGGGCCGAGTGGAGCGTGGCGGCCGATGGCCCCACCAAGCTCGGCTACGCCCAGGCCCTGGCCGCCGAACTGCAGCGCCGCATCTGGCCCGAGGCCACCCTGCTCTTCTGCACGGGCAAGCGCTTCGAAGGCGAGGTGAATCCCCGCTGGGCCTTGCGGCTGATCATCGCCAGCGGTGGCGAGCCGCTGGTGCGCTGGCCCCAGCGTGCGCAGCAGCAACCCCGCCGTCCCCTCGAGGCTTCAGCTGTTCCCGCGCTGCTGGCTGCGATCGGCGAAGGCCTGGGCTGCCAGCTGCAGCCGATCGCGCTCGTTGATCCGCTCGATCCGGAACGCCAGGTGTGGGCGGCCCCCCTCAGTCACGACGAGCAGCACTGGCAGGCCGTGCACTGGCCCCTGGCCGACGAGCGGCGCACGCTGCTCCCCGCGCCTGGCCCGGCGGGACTGCGTCTGCCGCTGCAGCATTTTCCGGACCACGCCCCCCGCCAGGTGCTCACCCTTGAGATCACTCCTCAGGGCTGGTCCCTGTTCCTGCCGCCCCTGGATCGTCTGCGGTTGGAGCAGCTGCTCGCGGCGATCGTCGCCGCCAGTGCACTCTGGAGCGAGCCCGAGCTCTGTGGCGTGCTGCCGCACGACACGGCTGGCCACTGGCAGGTGCTGGGCATCACCGCCGACCCAGGCGTGCTGGAGGTCAACCTGCCGGTGTGCCGCACCTGGTGCGAGTACGCCAGCTGGCTGGAGCTGCTCGAGCAGGCCGGCGAGGCTGTGGGGTTGCGTTCCTGGCAATGGCGCGGAGAGCGCCAGCTGGGCACAGGCGGCGGCAACCATCTGCTCTGGGGCGGGCCCTCGCTGGAGCCCGAGCACCATCCCTTCTTCGCCCGCCCTGCCTGGCTCGTGGGAGTCCTGCGCTACTGGCAGCACCACCCGTGCCTGGCCTACCTCTTCACGGGGCCCTGTGTGGGCCCCGCATCCCAGGCCCCCCGCCCCGATGAGGGCAGTGCCAGCTGGCTCGATCTGGTGCTGGCCCATGGCGCCCTCGAGCAGCTGGGCAGCGGCGACCAGCGGGTGGCGATCAGCGAAACCCTGCGCCACCTCCATGCCGATCGCAGTGGCAACACCCATCGCAGTGAAATCAGCCTCGACAAGTTCTGGAATCCGGCCTGGCCCGGTGGCTGCCAGGGCCTGATTGAGTTCCGGGCGCTGGAATCGATGCCGCACCACCAGTGGAGCAGCGCAGTTGCCCTGCTCTGGCGGGCTCTGGCCGTGCACCTGCTGGATCCCCAGCAGCGGCCGAGCCAGCTCAGGCCCTGGGGCGAGCAACTGCACGACCGGGCGCTGCTGCCCAGCCAGCTGTGGGCCGATCTCGAGGCTGTGCTGGCCGATCTGGCCCATGCCGGCCTGCCCCTGGAGGCCGAGGTGTTCCGCCGGATCTGGGAGTGGCGCTTCCCCCGGCTGCTGCACTGGGCTGAGCCCGGCTGTGGCGCCGAACTGGAGATTCGCGAAGCACTCGAGCCCTGGCCGCTGCTCTGCGACACCCCGGTGGAGGGCGGCTTCACCAGTCGCTTCGTGGACAGTTCGATGCGTCGCCTCGAGCTGGGTGCCAATGGCCCCCTGCGCCGGCAGTTTCAGCTCTGTCTCAATGGCAGACCACTCACCTGGCCGGCCGATCCCGCTCAGCCGATCGGGCTGCGCTACCGCCAGAGCGCCCTCTACCCCTGCCTCCATCCCTGCCTGCCCCTGGATCTGCCGCTCAGCCTTCAGCTGCTGGATGGCGGCGGCGGACGTGGCAGCGGGCGCCGTGCTGGCCGGGTCAGGGTGGCGGCCTGGCAGCTGGAGGCTGGCCACGCGTGTTTCCAACCGCAGCCCGATCCTGCGCCGGTGAGTTCCGCGGCACGGCGATGGCCCCCACTCCAGGGCGGCATCTGCACCCTCGACATGCGACTCAGCCACCACCCGGAGGATGGGATGGTGAGCCTGAACGGATGCTGAGGGCTGAGCTGACCATCCTGGATCCAGATGCGTGGATGCCATGGAGCTGCTCAGCAGTGCGTTTGCCCCAGGTGGCCGGATCCCCCCGATCCATACGGCCGACGGCGACGACCTCTCCCCTCCCCTGCACTGGCGGGGGGCACCCCCAGCAACGCAGACCTATGCCCTGATTCTCGACGACCCCGATGCTCCGCCGGGGCTGTGGATCCACTGGGTGCTCTTCGACATCCCGGCCAGCCGCTCCTCCCTGCCGCAGGGCCTCGAACGGGCGGATCAACTGGCTGATGGTGCACGCCACGGCAGTTGCTGGGGCGTGGACAGCTTCAGCCGCCATGGCTATCACGGCCCCCAGCCACCCCCTGGCCCTCCCCACCGCTATCGCTTCCAGCTCAGCGCCCTCGACAGCCGGCTCGATCTACCGCCCGGATCCACCGCCGCTGCAGTGCGTGGGGCCATGGCCCCACACCTGCTGGCCCAGGCCGAACTGATCGGTCTGTACCAGCACCACGGCGCTCCCTGACCGGCCGCCAGCAACGCGCCCTTGCAACCGCTTGCTGACACCCGCCTGCTGGCACCGGCCTGCTGACATCGACAAACCGGTGCCGTGCTCCATCGTGGGGAGCAGACTGTTCTCCTGCGGCTCATGACCAAGCGGCGGCTCCTGCTGGCTCCCCTCTTGGGCGTGCTGGTGGCAGCTCTGCTGGCGCTGAGCCAGCTGATCACGGGAGCGGTGGCGGCTTCAGAGACACCATCGCCCGCAGGCGCCTGGGTGCTGCTCGATGGCCAGCGGGTGCTGGAAGTGAGGGTGGCGGCGGGTGCCCAGTCGCCCACGGATCTGGCCCGGCGGATCAGTCGCGAGCTGTTGCAGATGGCCCGCGACAACTCCCGTTCACCCGGCGAGTTGGTGGTGGAGGAGCAGCCGCCTTACTGGATGGTGGCGGAGCGCCAGGCCGATGGACGCATCCTGCCCAGGTTGGCGGTGGATGAGCGGGCGGCGCGCCGGTTCGGCCTGTCACAGCGTGCCCTGGCGGAGCTGTATCGCGACCAGTTGCAGGCAGCCATCCGCCAGTACCGCAGCCGCCACAGCCTGCAGGCGTGGCTGCGCGGCACGGCCCTGGCCTTGCTGGTGCTGCTGATCTATGTGGGCTGGCTGCTGTGGCAGCGGCAGCTTCACGGCCGCGTGCATCGGCTGCTGCTGCAGCGCTCTCCGGCGCTGCATGTGGGCTCCACCCAGCTGTTGGACCCGGCCCAGCTTCGGCCGGTGCTGTTGCTGGCTCTGAATCTGCTGCACTGGACGCTGCTGCTGCTGATCAGCTATCTGCTGATCCCCCTGCTGCTGGGCTTCTTCCCACCTACCCAGATCCTGGCGGCGGGCCTGCGCAGTCAGATTCTGGCGGTGTTGCGTGGCCTGGGTGCGGCCCTTTTTGCCGTGGTGCCCAACCTGCTGTCGGTTGGGTTGATTCTCGGCTTCACGGTGCTGCTGCTGCGAGCCAGCAATGCCTGGTTCCGGGCTCTGGATCAGGAGCGTGTGCGCTTGCCCGGTTTCTATCCGGAATGGGGGCGTCCCACGGGTCGGATCGCCGCGGTGCTGATCCTGATGGCCGGGCTTGTGGTGGCCTATCCCTACATCCCGGGAACCGGCAGCCGCACCTTCCAGGGCGCTGGTCTGTTTGTGGGCCTATTGGCGGCCCTCGGCTCCAGCGCCGTGGCTGCCAACATCATCAGCGGCCTGATGCTGATCTACACACGTGCCTTCCAGGAGGGAGATCGGGTGGAGATCAACGGCGTGTTGGGTGTGGTGCAGGACAGGGCCCTGCTGGTGACGCGTATCTGCACGCCGCGCCATGAACTGGTGAGCATCCCCAACTCCACCGTGATCGGGGCTTCCATCATCAATTTCAGCCTCGCTTCCCGCGAGATCTACCGACCTGTGGCCGTGGCCACCACCGTGACCATCGGCTACGACGTGCCCTGGCGCCAGGTGCATGCCCTGCTGCTGGCGGCGGCCCGGAGTGTGGATGGCATCAGCACGGATCCCGAGCCGTTTGTACTGCAGACCTCGCTGAACGACTTTCACATCAGCTATGAGCTCAATGCATCAGTGGTGGATGTGAATCAATACCGCGAAACACTCTCCGCTTTGCTCGGTGCCATCCAGGATCAGTTCGCCGCCGCAGATGTGGAGATCCTCTCCCCTGGATATCATGCCATGCGCAATGGCAACCGCAGCACAGTGCCCCCCCATCCTCCCCAGGCCTGAGCTGAGCCTGCCTTAGCGCCTCGTGATTGCTGCATACAGCAGCTCAATCACGCAATCACATTCTTTAGTTCGACAGCACCATCATCTGCACCTGGATAAGGCTGTCGACGTCTTGGAGTGGTTGTTTTCGGCAGCCGTTGCGGTGTCCGCAGCGCTGAGCCTTGTGTTCGTGACGATCGGCACCCGTGGCAGCTGGCCGCGTTGGGTTTAGCAGAGCCTGCAGCCCTTGACGCACCAACACCGTGAGGTGACCACCGACAGAACCATCATGGACCAACTGCGCCAGCTTTCTGGCGTTCTGGCGGCAGGATCGGAGATGGACATAGCCTGGTTTCGTGCAGGTAGTCGTGCGCCGATGGGAGTCAAAGATCAGTCCACCCGTTCCCCAGCAGGGATCGAAGAAACGGACCCTCATCATCGGCTTGGCCGGTGCTAAACCTCAAGACTCACATCACTTGTCGGGATAAACCCCGCAATCTTTCAATCCGATCAAGATTGTCTGTTTATTGACAGATCCTTTGTTGAGAAGTTGCAGGCTGGAAAGATCAAGATCGCCTGGCCTGTAAGAGAGCGATTTAGACAACGTCCTTGAAGAGCGACCATGGCTAATGCTCAAGTATGAGGAGTTGTATCTATGGTCCTATGGCGATGGCTGTGATGCTTGGATCAAGATGGCTGGTCTATTGACTTCATTAATTTGGATATGTTGCCATGCTAGGCAATGAAGCACTTTCAATGGTCATGTTGCCACTTAGGTCCATTCTGATGGCAAATCCTGCTCCACCCGCCCGGAGTTGAAGAGGTCAGTGGTTCAATCTGTTCTGTCTTGCAAGATACATCCACCATATGCGTACATCTCCATGACAGTCAGAAGCATCTCCCAGTTCGTGCGCTGCCTGGCTTTGGTCAGATCTCGGGGCCCAAGAGATGAAACAGCTTTCTTGGCGCGGCTCCAGTTTGGTGCTAGAATTAATAGGTTGGTTACAAAGTTGCTGAAATACTCATGATTCTGCCTAGGGTCAGCCTGTTTGCATTGCTGGTTCAAAAGCTAGATCTTCAGAGTGCGTGCAGGTGGCCAGCGCGGCAAATGAGCCATAGCCACTTCTGTTCACGCAATTGTATTTAAAATTTGGCAAAATGATATATTCTAAATCACATCAATTCATTTTTTGTCATGTCCCCAAGACAGGGGGTACATCGCTTCGCCAGGCTCTCAAGCCTTTCAGGCCTAGGTGGGAGCAATCTCTGCCTTTAAAAGTTCTTCGAAAGCTGCCAGGCGCCGAAGGTAATAGCCTTTTGTATGATTTCACAAACAGACCACATACAACTTGCGCAAAAGCTCAGAAGCTCTTGCGGCACAGCTATGACAATCTCTTTGCGTTTGCTTTAATCCGGGAGCCCTCAGAATGGCTCCTGTCATGTTATCGCTTCTTTATGCTTGGTCATTCGCGAGTCAGGGGTTCCAGTCGGCCTGTCCGAAATTTTGAGGAATATCTGCAAGCAATGATTGAACTGGGTGGAAAAAAGCCGTCTCAAGGCGCGATGATTATAGATTCATCTGGGGCGTTGCTGGTTGATCGGATTGGCCTATTCAGCCAAATTGCTGCCTTTGCGAATGAGGTGTCTGATCGCCTTCGACTAGGCTTGCCTCAACTGGAGCACTTGAATATAAATCCGTCTACCGAACATGCTCCTGAAAGTCTTGATCGGGAGGTTTCACAGGATCAATTGATGGATTTTGTTAGTAAATATTGGGGTCTTGATCTGGCGATCTGGAAGCTGGTGCTTTCGTCTAGTAGCGCCGCTTCTTTAAGGGGTTATCGATTTGACAGTTCGCTGATTCCTGCTGTTGATCTTGAGATGTATGACCCATGGGGTCAGTTTGTTTGGGAGTCAATTGTTTAATTGGTCAATTCGCGAACACTCGCTGAACTGACTTTGCGGTTGTAGGGTTGTGTTCAAAATTGACAAGACGGTTGCTTTTCTTTTTTATCT
>Ga0164292_10005560_pt1 | contig 10333 bp, 5 predicted proteins | sample GEODES117metaG_FD_111486 | JGI IMG/M metagenome (GOLD analysis project Ga0164292, IMG submission 111486) | Eutrophic lake water microbial communities from Lake Mendota, Wisconsin, USA - GEODES117 metaG | ecosystem: Environmental > Aquatic > Freshwater > Lake | place: USA: Lake Mendota, Wisconsin... | reverse complement strand
TGGACGATCTTGGTCCCCACAATATCCCCAGCCATCCAGAATTGTTGGACTATTTGGCCGACGAGTTCGTTAAAAGTGGCTATGACCTAAAAAAGCTGGCCAGCTGGATCGTGCTCAGTCGTCCCTACGGCTTGTCGAGCCAACGATCCAGCAACAACGAAAAAGACGACCCGATGTTAGGGGGGCCGCCCCGGTTCAGCCACTTTTATTTGCGGCAAATGACGGCTGAACAGCTTTATGAATCGCTGTTGATCGCCTCCCAGGCTGGCCGTCCCAGCGGTAGCTACGAGCAACAGGAAGAATTGAAAAGCCGTTGGTTACAGCAGTTTTCCACTGCCTTCGGCAACGATGAGGGGGGCGAGGGCACCGTTTTCAACGGGACCATTCCCCAAATTTTGATGATGTTTAATGGTGAGATGATTCGAGCGGCAACTTCGGGAGAAGCCGGCACGATAATTGACGAACTGGCCACTAATACGAAGTTGAAGGATCCTCAAAAGGTCGAGCGGCTTTACTTGGCAGGGTTGGCTCGCCAGCCATCCAAGGACGAGCTGAAAACGGCGCAAGAACTGCTCACAGCCCGTGGGGGCGATGTCCGGCAGATGCTTCGCGACCAGTGGTGGATTATCCTCAATAGCGGCGAGTTTATTTTCAATTTCTGACAGGCAGACCGCCCGACCAAAGCTGGGCGGTTCAAGGAAAGGCTTCGAGATGAACTTCAACACTCCCAGCGGAATGAGCCGTCGGCATTTTATGCAACATCTGGCCGGCGCCTCGGCGTTGACCGGGGGGGCCTTGGCCTTGGGGCATACGCTCAACCTGCACGCCAACGAGTTGAAGAAGAACCGCAAGGCAGCCATTTTGCTCTGGATGGGTGGTGGCCCTTCGACGATTGACCTTTGGGATTTGAAGCCGGGCGCTTCAACCGGGGGCTCGTTCAAACCGATTTCCACTGCAGGTGAAATGCAGATTTGCGAGCATCTCCCGATGATTGCCCAGCAAATGGACAAATTGTCGATCGTTCGCAACATGAGTACTCGGGAAGCAGATCACACCCGGGGCACTTATTACATGCACACTGGACATGTACCAGACCCGAACATCGAGCACCCCAGCTACGGCTCCCTGATTGCTCATCAGTTGATGGACCAGCGCCCGGAACTTGAGATTCCTCCATTTATTTCCGTGGGCGGTGGCGCTGAAGGGCCCGGCTACTTGGGAATGGCTTGGGCCCCTTTTACAGTCGACAGCAACGGACAGGTCCGAAACCTGGACATGGGAATTGAACAGGCCCGGATGCAGCAGCGGGTGGAAGCGCTACGCCGCTTGGAAAGCCGATTCATTTCCAGCAACCGCGGACTGGCCGTAGAAGAACATGCCAAGGTGATCGGCAAGACGCTCAATCTGATGACCAGCAAGCAAATGGAGGCTTTCAAGGTCAATCTTGAAGCGCAGGAAGTTCGCGAACGGTACGGCGAGAACAATTTTGGCCGGGGCTGTTTGATGGCTCGGCGCTTGGTGGAAGTAGGAGTGCCATTCGTTGAGGTTTCGCTCGGCGGTTGGGACAACCATCAAAACATTTTTACCACGCTGGAAAACAATCTGTTGCCGACCTTGGACCGGGCGATGAGCGCTCTGGTCGAGGACTTGGCTCAACGCGGAATGCTTCAGGATACGGCGATCATCTGGATGGGTGAATTTGGGCGGACGCCCCGAATCAACGGCAATGCGGGGCGCGATCACTGGGCCCGCAGCTGGAGTGTCGTGGCAGGCGGAGCCGGATTGAAGCCGGGAATTGCCGTCGGCCAAACCAATGAGGACGGCACCCAAATCGAAGGCACGTCCTATTCGTCAGAAGATTTGCTCGCCACGGTTTGTCGCGGGTTGGGGATCAGCCTGGAAACGACCTTCACCAGCCGCAGTGGCCGGCCCATGAAAATTGCCCATGGCGGCAAGGTAATTTCAGAATTGCTTTCGTAACCGGCCAGCCCTTGGGCCCGGCAGAGTTCAAAGGCAGGCTGGGTTCAGAAGAAACAGCCTGAACCAAGTCTGGGGTTCGAGCATTTTTGGCCTCGAACCGAGAGGCAGCCGTAATGCAAGGCTTGCTTCGAAGGATACGGTCTTGGGGGGTAACGCTCCCGTAGTCGAACTGGACTCAGCACGGCCCCCAAGTGGAGCGTCACGCGTGTGGCAGTCCAAGACAAATCCGCTACTTCAGCCAGAAGATGGCTCCGCGCAAGGTTTCCAATGGCCTTGACCGTTGGGCGGGACGCGGGCGGGACGCAAAGCTGGTGGTCTCAACGCTGGTGGTCTCAACGCTGGTGGTCTCAACCCTCTGGTATTTGCCGCCCTCGAACGAGCGCAGGCACCCGGTGAGGCAGAACGCGTCGTTGGTACCGCTGCTGATCAAGCCAGTTGTCTGATTAAGCCAGTTGTGAGGCAACTGTTTTCAAACTACGAGGCTTCGCAGCACTGCCAAAGCAGGGGCGGCGTTGCCAAGGCCGGGGCAGAACTGCCAAGGCAGGTAATGCTCAGTTTGTTTGTTGCTCGTCGTCCGGCTTCTTCTTATGGAAAAACTGTGCCAAATCGGAGAAGGACCGCATTGGCTTGTCGCCGGACAGCATGTCCTCGCTGATTGGCTTCACCGGCTTGGGCTTGGACGGCCGTTCGATCGGCCGGCGTTCAAACTTGCCCGGCGAGGGCCGCCGCGGCATTTTTGGAGGGGCCGAACTGGTTGGTGGGGCTGCTGCCCGCGAACCGGGGCCGCCAGGACGGGGCCCGCGCGATGAACGTTGGCCTCGGTCTGCACCCTGATTGGGGCGGTCGGACCGTTGCCCACGCGGGCCGCGGTCTCCCGGCGAACGGCCAGCCGCTCCCCGATCGCCTCGAGCTCCGGCTTGTTCACTGCGCTGAGGGCGCTCGCCCCGGGGGGGACGATCGCCGCGCGGTCCTCGCTCTCGGCGTTGTTCTTCCGATCCGGCTTCCCCTTCGGCCGGCTTGCGTCGCCGTTCGAACTTTTTGGTGCCGGGGGGGATAGCGGTCAACTTGACGCGGCGGCGCGGCGCATCGATCTCTTTGACCCAAGTCGTCAACACGTCCCCGACCGCAAATTGCTGATGCAAGTCGCGGACAAAACCTCGAGAGAGTTCCGACACGTGGACGAGGCAGCTGTAGCCCAGCCCCACATCGACGAACACCCCGAAGTCAACCACATTGACGATTTGCGAGTCGAGCCGCATTTCGGGCTGCAGGTCTTCCAGCTTGATGATTCCACTGCGGAAGACAGGGCCGAGGTTCTTGTTGCGGGGGTCCAAAGTGGGCCGCTGCAAGGCCTCCAGAATATCCTTGATGAGCAACTCACCTGTTTGGAATTCCCTTGCCAAGTCGGCAGCGTTCAGTTGGCCCAGCGGATGCGGTTGGCGGGGCGGTGTATTGGCAGCCAGGTCCTCACCGCGAATAGCAACCGGGAGTGGGACCGGTTGGGAAGGAACGGTTTGAACCGATTCAGCGGCACCGGTGGCGACACTTGCCTGCTCGGATGTGGTCTCATTTGCTGCAGCCTCACTGGCCGCTTCCGTCGCTGGCGAAGAGCCAGCTGAGTCCAAGAGCGTTGCACCTGTTTCCACAGTCGCCAAGGCTGGGTCCGTAGTCGCCAAGGCTGTTTCCGAAGTCGCCAGAGTCGGGGCTGAGCCCGGTTCCGGGGTCGTGGACTCCGCGGGGATTGATTCCGGGCTGCCTGGCTGGGCCGCTAAATTTTGCGGTGCCGCGACAGCAGGCGTGGGGGTAGGCGGTTCCGGGTTGCGGCGCGGCTCGTGGGAACGCCGCCATTCAGCCCAATCGGCCACGGTCCAGCCAATCTTGGCGAGGATACGCTCGGCCAAAGGATAGCTTTCCGGGTGGATGGCCGTTTCATCCAGCGGTTGGTCGCCGCCAAAAATCCTGAGAAAACCGGCCGCCTGAACAAACGTGGCGTCGCCGATGCCCGACACTTCGCGGAGTTGTTGACGATTGGAGAACGGGCGTTCGCTCCGCTGCTCAAGCAGTCTCCGAGCGGTCAGCTGGTTCAATCCGGCGATATGTCGCAATAGGGCGACACTGGCCGTGTTGATGTTAACACCAACATGATTGACGCAAGCTTCGACCACCTCTTCCAGTGATTCGGCAAGGTGTTTCGCTTTGATGTCGTGTTGATACAAGCCCACGCCGAGGTTGGCTGGGGAAATCTTGACCAGTTCGGAAAGCGGGTCGAGCAGCCGTCGGCCAATCGACACGGCGCACCGGGCACCAGCCGGAAGGCTGGGGAGTTCTTCCTTGCCGATCTCGCTGGTGGAGTAGGTGCTGGTTCCGGCTTCGTTAACAATCACGTAGCGGACTTGGCGATCGGCCAAATCCAGTTTGATCGCGTCTGAAACCAATTGCTCGGCCTCGCGGCACGCGGTGCCATTGCCGATGGCCACCAGGGCAACCTGATGTTGTTTGACGAGTGTGGCCAGTTTCGCTCGATTTTCCCCGCGCCGCGTCTGGTTGCCGACGACAAACAGCTTTTCCGTTTGCAGCACGGCTCCTTGTTCATCAAGGATGGCCACGGCGCAACCACTTTTGTATCCAGGGTCGACCGCCAAAATTCGCTTGCCGCGGATCGGTGGTTGCAATAAGAGTGCTTTGAGGTTTTCGGAAAAAACGCGCAGCGCATGTTGTTCCGCAGTCTCAGTCAGTTCGCGGCGAACCTCGCGTTCCAGACTGGGGAAAATCAATCGGCTGAAAGCATCGCGAGCGCACTCGGTCAGAAAGGTGCGGGAGGGATGCTCGCCGGGAATCAGCATTTCAAACAGCTTGGCTTCGAGCCCGGCTTGATCAGCTTTGACGCGAGCCTTGAGCAATCCGGCGCGTTCTCCCCGGTTAATCGCCAGGATGCGATGGTTAGGTATCTTTTTCAGCGACTCGGAAAAATCCTCGTAATCTGCGAATGGATTGGCCGCCGGCTTGGTTTTTGCGGCTTTCTTCTGGGTGCCTTTGCCTTTGCCGGTTGCTGCCTGTCCCCGCGAAGGTTGCGAACTGCCGTCCGACGTCGGTGAAGGTTGCAGTTCACCCGTTTCGGCTGTGGCGGACTCGCCAGTAGAACTCTCTACAGCAGAACCTTCGCCAGCGGTTGCCGCGATGCCTAAGTCCTCACCGGCCTCATCCGCGGCCGTTTCGCTGTCATCTCCAGCCTCATCCTCGCCGTTGCCGTCCGGATGTTCGCCGTGTGTTTCTGCGTCTTCGGTGTAGCGATGATCTATGCTGTCCGCGCCTACGTCTGCAGCATTCGTTATCGCCGTCGGTTCGATTGACTCAGCCGGGAGGCTGGCAATCGCCGTCAGCGGTGCCGGGACGTCATCACTGGTCGCCAAATCACGGGATGCGGCGGCCAATGCTTGGGTTGTCGTTGAATCTTCCGAATCAGCCGGCTTTTCATCCCCCGGTTTTGTAACGGCGGGCAAGTCCTGGCTCCGGGCTGATTTGCAACTCAGCGATCCGGCACCCCAAATCATGCGGCGCAGTTCTCGACGGACGTCGCTGCGCTCGCTGAACTTTTCGGCGATCAGATATCCGACGCCATTCATTACTTCATCAACGCTGCTGAGGCCTTTGTCGACGCGGACAAAGTCGAGCGCCCGAGCAGCGAGTTCGGACTCGGTTTTCGTTCCAGAAATGATCTCTTCCGCGAAAGGCTCGAGCCCTTGTTGACGGGCTGTCAGGGCGAGCGTTTGCTTTTTGGCCTTGAAAGGCAGGTAAAGGTCTTCGACGCGGCGGCCGCTGGAGGCCTGGCGGATTTCATTGGCCAATTGTTCCGTCAATGAGCCCTGGGACTCGATCGACTTGAGAACGAATGTCTTGCGTTCAGCAAGCGCGCGAAGTTGGCCCACGCGTTGCTTGATGGCCAACACCTGTTCGGGGTCGAGCCCTCCCGTTTGGTCCTTCCGGAACCGGGCAATAAACGGAATGGTGTTCCCGGCATCCAGCAGCTCGACGGCGTGTTGGACTTTTTCAGGAGGGAGTTTGAGGTCGCGGGCGATGACAACAATATCTTCGGTCATAGGATTCCAGATCAGACCCGGGAGGAGGCAGCCTTGAATTGTCACATTCCTTGAGCGGAAGCACAACTCCCAATTGAGCGGCAACCGGGCTTTGGACCCGATACCGTGGTCGGGTAAGGAGACTCCTAAGCGGGAGTCAATTGGTTAGGAGCCAGTCGATTGAGGTTGGTGCGGGTGGCTTGCCGGGCAGGTGACCCGGGGTGTCGGGTAACTGACTGGCGGGGTAGTGCTTCCGGACTTGGCTGGGAGGGTGACTCGAATGGTCGCTCGCCGATCCTGAGAAGGCCGGGGGAAGCAAAGGGCTGGAGTGCTGATTCGGATAGACCAACTCGAGGGCGGGGCAGATTGTCGCCGGTGCGGGTCGTGACGATTGGCGTGTTTTTTTCGAAAAACACATCGCCAAATTGGCACATGTTTCCTTCCGGGAAGAGTCGGCTGGGAATTGCTGTGACCAACACTTTAGGAGCCCGTTTCGACCTGAACCACACCGCAGCCGTCGTATCCATGTCTACCGCCCCCACCGCTCTTCGAGATTTAAAGCTGCCAGCGGTGGGCAATGAGGCCAGTGAGAATGGGGCAGAGGGGCGGTCTGGAGGGATCGTCTCCGATACGTTGGCCACGGGAGTGATGTTCGCTCTGGGGTTGACCGTTCTCCAGCGATTGCTCGGCTTTGTGCGGGGGATTTTGTTTTGCCGATGGATGACCCCCGAGGAGTTGGGGCAGTTCTCGCTTTTGAGCGGCGGCTTGATGATGTTGGCCCCGTTGGCCGTGCTTGGCCTGCCGGGCACCTTTGGCCGTTTTGTTGAACATTACACGCAGGCCGGTCAACTTCACGCATATCTGGCTCGGATCGGCCGCGTCAGTTTGGTTATGACCCTGGGCTTGGCCAGCCTGATGGTTCTGTTGCCGGAGTTTTTTGGTTGGCTGTTGCTGGGTGAGACTGAACATCCCCATTTGATTTGGCTGACGGCAGGTTGCCTGTTGGCAGTGGCTTGGTGCAATTACCTGACATCGCTGGTGGAAGCATTGCGGCAGGTGCGGCTGGCCAGTTTGATGCGATTTGTGATTAGCACGACCTTTTTAATCGGCGGACTCGGCTTGCTGTGGGGGCTGACGGCTCGGACCGAAGCAGCCCTGTTCGCATTTGGGCTGAGTAGCCTCCTCGGAGCGCTGCCGGCTTGGTGGTACTTGCGGCAGCGGAGCAGCGTGATCAAAGCCAGTTCTCGGCCCTTGCCGGGGCGGGAATTGTGGCTGCGGGTGTTGCCGTTCGCAGCTTGGTGGTGGTTTTCCAATTTGCTGCACAACTCTTACGAGCTGGCTGACCGCTACCTTCTGATTTGGTTTTCGAAGCTGGGCGTCGCTGAAGTGCAGGCTGCGGTTGGTCAGTTGCACAGCGCCAAAGTTCTTCCGGTGCTGGTTGTGAATGTTGCCGGGATGTTAAGTGGAATGCTATTACCCTTCCTGTCGGCCGCTTTGGTACGCGGGGAGCCGGAGCAGGCGAGTAAGCAATTGAATTGGACGCTGAAACTTGCCGCAGTGGCGTTGGTTGGAATCAATCACCTGATTCTCTGCACAGCACCTTGGTTGTTCGGCCAACTGCTTCAAGGGCGGTATGCTGAGGGCCTGGAATTATTGCCATTGGCGACGGCAGGCTGCAGTTGGATGTGTCTCATGACCGTCTCGCAGGATTGGCTCTGGGCACGCGAGCGAGGGAAACTCGCCGTATTAGCCTTGGGGTGTGGCTTGGTTGTGACTCTGGTCATTGGGGGATTGAGTATTCCCACTCACGGAGCTTGGGGCTCATTGCTCGCGACTCTGTTTGGCAGTTTGACTTCGTTGGGGCTGGTCGCTTGGTTTAACGAGCAGACGGGCTGCCATCATGATCGCGGGGTGTGGATTGGGTTTCTATTGCCACTGTTGGCCTTGGTCGGGCCGGGATTGGGCGCTTGCGGAGTAGTGCTGGTCGTCTACCTGGCACTTCAAACCAATTGGTATTTCAGCGGTCCGGAACGGCAACAGCTTGCCGAGAAAATGACCGCTCAGCTGCAGCGGTTCCGCCCAAATTCGGCCCAGTAATATCCTCTCAGCCGGGGCTCACTCAGCCCCTGGTTCGGCAGCTTTTAAAGAACCTGTCCCAAACAAATCGCGTGAACAGGCAGCGGGGCAGAAGGGGCTGCCGTTCAGCTCGGCCTGAAAAATCTTGGACCGAGCCAACGGCAAGAAGCCCAAGCAAATCCCCCGCAGCGAAAGCGGGTTTTTTCAGCTGCGGAAAATTCTCTGTTTCTGAACGTGCTCCGGGCCAGGAGTGACAAGAACGGCCGATTGGGGGCGAATCGTTTCCAGCTGGAAAAAGTTGCCCCAGGGAGCGTGGCATCCCGGACGCGATTGTAAATAACTGCGCGATTCGGGTGCCGGGCGTTTTGCAGGGCGGCTGAATTTCCTATAATCCGAGCCAGCCGGGATTAACTGCCGGCTCTGAGTTCCCGTTCCCGCTTTCTCACGAGGAGTCCTGGAGATGAAGTTGTCTGGTCGTCGTCTGCAAATTTGGTCTCTCACGGTCTGCTTTGGCTTGTTGGGATTAGGCCTGCTTGGTTCTGCCGGTTGCGGAGCGCGAGCCGAAGTAGCCAAGGACAAGGTGCTGGCACAATTGGACAAGGTGCTGGGTGAGCTGAATGTCAAAGAAAAGCAAATCGACATCAAGCGCCGCGAATTGACCGGCGAGATGCAAGTCGTGCGGGAGAAGAAGTTCAACGCTGCCGTGCGGTTGGAACTGTTGACCAAGAAGCAGGATTCTTCCAAGCAGGAATTGGAAAAGCTGAAGCAGGGCTTGGCCCGTGTCCAGCCGAAGATGGAAGAAGCGAAGGTCAACGGCAAGATCGAACTCAATGGACGCGAAGTGACTGCGGACGAGTTGAACCGGATGGCGACTGATTTAATTAATCGAGTAAAGAGCAAGGAAAGCGAACTGGGAAGTCAAAAGACCAGTATCGATGCCTTGAAGCGTTCGGCTGATTTTCTGGCCAGCCAGGAAAAGGCGGCAGCGGACATGTTGGGCAAACTCGATTTGAAAATTTCCGAAATCAAGGACAAGAAGATCGCAATTGATGCGGTCAAGAGCGCGACTTCCATGGTCGGCAATGATACGTCAATCAATGACAAGATTAATTCGCTCAGCAAGGAAATCGACAACATGTTTGTCGATGTCGAAACCGCAATGCGGGTCGAAGAAGCCAAGCTGAATGAGCTGCAGAACCAGACGATGTCGGCTGATGAATTGCTGACCGAAACTGGCTCCGACCTGGACGCGACGATGAGCGAGATTGACGCGATCCTGGGCAAGAGCGGGGGTAACTGAAACCGATGAGCCACTGGCAAAATGTACGCCCCGGCGGCTGGCCGGGGCTAAGGATGGTCGCGGACAAACTCGCAGCAAACACCCCCCGGCGGACTAATCGAGCGGCAAATGCTTGCTGGCCGGTTGCCATGTTGAGCGGGCTTCTCTTGTTTTTTCCGCTGGCACTTCTGGTTGGATGCGGCCCGCAAGCCAAGGTTCAAGCCAAGGCAGAGCGCCCGCTCAATTCCGAGCAGGAGTTTCGCGACAAGCTGGCGGAGCTGAGGATGCAGCGGGAGAAATCGGCTCGAGCGGTTTCCCGGCTGGAAGAGCGAAAAGCCGCGACGGTGGCTTTTCTTAAGGAAAAAGGAGTCAAGTCGGCTGCCGATGTCGTTCAGGATACCAACCTCAAGTACGCGGCACGCGAACTGAGGGGCTGGTCCGAGGAAATCGACAAGTTGCAGCAGGAAGTGGGTCACTACGACCAAGCGATCAAGGCGATCGAGACGATGCTCGTTGATTTGGAGCGCAAGCGAATCAGCGAGTCGGTCGCCATGAGCGAAGAAGAGTACATCAAGTTGCGAAAGATCGTGCTCGACCTCAATGATCGCCTGGAAGTCGACAAGCATGACGTCGTTGAGGACGCCGAGCTGGATGAACTTCTCAAGGAGGAATTGGGCGGAAGCAAGCAAGGACAAAACTGAGGCCGCTGGGGACTGAAATGATCCAGCAAGCGATCTTGAATGTCTTTGAATTGACTTCCGGCAGAGCGTAGGGAACGTCGTTCGGCCAAGAGAACAGGCCTGTGAGAACAGGCCTGTGGGAACTGGCCTGCGACCGTTTCAACTCGCAGATGAATTGGCAGCCATACTGAATAAGGGCGAGAGCGAAGCCAACTGCTCTCGCCCTTTTTTCATCCCGGTTT
>Ga0164292_10005559_pt1 | contig 10333 bp, 7 predicted proteins | sample GEODES117metaG_FD_111486 | JGI IMG/M metagenome (GOLD analysis project Ga0164292, IMG submission 111486) | Eutrophic lake water microbial communities from Lake Mendota, Wisconsin, USA - GEODES117 metaG | ecosystem: Environmental > Aquatic > Freshwater > Lake | place: USA: Lake Mendota, Wisconsin... | reverse complement strand
GATTTACATCAACCACTTCTAACCGATGAGGCTAGAGAAGAAGTTTTAAATCTTATAAATTTACCTTTAAACCCTGAAGGACGTGATTATAAAAACGTTTTAAAAATGATGTTTGATGATGGGATTATGTATGCAATCCCTGGGGGTGAAAATGGTTATGTAAGTTTTTTAGACCCATTTATCAAATTATCAAAAAAAGAAAAAAATAATTTTAAACAATTAACTAAATAATAAAATATGAAAAAATTTGAGTTTATACTACGAATCAACGGTAATATCATTTGTCAAAGATATTTTGCTGTTAAAAACTTTAATACAAAATCTGTTAATTCTTTAGACCTTATTTATTGTGTCAACGATTGTGTTGAAATGATTCAAGGTCAGTTAAAGAAAAAATCTTTGGAACATTTATGGAGCCAATACAACGCGTATGAAAAACAAACTGAAGAACAAATCAACAGAACTCCAATTTATGACAAAGAAGATATCTTTGATTTTGAAATTAGAATTGATGAAAGAGTTATAGGAACTAGAAGATTTACTGGAAATGTTTATCCACAAAGAGTTCGTTATACTGTTGATATTCGTGAATTAATACCTAGAATTATCTCCCAAATTCAAGATACTTTGGGTCAAGAAAAAATACATGTGGAATATTAAACAACAAAATTGTAACAGCTATTTATGAATATACAAAGTAAAAAAATGGGTAAAAATGTTACATTAGGTTATTTAGGTTATAAATTTCAATCAGAGCTAATAAACCAAATCTTACACCCAGCTAATAAAAAATTCTCAGACAGAATAATAGACATAGTACACGCAAAGTACTTTGACAACGAATATTTTCGTCTTATAGTAGCTCAAATTAAAGACTACTATGAAAAGTATGAAAAAATTCCTGCAATGGATACTTTAGAGACCATACTAAAAATGGAAATCAAAGATAAAGTAACACAGGACTATGTTTTTGAAATGTTAAAAGAAATCCGTGAATTGGCTGTTGAAGACTGGGAGTTTGTTCAAAGTAAGGCATTAAATTTTTGTAGACAACAAGAACTTAAAAAAGCCAATGAAAAAATCAACAAAATTGTTGATAATGGTGAGTTCGACAATTATGAAACTTGTGCTGAAATTTTGAGAGAAGCCCTATCTGTTGGAGCTGAAAAAGACGATGGTACTTCCATTACAGAAAACATTGAAGCTGTTTTAGAGAAAAACTTTAGACACCCAATTCCTACGGGAATAAATGGTATAGACAATTTAACCGATGGGGGTTTATCAAGAGGTGAACTTGGTGTAATATTAGCACCTTATGGTGTTGGTAAAACAACTATTTTAACCAAAATCGCTAATTCAGCCTACAATCAAGGATACAATGTTTTACAAATTGTTTTCGAGGACATGCCTGATGTGATTAAAAGAAAACACTTAGCATGTTGGTCGGGCATTGATTTAAATGATTTAGCAGAAAGAAAAGAAGACGTTTTGTCAAAACACAAAGAAGTAACTTCAAACAGAACAAATGATTTAAGAATCAGAAAGTTTTCTTCAGAGGGTGTAACTATGCAAACAATTAAATCTTTCGTTAGACATGAAATTTCTACAGGTTTTAAACCCGACATGATTGTTTTAGATTATATTGATTGTGTTGAATCCACAAAACAATATAGTGATGAATGGTCTGGTGAAGGTAATGTAATGAGAGGATTCGAATCAATGTTAAGTGAATTTAGTTTGGTTGGATGGACAGCCGTTCAAGGTAATAGAAGTTCAATTAGTGCTGATGTTGTAACAGGAGACCAAATGGGAGGTTCCATTAAGAAAGCTCAAATAGGACATTTTATTATGTCAATAGCGAGAACCTTACCACAAAAAGAATCAGGAAGAGCTACAATAGCTGTTTTAAAATCACGTTTTGGACGTGACGGGGTTGTATTCGAAGATTGTACTTTCGATAACGGAAAAGTTCATATAGACACAGAAACGTCTCAAACCTTTTTAGGATATGAAAAAAACCAAGAAGTTAAGAAAGAATCTCACACCCGAGAAAGAATACAAAGAGCAAAAGAGTTACAAAAACAAAATAATAATTAATAAAAATTTTAAACATGGAATTGTCAAGTAAATTACTTTCGGACATTACTGTCTATATGAAGTACGCAAAATATATCCCCGAGTTAAATCGTAGGGAAACATGGGAAGAATTGGTGACTAGAAACAAAGAGATGCACCAAAAGAAATTCCCTCAATTAAAAGAAGAGATTGAAAAAGTATACCAACTTGTTTATGATAAAAAAGTTTTACCTTCTATGAGAAGTTTACAGTTTGGTGGTAAACCAATCGAAATTTCCCCAAACAGAATTTACAATTGTGCTTATATGCCGATTGACCACGTAGATTCTTTTTCTGAAGCAATGTTTTTATTGTTAGGTGGAACTGGTGTTGGGTATTCAGTTCAAAAACACCACGTAGAAAAGCTACCTGAGATTAAAAAACCAAGTTCAAACAGAACAAGAAGATATTTAATTGGTGATTCTATTGAAGGATGGGCTGACGCAATTAAAGTTTTATTGGAATCTTATTTCGGAGCTAAAGCATCAACACCTATTTTTGACTTCTCTGACATTCGTCCAAAAGGAGCACGTTTAGTTACTTCAGGTGGAAAAGCACCAGGACCACAACCTTTAAAGGATTGTTTACATAACATTAAAAAAGTATTAGACAATAAAGAAGATGGTGATAAACTTAAACCTATTGAAGTACATGACATCGTATGTTATATTGCTGACGCAGTATTAGCGGGTGGTATTCGTAGAGCAGCTCTTATTAGTTTATTTTCAGCTGATGATGATGAAATGATTTCTTGTAAATCAGGAAATTGGTGGGAATTAAATGCACAAAGAGGTAGAGCTAATAACTCAGCCGTATTAATGAGACATAAAGTTACTAAAGAATACTTTATGGATTTATGGAAACGTATTGAATTATCTGGAGCTGGTGAACCTGGTATTTATCTTTCTAATGATAAAGATTGGGGAACTAATCCTTGTTGTGAAATTGGGTTGAGACCTTATCAGTTTTGTAACCTTTGTGAGGTTAATGCATCAGATATCACTTCTCAAGAAGATTTTGAAGAAAGAGTTAAAGCAGCGTCATTCATTGGGACTCTTCAGGCAGGTTATACAGACTTTCATTATCTTCGTGATGTATGGAAACGTACAACTGAAAAAGATGCCTTAATCGGTGTAGGAATGACTGGTATTGGGTCTGGTGTTGTATTAGGTTATGACATGAAGAAAGCTGCTAAAGCGGTGAAAGAAGAAAATGAAAGAGTAGCTAATTTATTAGGAATTAATAAAGCGGCAAGAACTTCTACAGTTAAACCTTCAGGAACTTCTTCATTAGTTTTAGGAACTTCTTCAGGTATTCACGCTTGGCATAATGACTATTACATTCGTCGTATTCGTGTTGGTAAGAATGAAGCTATTTACACATACCTTTCAATTTATCATCCTGAATTAGTTGAAGATGAATATTTCCGTCCACATGATACAGCTGTAATTTCTATTCCACAAAAAGCGCCAGAAGGAGCTATTATGAGAACTGAATCAGTATTCCAATTATTGGAACGTGTAAAAAAAGTTTCTACAGAGTGGGTAAAAGCCGGACATAGAGGTGGTTCAAACTCACATAACGTATCGGCAACAATTTCAGTTAAAGAAAATGAATGGGAATTAGTTGGTGATTGGATGTGGGAAAACAAAGATTCATATAACGGTCTTTCTGTATTACCTTATGATGGTGGAACTTACACTCAAGCACCTTTTGAAGATTGTACAAAAGAAACATATGATAACTTAATGAAGAGTTTGAAAGATGTTGATTTAACAAAAATCATTGAGTTAGATGATGATACTAACTTAAGTGGTGAATTAGCCTGTTCAGGTGGAGCTTGTGAAGTAAAATAATTACGTATGGAAATTAAATGGGGACCTAATATAACGTTAACACAACAAATATTGTTGGCCTTATATGAAATACGTAAAAAAAATGGATAACATAAAAACCCTCTTCGGAGGGTTTTTTAATGCAATAAACTTTACACTTTAGATTTTATTTTTTGGTGGTAAATTTCAGGGATAGATATTTATAAGTAAAAAGAAATGGCACAAAAAGGTTACATAAATATACAGTTCCCTTTTCAAGATGATCCGGACGGTAAATTTTTGAAAATGAACGATGATGTAAAACAGGCAATTAAATCTGATTTGTTACATCTACTTTTAACAAACAAAGGTGAAAGGTTATATATGCCAGACTTTGGTGCAAATTTAAGAAAATACCTTTTTGAACAAAACGATGATATCTCATATCAAGCTATCACAAATGAAATAAACGATGCGGTAAGAAAATATATACCAAATCTAACAATAAACGCAATAACACCAACCAAATCTGAGGATAGTATTTACGCTGTAATAGTTGAAATAGAATATACAGTTACTACAGGAGCTTTCCAATCAAATGATAGTGTAACATTAAAATTATAAAAATATGGCAGAGAAAAAAATAAATTATTTTGCAAGAAATTTTGCTGACGTAAGAGGTCAATTAATTACCTATGTAAAACATTTCTACCCAGAACTTTTTCAAGATTTTAATGATGCTTCTGTTGGTATGATGCTTTTAGAATTAAACGCGGCAGTATCAGATATGTTATCTTATCATACGGATAGGATGTTTACTGAAACACAAATAGATTACGCACAAGAAAGAAGGTCATTACTTAATATAGCTAGAACTTTAGGGTTAAAAATACCAGGTAGAAGGTCATCAATAACTTTGGTTGACTTTTCTGTTAACGTACCTGTTTTTGGTGATACTTTTGATAATAGATATGCGCCGATAATTAAATACGGTACACAGGTAGCTGGTGGTGGACAAACTTTTGAAACATTAGATGACATAGATTTTAACTCACCTTTTAGTAGTGGTGGCGTACCTAACAGATTAATAATACCTAATATAAATGCTAACAACCAAATAATTAATTATACTTTAGTTAAAAGAGAAGTTGTTAGTAATGGTATAAGTAAAATATTTAAAAAAGTAATAGGAACTAATGATGCAGTACCTTTTTTAGAAGTTATATTACCAGATAACAATGTTGTTTCTGTTGAACAAGTTATAACAAAAGAAGGAACTAATTTAACTGCAAACCCAACTACGTCCGAATTTACCGACCCTAATATAAGATGGTATGAGGTTGATTCATTAGCTGAGGATAAAATATTTACAGAAGACCCATTAAGAACAACCGACAACTCAGGTATTACACCAGGTAAATGGATGTCGGTGACTAGAAAATTTGTTAAAGAATTTACAGATACTAATTTTTGTAAATTAACTTTTGGTTCAGGATTTTCCGATGAACAATACTTACAACAATATACAAATGACCAGTACGTATTACAAATATCTAATTTTTTTAATAGTGTTGCGTTAGGTGAAATACCTAAACCTGGAACAACAATGTTTGTTAGATATCGAGTTGGTGGTGGAACTTCTGCTAACATAGGTGCTAATGTTATTGGTAGTGTTGGTTTTGTTGACATGGTTGTTAACGGACCAAATCAATCTATAAATCAAACTGTTAGAACATCATTAAGAGTTAACAATCCAGTACCAGCTTTTGGGGGTGGAAATGAACCAACATTAGACGAAATTAGATGGATGACAAAATATAATTTTGCATCACAAAATAGAGCGGTAACTATAAAAGATTATATCGCAACAATATTTAAAATGCCAGGTCAGTTTGGCGTACCTTTTAGAATGCAAGTTTCAGAAACACAAAATAAAGTAGACTTTGCTATATTAGGTTTAGATGCAGCAGGAAAATTAAGTAACTCATCCACAAACTCATTAAAAGAAAATATGGCTACTTATTTAGCTGAATATAGAATGATTAATGACTATGTTAATGTTAGAGACGGTAAAATAATAAATTTAGGATTTGAAATAGATTTATTTGTCGATAAAGCCTACAATTCAGGAGAAATTATTAACAATACGATAAATACTGTTAGAGATTATTTTAATGTTAATAAATGGGAAATGGGCCAAAATGTATACATGGCACAGTTAATAGAATCTATAAATAATGTCGCTGGCGTTTTAAACGTAATTGATGTTAAAGTATTTAACAAAGTTGGTGGTAATTATTCTTTGAATAGAACTTCACAAGCTTATATCAGTAATGAAACTAAACAAATAAATTTAACAACCGATTTTGCTTTGTTTAATGAATACGACTCAATGTTTGAAATAAAATCCCCACAATCAGATATTAAAGTAAGGGTTAAATCTTAATGGAAAGTAATAACATTACAAATCTAATAGGTAGTAAAAGATTCAAGTTAGCTCAAAATGCTAATACTAATATTGAATTAGGTTTAGAAGGAAAAACAAAGCCTTTAACCGAATACGATATTATAGATATTGTAAATTCTTATGACCTTTTTTTACAAGAAAGAGATACCATTAAAAAATATAGATTTAATGGCAGGTTTAATATTTTTGTAAATGGAGAGGTAGCACCAAATTCGTCATTTTATTCACCAACAACAGGAAAATTTGATGATGTGGCTTGGAGTCCCATGTTTTTTGGACCCCAAAAAGACATACCCCAAAATTGGGTTATGCAAATTGTTTATCCAGCAATATCTGATCCAGATTTTAATATTAATAAAAAACTTTATACAGGTGGTATAACTAGTATGCCTACTGTTACAGGTAATATAAATAGTAAGGCATTTAGAGGTTTACAATATGAAACTTTATTTGTTATACCATCGAGTAATAACCCAAGCAGTTATAATTTAAGTATAAAAGGTGTACAAAAACATAAATTACAAGTTGGTGATTATATATACTTATACAACAATGTAAATTACAACATATATCAAGGTATTCATGAAGTTTTTTCTTTGGGTATAAATTCACAAAATAATGAAACTGATTTGACTTTAAGTACTGTTGTTAATACAACACTTAATTCTGGTTTATTTCCGGCAGGTAATTTTGTTAGAATTGTAGGACCTTCTTTTAATGATATTACTTTTAACTCAGCGATTAGTTTTAACACCGCTACGGCCACAGATATAAGTGGCGGTACAACAGGTGTTTTTGGACCCAACGAACCAATCTTTACTACAGTAACAACACTTCAACCACATAATTTATTAGTTAATAATTTTGTTGACATTAGAAGAAATGACGTTAGTACGTTAAACGGTGTGTTTAGAGTTTATTATATTGTTAGCCCAACAAAATTTGTTATTAGAACAAATCCTTCGGCTAATGCTCTAACTAAAGGTAATGTTGTAAACTTTGCTAACCCGTTACCAAAATGGAGAAAATTAGACGGAACACCTTCAGAATATTATGTAAGAAAATTTGAAGTGTTAACAACAAATAGTTATAGTGTAAACCCGTGTGCTTTTAGTTCTTCGATTTACCAAGACGTAAGTTTAATAAATACGGGATTAGCAAATGATACGTGGTTATTTCAATTTAATCAAGACGTTGATTTAAAAAATCTTAAATCAAATAGAAACGGTGAGATATCAGAAGTTTATTATACTACAATAAAAAGGGCTGGAAAACAACCAATTTTTTCTGGTGACTCTTGGTCAAATGTTAATGCCGATTGGGAGTTTAATAATAAAACTTTAACGACGGCAAATGGGATTGAATTTGTATCGATTTATAATCCTTCTGGTTTAGGTTCAATAGAAAAACTTTCAGCTAGAACTGAAACTATAGGTTTTAATGGTAATTTAAGGACAACACCAGGTAGTTTGTATGTTGGTGATTTTTGTGAATTTAATTCTTTAGAACTTAAAGAAAAAACAATAGCTGAAATTATTAATAGGTTTACCATCAATTCAAACCCAAACGGTGAAGGTTATTACTATAAACCTTTTCGTAAATTAGAATTAAGAAAATATTCAGACACAATTGAAACAGCAGAATCAATAGACTCTACAATAAATGTACCAACTAACTATGTTACATATGCTGATAACACAATAGCTTGGCGAGATTTATTACCTATAGGTTATTTTGAAAATTTAAATAACGGTGTTGATTACCCTTTTTTAAACGGGGCACATTATTTTTATTTTAATAATAATTTTTACGTTAGAAGACAAATACCTGATCAAAATGTCCTAATTACTTTAAACCGTAATAATTTAAATACAGAAGTTAAATGTTAATAAAGTACCAAATAAGAAATAATTTTATTACTAACACTGGTAATACACAAGTTTACGTATCTGGTGCAACAGGCCCAGTTGTTTTTAGTAACATTACACCACCTAGTGATTCTTATAAATCTTTTAATATACCAATTAACATGGAGTTTTACCCTATAGATTATGGGGAAGATGTTAATGATATTGTTTTAGAAGAAAGAAAAAAAGCTATAAATCCTGTATTTGATGGTGAAACAATAAAATATACCTATAATAATCTTACAGCTAATAATAATGCCGGTCTTGTAATTAGGTTTAATTTTTATAATGGTTTAACTAATACTTACGGGGTTTCTTATCAAAACGCCAATGTCAATACTACAAACCCAATTGGGTTTACTAATTTTGAAATATTTAAAAACTTAAATGTATTTAAAAAAAGTTTTTTTAGATTATATTTTTACGATAGTAATAGTGGTGATACTAGTAATTTATTATTTACTGAAGACATTAGTGCTTATAATAGTGAAATGCCACAATTTTCTTTTAACGAACTTTATTGGTTAAGAAATGACAGTGTTTTTCAAAATAGTAATTTAAATAAAACAATTTACATGGATGCTAGATTTTTTAATGCTAAAACTGGTAACATACAAAAATTTGTCAATTTACCAATTAACGCACCACAAACACCAGTAACTATACAAAATTATAGTAACCCTATTAATAGAGGGTGGAGAACTAGTGCTATAACAATAACAAACCCAAAATTAAATAACGGTAAATATAATTTTAATCCTTTAGTACCATTTGGTGCTAACACAACTTCGGTAATAACAATGACAGAACTTATAATGGTATAATGGAAATTTACAAAAGAAAAGTTGGATACGAGGATTACGGCAAAACACCAAATTTAATTGTTACCGCAACAACTTTGTATTTTCCATTTTTTTTAAAACAAAATTTTGAAGATATAGGTTTATATACTGACACTAAAAATCCTATTGAAGAAACTAACAAAATTTTTAACGGTAATTGGAATCAAATAACAAACGCGGGTGGACCGGTTGGTAATGTTTTAGGAAGATTACCACAACAAATAGTGGCACCAGAAAGTAATACTTTTAATACAACACCTATTGACACAAACGGAGTTACTTTTGGTACAGACGGACAAGTAACTAGCCAAGGTAGGTTTTCAAACCCAAACACCTCTACAACTAATTCATTACGTTTAGGTGCTAATAGTAACACTTATTTAAATAATTGTAATGTTACTTTTTACTCAACACCGATAACAAGTTTTGGTGCCAATGACGGTTCATTATCTATAGTAATAGATGGTTGTCCTGGCCCACAAACTGTTGAATGGAATGGTCCTGATAATTTTACAGCAACAGGTCTTGTTGCGGGTAGAAATAATTTGGCCGCAGGAAATTATATTGCTAAAATATATGATTTTAACAATAATATAACTTTTAAGTCTTACGTATTAGAACAACCACAAAGTTTATACTTAGGATTAACTGTAACAAATTCACAAAGTAATGTTACTTATTACGGTGGTAATAATGGTTCAGCTAGTGTAATAGCTGATGGTGGTTTATCACCTTATACTTATTTATGGTATTCTGGAACACCTACAAATGTTTTAGGTACAGAATCTAGTATTAATAATTTAAATGCCGGTAGATACAATATTAGAATACAAGATTCTAATGGAACTATAGTCTCAAGTCTTTTTAGAATCACACAACCGTTACCTGTTTCTGGTTATGTTGTTACAACAACTAATGTTAATTGTAATGCTAATAATGACGCATCAATAGTAGTTACAGCTACTGACGGTGTTCACCCTACTGGTTATATATTTGAATTAACAGGACCAATATCTAAAGTTATTAGTGGTACAACATCTAGTATAGTAACTTTTGATAATTTAATAGTTGGTAACTATACTATAAAAATATATGACAATGTTGGTAGTGTAACTTTACCTGTTACAACAATAACACAACCTGAAGTTGTTATTACAAATGCTACAGTGACTTCTCCTATTGTATTAG
>Ga0164292_10005558_pt1 | contig 10334 bp, 9 predicted proteins | sample GEODES117metaG_FD_111486 | JGI IMG/M metagenome (GOLD analysis project Ga0164292, IMG submission 111486) | Eutrophic lake water microbial communities from Lake Mendota, Wisconsin, USA - GEODES117 metaG | ecosystem: Environmental > Aquatic > Freshwater > Lake | place: USA: Lake Mendota, Wisconsin... | reverse complement strand
CAAGAAATAAAAAGAATTCCTTACGGAGAGACAAGAACCTACAAGGAGCTTGGTTTATCAGTCAACTCCAAGGCCTACCAAGCGATTGGAAGTGCTTGTCGAAAAAACCCTTTACCGATTATTTTTCCTTGTCACAGAGTCACAGGAATTAAAAACCCCTTCTTTTATCAAGGAGGGGAAATGAAGAAAAAAAAGCTCCTTGAATTAGAGAACCCAAGTTTAATTACACCATCCCATTTTTCTTACCAACAAAACATGGATGCCCGAAGAGACATTTGTCGTTAATGGCCTTCGCGACAGGAGGAGGCACCATCTCCTCCCATCCTGATTCATTTTGAACAATCATCTGTAGAACTTTTGAAGAATAAATATGAAGTATATCTTTATTAAATCCTTCAACATTATGAATTTGTTTCATTCCTTTCAAATGATCTAATAAATGATTAAACTCAACTGGAACGATGAGATTTGAAAGTGTTTCAATGGATCCTTTTTCCGACTTATAGGGATAAATGTAAACCTTCACGTTTTCTCTAAAAAGCTGCCCTAACGCTCCAAGGATACCACCCTCTACGTTTGAGTATTTGTCCGTAAAGATTTGTTGAAAGTTATAAATACCAAGCACCAATCCAAGATGAGGAACATTTAATTGAGAGAAGTAACTTGAGAGTTTATAATATTGTGGAAAATTTGTGATCAATACTTTTTGTCCCATACTGCACATGAGATCAACTCGGGCCAAGAAATCTTCTTTTGCAATTTCTCCGCTATCTGCTTTTAGAGTCGACATTGTTATTTCTGAAATTGTCACAATATCTTCATCGGTCTTACCGATTTCGCGGGCAAAATTAGAAAGCCCCGTTTTAATCATATCAAAACTGACTAACGTCGGTGGCCTATAGGATCCCCTCACAACTAAGACATCTTTTTTATAAAGAATATCATTCGGAAGGGCCACATTTCCTTCTTCATCAAACATGATCGCTTGAGTGTAACCTTGATTCAGTAAGTAGAGATTCATGAGACGATTATCAATCCCTACGAAGGCCTTTCCTCCAAAGCGAATAAAGTTAACTTCAATTCTCGTGTTATCCAAATGGTCCATGAGGGACCTTATAAAAGCCTCTGGATCATCTTGAAGAAACAAAGAGGCATAGACGAGATTTAATCCAATAATCCCTAAAGCATCTTGCTGCAGGACATTTTGGGGATCAAGCATTCTCACGTGAATAACCACATCAGAAACTTCAGAACCTGGAGTATTTTGGAAACGCATCCCAAGCCAACCGTGAGAATCATTCGTTCTTTGAAAATTAAGAGCGGCAACGGTGTCTGCGAAAACGAAAAAAGCGTGATCTTTTCCTCTACTTTCGCTTAGTCTTTCATCTAAAAGCTGAAATTCTTTTTCAAGCATTTGTAGGAGTCTAGATTGAGAAACATAACGCCCAAATGGCTCTTTACCATAGATGGAGTCAGAGAAAGTCATATCATAAGCAGAAATTGTTTTAGCAATCGAACCAGAGGAGCCTCCGGCCTGGAAAAAATGTCTCGCTACTTCTTGGCCCGCACCAATTTCCGCGAAAGTTCCGTAATATTTTTTTGCCAAGTTGATTTTTAGAGCTTTTTGCCTGAGCGATAGTATGGCCTGCATATCCATCCTGTTTAGTTAAGTCATTGATTTCATTTGAACATACAGAGAGTGTACCACTACTTTCAAGGGTTTGAGGAGAAAAAGCTTGAATCCCCCAAACTTAGTAGCAAAATAAAATATGAAAGTGTCGATAAGACTCATAAGTCCCCCTAAAGGAGACCTTATATGGAACTCATCGTAGCAGGAATTTTGGTCATTGCTGGGACAGCGGCCGTTATTAAAGCGACACCGACCCTAAGGCCGGTGCCCGTTAAAAAGAAATAGTCTTATTCCGAGAGATACTTAGAAATGACCTCATAAGTATCTTTGGATGGTTTATTTTTCATCAATCTATCTAACGCCATTTTCATTTTTTGTTTTCTTTCTTTATCCAGCTTATTAATAAGAGAAAAAGCACTTGCCACTCTTGAAGCCACTTGCGGATTAAATGAGTCCATCCATTGAATTTTATCTACTAAAAACTCATAGCCAAGGCCATCCTCCGAGTGAAATGAGTGTAAATTATTTTTTGAAAATTGAAGATAAATCGCCCGTAGATAATTAGGAACTTCTTTTTTAAATAAAGGATTCTTCTCGATAAGAGATAAACGCTGTAGTGCTTGTTCTTTAGGAGTAAAAGCAGCAAGAGCAGAAAACCATTTTTGCATGACTAACGAGTCATGTTTCCATTTGTCATAGAAACATGTAATGGCCTCATGATCTAAATTGATTCCAGTCGAAATATATTGTTGCAGACCATAAATTTCTTCCGTCATATTTCCAGCTTTAAAGTAATGGTCTCTTAGAGCTTCAATACCTTTATCAGAACCACTTGCGACGAGATAACCCAGACACTGATTTCGGAGGGAGCGCTTTCCAAAAGCTTTTGGAGTCAGCTCAAAACGATCTTGCTCACGAAGTAAACGATGCTCCTCAAGGAACCAATCATGAAAGGTCACACCCAGAAGCTTTTTCAAGTGGGAGTGAACAACATGGATGGCGTTAAAGTCGGGAGAACTCATTTCTTGAGAGAGACTATTCTCACTTGGTAATTCAAGAAGGTAGGATTTAAAAGAGAGATCAATCGTTTGATCTTTTAAAAGTGCTTCAAATGCATCTTTAAAGGCTTTATTTAATGAATTAAACAATTCTCCACTCTTAAGATAGTGTTCAACTTGTTGAATAAGAAAGTGCTGATAGATCTTTTGAGTGGCATCAAATCTACAATAGGGATCATTATCAAAACTCATCAGGAAAATAAGTTCAGAAATCTGGTAAGAATAATCAACGTGAACAGGAGCTGAAAATCCTCTATTTAATGAAGGAACTACGGATCCATCCTTGGGAAATCTAAAGGTCTCCTTCAACGATTTTAATTCTAAGCATTTTTCAGTGACCTGTTTTGTATCTTTGTTTAAAAGACCAATAACAAAAGGTAAATGAAGAATGTTCCCTTCAGGAACTTTATGAGTTGTGGGTGGATACTTTTGTTCAAATTCAAAAATGATTTCATCGCCCTGATCTCTTGTTTTTACAACGATTGTTGGTGTTCCAGGCCTTGAGTACCAGTTTTTAAATTGGGAAAGATTCACTCCAGAAGCTGTTTCCATCGCAAAAAGGAAATCTTCAGTTGTTACCGCTTTTCCGTCAAAAAGTTCAAAATATTTATCCATGCCTTTTCGAAAATTCTCTTTTCCAAGCAACGTATGAATCATCCTTATGACTTCAGATCCTTTTTCATAAACGGTACGAGTATAAAAATTATTAATCTCTATATAACTAGAGGGCCTGATGGGGTGACTTAAAGGACCTGCATCCTCGGCAAATTGCAATTCTTTAAGAAGACGAACATCTTCAAGTCTCTTCACGGCCCGAGAAAGCATGTCGGATGAGAACTCCTGATCTCTAAAAACAGTTAAACCTTCTTTTAAGGTAAGTTGAAACCAATCCCTGCAAGTCACTCGATTACCAGTCCAATTGTGAAAATACTCGTGGCCTATGACTCCTTGAATATTTTGGAAGTCATGATCCGTCGCACTCTTTTCGTCTGCCAAGGTATAACTCGAATTAAAAATATTGAGACCCTTATTTTCCATTGCCCCCATGTTAAAAGAATCAACGGCAACGATCATATAATTATCGAGATCATACTCAAGTCCAAAAGTCTCTTCATCCCATTTCATACTTTGCTTTAGGGATTCCATAGCGTGAGGAGTTTTAAAAAGATTTCCGCGGTCAACATAGATTTCTAAATCAATTTTTCGGCCAGATTTTGTCGTAAAAACATCTTTTGCGACATCAAAATCACCAGCGACCATAGCAAAAAGATAACTAGGCTTTCTGAAAGGATCTTCCCAAAGTGCCCAGTGTCTTCCATCTTTTAGATCCCCAGAATCAATTCTGTTTCCATTTGAAAGTAGAAAAGGAAAGAGCGTCTTATCCGCAATCATTTTTGTTCTAAACTTCGCCATCATGTCTGGACGATCAATAAAATAAGTAATGCGACGAAAACCTTCTGGCTCGCACTGGGTACATAATTGAGGTCCAGATTGATAAAAACCTTCTAGGGCCTTATTATTTTTTGGATCAATTTTGTTTTTTATATTTAATACAAACGAATCTTTTAATAGGTTTAGAATGACCAGCTTATCAGAAGAGAGCTGGTAACTTTCATGAGGTAGAATTTCTCCATTAAGTTTTAGTTCAATTAACTCTAGTCCCTCACCATTAAGCTCAAGATGGACTTTTTTCCCAAGAAGATCCTTTCTTTTATGGATGAGCATTTCTGAACTGACAAAAGTGTGCTCATTAAATATGTCCACCTCAAGGTCAATCGTCTCTACGATAAAGTCTGATGGCTTATAATCTTTTAAGTAAATCGTCTTAGGCTGTTGCATAAACTTCCTCTATGGTAATCTCATAACCAGTATGAGAACGAACATTTAAAACACCTTTATCAAAAATAAGGTACTGGCCTTTAATCCCTAAAAGCACACCTGAAACTTCCGCTGTTTTATCCAAAGATAATGAAGAAATTTTTTCAGGATACTTTATCACGGGATAGGTAAATTTATGGCACTCTTCATCCAATAACTTAAAATCTAAATCTTTTAATTCTTCCTTTAAATCATTGATCAATTTATCTCTCCAATCCTTGAGATCAATTGGAGGTGGTTCACCCTTAAGCATCTTTCTCCAGTCAGTTTTGTCGGCGATATGTTTTTTAAACAAGACTTCGATGCGACCAGAAGTTAATCTGTCTTTCACTTCAATGATAGGAAGTGCTTCACTGGCACCTTGATCAATCCACCTGTAGGGAACATTTACTTTGCGAGTAATACCCACTTTAAGTCCGGAAGAGTTCGCAAGATAAATATAGTGAGGCTTAAGACAATGCTCTTCTCCCCAGCTTGGCTCTCGACAAGTTCCATTTTTGTAGTGACACAACTCTGGCTTCAGAATACAGATATCACATGCCGCTAGCTTCATCGTACAAGGATAGCAATACCCTTCTGCGTAAGATTTTTTAATCTGTTTGCTACAGTTGCCACAAAAAATTTTACCCGAGTGCGTCAGTTTTATTGACTTACCCAAGAGGGAATTAAGGTCAAAATGCACCTCCTGAAAAGGTAAGGTATAACTCACAATTTTATCAGATTTTGTGGTCATTTTAGAGAGCATTCCGGTGATTTTCATATCAAAATCTCCATTTCAAAGTGGTGCCAAAAAGAGACTAATTTTTTGCATTTTTCATAGGGAAAAATTATCCAACATTCCTTCTTATCTGTCTTAGAAAAAAGTTCCTCAGTTGCGTTTAATTTTATTCCGACAATAAAATGTCTTAACCTTCAAGTTTTTTTTTCATTCCAAAGGATGGTATCTATGAAAAGATGGTTGATTTCTTTAAAAGCAATGGTGTTGCTTTTTGCAGTCGTGCTAACCCCGGGTTGTGGCCAAGAGGCGGGTGGTCTCCCTGAAATTAATGGTGTGAAAGGCCCGGCCTTTAATGTCGTTGACGGACAAGTTCTCATGACTTTCAAATTTCTAAACATGCAAGTCGATGCTGGACTAAAAGTTCCGATCCCGAAAACAAAACGCTCTTTCATGGAATTTGCTCCCAACATGATCGACGGTGGTATGCTTCTTCAAATCTATATGGATGTAGAAGATCTTAAATCAATTTCAATTGGAGTTGGTGATGGTAACTACTTACCAGATGGCCGTGCTCTTCCAGGTGTTCCAGGTGGTCGCTTAGAAAATTCACTTCGTATTGATACAGAATGGAACGATGTTTCGTTCTACTATCATAAGCAACTTTTTGGTCTATGGATCCCCGTTGGTTTTGAAACAGCTGGTATTTCTGGATACTGGAACGTGACTATGAACCAAAAAAGAGTTGGTTTTCTTGGACTCGTTGGAAATGATGAGATCCGCGGATATAAAGCAGGAGGAGTCATTCTCCTTAACCTAGATGCTTTAAAAGATAAGAAATTAAATCGCCTCATCGAGCTTTCAAAAAGAAATCCGGGCGTCGTTTTCTAAGTTCCAAATTTCAGCTAGATAAGGGCCTCCTCGGGGGCCCTTTTATGTAAAATTTTCCGAAATCCATTAATTCTCCCCAGCTAGACCAAAACTCAAACTATTATTCTCAACATGAACCTTAAGCTGACTCACCTTTTATGGGGACTCTCAATCCTGGCCTTCATTTCATGCGGCAAAAAAGCTGAAATGGACGAGAAAAAGACTGTCGATAACCTATCTCCAACGATGGCAGAAGTTCATTTTAAAGCTCTTAGAGAGCTTAAAAAGGCCATCTATGACAACAATCTGAACACAGTCAAAAAGATCATCATTGAAAATCCTGGAATTGACCTCAATCAAACATTTAGTGAATCAGGTGAAACATTTCTTATTATTGCGATCAAAAAAGATTTTAGATCTATAAGAAATTATCTTATCGAAAAAGGTGCAAACCTTGATCAGCCGAATGTAAACAAGGAAACCCCTCTCATTGCCGCCGTCTTAACTTCACAGGTTAATTCCGTCAAAGTTCTTTTAGATTACAAGGTAGATCTTGAAAAACGAGAATTAAATGGAAATACGGCGCTACACATAGCTTTAAAAAATAGTAACGATGAAATCGCAGTGATTCTTATTCGCCAAGGGGCAAATATCTATACCACTGACAGAGCAGAGAAAAGTCCTCTAAAAATTGCTCAAGAAAATGGTTTAGCTCAATCGGTTGAAGCAATGATGACCATTATGGACCTAGAGTCTGGTGCCCCTGATCTTACAACATACCGAAACGTTATTACTCAAGGGGACTTTAAAAAACTAAATTCATTACTGACTCGTTTCCCTAAAATTGCTTCAGATAAGATATACCAATCCATCAATCCACTCGCCTTATTAGTTGAAGTTAAGAATGAACAAAATGCGATTAGAAGTGCAGAGATTCTTATAAACAATCAAACGAATGTGAATGGTCCCGAAGAAGCAGAGCAAACACCACTCATTAAGGCAACGATTAGACAAAAAAGAGGTTTTGCAAACCTATACTTATCGTCAGAAGCGAATCCTCAACTTCTTGATAAAGAAGGTAAATCTGCTCTCATCCATGCGGTACAACTGAATAATCCAGAAATTGTTGATCTCCTTCTTTCCTTTTCCGCAGTAGAAAAATATACATTTAGAAAAGATGGTAAAAAAGTGACCTTTAACGCCTGCAAAATCGCCGACGAGATGGCCTCAAAATTAAAGACTTCCCAAGAAAAAGAAGCAAATAAGAAAATAAGAAGAAGCTTAGATTGCGGTTTTTTTAACTGGATTTTCTAATTTAAAGACCGCCATCAAAAGAAGTAAACCCGGAAGGGCAAACACTGTACATCCAATAAAAAACATCTCCCACCCCATGACCTTTGCCATCCATCCAGTCGGACTTGAAAGAATCACTCTCGGGATTCCCATCAGTGCAGTTAAAAGGGCGTATTGAGTTGCAGTGAATTGTTTATTGGTTAAGCTTGCCATATAGGCCGAATAAGCGGCCGTTCCCATACCACTTGCAAGGTTTTCAAAAGCAATCACAAGTGCCAATGAGGTGAAACTGATTGGAAGAGAAGGAAGAATTGAAAAACCCAAAGTTGAAATGGCCTGTAAAAGTCCAAAAAGAATCAAAGAGAATTTCATATTGAGTCTGAGCATCATTGCTCCACCAATAAGTCCTCCCAAAATAGTGGCGATCATTCCGAAAGTTTTTGCAACTCCAGCGATGTCCGTTTTGGTGTAACCAATATCTAAGATAAAGGGAGTCGTCATGTTGGAGGCCATACTATCCCCTACTTTATAAAACAAAATAAAAAGGAGAATAATCCATGCACCTCTACGGGTGAAAAAATCTTTTAAAGGTCCTAAGACCGCTATTTTCAAATTCTTCGGCACCGGAATGTTGTCAGATTCTTTCGGAGCGAGAATGGTAAATAAAAGAGAAGGTAGCATAAAAACAGCTAACCAAAGATAAACGTTTTTCCAAGGGATCTGATCCGCCAAATAAAGAGCAAAGGCACCTGATACAAGCATAGCAAGTCGGTAACCTGTGACATAAAGGGAGGAACCAAGGCCTAGTTCTTCGTCTGGAAGAATTTCTCTTCTATAAGCATCTAATACAACATCTTGTGAGGAGGAAAAAAGAGCAATCAAAAACGCCCAAAGACAAACAACGGTAAGGTTTGACTTCGGATCAGTGAAAGAAAGACCCAAAATTGAAATCACAATTAAAATTTGGAAAAGAAACATCCACCCTTTTCTTCTTGAGAAAAAAGGTAATTTATAACGATCTAAAAGTGGCGCCCATAAAAATTTAATCACATAGGGAAAGCCAATAAGGGAGACCATACCAATCGAGGTGAGATCAACTCCCTCATCTGTCATCCACGCCTGAAGTGTCGACCCAATTAAAAGTAAGGGAAGACCAGCGCTATAGCCCATGAGGAGCATAGATAACATTCTGGCACCGAAAATTTTCTTTAATGTCTCAATCATAAAAAGGTGGACCCATCATAATGAAAAGCATTTTTTGTCAAAGAGTGATCAATGCTCTTCTTTTTTGAAATAACCTTCTTAAAATGAATCTTTTTTATAACTTCGCCGATGGCAAGTGCAAGAAATGGAGGAACCGCATTTCCAATTTGTCTAAACATTGCGGTCTGAGAACCATGAAAAATGAAATCATTTGGAAAACTCTGACAAGCTGCTGCCTCTCTTGGTGTTAAATATCTCGATTCAACTGGATGATAATAACTTGTTCTAGAAGTTAAGATGGTTGGAGAAGGTTCCTCCAGAGGTAAGCGCTGAAGTCTTGTTTGTCTGAACCGATTTTCTCGGAGTTTTTTCCAATCAATCCCATAACGAAGTTTTTTTGGAAGATATTTTTTTTCGTCTTCCTCGTAGCGGATCCCTTTACCCGGTGGGATAAAGCTAAGTCTCGCACAATCTTCTTTATTCTTTATTTCTGCAAGTTTTAAGTCATGGTTATAGATTTTACCATTAGATGCTTTAAGACTCTTCAAAGCATCGGCAACCGTCTTAGCGCGCTTTTTTGAACGGGGGCCGTGAGTCGCCTCAGGAAACAAACACTCTCCGTTTTTGACTCCCATTATGATGGTACGTCGTCTTTTTTCGGGTACGCCGAATTCCTCAGCTGATAAAACTCGGGCATCCATGTTGTAACCAAGTTTTTCAAAATAATTAAAAATTTGTTTTAAAATGGACTGATTCTTTTTTGCAACGAGACCTGTTACGTTTTCGAAAATAATAATTTTTGGGTTTGTAAGTTTCACAATTCTAACAAATTCTTTGAAGAGCTGATTTCGATCATCTTGAACCTGGCCCTTTCCAACGGTGGAAAATCCTTGGCAAGGTGGGCCCCCAACAACCATATCAATCCGCTTCCCTTTAAGAATGTCGTTAAGTTTTTTTTCAGAAAGCTTTTTAATGTCCCCTAAATAAACAGAAGCATCATGATGATTGGCAGCGAAAGATTTTATCGCGTCTTGATTGGCATCAACACCTAGAAGGCATTTATGGCCGGCCATCTCTAGGCCGCAGGAGAGGCCACCACAACCACTAAATAGGTCAATAAAGTTAAATGATTTAGACTGTCTTTTCATATAGAAAAGTGTAATTTTTTTGTAACTCCTATGTCTATTCTTTTTAAAACTTTTGCTCGAATCATCATGCAAAAGTTTGGCATATAGAACATTATTAAAATCTTTTTTTTCCCTCTTAAAAGGGAGTCAAGTTGTGATAAAATTATACCGTTTAAAACCTAAGAGATGCTTATCACTTTTAACAAAGGGTCATGTATGAAAAGAAGAGATTTTTTAAAGAGTTCAATGCTATTTGCTGCTGTTTCTACTGTTATTGGTAAAGCAACAGGGATCATGTCGAACGCGCTTGCAGCTGACGTTTATGTCGCTGTTGGAAAATTAGGATATAAAGAAGTATCTCCACAAGCAGGTAACGGTAAAAATTGCGGTAGCTGCAAATGGTATAAGTCTTCAGGAGCTGGAGTTGGTGACTGTACTCTTCCTGCTATGAAAAATGCGATGAAGTCAGCCGCTGCTCCAAAGGTTAAGGAAGCTGCTTATTGTAATATGTGGGCGAAAAAAGCCTAATTTAACTAAGAATTCTCAACAAAGGGCCCTTT
>Ga0164292_10005557_pt1 | contig 10334 bp, 7 predicted proteins | sample GEODES117metaG_FD_111486 | JGI IMG/M metagenome (GOLD analysis project Ga0164292, IMG submission 111486) | Eutrophic lake water microbial communities from Lake Mendota, Wisconsin, USA - GEODES117 metaG | ecosystem: Environmental > Aquatic > Freshwater > Lake | place: USA: Lake Mendota, Wisconsin... | reverse complement strand
TGGCGCCAACAGGTTAAAGCGCCCATGCCGACGAAAAATGTCCCCTCCGCGGCGACGGAGCGATCGCAGCAGAGGGCGCGGAAGCGTACCGCGGCGGCGAGTGATTGAAAGCCGCTTATTGTCTTGTCCAGACGCAGGCCCTGCGAGCATTTCTCGATGAAAGAGTCATCGATTTTCTCACCAAACGATCCCTTTCACAAGCCGATTAGGCAGCCGAATGTCTGACGAAATCATCACCTACGACCCGTACGCGTTACCCCCTGAAGACATTCAGGAGCCCCCGACGACGATCTGGGAGATGCTGCGAAAAATCGGACCCGGGATCGTTGTTGCCGGAACGATCGTCGGGTCGGGTGAGCTTTTATTGACGACGGGGTTGGGCGCGAAACACGGCTTCGTTTTTATGTGGCTGATATTGTTCAGTTGCGTGATCAAAGTTTTCGTACAAACGGAAATCGGTCGGTATGCGATCTCATCGGGCAAGCCGACGTTGGGGGCGCTTCAAGACATTAGATTGTTTGGTCGGTCAGGCAACTGGCTTTTGTGGTGGTGGTTTGCGATGTTGTTCTGCACCGTCTTTCAACTTGGCGGAATGACCGGTTCGATCGGGCAAGCGCTGAATCTTGCGTTTCCTCAAGTAGCCGCCGGTTTTTCGTCAGTCTTGCAACTTTTTTCGCCGGGACTGGCGGATTATTTCCGTGCGCGGAATGAGTTCCCTTGGGCGATCGTGACTTGCCTGATAACGATCGGACTGATTTACCATGGGAGTTATCGTCGGATCGAGTGGCTCACAACACTGATCGTCGTTAGCGTAACTCTGATCACGGTTGCTGCCGCCTCCGCTCTCTGGGCAACCCCCTATCCGATCCGGGCTGATGAGTTCGGAGAAGGCTTCCTTTTTAAACTCCCTCCTAATGGTGTTGCAGACGCTTTTGCCGTATTTGGGATCACCGGCGTGGGGGCAACCGAGTTGTTTTACTATCCCTATTGGTGTCTCGAAAAAGGATACGCACGTTATGTTGGGAAACCCGATGGGAGTCCGGAGTGGGAGCGACGTGCCCGGGGTTGGATTCGAGTGATGTATGTTGACGCGTTCGTTTGCATGATCATCTTTACGATCTCGACGGTGGCGTTTTATATCATGGGTGCAGCCGTATTGCACCCGCAAGGTCTGGTGCCTCAGGGTCCGGCCCTGATCGATACGCTTTCGAAGATGTACGTCGAGCCCTTTGGACAGTGGGCGCGTCTCCTTTTTCTTATCGGCGCTGCGGCGGTGCTCTTTAAGACGCTTTATCTTTCTTGTGCCGGCAACAGCCGATTGACGGTCGACTTTCTCAACCTGCTCGGATGGACCCGTGTCGACGACCCCGCGTTGCGGGCCAGAAGGATACAGCTGTTTTGCCTTTTCTATCCGGCGCTGGCGTTGTTCTTTTATGTTTTTGCCCGGGACCCGCAGATGATGGTTCGTTTGGGCGGAATCGCCCAAGCTGCCACACTACCTATGATCGCGGTCGCGACACTTTTTTTCCGCTTCCGTCGGCTCGATACGAGATTGCGTCCCCCTGTTCTGATTGACGTCCTTTTGTTCATCGGTGTGATTTCGATCTGCGTTGTGGCGGCTTACACCCTTTGGGGAACGCTCACCCGATAAGCCGGTCCCAGCCATTTTTATTTCTGGGGATGATCATATTTCTTCTTCGGAGCGGTCGCCCTCGTTTTTGGGGACTAGGAGAGGAACCGTTGGTAGCGGCGAGGTTGGGGTGAAAGTCCTGTTATGAATTCACAATGATTCAAAGCGGGTGAAGGATGTCGCATTTTGAGATTCCGGCAAGCGGCCTTTGGAGTGGTCCGCGGTGGCGAAGCGGATCAAACGGCCGCTTTTGACCGATTTCAATCCCTGGCTAATTCATTTGTGCTGAATGATTTGACCGGCCCGGAAATTGCACGAAATGGTGAACTCATTCTGATTAGGATCGTAAGCAGAGAAGTTTCGAGCCGGTTTGTCAGGGCGGTGGGACCAGGGTGGTGGGACCAGGGTGGTGGGACCAGGGTGGTTGTGGAGCTTTTGGCACGCAGGGGTTGTGGGGTAGGGTGGGTAAGCAATGAAGCGGCGTGAGTTCTTCCAGCAAGGTGCGATCGTGTCGGTGGCCTCGGCAACTTCCTGTTGGCTTGGTGAAACGGTCCGAGCGCAGTCTCCTTTTGGAGGGGCGTCCGATCGCAAGATGCGACAATCAGTGATGGGTTGGTGTTTTCAGCCGATGAGGGCTATTGATTTGGCGAAGGCGGCGAAGGAAATCGGCCTGGTGGCGGTCGAGGGGGTGCCAGTTGAGTCTTATGCCGAGATTCGCAAGTTGGGTATGCAGATTTCTCTGGTGAGTAGCCATGGTTTTCAGCGAGGTCCGCTGGATCCTGCGAATCATGATTTCGTTGAGGCAAAACTGAAAGAGGCGATCGATCTAGCGGTTCAAGTTGAGTCGCCTAGCGTGATTACGTTCACCGGCATGTCAAAGTCTGGGATAAGTGATAAAGCCGCCAGGGAGAATTGTTTGTCTTGCTGGCGGAGAATTGTCCCGTATGCCGAAGCGCGAGGGATCAATTTGGTCCTCGAACATTTGAACAGCAAAGACAACTCCCATCCGATGAAGGGGCATCCAGGTTATTGGGGTGATGACCTGGGGCTGTGTGTTGAGTTGGTGGAGGCGATCGATTCCCCGAATTTTCGACTGCTGTTTGACATCTACCATGTGCAGATCATGCACGGGGACTTGATAAGGAATATACGCCGTTATGCCCCGTTAGTGGGGCATTATCACACGGCCGGGAATCCAGGGCGTGGAGAACTAGACGATAAGCAGGAAATCAACTATTCCGCGGTAGTCCGAGCGATCCGAGATACGGGTTACCGGGGTTTTTTAGCACAGGAGTTTCTACCAACTTGGTCGGACCCAATCGCATCTCTCAAGCATGCATTCGATGTTTGTGATGTGTAGGGAGAGCGTGATTATCCGAAAAAATTTTGTCGTTTTATGTTGATTCGAGAGTTTGAAATTCGGGCGATATCGAATGCCCCGCTGTTGCCTCCTGACACCGACGATTTTCGTCGGATGGGTCTTCGTGGGACCGAATTCCGACCGTTGATCATTCGCCAAGCGCTGGCCACAACGGTGCAGCCGCTCGTCGCTCGACCATTCGTAGGGCCACGCTCACGCCAGTCCCAGCAGCTTTCAGAAGTGATGGCGAGTGGTTATCGATTGCTAGATCCGAGGCGAAGGTTAGACTCGCATCAGCGGGCGATTTTAGGAAGGGTTCATGCACAATTGACAGATGAGGCGATTCGCCTTGGGCGGGAAAGGAGAGCGTTCGACCCTTTCCGTTTCGGCGAATCGGTCGTTGGCGGTCGTGATGAGTATTCCGGCACAGGGGCTACAGCTTTCTTCTATTCGCCGTCCCTCTTGGATTGTTGTCCGGCCCCTTTTGAGGGTTTTTTGGATGTCGACGAACCCGGCAAGCTGAGAGAGCTTTTGAGCCCCAATAGGCGGAAAATCTCTCAGGCGATATCTCGTTTGTCGAGTAAGTCTTTCCGGAGCATTCGCCTCGCGCATTTGTTTGCCTTGGCCTGCGGTTTCATCATTTTGGTTGGGTTAAGTGCTTTAGTTGCTACTGTCTTTGGGCGGGTGAGGGGAGGGGCTAGGCCTACCGCCGGGTTAGTTGCCTCGGCACCTGCTAAGCTTCCTTCCGAGGGACGTATGGCAGTTCAGACTGACACCGTCGGGGATTCGGTTGACGGTTCGCTGCATGAAGGATTTGGTCTCTCACAAGACCAAACTCTCGAAGATGAGCTGACGATGGGTCAAGGCACGCTTCTCATCATGGGCGGGCAGCAGATTGCTCCTAGTGATTCCGATCCGTTATCAATTCCTTCCGTTGAGGAGGATGTTTTGCGGATCGATTCGATTGTGCCTACCGAGTTGTTGGCTGACGCATTGCCCAAGCCGAGCATCCCCGATCCGGTTCATCGTGATGAAAACTCAGGCTTGATCCGGAATGACAGGCAGAACGAACGTATGCTGTTGCCAGTTGTGGGGCAGGTTCCTCCGTTCAGTGACATTTGTAAGTGTCGTCAAGAAGTTGAGACGAGGGCGATCAACAGGATCGGGACTGAACTAAAGGCGACGTCCGCTTATCGCCAACTTGCGAAAGAATCGACCCTCGGTTCGGCTGAGGCGTGGGCCGCTTGGTTGTCGGCCGCATCGGTTGCTGTCCAAACGCGGCGATACGACGAAGTGACTGAAGTGATTCGCGAAGCGGTAGTGTGGTCGGAGGCTTCCGAGAGTGAAGTTGAAGATTTATTCCTGCAGTGGCTCGAAAGATACTTGGAAAATGGCTTGCCGTTACGGAATATCACTGGCTGGCTTGATATGCAACTGAGGGAAAATCTCTTATCAGGGGATGTGGCAGGTTCCAAACGATTTCATGAAGTGATGAAGGGATTGGCAGCACGTACTCACGACGATGGGGTTTTGGCCACAGCCCAGGAGTGGCGTGGTGTCTTGGCCGATTCGGCAAGGTACGCTGAAGCGATCGCTAGGTTACCTGCCGCTGATCAGGTGCAAATAGATCAGGAATTAGCTTTTGATGCCGGTCGATATTGGGCCTTGGTAAGGCGCGATTGGCAAAAAGGTTTGCCGTTACTTGCCCGAGCGGGGGACGGCAGACTTGCGATTCTGGCGATAAGGGAGGCCGCTACAGTCGATCGGATTGACTCGGAGTTGGCAATTCAGCTAGCGGATGGGCTGATAAAAGAGGCCGAGAGATCAAAGCCCTTCTTCGCAGAATCACTTGCCATCCATGCTCACGAGCTACTTCTGAGGGCTGCTGGAAATGAGCAGGCAAAGCGCAGCATTCTTGATCTTCGGCGCAGGGCAGCCGAACTTCGTGAAAGGTTTCCCGCTGCAGGTATGGAAGGTGAGTTGGAATTGCGCGAAGGAGCAGTTGACGAATCAATTGAAAATTCGGCCCGCGAAGAAGTTTAGGTTAGTGTTTCTTTCGCGATACCCAATCTCATGCGATCTTTGCTATGGTATGAGTAGCTGACGGAGTTTGCTTTCCCTCTGCTGACTGATAGACAGGGACCGTGGTCTTGGCAGCCCGACCAAAATGATCCTGTATTCGGGTTGTTATCACGCTTAGCGACGTCCCGCCAACGCGTCCAAGGTTGTCCGTTCGTGAATTAGGCTTGAGACATGACCGACCCGAGAGTCGTTTCTCTAATTAAGCAATCTAAAAGACCTTCCTGAGAGTGGGTGCCTGAGTCTGAAAGTAAAACGTGGAACGAAGGAGAACCTCTTATGAAAGTTAAGATAAATTCGGGTTTTGTTCCCAGGAAGCCGTCAGCTATGAAGATTCGATGATACCCGAGGTTGTCCTTGCGATTTTTTCAGAAAATGACATTTTGTTCCTTAGGGAGAAGGGTAGGGTAAGAGTCCAATCATGCGGTTGTTGATTGATTTTCTCGATGAATGGAATCCCCACATCGATCATCCTAATCTCAGCGTGCATGAGGATCCCCGATTGCCCGATCTCCGTTTATTGCGGAAGAACCTGTTTCAGACGCAAATTGACAGCTTGTTCAATGTTCTTTAACAGAGGGATGTACAAATTCGCGGGTCTTCAACCCGTTTTGATTTGGATATCCTCGTTCTTCTTCCTGCTAACCCTTCTTCTTACAACCGGTCAGGTAAAGTTAGCCATCGATTAAAGTATCGCATCGGGTAAAGTATCTCATCGGGCCGTTCATTCAGACTCACCATCCTTCCCATAGGGATGAATGGACCGAGATTTTGAAACCGTAAGCAAGGGGTGAATTTGGGAGGCGACGACCCTTTCGTTGTCCCGTATCTCATGTAACAGATCACCAATTCAGGTACGTAAAAGCAATTACATCGACCAGGCGCCAGGAACTTCGGCATGATTCGCCGTCTCTAATTTTTGTACGATGGTAGGCATCGGCACGGAGGCTGAGTATCGTAATCGGCGAAAGACCTGCAAGTTCTTCGAATCAGTGACTTAACCCAGACGTATGGCAGCTCTTTGGGCAAGCTTGAATTGGATTTGATGGCAAGTTATCAGATAACCTAGCGGTAATTGCGCGATAGCATCATTCAACGGTCGGTCCGGGTGGTGTTCGGTAAGTATGTCGAGGAACACGGTCTGGACGAGATCCCCGAAGTTTTTAGATAGGGTGCGCGACTCGAAGTCGTTGACCTGCTTTTCGGCAGGAGTTATTCCGAACGTTTTCAGTGTGTCCAGGGCGCACGGGTGAAAGAATTCGAGGTGGATGCGTCATCCGAAGAAGCCGTTCGAGCTAGCTGCGCCGAGTTCGTGTTGGCTGGAATACACAGCATATAAAAGATTTGCCGAGAATCGAGTGATTCGGAAAAATCGAATGCGAGTCTTAGATCGATAATTATGAGAAACGCCCCGTGAAAATCACGGGGCGTCTGGGTCAAGCGTAAATCGATAGTAACAACCAGCCTAATAGTCGAAGCTATTCGCGTGGACGAATTGCTCCCGTTAAACCGCTGTAGTCGACCCGGTCTGTAGAATGCCAAAGTGGTTGCCCCAATTCGACCCGACGGCGAAGAACTTCGATCTTCTCCGGACTACCGGCAGGAGCATCGGTAGGCAGGAAGTCATTGTCCTCGTGCGGAACGAAATCTTCGTCATGTCCATATCGCAGAATCGCCTCAAAGACGTTTTTGCAAGTACTCATCTCTCTTCTACAACAACTCCTTGCGTCTTCAAAATTGAAGCCGCAGCAATGGGAAAATCTCGCCCTTAAGCTAAGGGCATAAATCTGCGAGGCAAATCCTCCACCTCTAAGACCGCTCTGTATAAGGGTAGCGTTCCAATCCCTCATCCCGCGAAATTGATTATCAACGTGAGCTGGGAATAGTCAAGAAAAATAGGTGATTTTTCGGGGAAGCAACATCTTAGGTAAGGCGGATTCCATGATTCGGAAGGACGCGTTTTGTTGGGCAAGTTGTACCGCCCGACCATGACCGACGAGTGTATTCTCAGGAAATCCAAATGCTAGCATCTGTTAATGGAGAAATAGTTCCCCTTGATCTGCATTCGAAGGCGTAGCTTTGCGGATAGAACCAGACTCGGTGTTGAGAGAGTCGAACAAATGACTTTCTTGGGGATTTGCGTTTGGCGAAACGGCTGTGCGTTAAAGACTTTAACGGATCCAAACGAAAGCATTCCTCGTGGGTAAATCATAAATGCGAAACAGGCCTGTGAAAATACTGACAAAAACCGACTTAATCTCCGCAACTAATAAAGCCTTGGCGGCAGAGCAGGGATCAACAGGAATCTCAGAAAGCTTCTTTTATTTCCTCAGCCGTTCCACCACCAGCCAGAATCGGAGGTGGATTTGGAATTGCTACGGCTTTCTGCTAAAGAATTGTCAAGATTTTGAGACTGAACAACTTCGAACGCGTTCACGTCGACACCGCCCGACGCCGTAACAACCCAGCCCGCTGCACCCCGAATGAAGCTGCACTCAGGGTCAACCATCTTGGGAATCGGTAGCGATTCGAATTCGATTGGCGACGTCGAACTGACGAGAAGTGAGAGGTCACACCCTGCTCGCTCTGCGAGACGCTCTTGAACGATTAGGGTACAAATGACGCTCATATCTAGACAATTTCGCAGGTCTCCGAATACTGGCTGGGCAGTGGAAAGTTGGTCAAAACGAGCGGTCATCATGTCGGCCCAAGCCTGGGCTGATCTATCGGTTTTTGGTGCGATTGAGTTCTTTTCTCCTGCAGCACCCAAAAGGTTGTTCTCGGTGAGCGTCTTTACACCCTGGCCTGAGATCCGCCATGCAAGCTTTTCATCATCGTGGGTCAGAGCGTCATAGTTGCAGGCCATCCACCAACGGGGGTTGGCCTCGCCGCTGTGACGCTGGTTGCGGGCAAGCACGATATAGCTTGGCAGCCCTTCGATTTGAGATGGAGCGAGACCCATACCGATCCGCTTCATTTGGTAGTCCGCTGCGACCATCGTTCTTGCGTAGCGGCTCGTTTCCGAAATGCCAGTCAGCTTGATCAGTTGAGGCCCAAAAGCCTGCTTCATCGATGGTTCCAGCGACGAAGGATCTTGTCCAGGGCGAAGCGAAACCCGCCTGAGAAGGTTCTGGAGTCGCTCACGCCCTTCGGCCGTCGGCTCGATCGAACAACTCAATCCCGCCGTCCGGGCCGTCTCAACTGAACGGAGCGCGACAATTAAATCCTCCAGATGAATAACGGGACGACCTGATTTGACACCTACGACGGTAGAATCATCTCGAACTACCCAGGGTTCTGCCGGCCCTGCAATCACGATGTCTTTCTGTTCCGGATATACGAAAACGAATTCGATGCGTTGGAGTCCTGCGAGGTACCTTAACTCATCACTGATGGTTTTCCCCTCCGCGATAGCTTCGCTGAGGTTTTCTTGCAAACCTCGCAGGGAAATCATCCGAAGTTTTGCGGTTTCGGCAAAAACGCCTTGAGGTTTCTCGATTCTTTCACGTAGCAACTTAAGGTCTGCTTCCCGCATATCTCGCGAGGCCGTTCGAAGAATCCCCTGGGGGTCAACCATGACACCCCCGACCGCCCTCTGAAAGCCGGTTCCGAATTGGGCGTAAGAAATCTCCGTTTTGGCCGCCAACAGCACGACCGCAATCATTATTAGGGGCCGCAGCGATAAAGACCCGAGGCTCCACCAGCCATGGTGGACAGAGGTAAGCTTCAGATTGCGGAACCCGAACTTGGCGGACGAGCCCATGGGGCAACTCCGAAAACGCGCGAAATGAGAAACGGGGAAAAACTGAGAAAACGGCGTCAACAACCCTGTGTTGGTATCGGCACAGAAATTTAGGATAATTGGGTCCTTGTGAGGATACAACCGAATGATTGGCACGAATTAGGACATTGGAGTAGGTATTATCGATTGTTCGGGGGAAAGAGCTCCGTTTGCCATTGTCTTGAGGTTGGCTGGTAGGTTTTTGCCTAGATTCTTGGCCGCTACTTTTCACTAAATTCTGACGGGTTTTTTGACGATCGGCCGTTGTGTTGGCGGATCTTTCCGTATCGAGTGTCAATTTCGGGGCCGAAGTCGCTCCGGGTTAGTTTTTTCACGATCCTTTGTTTTTTCTTTGGTAGCCATGTAGGCTCAACCGACAGACCACCGAGCGTTGCCACGGGGGCATCTTCGTCCGGGCGAGGCTAGGGATTTCTTCTGAGGATTTTTTGAACTGATTGGATTCGTTCGCGGACCGTGTCGGGATCGCCGGTCACTGTAACGTGGCCCATCTTGCGTCCTTTTTTTGCTTCTTTCTTTCCGTAGAGATGGAGATGACAACCAGGGATTTTTAGGATTGCCGTCCAGTCCGGGGTGCCAAAGTTCCAGTCTTCCCCCATGATGTTGACCATTGCTGAGGATGAAACGATTAGGCTGGCATCTCCGAGTGGAAGGCCACAGATTGCCCGCAACTGCTGCTCGAACTGGCTGGTTTGGCAAGCTTCGATGGTGAGGTGCCCGGAATTGTGAGGGCGTGGTGCGATCTCATTAATCATAAGTCTTCCATGGGGATCGATGAAAAACTCGATACAAATCAGGCCGAACAGTCCGAGGGATTCGACCGCTTTCATTGCGATCGCGATCGCATCGTTCGCTAAGGACTGCGGAATTTCTGCAGGGCACCTCGTTACGTCTAGGATGTGGTTACGGTGATTATTTTCGAAAACCGGAAAGGCTTTGCAGGGAAAGGATTGCACTGCGGTCGATTCGCTTGCCGTGGAGTCGTTTCCCACAGTACCTCGGGCAATGATCACTGAGATCTCTTTCTGGTACTTTATCCATGCTTCGGCGATCAAAGGTTTTGTGAAAGGATTGGTTCCCGTAGCGGATTCCCCTCCGGACCACTGTAATAGAGAGTCGGGTGATTCGATCTTCCATTGTCCTTTTCCGTCGTATCCATCTCTGGTCGTCTTTATTACGAGAGGTAGACCAAGTTCGTCTGCGGCTTTTTGGAGGTCGAGTGCGGAGTTGACGAGCCGAAAGGGCGTTACAGGCAATCCTGCATTAAACAGTGTTTGTTTTTCGATACCGCGGTCTTGGGCGATACGGAGTACCGAAGCCTGTGGGTATACATTGGTGTACCGAGTAATGTAGTCGACCGAATCTGCTGGGATGTTTTCGAACTCAAGGGTTACCACGTCGCATTCCTTGGCGAACTCAGTCAGCAATTCGTGGGAGTTGTAGGGGCCGGTGAGTGTTTTCGAGGC
>Ga0164292_10005556_pt1 | contig 10335 bp, 9 predicted proteins | sample GEODES117metaG_FD_111486 | JGI IMG/M metagenome (GOLD analysis project Ga0164292, IMG submission 111486) | Eutrophic lake water microbial communities from Lake Mendota, Wisconsin, USA - GEODES117 metaG | ecosystem: Environmental > Aquatic > Freshwater > Lake | place: USA: Lake Mendota, Wisconsin... | reverse complement strand
GGTCGTCTAATTCGTAAATACCTCGTCGAATCGTACGTTCTGAGATACCAGTAGCGGCCTCTACAGCAACAATACCGCCCCAGCCAAGTGAACGAGCCTCAGCGGCAGCCCATCGCCTACGAGTACGTTCATCCAGATCCGCTGCAATTACGTTATGCTTTTCACTGATCCATGAAATAAGTTTTGCGTCCGGCATGGCCTCGTCATGCCAAAAACAATACAATTGCGGCAATAGCAATCCGGACATTAATTGTTCAGCGACTCCTTAGTGGCGAAGAAACATATAGGATGCAATGTTGTTCGCCGGCAATATCAACAACCACAGAGGAAGAATCTGTAGAACCAAAATATGATTGCAGTACATCGAAGGCCCGAAGCATTCCTGGGCAATACCGTCTGAGATCTGAAGATTGAAAATCCCACAGATGTTGCCGGTTCGCATGTATCGCCTCAAAAAATGGCAGGGTTGGTGGTGAGAATTTATTTCGGTCGTAACGATCGCGATATGTGCGGTCTGGTTTTTTAAACCTGTAATTGGATTTAATTAATTTCAAAGATTGAGCTAAGGAGGTTCCGCGATAAGATCCGTTCAATCGGTCCTGCTAGAAGTAGGTGTCCGTGGCTGAGTAGTTCCTTGGGTTGAAGCAAGCTAGTACTGGAAATTATGAGTGATTTAAATCAGCCTTGTGCAACTGACGTTGATTTGCTGTTAGATAACGCACGGTTGCGCGACGAATTAGAGCCATATATTGATGATTCGTTCAGCAATGCGGCGGGTCGGATGCCTTTGAAGGTTGAGAATGAATATCTTGCCTCGATGCTTGCATGGGAGCGTGCTCCTGCTATACCAATCGCTCAATGGGTAGACCCTCCGATTGAGTTGCCAAATCCTGATTCGCTTAGTGATTCAGACTTGCATTTATTTTTGTGGCAAGTCATCGAGCGGCTTTATTCAGTAAGGATAATTCTCGAGTGTACTGACCATCTATCAGACCGCCAATTGTATACCCTCATGTACCGCGACATACTTCCCAGTTATGAGAAAAAGGTTGATTTGCCCAGAAATTACTTACATTGGAGGTGTTTGGATGACTCGGACGTTGATACATGGCTTAGATATTACGCGAACAACGCCGAGCGAAGTCGCTGGCAAGAAGAGGTCGGGAAGGCCTTGCCGACTAAAGAAGAGGTTCCGTACCCAAGGATAATGCCCCCTAGGGGTTTTTAGGATGCATTATTGAAGGGATTGTCCATTCGTTTTGGTTTTTATGTGTTTACTTTGCCCAGTCCCGCATTTAATTGATTAAAAAGTTTGTAAGGCGCGAACGGCAATTCTTCCGTCAAGACGACGTTCGTCGCCGAGGCAGTGCCATGCCAATAAAAATCAGTCCTTGGAGCCTTCCAATTAGACCTAATCTGCGACGACTTGCTCTTTTTAAGCAAGGCCGCCAAGTTTAGATCGTAGCCCCAAAATCAAGGTGTTTTGCAAATCAAGTCGCAATTGAAGTTACAATTTCACGAGTAAAATCGATCACATTTTGAATTGCCATCTCTGGAGATGACGCTTCGTAAATTCGTCTAACGATTGCTGAGCCTATTATTACTCCGTCTGAAATGTCAGATACTATTTTTGCGGTTGCTGCTGAGCTTATGCCGAAGCCAACGCATATCGGTAGTTCCGTTTGAGTTCGTAGCCACTCGATGTTGGTTAGTACGCTATGCGGGATTTCGCGACGTTCACCAGTAATTCCCGTGACTGAAACGAAATAGAGAAAGCCACTTGATAGTGATGCAATTTTAAGTTGTCTATGCGGCGGGGTCGTTGGGGTCACCAACTGAATTAGGTTAAAGTCGGCCTCCCTGCAAGACCGTGAAAGTGGTTTTGCCTCTTCGATTAGAAGATCTGGCACAACGGCTCCGCAATAGCCGGCTTCTTTTGCAAGTGTTATGTACCTCTCGATTCCTGTGCGATGGATGATGCTGTAGCTCGCCATAGTAACAAGTGGCATTTCTGAATTGCCCGTTACTCTACGGCCGATTTCAAAAATTTGGGGCAATCGAAATCCCCGCTCTAAAGATCTTTGGTACGAAGCCTGTATGATAGGGCCGTCCGCAATTGGGTCGCTATACGGGACTCCGATTTCAGTAATGCTTGCCCCATTATCCGCCAAAGCGGATACGATCTTGATCGTGGTCTCCAGATCTGGATCGCCGGCAGTCACGAAAGGAATGAAGGCTTTCTTTCCGGAATTACGTAGCTTGCTGAATAATTGATCGACTTTTGACATATCTGGTTAAACCCGCCCAAGATTTTTATTCATGTTGATTTTATATTTCTCGACACCTGGTTGGCCATATGGATTGACACCAAGCAGTCTCCCTTCGATAACCGTTGCAATCATAAGCATTTGGTAAAGCTGCCCCAAATAAAATGGTTCGATCGCAGGTAAAGTAATTGTTGTCGTAGGTCTAGCATCAGTGCGCAAAGCTTCGTTTGTGCCCTTAATAGCCGCGTCGAGCACGTCGCTTACGCTTTTCTTAGCTAGGTCATTGAGCCCATCTTGATTTAGGTCGCTCATTCCAATTTGCAGGGGGTCTGTTCGTTGTGTTTCCACTACAAGATTATTAAAAACCTTATCATTCCGTCCCTGTTGGTGTTGCTGATGGCGGCTATGGAGATCTCGAGTATTTACAGTTGTGATAGGAGTGGTTCCGATTCCATTCTTACCGTTAGATTCAGCTAGCAATTGGTCATACCACATACCAGTGGATTCTAATTGCTTGCTCCAAACGCTCAAGACACGAATGTTTTTACCACGGGATTGTGCTAGAAGATGGTTAGCTGCTACGTACTGCATAATGATGTTGTCTTCTGGACAACTGTCTTCGAAGTGCCGATTCATTGCCATCGCCCCCTGGAGCAGTTTCATGCAATCGATACCGAGCAATGCCGCGGGAAGTAGTCCGACAGAAGAAAACATACTGAATCTTCCACCAACGCCTTCTGGGACATTGAAGGTTTCCTTGCAACCTATAACTGAGGAAAGTTCACGCAACTTGCCATTCTTGCCAGTAATTGGTATGACGAGTTTCGGTACCCATTCATCAGCATCGGAATTTAATAACTGCTTTAAATTGTTCAAAAAGATCCGAAAGGCGATAGCTGTTTCTAGTGTTGTTCCACTTTTGCTTACCACAACTAATGCGTGGCGTTTCTCTGCAGGTGAGTCTCCGTAGCCCCCTGACGCCAATCGGGATATCAAAGATTGCATCGAATCGTTATCGAGGTTGTTTCCTTCGAAGTAAATGCGTGGTCGACTTCCCCGAGCCGATCGTCTAAGTTCATTGTGATAGGGGTCGCATAAAGCGTCCATGAGTGCTTTAGCACCCATATAGGAACCACCTATGCCCAAGACAACTACTGCATCGACGTAGTCAATGATACTGTTTGCTAGGTCGAAGACTCTTCCTAGCTCTGACGATTCTCGACGTTTTTTGTAATCATCGAGTAGTTCAGCCGGAAGCCAGTAAAATCGAGAGTCTAATGGGCTTTGGCTCTCTGGAAGATTTCCTTCTGAGTATCGGATTGGGTCTTTAGCCAACATTTCGTGGCGGAGGTGGTCAATGACTGGAAGAATTGCTCGGAGTTGTCCGTCCGATATTCCGTTATCAAAATTTCTTGCTCCAGACGTATCGAATCTTAATAGTCTCATATTTAATGTTTTTAACGGTGGAATCAGTTGTGAGTTGGCTGTGCTAAATTAGTGAATCTACTGTCTGTGGTTGAATTAAGTGAATTTTCTAATATCATTGGCTCGTGTAGTTTTGTCGGGACAATTCACCAATCGGCGTACAGGTTGGTGAAAACCTGATTTCTATGCAGTTAGATGTTGCGAGTATTCTCTTGCCTCCCCTCGTTATTGTTTCCCTAGCCTGATTTCCCGGTAGTAGCTAAATCCATGGATATGCATTCGCTAACGCGTAACTTAGCCGTTAAAAACGATTCGAAAATAGTGATGGTTGTGGCTGATGGCCTGGGGGGCCTTCCTTTTTCGCCAGGCGGAAAGACCGAATTGGAGACGGCACGAACTCCAAATCTAGATCGTCTTGCAGAAAAAGGTGTACAGGGTGCTAGCATCCCGGTAAAGCCCGGAATCTCCCCCGGAAGTGGCCCCGGCCACCTTGGGTTGTTCGGTTACGATCCCTTGATCTATCAAATAGGTCGCGGTGCATTGGAGGCCACTGGAATTGGGTTTCCTCTGCAAGAAGGAGATGTCGCTGTTCGCTGTAATTTTTGTAGCTTGGATTCCAATGGATTGATATGTGATCGTCGGGCAGGGAGGATAAGCAGTGAAGAAAGTGCGGCAATTGTAAATGGTTTAAAGAATATCAAAGTAGAAGGTGCTGAGATATTCATTGAGCCAGTTAAAGAGCATCGATTTGTTGCTGTTCTTCGGGGGCCTGATTTAGGGGATCAAGTGGGTGACACGGATCCGCAAGCGGTGGGTGTCCCTCCACTTCAACCTATTGGTCGCGACAGAATAAGTGAGAATACGGCCGCAATCGCAAGCGGGTTTTTGTCGCAGGCGCGTAGTATACTTGCAAGGGAATCGAAAGCCAACTTCCTTACGATGCGAGGTTTCGCACTCAAGCCCAACATGCCTAGTTTTGAAGACGTCTATCTTCTCAAAGCAGCAGCGATTGCCGTCTACCCGATGTATAAAGGACTATCCCGTCTTGTTGGGATGCAAAACATTGGAACTGCAGCGACACTTAGCGATCAGATAGATGTTCTGATTTCCGAGTGGGAGAATTTTGACTTTTTCTTTATCCACTTTAAGTATACCGATAGTACTGGAGAGGACGGATTATTTGATGAGAAGGTACGGTGTTTAGAAGAGCTTGATCGAGTTCTGCCACGAATAGATAGCCTCTCCCCAGATGTCCTAATCATTACTGGGGACCATAGTACTCCGAGCGTTTTAAAATCTCATTCGTGGCACCCGGTTCCAACACTACTTGTTAGCAAGTTTTGTCGGCCCGATCATCATGTGCAATTCAACGAATCTACTTCTATAACAGGGGGATTAGGGCAATTCGAAGCTAAATACTTAATGATGCTGGCGCTTGGTAACGCTCAGCGTCTCGGGAAGTACGGTGCCTAATCCCTTCATTTGTTATGAGTTATAAGTATTAAGCCGACTTTAGTTTTTCAAAAGTAATGGGATTTTGCTTGCTGCGTAGTGTCTTGGCGAATGTGTGAAATGTCGCCCGGTTTGGCAAAGTATTTATAAACAAAGCAGTTTGGTTCGGTATGCCCGTGTTGTTGTCGTTGGGCAACGAAATCGAAATAAACTTACTTGAGTCCTAGGCCAGTTGGCCTTGATGTCAATGCGCCTTTCACGCCGAGTTGACTTGGATCTCGTGCAAGTTTGTCCGAAAAAACTCGAACATCATCAAGTATGGGTCTAATTCGTACGGAGGCCATCTCAATGTTGTCAATGGTACGTTTTATTTGAAAATAAAGCTCTTCATCTTCGAGTAGATGTCGAAGGCTGCCATTCTTGTTGTTTATATGTTCGCCAAATTGGTTAACCTGGGAAATCGCACGGTCAAGGTTTGCAAATGTGTCGAGCGTTTGCTCAACTAAAGCTTCTGCATTCGCGCTCAAGGGTTCGGTGAACCGTTCGATGTTATTAATTGTTCGGTCTAGTGATTGTATTGAATTTCCTGCATTTGCTACGGCTTCCTCAGCAGCAGCACCAACCTTTTCGAATTGCTGCATCGTTAACTTCGTTGACGAAAGAGCAAGTTCTGCTTCGTCGAGCACTTTGGGAAGTGATTCAAGGGTATCGGATACTTGCTTGCGAATAATTGGATCCGATATAATATTTCTAATATCAGTCATAGCAAGCCGCAGTTCTTCTATAGCGCTATTTGAATTCCTTATCAGGTCGGAAACGCCTTTGTCGTTTTCAGAAACAAGTTCATGTACAGAAGCTGTTAGCGATTTCACCGATGTTCCTGCGTTTTCCATTGCAGTACCAGCACGCTTAACCGCTTCAAGCGTTTCTTTGATTTCATTTTCTATCGATGAAATTGAGTTAAGAGAATCATCGTTTGCATGGTGAGCCAAAATGTAGTCGCCGTCGCCATAGCTAGAATTTAGAAGCTTTTGCTCTGGAGCGTCCCAGGCATTATTCCGCTCTATCGCAGTATCACCAACTGGAGCTTGCCCATCGAGATTCTCAAGCGCTCCCGAAATGTCTTTTTTGAATTCAAGTTTTGAATCGCCTGTAACTAAAGAGCTAGCTCCAATTTTGGGTTGGTAGGCACGCGATATCTGGAAGTTACTGTCAATCTCAAGTTCAAGCCTCACGCCGCCTTGCGGAAGTAGGTTAATGCGTGATACGCGTCCGATTCGGACGCCATCCCGGAGAATCTGCGTACTCACGCCAATACCTGCCGCTGACTCAACATCTACGATGATCGAATAGGATCGAGATAAGACTGTCGGGTAGGCACCAAACAGAAATGTCAAAATCACGCCAACTCCGATAGCCGACAAAACTAAAACGCCCACTCCGAATCTCAACTTGGCGTCGTTCATGGAGATGGTCCTCAAGTTCGCATGCGTCTTTATGTAGATTTGACCTAGTCAACGAAAGAGACGTATTTCGTCGGTTCATCAACCCTTTGACCGGCCTCCCCTCGAACAAACTGTCTGACCCTAGGGTCTTCGGAATGATCAAGCTCACTGGGGCGACCGTCGAATAAGATCTGTGACTCACCAGTTGCCAGTCTTCTTACGGGGTAAAGCATGATTACCCTATTGGCAACCTTTCGGGCTGTTCGCATATCATGAGTCACTACGACACTTGTTACTGGGTGATTGCGTCGGGTGGCTAGAATAAGCTCATTGATTACATCGCTCATGATCGGGTCAAGGCCTGTTGTTGGCTCATCGTAGATGATCAGTTCGGGCTGAAGAATCAATGCTCTCGCTAAGCCTACGCGTTTTCTCATGCCCCCAGACAGTTCCGCTGGATACTTATCTCCGACTTCACTCGGCAAGCCCACTTCGAGTAATCTTTCGATTACATGCTTCTTAAGTAGATCCGGAGAGATAGAACCTCGTTGTTGCATGGGAAAGGCAACGTTATCAAAAATGGTTAAGCTATCAAAAAGTGCGGCATTTTGAAAAACAAAGCCTATACGTCTGCGTAGCTCCGCGGTTTCCTGCTGCTTGGCATCGCACAGGTTATGGCCTTTAAAAATCACCTCGCCTGAAGAAGGTCTTATCAAACCAATTATTGTTTTCAGCAATACGGTCTTTCCGCACCCGCTCTCGCCAATAATCGCTACAGTTTGGCCAGGGCATACGTCGAGGCTAATGTTCTTGAGTACTTTTTGTTCGCGGAAAGCAATGCTCACATCCCTTACTTCCAGTATCGGCTGTTGAAAGCTTTCCATTGCTTGTGAAGATGATGAGCAGTCGGCCATCAAATGCTACTCGATTTCCATATGCTATAATAAAATGAATCCAGCAATATGTTTAGTATTAGATCGGTTCCTAGGATCAATACGAACGACATTACAAACGATAGTGTTGCTGCTTGACCGACTCCTTCTGCTCCGGAGGAGCAGTTGAATCCACGGTAGCAACTTATTATTGCGATTATAGCCCCAAAAAATAAGCTCTTGAGTAGTCCGCTGAAAAGATCAAACCAGGTAACATGGTCGGCACTATTTTGGAGATAAGCTGCGTGGTCGATGCCAAGTACGACCACACTGTAAAAATATCCGCCGACAATCCCCATAAAATCAGCAATCAAAGTTAATGCTGGTATTAGTGCTACGCAGGCTAAAAATCTTGGAACGACAAGATAGTGAATGGGGTCCGCACCCATGGCCGAAAGTGCTTCTATTTGCTCTGTCACTCGCATGGTACCAAGCATTGCGGCTATTGAGCCTCCTATGCGACCGGCCAGCATGGTCGCCGCAAGAACAGGCCCTAACTCTCGTACAAGCGACGAATTGATAACTGCTCCCAAACGATTTTCCAGACCTATCACCTCGAACTGCCGATAGCTTTGGACTGCCAAAACCATACCGATAAATGTTCCCGTCAGCGCTACAACTGGAAGGCTTAAGACACCAACTTGATAACAACTTCGTAAAAGTGTTCCCTTTGCCGGCCTTTGAGAGAGCATCCAACAGAAAAGCTGCTTCGAGAAAATAGCGATATCTCCAACGGTTGATATCGCCTCGATAACCAGTGCACCACAGTCCGTTACCCAAAGTGACAGACGATTCGAGGATTGCTGGGAGTAGTGCTCCGATTCGCGAAAACTACTACCGGACATTTTGATTTTTAAACCGAGGATCAGAGAATAACGCCGCTTGCCACCTGGTTGATTTTATCGACTGGGCTGTTCCTTCGGCTTGAGGCAAGTTTGGCGACTGATCTGTCGGCCAATCGGAGTTTTCGTTAACCCGAGGCGTTTCATCTTTTTGTAAAGAGTGGTTCGATTGATTCCCAGTTTTTCAGCAGCAAGTGAGCGGTTCCATTGAAGTTGTTGGAGCGTGCGAAGGATTAACTGCCGTTCGGGTTCTTGCAAAGCCCCCCTTAGATAGCATTGACCGACCTCTGGGTGTTGTTCTGGGAGAGACGCGGTTTCGATGCTGTCACAAGAGTTTAAGGGGAGCCCCAATTCAGTTCCTGATATGTGCCTGATCTCTGCAGGAAGATCCTTTGCCGAAATTCTATTCGCATGAGCAAGGAAGACAGTTCTTATTATAACGTTCTCTAGTTGCCGTATATTGCCAGGCCATGAGTAGAGTTCCAGCAGTTTCATAGCGTCGGAATCGAAGTCTGCGACCCGTTTGTTAGAGATCCTTGCGATTTTCCGTAAAAAGTATCGTGCAAGAATAGGAATGTCGGCTGGTCGATCCCTTAATGCCGGTAGACCGATTTCAATTACGTTTATCCTGTAGTAGAGATCTTGTCTAAATCTTCCCTCTTTAACGGCTTTCGTCAGATTCTCATTTGTAGCAAAAATGATACGTGCGTTTACCGACTTCGTTTGATTACCACCAAGCGGCTCAAATCTCAATTCCTGTAGCACACGTAACAGTTTAACTTGCAAAGCTGGTGAGGCGGTCGCAATTTCATCAAGGAATAATGTACCGCCTGCTGCTGATTCGAATTTTCCAACGCGACAAGAAGTTGCTCCGGTGAAGGCTCCGGACACGTGACCAAATAACTCACTTTCGAGGAGCGCGTCTGGGAGCGTGCCGCATGAGACTTCAATAAATGGCCCCGAACTCTGGGGACTTTGCTCGTGAATCGCCCTTGCCAGTACGGACTTGCCAGTGCCACTTTCTCCAGTAAGTAGAATTGGGAAATGTGAATGCGCAGCGCTGTCAACTAGTCGAAAGACTTCCAGCATCCGAGTATCCGTTCCGATTATCTTCGAAATCGCTACTTTTGAATCAAGGCAGTAACGAAGCTCTTTGTTTTCAACGGCAATATGCTCTTTATTCGTCGCTCTGCTAAGAACCTCTAGCAACTGTCGGTCGGAAACAGGTTTACTTAGCACATCAAAAGCACCAGCACGTACAGCTTCAACAGCGACCTCAACATTAGCAAAGCCAGTTATTACTAGTGCTACGGATTCTTTATGGCGACTGCGTAAGAAATGAATTAAGTCAATCCCACTGCCGTCTTCAAGCCTTAGATCAGTCAATAAAATTCTGCTAGGCTTTCTTTCTAACTTAGAGCGTGCTTGCGATAAATTATGAGCTATTTCAACAACGAACCCTTCCGACCTTAGCCATTGGCTGGTTGTTGTTGCAAGGGCCGAGTCATCTTCAACCAACAAAATAGAATCAGGCGTCATTTTTAATGCCGGGGATGATCATAACTATGTTTCCAGACCTATGGCGGTGTCGGATACATTCCTCAATGAATGCAATAGGTCATTATTCCCAAGGCTGCAAACCGGTATGAGGTGCTTTTACAAAAATATAGGGTGTTTTATGTCAGTTCGCGCAGGCTTGTCGCATTTTGCGACGCGCGAAGATTGGCATTGCTTGTGGAAACGCTAGGAGTTGCTTCTCGTCGATGAATGAAAAATCTTTTTAAAATCATTCCGAGGTACTAACAGTCTAATTTGACTTGAATCGAGCAGATTGTTGCATGAAACAATGAAATGGAGTCAATTAAATTGACCACTAGTCGATGCTTAGGCCTCACTGGCCGCTTGTTATAAACATATGGCCTTTTGTAACCCAAATTTCAAGTTTCCTGGAGATTTGCCTAAGTCAGAACAT
>Ga0164292_10005555_pt1 | contig 10337 bp, 10 predicted proteins | sample GEODES117metaG_FD_111486 | JGI IMG/M metagenome (GOLD analysis project Ga0164292, IMG submission 111486) | Eutrophic lake water microbial communities from Lake Mendota, Wisconsin, USA - GEODES117 metaG | ecosystem: Environmental > Aquatic > Freshwater > Lake | place: USA: Lake Mendota... | reverse complement strand
TCCTTTGCAATTTCAGTTGTGCGATCAGTGGAAGGTCCAAGGGCCAGGATGACTTCAAAGGGAGCGCTGAAATTCTGGGCCAAAATTGCTGAAACACTTTCCCGCAGGTCTCGCTCCTCGTTGAGAATGGGCAGAACAACCGATACGCCCATCAAACCGTCAGAAACCTGATTCATATCTCCAAGGTTAGTGTTACCTCGCACTAGTATCGGGCAAATGAAGCTTAAAGTTTCCGTAATTGGTACCGGATATTTGGGTGCCACCCATGCGGCCTGCATGTCGTCGCTGGGATTCGAAGTAATTGGCGTCGATGTAGATGCTGCCAAAATTCAACTTTTAACTGCTGGCAGAGTTCCATTTTATGAGCCAGATCTAGAGGACTTATTGCAGAAAGAGATTGCATCTGGCCGACTTACATTCACCACAGATTTCAATGCGATTGCGGATGTTGATGTTCACTTTATTTGTGTTGGGACTCCGCAGAAAGCAGATTCCTTAGCGGCCGATCTTAAATATGTTGATGCGGCTTTAGATGCAGTAGCTGCAATCTGTAAACCAGGTGCTCTTGTGGTTGGTAAATCAACAGTCCCAGTTGGAACTGCCGCCAGGCTTCGTGAACGATTGCTAAAAATTAATCCAGGCGCTGATTTAGCTTGGAACCCAGAATTCCTTCGTGAAGGCTTTGCAGTTGAAGATACTCTGCGACCAAATCGACTAGTTGTTGGTGTTACTAGTGATGCTGCCGAAGCAAAGTTGAAAGAAATTTATGCAAGTAACTTGGCAGAAAATACGCCATGGGTTCGGGCAGATCTGCCGACTTCGGAATTAGTTAAAGTAGCTGCAAATTCATTTCTTGCAACAAAGATCTCCTTCATCAATGCCATGGCTGAAGTTTGTGAAGCTGCTGGCGGAGATGTAACAGTGCTCGCAAAGGCAATTGGCTATGACCCAAGAATTGGAAACCGCTTCTTGCAAGCCGGAATTGGTTTTGGTGGTGGCTGCTTACCTAAAGATATTCGTGCATTTATGGCACGAGCTGGTGAACTTGGCGCCGATCAAGCACTTGAATTCTTGCGCGAAATCGATTCGATCAATCTTCGCGCGAGACAACGTGTAATCGAATTAGTCCGTAGAGATTTATCAGAAAATCTTGCAGGTAAGAAGATTGCAGTTCTTGGTGCTGCATTTAAGCCAGATAGCGATGATGTTCGCGACTCCCCTGCGCTAGATATCGCTGCCCAAATTGCAGCAGCTGGTGCCACTGTCACAATTCATGATCCAAAAGCTATTGCTCCTGCAAGGAAGAGATTCCCTGCTCTTGGATTCTCGGAAGATATTGAAGGCGCACTTAAGGGCGCAGATTTAGTTCTGCATTTAACCGAATGGAAAATTTATCGCGAACTTGATCCGGCAAAGATGGCCAAGTTGGTAGCAAATCCAATAATGATTGATGGCCGCAATGCTCTAGATCGTGAAGCTTGGATTGCTGCTGGTTGGAAATTTAGGGCTTTGGGGCGCGCAAACTAACGGCTTACTTTGTTTTAAGTTTGAAAGACCAAATTCCTAAAGCAACAACGACCAATCCGGTTGCGTAACAGAGTGCGGCATATGAGAAGAATCCGATTATTACACCGCCAATTGCGGCACCTCCTGCACCCATTAAGTTCATAACTAAATCACTAGCGCCTTGCGTTGATGGGCGCATTTCTAAACTTACAGTTTCGGATAAAAGTGTTGAGCCCGCAATTAGCGTAAATGACCACCCAAGGCCAAGGAGAAATAATCCGATTCCTAGTGTGAATGAATCATGGTGTGGGGCCAGAGCAGAAATTAGAGCAGATGCGATTAAAATTAAAATCCCAATTTGGATAGTTTTTACTCGACCGAACTTGTCACTCATTGCGCCAACTATTGGGGAGAAGGCATACATTCCTAGAACGTGAACACTTATTACAAAGCCAATTATTCGTAGTGATGCGTCCGAGTGCGCCATATGCACTGGCGTCATAACCATTATTGAAACCATCGCTAGATGCCCAATAGCTACAGAAGCAATTGCAAAAAGCGCTAACGGATACTCTCGAATGTGTTTGAGTGCCGAGCGCATAGATTTTTGTTCTTGCGGAGAGCTCCCTGTCGCTACTTTGTTCGCAGTTAGAAAGGGATCAGGCTTTAGGAATAATTGAATAACAACTACTGAAAGCGCAAGAGTAAAAGCAGCTATGAAATATGGTCCCACTAGTTTTGGAAGACCTAAAGCTGTGGCGAATACACCAGATGGCTCCATTAAATTCGGCCCGGTCACAGCGCCAATCGTTGAACCCCAAACCACAAAAGATAAATCTTTGGATCTCTTTTCTGGTGTTGCTAAATCAATTGCGGCAAATCTTGCTTGGTACCCCGATGCTGATGCTGCGCCAACCATAAAAGCACCCAGGAGCATAAAAAATAAATTCTGATTTGCGCCACCAAAAATTGCTAACACCGCACCGACTACACCGATGGAGTAACCAGAGGTCAATGCAAGTCTGCGCCCACCACTCTGAGTAAGCCGAGCAAGCGGAAGCGCCATAACGGCAGCTCCTAGAACTGAAATGGTTTGTGCAAGACCTGATAAGCCATCAGATTTAGTTATTGATGAGACAAGTAATGAACCAGCAGCAACTGTTCCGGCTACGCCAATTCCATTTAGAACCTGGGCTAATCCAAGAACTCTAACAATTTTTCTTTGGTGTGCCTCTGGTGAAAGAATTTTCATTAACGACTAAAAACCAGTTTTTTGCGTGCGTTTGCTCGTTAAGTTTGCGCCTTTTTCTTTAGCTTCGGTATTTATCTTTGCAAGTTCTCCACTGACTTTCTTTGAAATTTCCTCATCGCTTACTCCAAGAATTCTTGCCGCAAGCAGACCAGCATTCTTTGCATTTCCAACACCAACGGTTGCAACCGGAATTCCTGCGGGCATCTGAACAATTGAAAGTAATGAATCCATTCCATCTAAATTCTTTAGTGCTACTGGAACTCCGATTACTGGAAGTGGTGTTAGTGATGCAACCATTCCAGGAAGGTGGGCGGATCCGCCAGCGCCCGCAATTATTACTTTGTAACCTTTTGCTTTTGCGCTCTGCGCAAATTCGACCATTTCAAGGGGCATGCGGTGAGCAGAAACAACATCTGCTGAATAAGTGATACCAAGTGAATCTAAAACTTTTGCGGCATCTTCCATGATTGGCCAATCAGAATCTGAACCCATGATTATTGCTACATCACTCATCAATAACTCCATTCATGTAGTCAACGGCATGGGCAACTTCTTGCTGCAATTGTAGAAGATTTTCACCACACATAGTTACGTGGCCAATCTTGCGTCCAGGCTTAACCTCTTTGCCATATTGGTGGAATTTAAGGTTTGGTGCTCGTGCCATCAGGTGGAGATATGGTCGATACATATCGCTCTTTTCACCACCCAACACATTTCCCATAACCGTAAATTTGGTTCGAAGTGCTGTGCTACCAAGAGGTAAATCTAAGATTGCACGAAGATGCTGTTCGAACTGACTAGTTTCTGATCCTTCAATACTCCAGTGCCCTGAATTGTGAGGGCGAAGTGCAAGTTCATTTATATAAAAGTTTTCGCCAATGATAAACATCTCGACCGCCATCACACCTACTAGCGAGATTCCGGATGCTATCTCTAGCGCAGCAGCTTGAACTTTATTTGCAAGCGCATCAGATATTTCAGGAACAGGCGTAACTGTCGAAGTGCAGATTCCATCGCTCTGAATCGTTAGCGTTGCCGGCCAAGTTGCTGCTTGATCATGTGGAGATCTGGCAACCATAACTGAGATTTCATAATCAAAATTCAATTTCTCTTCGAGCAACAAAGTACCAGCTTTTGTATGTAGTTCCTGTAATTGTGCTTCAGAATCTATTTGGAATACGCCCCGACCGTCATATCCACCCGAAGGTAATTTAGCTATCAATGGAAAACGTATTTCGCAGCCTTCGCCTTGGTATTTCTGCCATTTTGGATTGGGTAGATTCAACTCGGCTATCTTCTTACGCATTTCTAACTTGTCTTGCGAATAAGTAAATGATTGCGAGCGTGGATAAACTTTTATGCCAGCTGCCTCTACTGCTTTTATAACACTTTGTGGGACTAACTCGTGTTCAAAGGTCAGAACATCACAGCTCTTTGCAAATTCAAGAACTGAATCTATATTTGTATAGTCACCCAGAACAAAATGTGAAACCTGGGCAGCAGAATCATTTGGAATTGCAGCGAATACTTTGAAATCTATTCCTAGATCATTTGCTGGGACTGCCATCATTCGGGCAAGTTGGCCGGCGCCAATTACTCCGACTCGTGGAAAGCTCACTGCGAAAGTTTACTGTCCAGATGAACAACATCTCCAACCGTTATAAGTTGACCATTATCGAGGTGAAGGCTTCCAGTCTCATCAATATCTACAGCTGTTGCCTCAATTTTCGAACCATCTGGCCGCTCAATTCGAACCTCTCTTCCGATAGTTGCACTCAGTTTTCGGTATTTTGAGGTCAGGTCCTCCCCATTCTGCCAAGAAAGTAAATCCTTTTCTAAGTTATTCAAGATCTGGGCAAGCAAAATATTTCGATCAAGGTGTGCATTAGTTGCAAGAAATATTGATGTTGCATGAGCAACTGGAAGTTCATTCTTTTCAGTTGACACATTTATTCCAATTCCAACAATTACTCCGCTCTTCGTTTTTTCAGCAAGTAATCCCGCAACTTTGAGATCGCCGAACAAAATATCATTTGGCCACTTACATCTAAATTTATTTGAATTTGTAACTTCGTTTAAAGTTGCAGTCACACTAGCCCCAACAAGCAGGGTTAAATAACCAAGGCTTTCTACTTTGATTTCTGGTTCAAGATAAAAGGAAAAAAGAAGTGCGCTGGATTTCTCTGCATCAAATTTACGATCAAGGCGACCTCGTCCAGCACTTTGATACTCGGCAGTAATTAAATCTCCAGGTTTTGGATTACTGGTGCGTAAATAATTCTGTGTTGAATCAATCTCGTCTACAACTGATACTCGCCAGTAACTGCTCTTCACTGCGCCTGTAATTGAATTGGCGCTCAATAATTCTGGCTTCACTTGCTGACTCATTTCATATTACTTTGTAGGAATAACTGATGAGAACTAGTAATCTACGACCGTGACTGATGATATTCGCACTACAGCCGGAAAGATTGCTGATCTTCGTAGACGTCGTTTACAAGCGGAGACAAATGGAACGCCAGAGGCAATCGAGAAGCGTCATGCCCAAGGAAAGTTAACCGCTCGCGAGCGTATTGCCCGCCTCGTAGATCCAGGTTCTTTTGTCGAGATGGATGCGTTCTCTCGTCACCGCTCTTCAAATTTTGGTATGGATAAGAATCGAATTTACGGTGATGGTGTTGTGACTGGACATGCAACTGTTGATGGTCGCGCGATTGCGATTTACTCGCAAGATTTCTTAACTTTTGGCGGAAGCCTTGGTGAAGTCGTTGGTGAAAAGATTGTAAAAGTCATGGAGTTTGCACTTAAAAGTGGAATTCCAATTGTTGGAATCAACGATTCTGGTGGGGCGCGTATTCAAGAAGGTGTTGCATCCTTAAGCCAATATGGCGAGATCTTCAAGCGAAATGTTCGGGCTTCTGGCGTTATCCCGCAAATTTCTCTAATCATGGGACCTACAGCTGGCGGCGCAGTTTATTCACCAGCGATAACCGACTTTGTAATTATGGTTAATGAAACCTCTCAAATGTTTATTACTGGTCCGGATGTGATTAAAACTGTGACTGGCGAAGAAGTTGGGATGGAAGAACTTGGTGGCGCAAGAACTCACAATACAAAAACTGGAAATTCGCATTACCTTGCCGATAGCGAAGACGATGCAATTGATTATGTGAAGGCACTTCTCTCCTATTTACCAAGTAACAATATGGATGAATCACCTGTATTGGCTGCGACCGAGAGTAAAGATGTTTCACCATCTGATCGCGCACTTGATTCATTGATTCCAGATAATCCAAATAAGCCTTATGACATGAAGGTTCTCGTCGAAGCAATTTTAGATGAAGCTGATTTCTTGGAAGTGCACACGCTATATGCGCCAAATATTCTGGTTGGCTTTGGCCGAGTCGAAGGTCATTCAGTTGGAATCATTGCCAATCAGCCACAAGCATTGGCCGGAACGTTAGATATTGCAGCAAGCGAGAAAGCCGCGCGTTTTGTTCGCACTTGTGATGCCTTTGGAATTCCAGTTATTACTCTCGTCGATGTTCCAGGTTTCTTGCCGGGCACTGAACAAGAGTGGAACGGCATCATTCGCCGTGGCGCAAAATTGCTTTATGCATATGGTGAAGCGACTGTCCCATTAATTACAGTTATTACTCGTAAGGCATATGGCGGCGCATACATTGTTATGGGATCAAAGCATCTTGGTGCTGATGTAAACCTGGCCTGGCCGACTGCGCAGATTGCAGTTATGGGTGCACAAGGAGCTGTAAACATTCTTCACCGTAAAGAGCTTGCAGATGCTAAAGATACTGATGCAAAACGAAAAGAGCTTATTGAAGATTATGAAGAGACTTTGCTCAATCCATACATCGCAGCAGACCGTGGATTTATCGATGCCGTAATCGAGCCGCAAGAAACTAGACATCAAATTGTTAAGGCGCTCAATGCGCTTCGAAATAAGCGAGTAGCACTTCCTCCTCGAAAGCACGGAAATATTCCACTTTAATGAATAAGAAATTTACGATTCTAAACGGAACTGCAACCGATAAAGAACTTGCTGCTCTAGAGAAAGCTCTGCCAACTCCAGTTATCAAGAAGGTAAATACAGCTAGCCTCTGGCGTAAATCGCAGATTCGCCAACCACTGCCACGCAAGTGGGGGCAGAGCTTCTAATGTCAGATTCAAGAATGTCAGATTCAAGAAGTGTTGTTCTGGCATCTGCTTCGCCATCGCGCAGAAGATTATTGGAATCTTGCGGGATCTCGGCTCAAGTAATTGTTAGTGGAGTCGACGAAGAAGATCCAAAGCTAACCTCACTTGCGCCAAGAGAGATGGTTATCGCACTAGCAATCCTTAAAGCCCACACCATCAAACCGCAGGTTGGTAGCGAACATTTAATTATTGGTTGCGATTCCACCTTCGAATTTCAGGGTAAATCACTTGGCAAACCTTTAACACCAGAGCTCGCGACTGCACGTTGCAAAGAATTGCGCGGCAACTTCGGGTATCTGCACACCGGTCACTGCATTATCGATACTAAGCAAGGTATTGAGATCAGCGATGTTTCAACATCCAAAGTCTTCTTTGCTGATATGACTGATGCCGAGATTGCTGAATATGTTGCATCGGGCGAACCACTAAATGTTGCGGGTGGATTTACTCTCGATGGTTTAAGCGCACCATTCATTACAAGAATCGAAGGCGATCCATCAGGAATTATTGGGCTATCTCTTCCATTACTCCGCCGCGTTGTTAACTCGCTGGGCTTATCTTGGAATTCAATTGCAAAATCGGCGGTGAGCGCATGAAGGCTGTTTTAATCGCAAACCGTGGCGAGATTGCAGTTCGTGTGGCAAGAGCCGCACGAGATCACGGAATCAAATCAATTGCAATCTACTCAGATGAAGATCGCACTTCACTGCATGTTGCGACAGCTGATGAGGCTTATGCTTTAAATGGTCTATCGGCCGCTGAAACTTATTTAGATCAGAAGAAGATTATTGAGATTGCCAAAAAATCCGGTGCAGATGCCGTGCATCCTGGATATGGATTTTTATCTGAAAATGCAGACTTCGCTGATTTAGTTATTGCTGCAGGTTTAATCTGGATTGGTCCCCCACCAAATGCAATTCGACTTCTTGGCGATAAAGTCTCAGCCAGAAAAATTGCCGCTGAAGTTGGTGCGCCGCTGGTTGCCGGAACAGTTGATCCAGTTGATTCACCAGAAGAAATCATTGCCTTTGCTAAAGAACATGGACTTCCAGTCGCGATCAAGGCAGCACATGGTGGCGGTGGCCGTGGGCTAAAAGTTGCTCATACGATTGAAGAGATTCCAGAGTTATTCGCATCAGCAGTCCGTGAGGCAATAACCGGCTTTGGCCGTGGTGAATGTTTCGTTGAACGCTATTTAGATAAACCACGTCACGTCGAAACTCAAGTATTGATTGATGCTAAAGGAAATGCCATTGTAGTTAGCACCCGTGATTGTTCACTGCAACGCCGCCATCAGAAACTAGTTGAAGAAGCTCCGGCGCCATTCTTAACGCAAGCCCAGATAGATCAACTTTACTCTTCAAGCAAAGCGATTATGAAGAAGGCTGGATACATCGGCGCCGGAACATGTGAATTCTTAATTGGTTCGGATGGAACCATCTCCTTCCTTGAGGTAAATACTCGACTACAAGTTGAACATCCAGTAAGTGAAGAAGTAACTGGGCTAGATCTAGTTCGCGAACAATTTAGAATTGCAGATGGTCAGAGTATTAATCCAGTTGATCCAATAATTCGCGGTCACAGTATTGAATTTAGAATTAACGGCGAAGATCCCGGAAAGGGATTCCTTCCATCGCTTGGAACAATTACCAAGTGGGAAGTTCCATCAGGTCCCGGAGTTCGAATTGATGCGGGATTCGACCATGGCCACACAATAGGTTCACACTTTGATTCACTTCTAGCAAAGTTAATTGTTACAGCTGCTACTCGAGAAGAGGCGATAGAACGAGCACGTCGCGCACTTCGCGAATTTGATATCGGTGGATTAGCGACTGCCCTTCCTTTTCACCGCGCAATTGTTGATGATCCCAACTTCAATAAAGATTTTAAGGTTTATACAAGTTATATCGAGAATGAGTTTAAGAATGAGATTCCACCATTCTCATTTAAGCAAGGAACCGCTGATTCCAAGGCTGCATCTCAGAAGATAATTGCTGAAGTTGATGGGCATAGATTCGAAGTTTTACTTCATACTCCAGAGCCAATCCAGAAACGACATCGCGTTAAAAGCAATGCAATCACCGCACTTGCTGGTGATTCACTTGAAAGCCCGATGCAAGGCACCGTTGTAAAAATCGTTAAATCCAATGGTGACCGCGTAGAAGTTGGGGATTTAATAGTCGTTCTAGAAGCAATGAAGATGGAGCAGCCACTTATTGCACACAAGGCCGGAACCATCGCAAAGTTGCAAGTAAATGTCGGTCAGACTGTTGCTAGCGGTGCGACCTTATGTTTAATTGAAGATTAAATAGATAGCAGGCTAATTACTAAGTGCTAGATTTGTGGTGTGAATTCAACGCTACTGGCAGATAACAGCGAAGCCGCTTTAAAGAAATTCCTAAATACGCTTTCTGCTGTTGATGAAGTTGGCGCAAAAGCCCGAGTGGAAATGCTGGCGACTCGAAGCATCAAGACTTCAAGCAAAAATTGGGCAATAGATTTAGCAATCCGAATGGTTGATTTAACTACCCTCGAAGGCGCGGATACTCCAGGAAAAGTAAGAGCGCTCTGCGCAAAAGGTGTTTATCCGGACCCAACTGATTTAACCGTTCCATCAGTTGGTGCAATCTGCGTTTACAACGACATGGTGAAAATTGCTCGCCAAGCACTTGATGCTGGCGGCGGTGAGAATATTCCAGTCGCAGCAGTCTCGACCGCATTCCCATCTGGGCGAGCAAGTATTGAAGTCAAGATTCAAGATACGCGAGATGCTATTGCAAATGGTGCCAGCGAAATTGATATGGTCATTGATCGCGGCGCTTTCTTGGCAGGTAAATTGGGATATGTCTTTGATCAAATTAAAACAATAAAAGAAGTATGTGGAAGCGATATCCATCTAAAAGTTATTTTAGAGACTGGCGAACTTGTTACCTTAGATAATGTAAGAAAGGCGTCATATCTCGCGATGCTTGCTGGTGCAGATTTCATAAAGACCAGCACCGGAAAAGTTGCACCCGCCGCTACAGCACCTGTTGTGTATGTAATGCTTGAAGCGGTGAGAGATTATTACAAGATGACTGGCACTCGAATTGGGGTAAAGCCAGCTGGCGGAATTCGAAATACCAAAGATGCAATCAAGCAATTGGTTTTGGTAAATGAAATAGCCGGCCCAGAGTGGCTAGATCCTTCACTTTTTAGAATCGGAGCAAGTGCGCTTCTAAATGATTTGCTCATGCAACGCATGAAAATGCGTGATGGGTATTACGCTAGCCCTAACTACGTGACGCTGGATTGATGAGAGTGAATAAGTAATGGAAAAGTTTGAATACGCACCAGCGCCAGAGTCGGCCGCACTTGTAGATAT
>Ga0164292_10005554_pt1 | contig 10338 bp, 7 predicted proteins | sample GEODES117metaG_FD_111486 | JGI IMG/M metagenome (GOLD analysis project Ga0164292, IMG submission 111486) | Eutrophic lake water microbial communities from Lake Mendota, Wisconsin, USA - GEODES117 metaG | ecosystem: Environmental > Aquatic > Freshwater > Lake | place: USA: Lake Mendota, Wisconsin... | reverse complement strand
GTGGTGAATCATGTAGTCGATGCCGTGACCGGGCTGCTGAATGCTCGGCAGGTTCGGGAAGCGCAGGGCGCTGTGGTCGTTGTTGAGCTTCAGCGTGGTGATGCGCGTGGTGTCGGTCTGGAATCCGAGCACGAGGATGTCGCACATCAGCTTCATGTGCTCCGCGATGTCCTGCGGAATGCCGTCGGCGGGGCGCTGCATGTTCGGTTTTTCCAAAGTGGGCCGCCAGCCTTGCAACTCGCCGCGTTTGCCTGCGTTTTCGATGCGCTTCTCCACCTCACGCACGCTGTCGAGATACTCGTCGAGCTTGCGTTGATCGCTGGCACTGATGCCACGGCGCAAATCCTGAGCATCGCCCAAAACAGCATCCAACACGCTCTTGTCGGCGGGTGAGGCGTCGTCTTTGAAGAGACGATCAAACGCGAGCGCAGGATAAAGCTCCAGCGGTGTCGGCGTTGTGGGCGATGACCACGAAATATGCGAGCTGTAGAGCATCGAATAGTTCTTGTGCACCGACGGGTTCGACTTCTCACACGCGAGCACAAGGCTCGGAACCTTGGTGCTGCGGCCATACGTTTGCGCGAGCATCTGATCAAAGCTCGTGCCCGAGCGAATCTCACCGCCACTCGCGATAGGCGCACCAGAGAGCATGTTTCCCGTCTGCGAGGAGTGGATGTTCCCCTTGCGAGCTTCCTCATGATAGAGGCCGCGCACAAACAGCAGCTTCTCTTTGAACTCACTCAAAGGTGCGAGCACACGGCCAAGCTCCATCGCCTTCCCTTCCCCCTTGGCCCACCATTCCTTGGATTGGAAGCCATTGCCGGAAAAAGTCACGCACAGCCGCACGGGGGCCTCGCTGGCCGGTTTGTTCTTCTTGGGCTCATCGCCCCAGACATTGACGGATTCCATCCACGGCAAGGCCATGGTGACGCCAGTCCCGCGAAGGAAGGCACGACGGTTGAAATGGTGGGTGTTCATGGTTTTTCTGTGTCCCTAGTTCTTGTTTACTGGTCAGACCATTCACTTTCAGGCAGCGCAGGCAGCGCAGGCAGCCACTCGCGCCAGCCAGTGATGTGCTTGCGCATCAAAGCTTCGCAAGCGTCCGGCGTTTGCTGTTTGAAACAATCCACGATGGTTCGATGCGAACGAATCGTCTCAGCCCGAGTGTCGAGTTTCTGCACCTGATGACGACGATGCAGCCTTCCGAGCCATAGCTCCAGTTCACCCCGCAGGGAGCGCCATAGTTTGAGCAGACGTCCATTGCCTGAGGCCTCAAGAATGATCTCGTGAAACTCCAGGTCAAGCCTGGTGACATCCAGCATATTCTTTGCCCGACCTGTGTCTTTGATATTCTTTTCCAGAAGGCTGGCATCGGCTTTGAGCGACGAAGACGCAAGCCTCGCCGCAAGTGGTTCCATCAACAGCCTTAGCTTGTAAAGTTCTTCAAAATCCTGCGGCGACAGCGCCTTCACGAAAGCCCGACCCGTGCCACTGAATTCAACAAATCCTTCACGCTCCAAGGTAAACAGCGCCTCTCTCACCGGCATTCGGCTCACTCCCAGTCGCACGGCTACCGCCGATTCTGCCAGCAGATTTCCTGGTTCTATTTGACCACTGAGGATCTCCTTTCGCAAAAGCGAGATTGTTTGATCAGTGCGTGAGGTGTATGCGGGATTAGTGGTCATTTGGTATACCGTTCGTATGATACAAACAGTATACCGTCTGAATTTCTTTCGTCAGATTCGAAACGAAAAACACAGGCCATAGACCCACCGCCACGATTTAATCCCAAATCCGATACTTGACGCGCGTGAGACACACTAAAGCTTGGTTTTTTAAGCCTGCCGGGTGCCTCCAAGATCGGAATTCGGAATCATCTCGGCTTCACCGTGTAGCTGTGCTCGACCGCACCGTTCTCGAGTTCCGAGCGCGTCACGCCAGGCACGATGCTGCGCACGTAATCCACCTTGGCCTGATTCTCCTCCACGGTAACACGAACGTGACCTGCACTTCCGAGGATGACGCCCCTGTAGCCATATTCCTCCGCGCTTCGCGTCCCGCCACTTGGATGACCGGGCTGCGGCACATCCTGGTAGACGATCCCATCCAAATCCTCTTTGACAAAAAGATGGTCGTGACCGTGAAACACGACGTTCACACCGTGTTTCACAAAAAGCTGATGCAGCGGCATCTCCCAGCCTGGACGGTTCTGTTTGAAGCCCTCGCTGCCGTCGGCGTTCTTGCCGCCCCATTCCATGTAGTCAGCAGGTTTGGCTCCACCCCGCACATCCCGCCCCAACCCGCCAACCAAGTGGTGAATGAACACGAACCTCATCGCCGCCTTGCTGCTCGCGAGCATGTGGGCCAACCAGCGATACTGAGTCTCGCCAAGCGTCATGTCCCAACCGGACGCTCCGCGTTGCATGGTCGCCCAAAAGGGATCAAGCCCGATGAAGAGCGCGTTGCCCCACTCAAAAGCAAAGTAGCTGTGCTTGTCGTTCCCATTCGTGGGATTCGGAAAGTAGGTGTGACGCTTGCCGAGCGACCACTCCGACATCACAGGATCACTGCCACGCTCGCCATCATGATTGCCCAGCACCATGAAAATCGGCACACTGTGCGCGACCCGGCCCATGTAATAGCGCTGCGCCTTGTATTGCGACTCTGCGCGGCGGAAGAACTTGCCGAATTTATCCACCATCGTCGTGTCGCCCAGGTCGATCATAAAATCCGGCTTATCCGCCAGCATGTTGTTCAGCGTTTGCTGATAAACCCGCACATCGGTGTTGTTGTCGAGACGCGAGTCCGCCTGCATGACAAAGCGGAAGCTCGATCCCGCCTTCCGCTGCGTTTGAAAGCTGCGCGTCGCATCCTGCACCGCCTCACCCCCCGCGCGGCGGTAAGTGACATGGTAGTTGTAGCGCGTGTCGGGCTTCAATCCGCCCAGAACCATGTTCTCAGGAACCCCAGCCTTCAGTTTCACCGCTGCCGTCTTTAAGCCGTCACCATACTCAATAAACGCCTCCATGTCCTCCCACGCCAACACGCTGACCGTCACCGATTCCGCACCCGGCCTGCAAAGCCACACATTGAACAAATACGGCGGCACCTCCGCCGGCTCCACCTGCCCTCCCTGACCCGCGCCCTGACCCTTCAGTTTGCCCTCGGGCGCAGCGACAATGAAGGCGATGGGCAGCAGCCCGATCAGTAACAGATAGCAGTGTTTCATCCCTTTAGTATCACCATGCAGGTCAGTAAAGCATCAAGCGCCTGGCAGAGTTATGTCAAGAAACTGTCAGTTTCAATCGGACCAAGTCGTGCACGCATGCCTAAAGCTCGTCCCCTCAAAATCCAATAATCAAAACTTTCTCGGCAAACGAGCCGCGTTCGTGGAGTGTGTCCATGAATGCCAGATAATGACAACGACGAAAGCCACGATCTATTTCTCCGTCTCTATGTGGAGCATGAGGAGGCTTTGCGCTGTTTTCTGCTTACGCTACTGCCCGGCCGCGAGGAGGCGCGGGAGGTGATGCAGGGTGTGGCCATGGTGCTGTGGCGAAAGTTCAGCAGCCTCTCATCGCCTTCGAATTTCCGGCCCTGGGCTTTCGGCGTGGCAAGGATGCAAGCCCTCACTTTCAATCGGGATCGACAGCGCGACCGCCTGGTCTTTGACGAGGAGGTGCTGGCCCTGCTGGCCGACGAGGCGGATCACGAGGCGGATGCCCACGCTGCCGAGCGCGCGGCTCTGGATGAGTGCCTTGGCAAGCTCGATCCCGCTCAACGCAAGCTCCTCGAGGCCGCCTACGAGCCAGGCACTCGCATCGACGAGCTGGCGGTGACGATGGGCCGCACACCCATGTCCTTCTACAAAGCGCTGCACCGCATCCGGCTGGCGCTAATGGATTGCACGCAACGGGTGCTCACACGCGAAGGCATAGCATGAACTCAGAATACAAAACCATGGACACACTTGAACTCATCCGCCGCACCGTGGACAGCACTGCATCTGCGGAAGACTTCCAAGTCTTGCAGTCAAGGCTGCTGAATGACTCCGAAACCCGTCGTCAGTATGCCCGCTACGCCAATTTGCACGCTGCTCTCAGCGACGGCCGTCTAGCATCTCGCCCAAATGCGGTTCCACCGACAGCGCCTGCCGCGATCAAAGCCTTCTCCTGGCTCCATTGGCGCCCCATCACTGCTGTAGCCGCTGGGATCGTGATTGGATTGTTCAGCGCGACAGTCGTGTTTGGCTACGTGATGCCTCTGGCACGCTCTTTGACATTGCTGGAGGAGAGTTTTGAGGGAGCCTCTCCGCTGGCCTCGAAGGTGGTGCTGGAGCCGGGCGTGTGGCGCGGGGATCAGGCGGTGATCGTCAGCGCGGAACAGCAGGTGCAGCCCGTGAGCGGTCAGCGCATGCTGCGCTTTTTGCGGCAGGATCATCAGGGCAAAGCAAGGCTCGCAGGCGGTCATATCGCCGATGTGTATCGGCTCATTGATCTGCGCGGGCATCGCGACGATGTCGCCCAAGGTGACGTGGTAGTACAGGCTTCGGCCAGTGTGAATGCGATTCCCTTTTCCAATGAGGAGAAGTTCGGCTGTGCGATCTCGTTGTTTGCGCTGGATGCACACTCGGTGCCCGAAAGCGCAAGCTACATTGGCACTGCCTTGGAGAGTGAGGCAAATGCCATGGCTCGCAGCAGTCGCACCAAGTTGGACCGTGAACTTGCAAGCTGGCAGCGACTGACCACCGAGATGCGTTTGCCTGCCAACACGGACTACATCGTGGTGCGCCTGCATATCAGCCAATCTTTTGATTCGAATGGAGCACCCGTCTTCACAGGCAGCTATGCCGATGATGTGCGGGTAACACTCACTCGACGCTCTCCGCTGCCTTAAGGTCATGCCTTTTCGCCCTCCATACACCGCACCTCACTGATGAAACGCACCCACAATCGAAACAGTTCCCGCACGCTCAGCATCGATTGCTTTCAATTAGCCGTCACCGGGCTCATCGCGGCATCTTTGTCCACTGCCCACGCTGATCCCATTCTGAACTCCTGGTTCACTCAAAACTCAACAAAGCTCGCGCGTGTCGTACAGACAACGAGCACCTCGACCGGCACGCGCAATACGAACGCTGTCACCACATGGCCAAGCGTGACGCCAAACAATAACACGGGTGCTGCGGCGCAAACGGTGCCGGTTTATGCCGATGTGCAACGCATCCACTACACAGCCACGGATGTGTATATCAATGCCAGCGGCCTCGCGTCCTATACAATGGGACCGTGGCTCACGGCTGGCAATGGCTTGTTCGGCTTCTGGCCTCTGGCGCGGGATTATTCGACACGCATCACGCGCAATCCAGTGCCCGCGCCGACGAAGGCGCGCCACGGTGGCGGCATGATCGGCATGATGGTCAATGGCGTGGCCATCTATGATCTGGGCGATGCGTTCTCCTTCAACCAAACCAACACCACGGCTCCAACGGCGACCACCGTGACGGGCTCCGATGCCATGGGTGCGACGGGTGACGGCTTCTGGTCACGCGACGCACTGACGGTGGAGGTGGTGACGTTTGATCCGGGTTTTGCGCATCAACCGGGCAACAACGGCCAGTATCACTATCACGCCGAGCCAAAGGCGCTGCGCTATCAACTCGGCGACAACATGACGGCCACGTTCAATGCCACCAACAACACCAACAGCTACACGGAGACCGATCCAAGCGGAACCGTGACGCCACTGCAGCACTCGCCGATCCTTGGCTGGTGCTTTGATGGCTACCCGATCTACGGGCCGTATGGTTACTCGTCAGCGATCGATCCAAACAGCGCGGTGAAGCGGATGCGCACGGGCTTTGTTCTGCGGAATGCGGCGAACAAGGCCACTTATGGCACCGCAGACATCGTCGCTGATGGGCGCACTACTTTGCCCAAATGGGTCGCCATCGCACATGGCTACACCTTCACGCCGAATGCGAACAACGACCACACGCTCACGCCGCTAAATGGGTATGGCCCCACGACGGCAACGCTGGCCCTGGGCCGCTACACGGGTGACTACGATTTTCTCGGGGATCGCGGACAGACGCAAGGCCCCACGGGCACCTTTGATCTCGATCAATACAATGGCCGCAACTGCGTCACGCCCGAGTTTCCGGGCGGCACTTACGCTTACTTCGTCACCATCGATGCCAGCGGGAACACGGCCTTCCCGCACATGCTCAGCAAACAATACTACGGCACTCAAAACGCTGCCAACAATGCCACCATCCCGGCCGGTGCTACCTTACTCTTCAACGGTGGCCCCAATAGCACCGAGAGCTTCAAGAGCGGCCCCGCGATCACGCCGGCGAATGGTAATGTCACGCTGACCTGGAGCAGCGTGGAAGGCGGCACCTATCAGGTGGAGGCCTCAAACAACCTCAGCACCTGGACACCGGTCGCCACGGGCGTTTCGGCGGCATCGAACAGCACTCAGACTTCATTCACAGAGAACGCCGCCGCTTTGCCCGCGAACAACACTAAGCGCTTCTACAAGGTCACACGCACCGCCACCGCTGCCTACGACCCTGCTTACACCGGACAATAAATCCATGAAACTCGCTCTCCTTCTCGGCCTCCTCACTGCCTCGGCCATCGCTGCAGAACCTAACTACTTCAGTGCAAAACCCGGAGCGCTTGCCAAATCGAAGCAGCAACTTGTCGCTGGCGATAAGCAACTCGCCAAAGCACTCAAAAAACTCATCAAAGACGCCGACAAGGCATTGGGCGAGGCACCACCCTCGGTGATAAGCAAAGACAAGCTGCCGCCCAGTGGCGACAAGCATGACTACATGAGCCTCGCGCCGTATTTTTGGCCGAATCCCGACACCAAAGACGGCCTGCCCTACCTGCGCCACGACGGCAAGGTGAATCCCGAAAGCCGCGATCCCAAAGCGAATGACAGCCCCACCATCAAGATCATGGGCGATAACGTGGAGACTCTCGCGCTGGCCTACTACTTCACCGGCAATGAAACATATGCCGAAGGGGCTGCCAAAGTGGCCCGCGTCTGGTTCCTCGACCCCGCCACACGCATGAATCCGCATCTGAAGTATGCACAAGCCATCATGGGCGTGAATGACGGCCGCGGCACCGGCATCCTCGAAGCTCTGCACATCTCTGTCGCTGCGGATGCGTTGGGTTTGCTCGCTGAATCCAAAGCCTGGCCCAAGGATGACCAAAAAGCGCTCAAGGAGTGGCTGCGCACCTACCACGACTGGCTCATTCAGAGCGATCCCGGGAAAGACGAGCACCGCGCCAAAAACAATCACGGCACCTTCTACGACGTGCAGGCCGTGCGAATCGCGCTCGTGATAGGTCGTATCGAACCCGCCAAGCGCATCCTCGAAGAAGCCAAACAACACCGCATTGCGGTTCAGATCGAACCTGATGGCAAACAACCGCTCGAACTAGACCGCACCACTTCCTTTAGCTACTCACGCTTCAATCTCTTCGCACTCACCGAACTTGCCACCCTGGGCGAACATGCCGGAGTCGATCTCTGGAACTTCACAACCGAAGACGGCCGCAGTATCCGCAAGGCAATCGACTTCATGCTGCCCTACGCCGACGTGCCACCAAAGCCTTGGACGCGACCGCAGATCAAAGACAAGCACGAGTCCGAGTTCATGCCCATCTTCCGCCAGGCCACCCTAGCCTATGGCGGCGATGCGTATGAGGCGGTCATATCCAAGTATGAGGACTCGCCCAGCAAGCGCTTTCAGCTCTTGATGGCCAAGTAAATCCATAACATCGAACCCTTTCATCATGAAACACTTGCTCACCCTCTTTTCGGCCATTTTCGTTCTTTTCGGCCAGACCCAAGCCGCAGATAAACCCAACGTCATCTTCATCCTCTCGGACGATCTCGGCATCGGGAATGTCAGCTGCTATGGCGCGGACAACTACAAGACACCGCACATCGACAAACTCGCGGCCGAGGGCACGCGGTTCACCCAGTGCTTCACGGCGGCGCTTTGCGGCCCGTCGCGGGCAATGATCATGACCGGGCGCTATGCCTTCCGCAACGGTTCGAGCAATCAAGACGCCTGCATGGTGATGCCCAACAAGGAACTACAACTGGCGCGGGTTTTCAAAAGCGCAGGCTATGAGACCTCCTTCATCGGCAAATGGGGACAACTTCCGGGCGATCCTGATGAGGCGGGCTTTGACGATTATCTGCGCTTCAACGGCAGCGGCGTTTACTGGAGCCGCAAGCCCGATAAGCTCGAAGAATACCTCGTGAACGGTCAGGAGCAGGAACTGGGCGTGAAGGAATACATGCCAGACCTCATGCACGAGCGTGCCATCCGCTTTCTGAAGTCCAGTCAGGACAAGCCTTTCTTCCTCTACTACTCCCTCGTCCATGTGCATGGCGACGTTCAGCCCACGCCCGATAGCTCAGCGGACAGCAAGGACCTCTTTGGCGACAACATCCTCTACATGGACAAACTCGTCGGTAAACTCGTCGCCGAACTCGATGCGCTGAAACTCCGCGAGAAGACGCTCATCATCTTCATGGGCGACAACGGCACCGGCAAAGGCCAGAACCCGCTGTCCACCATCGGCGGGCGCAATCTCTCCGGCATGAAGGGCAGCATGCTCGAATGCGGCGGCCTCGTGCCCATGATTGCCAATTGGCCAGGCAAGACACCCGCTGGCAAAGTCAGCGCTGACTTGATCGACTCGTCGGACTTTCTCACCACATTCGCGGAGCTCTCTGGCGGCAATTTGCCCAAAAACACGATCTTCGACGGTCACAGCATGGCCCCGCAACTCCGTGGTGAGGCCGGCCAGCCACGTGAGTGGGTCTTTAACCAACTCGCCGCCATGTGGTATGTGCGGGACGCGAAATGGAAGCTCAACGAGAAGAACGAACTCTATGACATGAGCGAGGCCCCCTTTGCCGAAAAACTCGTTGCTGGCGATCATCCCGCTCGCGCTAAACTCGCCGCCGTGCTTGCAAAATTGAACCCCGCAGGCGGAATCCCCGACAGTGGCGACGGCACCGGTCGTCATGCGAACAAGGACAAGAAAAAGAAGGGCGAGGAACCCATGAAGAAGCCCGAGACGCCGCCAACGACGCCTCTAACGGCGGAAGAGCAGGAGCGTGCCGCCAAGTTCGACAAACTCGACGACGCCAAGGCCGGCAAGCTCACCCGTGACTACTACACCACCCACCAATCCGATGCCGCTGCCGCTGCGGAGCGATTCGACAAATACGACAGTGACAAAGACGGCTTCGTGAGCCGTGAGGAATACATCCTCAAAGGCAAGATGACGAAGAACTAGTCTCAAATCCATCCCAACCATGAAAACGATTCTCACCGCCTTCCTGCTAACCCTACCCACGCTCCAAGCAGCGACTAAACCGAACATCCTTTTCATCTCCGTCGATGACCTGCGACCCCAGCTCGGTTGCTACGGAGACAAGCTGATCCAATCGCCCAACATCGACCGCATCGCCGCACACGGTATCGTCTTCAACAAAGCCTACACTCAGCAGGCAGTGTGCAGTCCGTCACGCACGGCGATCATGACCGGTCTGCGACCCGATGTAACGAAGGTTTGGGACTTGGACACTCATTTCCGCCCAGCACAGCCGGATTGCATCACGCTGCCCCAGCATTTTAAAGCGAACGGCTATCAGTGTGAAGCGCTAAGCAAGATCTATCATAAAGGGCATGAAGACGGTCGCTCTTGGACCGCGCCGCATTGGTATCCGTTTGGTCGATCCGTGGACACCGATCTCGTGGACTGGACCAAGCAGATCGTTACCAAGCACGATGTCAACGTCTTGGAATACTCCTCGCCTGAAGCCAACGACACCTCGGTGAAAAAGAAGGACAAAGAAGCCAAGGCCGGGCCTTCATTTGAAATCAGCTCCAAGGACGATAGTGAGCTTCCTGACGGTGCCACAGCGGAAGAGGCCGTGAGGCGACTCGCAACGCTCAAAGCCAAGGGTCAACCCTTTTTCCTCGCGGTGGGTTTCTTGAAACCGCATCTGCCTTTCGTCGCACCAAAGAAATATTGGGACCTCTACGACCCCAACAGCATCCCTTTGCCGGCCATCGATCATCTCCCTGAAGGGGCTCCGCCGTATGTCGGCCACACCAACGGCGAAGTTCACAACTATCCAGGTGTGCCAAAGGGAGACCCCATCCAAGCTGACTTCGCCAAGAATCTGCGTCATGGCTACTATGCCTGCATCAGCTACATGGATGCTCAGGTCGGGAAGGTGCTTGACGCGCTCGAAAAGGAAGGTCTCGCCGACAATACCATCATTGTCCTC
>Ga0164292_10005553_pt1 | contig 10339 bp, 6 predicted proteins | sample GEODES117metaG_FD_111486 | JGI IMG/M metagenome (GOLD analysis project Ga0164292, IMG submission 111486) | Eutrophic lake water microbial communities from Lake Mendota, Wisconsin, USA - GEODES117 metaG | ecosystem: Environmental > Aquatic > Freshwater > Lake | place: USA: Lake Mendota, Wisconsin... | reverse complement strand
GCGCAGCGTATGTCTGTGATCTTCATCAGCGATTAACCTCGACGAAAAGTTTTAGCGGTTGGGTGAAATTCTACTGCTTGATCGAGTGGAAAAATGGGACGAGGGCAACGCTTATGTCCCAAATAGGCAAGATTTGCGCTGGACGAGCCGGGAGCGTCAACATGGATCATTGCTTCGCACCAATCGGCGAACATATGGTGTTGGCAATGAGGCGACTTCACAACGACCGCATCAAAGCGACGCGGATCTTTACCGAGCGAATAGAAAAAAGATCGATCGTACAAACTCACCGCCCGACTGCTGATCGCCACCGTGAAGTTTTCGAAGTCGACGACCGCTGAGGGCCCCGAATCCCAGACTTCACCAAAGGATTCGCTGCGAAACAAGCCGTCAGCCAAGTGGCGAACTTTGCCTTCGATCGCGAGCGGTTGAAACCGACCTGCATCCAGTGTTCCCCCCACGAACGTAGCAATCGTTGCACCAACACCGGCCGCAAAGGCTTTCTGCACAGCCGGTGCATCGACCATGGGTAGTAGCGTTCTGCCTCGGTACCCACACTCGACGAGTTTTCTCAAGATGGCATTGCTGTCCCCGGAAGCTCCCGAACTCGTCGCGTCGGCGGCATCGACCAGTGCGACCGTTCCCCGAATTGGTTGTAGCATCTGAGCGGCCATCTCGTCCAAGCTCACCAACGTCACTTTCATGCGGTGACGGTTAGGCCAAAAACTCTCTGCAATACGTACCGCTTCACGCTCCGCCAGCTCGCTGTCGTTATCGGTCACCACAAAACTGTAGGTCTGCAACGCAGGAACATCTGTAAACGGGTTGCCGATAAACATCCCTGCGGAAAGTCCCATGGGACCTGCTTCCACTTGCTGTGCCATGCGTATGCTGTTACCGAAAAGCCCCGTCGCGGTAATCAACTCATCGCCGCGTACCAACGCCGGTATCGCCACTTTCGCCGTGACCGGCCGAGCACCATCAAGTATCTTCAACAGCAAGCGAGAAGCACGCTGGCCCGTTTCAAAAAAGTCGACATGCGGGTAAGTGTGGTAGGCAACGATCGCATCGGAGTATTCAATCATTCGATCCGTGAGTATGCCGTGCAGGTCCAAAGAGACGACGATCGGCACATCATCACCGAGCACTCGGCGCGTCTCTGCAATCAGAAATCCTTCCGGATCCAATTCCTCCTGGCTCGCCATTGCACCATGCATACACAGATAAACGCCATCGACTGATGGAGCTGACCGAATAGACTCGATGAATTCTCGAGCAATTCTTTGCCAAGCGTCAGCGGCCAGGGTTCCACCAGAAGTGATGAAGCAGGCGCTATAAGAGGGAATAATTTCAACGTCCGCCAGCTTATCGAAAACGCTCAAGGCTCCACCGATTTCATTGCGAACCGAGCGGTGGTAGTTCAACAGATCTTGGCCGTTGCGGACTCGAAAGTCAGCATATTGGCTCAAATGCGGATTGAAAGTGGAAACTTCTTGTTTGCACTCGGCGATCAAAATTCGACGCATGGGGAGTAGCTCGCTTCGTTGTTGATTCTATCGTAGCGGAGGTGTGGTGTAGATCCGTTCGCCTCGAACCTGGATCTCGACGTCCACCAAATAGGGCGCAATACCTTTTAGGTCCGGTTCGATGCCAAGGCCAGGAGCATCGGGAACATTCAGCAACCCATTTTGATCGGGAACGATGTGATTCTTGGTCATCGCTCGGGCCAGTGATTTGAGCTCCGTTGGGAATTCGCAAATTGTATGAGACGCAAGTCCCGCAAACGGTTGCAACGAAGCGGATAACGCGAGATTGGATGTGAATGTGTGATTGACGTAGGTCACACCTTTCGCCGCAGCATAGTCGGCGACATCTTTGGCAATCGTGATGCCGCCGATACGCCCAGCGTCGATTTGGACATACTTCAGTCCAGCATAGTCGACCATGTGTTTGGCCATATGGAAGTTGTGACATCCTTCTCCGCCGGCCATTCCAACCGAACCACTTTCGAGCGACAATGCGTGATACTCCGACAAGGCTCCCGATACGAATGGTTCTTCAAGCCACGTGGCGCGGACTTCCTTGAGCATGCTGAGTCGAGCGCGCGCAGCGGCTAAATCGGCATTCCAAACAGTTCCTGCATCGACCAGCAGAATTCCATCTTCGCCAAGCCCCTCTCTGGCTGCTGCGAGCTGAGCACAATCGTCCTCAACGCTCGATAGCCCGAATGGTCCCCAGCCAAACTTGGCCGCGCGAAACCCCTGAGCTGCAATCGTTTTAGCTTTGCTCAGAGTCTCATCGGCCGTATTGCCAAACAAGACCGATGCGTAGGGCGTTTTGGCAAAGCACGATTTATAGCCTAGCAGCTTCCAAACGGGCTCATTCAATCGACGCCCCAGCAAATCCCACAAGGCGATGTCGATTCCCGAAAGCGTATGATCAGCTTGCAACAAATCTAGACTATTAGCGCGAACCAAATCTCCAATGCGGCGAATGTCACCCACGTCGTCGATTCGTTGGCCCATCACAGACGCGATGACAGGCTTGCATGCGCTGTGTGACATAGGACAAACCAAGCTGGCAATCGAGACCAATGGGGCCGCCTCGCACTCACCCCATCCAATATGCTCCCCTGCCGCAATGCGCACCAGCAATGCATCCTGGCTTCCATCTCCAATGTCCAGGACTTGGGGCATCGACAAATAGTAGAAATCGACGGAATCGATTTTCATAAGTTTCTAACTTCGTAAAAAAGGTTGATCAGACTGCTTCAACGCATCGCGAGGAAACAGAACAAGAATGCCAACAAGTAACAAGAGCCCTGCGGCGAAATACGCAGCGCCCGTCAAGGATAACAATCGATCGATTCCCAGCGTCGATTTCCAAAGTCCACCGAACAACGTCGCGAATCCAGAGACCAGTCCTCCACACAGATTGAGCACGCCAACGGCTGTCGCTCGAAACTGGTTGGGGATAACTTCGAAGGCAGCCGGAAAAATATTCCCCATCATCAGTCCGCTGAACAACCCAAACGCCATGGCCGCCAATCGTACTTGAACGAGCGTTTCACAGGCCCCCAGAGCATGCAGGCATGGCGCACACAAAACCAGACTGGCCAACATCAAATAGAAGCGGGACGCTTTGGTCACTCGCAATAACTTATCCGCCAGCCAGCCACCGCTTAGCAAGCCAACCGCAGTGCTGCCTTGTAGATAAAGCGTGGCATTGAACGCAGCATCCGATTGGCTTAGTTCAAATTTGTCATGTAAGAACGTAGGCAACCAGCCGTACAATAGCCACAGCCCAAACACGAATACCGGAAAAACGATGCACAGAATCTGATAGGTCGGAATGGAGACGAGCGCTAACAGGCACTGCCATACGCCAACTTTGGAGTCGACTGTTTCGGATGATGTAGCTCCCGACGATTCGGTTGAGCTTTCCAGTTTGAGTGACCGTAAGAAGGCAAAGTATGGGAATGCGTAAACCAAGCCAACGCCACCCAATGCAAAGAACGCAGTTCGCCACGCACCCAAGTCGGCCATCCATCCACCAAACCAACTCCCGACCACCGTTCCAGCGATTTGTGCCGTCGTTAGAATTGCAATGGTACGAGAACGCAACCTAGGCGCGAACGCACTCGCCGTCAGAGCGATAGCGGTGGGCATGAAAAGCGATTCGGAAACGCCCATGGCGGCTCGCAGCCAAAGGAGTTCGGCTCCTGAACGTGCCAAGCCAGTCATCACAGTCACCAAGCTCCAGATGATCAGGCTCAAGACCACTAAGATGCGTTTGGAAACTCTGTCACCGATGATCCCTGCGACGGGACACCCCAATGCGTACACCCACAGAAAATAGGCGCCAGTCAGCCCCAGTTGCTGATCCGTCATTCCCAAATCAGATTGAAGTGACGGGAACATTGCAAAGACAGCTTGCCGGTCGCAGTAGTTCAAGAAGTATGCGAACCACATGAAGCCTAGGAGCAAGATGGCTTCCGTTGAAACCCTATCATGGCTCACCGGATCAGATTGACGACTGGGTTCAGCATTGGCGGTCATGAAGAAAGGACCTCGTCGATCCCAACCTGCCTGGCGATCACGGCCACGCAGTCTCCCTGCTGAGTTAAACACGGAACCCGCGTTGTGATCAAATAACCCGAACTGCGAGCGATGATCGGTTCAGGTGTTCGATCGGGGCGTTCTAAATGATGAATGGCTCCCACGCAATCGCCAACGTTGACCATCTGACCAAGCTCAACGCTGATCTCAAAAATGCCCGACTCAGGAGCCAACAAATAATCGTTGCGATCGATCGCTTGAACGAGTATTGCCGGTGGTTTGCCAAGACTCTCGCGCGTTTGTTCAACACCATTTAACAAGCCAACGTGGATGAGGACGTTGCGCAGGCCTGATTGTGCAATTCGATGGACGCTGGCCGGAACGCCTTCACCGCCACCGAGCTCGGTGGTAACGACGATCTTACCCTGGCTCTCTGCTTCGACCGGTAGCAAACCTGAACCAGCGATATCGGCATAGAGGAATGAGAAGTCGGTGTTCCACGCCAACATTGCGGCCATCATCTTTCTACGTTGTTCCTTGTCGGGCACAATATGCATGTGTGAGCAAGGCACAAAGTCCATGCTGCGTCCGCCCGAATGAATGTCTATGATCACATCGCTCAACGGAAACAGCACCGTCGTCAGGTAATGAGCGATCTGGCTGGTCACCGCCCCTTCCGGTTGTCCAGGGAACGCGCGATTCATGTTCATCCCATCCAGTGGCGAAAGTCGAGTCGCAGATCGAGCTGCAGGAAAGTTGAGCGACGGAATCAAGATGATCCTGCCCGTAATCATTTCCGGAGTTAGCTCACGAGCTAGCTTCATCGCCGCGATCTGCCCTTGATACTCATCGCCGTGATTGCCCCCCAGCACCAGCACCGTTGGCCCGGCGCCGTTTGATAGGACTGTCATGGGGATCATCACATTCGCCCAACCCCCCAGGTTATGAGAGTACGGAACCTGCAAGTAACCCTGTTGCTTGCCTGGCGCATCAAGATCGATGGATGAAAAGAGCATGCTGAAAATTCCTCGAGTGCCAGAGCATAAACTGCTGAACGATAGCGGCTGAATGGTGAGAGGACGTGTCTTTGCAAGCGGACATTATGTAATGATCTCGCGCATAACATTTCCGTGTACGTCGGTCAGACGAAAATCACGTCCCGCATACCGGTAGGTAAGGCGTTCGTGATCGAAACCGAGCAGATGAAGAATGGTGGCATGCAAGTCATGGACGGTTGACACCTTCTCAATCGCTTTAAAGCCAAAGTCGTCAGTCGCGCCATACGTGACTCCACCACGCACACCACCGCCTGCCATCCAAACTGTAAAGCCATAGTGATTGTGATCGCGACCCGTGCCCCCTTCGGACACCGGAGTTCGCCCAAACTCGCCGCCCCAAATCACGAGCGTGTCCTTCAACATATCTCTTTGCTTCAGATCTGCGAGCAGTGCTGCGATCGGCTGGTCGATTTCGCCAGCATTTTTTCGAATGTTCTTCTCAATATCGCCGTGGTGATCCCAAGGCTGACCAGCCCCATGCCATAACTGAACATAACGAACACCTCGCTCCAGCAAACGTCGCGCGATCAACGTCTGTCGACCATGAACGGTGTCGCCATACAGTTCATGAATGTGCTGCGGTTCACCTTGAATATCGAAAACGTCGGTTGCTTCTGACTGCATGCGAAAAGCAAGCTCGAATGACTCAATGCGAGCTTCCATGCGAGAATCGATCGGGCTCTGAGAGCGAACCGACTCCAGTTTTCGAAGCAGAGTCAACTGATGTTGCTGGATGTCTGTCGTCGCATGCGGACTGCGAATGTTTTCAATCAATTGTTCAATCTTGCGATATTGAGTATCGATATAGGTTCCTTGAAACGATCCCGGCAGAAACCCCGATTGCCAATTGGCTTTGTCGGAAACGGGGTATCCATTGGGACACATTGCGATGAACCCGGGCAGGTTTTGATTCACGGTGCCCAATCCATACATGACCCAGGAACCAACGCTCGGCCTCGGCTGAACGGAATCGCCACAGTTCATCAGCATCAGCGATGGTTCGTGATTGGGAACTTGAGCGGTCATCGAACGAATGACGGCGATGTCATCTGCATGGGCAGCGGTTCGCGCAAAGAGTTCGCTGATTTCTAATCCGCTTTGACCGTACTTTTGGAACTTGAAAGGGGATGGTAATGCGCCACCTGTCTTTCGCTCTGTTATGTAAGACTGTGGTAATGGCTGGCCTGCATATTTCTCCAGCATTGGTTTGGGATCGAACGTATCGACCTGCGATGGCCCGCCGTTGAGAAAAAAATGCACCACTCGTTTGGCTCGGCCAGCGAAGTGCGATGCTTTCGCGGTCAACGAATTGGACGCCCCGTCGCCGGTCGCTGCAATCAGCGCGTTGTCATCCGCCATCACGCCCGCTAAGCCCAATAGGCCTATACCAACGCCAGAACTGCGAAGCAGGTGGCGGCGGGACATTTCGATGGCTTGATGTTCGGAAGGCATGGTTAGGGTCTCAGGCTGGAAACTAAGGTACGAACATTCGCTCATTCGAGATGAGAAGTACTTGCGTTAACTGCTCCAGGGGCGAGAGTATCTGTTCAGGCTTGCCTGTAAAGTCTTTCTCTGCAATCCAGGAAATCGCTTCTTCGCGAACGGGATTAAGAGTTGAGATGACTGGGGACCACAGGAATTGATCGTTATTCAGAACCTGGTCAATATCGACTACGAAGTCAACTGTTTCGTTAGCCTCCACTTGCAACGCTGCGACACTCAAATCCACCTCACGATTTTGCAAGGAAATTGATTTAAGAATGCCCTGTCTGCTCGAGACGATGAAGGTGCGAATGCCGTCACCCTCGGTCGACTGATGAATCATCGTGGACTGAATCGAAACCGTTCCATTTTCTGGCGCGGTCCAGCGTCGAACAATGGCATGTTGCCGGTCATTGCCAGGGTGCCCACCTCGCGACGTTAGCTGCAGCCAGCCGAGTGTTGCATCCGGTAGTTGTGATCCTCCCTGCCATGCGGAGCCGTTGAAGTGGGGCAACGACGTGAACGAGTTGAGTTTTCCTGCGGCTTCGTTGATCTCGCCATAACCATAGCTCCAGGCTGCAGCGCGTGCATTCGCTGAGTCTATATTGGTTGCCTGTTCTGCAGTCACTAAGAATTGCTCCGCAATCAAACCTTCCTCGCGGGTTGGCATTCGCCCTAAAACTGTGTTGTACAGTTGTTGGACAGCGGCCGATGCATCCAGGTTGGCAACGATCTTCCTTGCTCGTGCGACAACAAACGGATGGTTCATGGCGAAAAGTGCCTGTTGCGGCGTCGTGGTTTCAGACCGTTCCGGGGAATGCAGATCGGGATTCGCAAAGTCGAAGACGCTGAGCAACGTTGGCAAGAACTGTCGATCGATGGTGATATAGACCGACCGCCGAAAGCCGAACAAGTCTGTGCCCGGTCCACCCATTGTCAGGTCTAACTCTCCCGATGTCGCCAACAGGGAATCACGCCAGGCTTCAAATTGCAATCGACGCCGGTTGCTTCGCCAAAGCAATCGGTTCTCTGGATCTCGTTCTTGTGCCAACACACGTTCCGAGACAGTCGCGGGGGCGTCCGAATTTTGTCGATACGTTGCAGAGAGCATGATGGCGCGATGCAATGACTTTGTGCTCCAACCGCTGGAGATGAATTGGCTCGTCAAATGATCGAGCAATTCGGGATGGCTTGGCTGCGTCGAGCGAAGGCCAAAATCACTTGGAGTCCGGACCAGCCCCACTCCGAAGTGATGCTGCCACACTCGATTAACCCAAACACGGGCGGTCAGCGGATTCGCTGGATCAACGATCGCCTTAGCCATCTCCAGTCGTCCGCTTCCATTCGCAAACGGGTGTCGCGTTTCACCTGAGAGCACTTTCAGAAACTGTCGAGGAACTCGTTCTCCCTTCGTCGCTGGATTCCCGCGCCGAAACACATAGGCATCTTGTTGTACCAGACTGTCGTTCAAGACGACGGCACAGGGAGTCGCGCCGGGTGATTGCAGAATCCATTGATCGACTTCATTTTGAGCCTTCCATAACTTTACCCCAGTCGCGTTGTCCCAATACCATTCCGTGTTCATGATCGGCTCGTCAGGGATCACGCAGGGTGAGCCATCCGCATAAAAAGCATCATGCAATTGTCGATCGCATTCCTCGATCAAGCCTCGATCAACTTCGGGAGTGCTTTGCCACAGAAGATCATTTGCAGCCAGCAGCGAAGCATATCGCTCTGCAACAACCTTCGCCGACCCAGGTACGACCTCGAAGGCTTTTGCAACTCGCAGATTGATGGCGATCGAACCATCGAACAACTGCTTCATCACTTCTGCAGAACGTGTCGCAAATTCATCATCTTGAAGTTTGCTAAAGGCGATCCATGGCGTGAAGACCGGATCCGATCGATGCTCCGCGCCTGCCAGGAAGGCATGCCAACGTCGTACAACTGCTGGAATCAGTTCTTCCTTACCAGTAAGTTGCACGAAGGCAACCTCGGGATACTTTTCGATCTCCCGCTGAGCGAGCAAATAATCTTTGATCCGATCTCGGATACGCTTGTTCGCATCGACTCGTGCGATTTCGGTCAATGAACGCAACTTCTGGATTCGCTCCTGCAATCCTTGCCGACGCAGGTCAGTAGACTCTGATTTTTCAGCCACACTTTTTTCTGCCAAACCGGGCAGTTCAATCTGCTGATCGACACAATTCGCGAAGACTCCATACAGGGAGTAATAGTCGGCTGTTGGGATCGGATCATATTTGTGATCGTGACAACGCGCACAACCAATCGTTAAGCCAAGAAGTCCTCGGCCCACAACATCAATCCGGTCATCGATGATATCGTGGGATGAGCCCAGGAAACGACGGCCAAGAGTTAGAAAACCCATCGCTGCTTGTGATACAGCGTCGCCCGGGGCTACTTGGTCGGCAGCAAGTTGCAGCAACACAAATCGGTCGTAAGGCATGTCCTCGTTGAATGCGTTAATCACCCAATCGCGATACAACGACGAATGAACAAACCGCCGCTCTTCACGGCCATAAACGTAACCTTTCGTGTCTGAATACCTTGCAACATCTAGCCAGTGACGGCCCCATCGTTCCCCATAACGGGGCGATTCAAGCAGCCGATCGATCAGTTGTTCGTAAGCGTCACTCGACGAGTCATGAATGAACGCGTTGATCTCTTCTTGCGTCGGTGGCAAACCGCACAAGTCATACGTGGTGCGAACGATCAACGTTTTGCGGCTGGCTTCGCCTGTCGCTTGGAGTCCTGCTTCCTGCAATTTGGCCACCACAAATCGATCGATGTCATTCTTGACTCCAGCATCGTCACCCACCGTTGGTAGAACACTGGCACGAAGAGGCTGAAACGACCAATGCTTTCGCCATAAGTCTTCTTTTCGTTTCGAGAGTGGCGTTTCTGTTGGCCAGGGAGCGCCCATCGCAATCCAGCGAGCAAGATCGGCAACCTGATTTTGAGCAAGAGGCTCGCCCGTCTCCGCAGGAGGCATCCTCACGTCCGCATCTAGGCTTCGAATGCGATCAAGCAACTCACCCCGTTGATTGTCACCCGGAACGATCGATGGACCGCTATCGCCGCCAGACATGATCGCGTCACGTGAATCCAATCGAAGACCAGCCCACTGTTTCTTTTCACCATGACATTGTTGGCACCGTTCAACCAACAGCGGTCGAATCTGCTTTTCAAAGAATTCGATGTCTGCTTGAGCCGTTCTCGCTACGGGGGCATCGGCCAATGCACTCGCAGTGTTCCATTGCGTCAAAAAAAAGGAATTGGCGAACACAGCAGCGAGCAACCATGGCGCGGAGGAACATGACGCGGAGGAATATCTTGCGAAGGCATATGGCGGATTGTTGGAGTAACAATGCCCCGTCAGTGTCGCGGAGTTTCCGCAGAGAATCGCAGTGCTTTTCATTCTGGATTCCATGAGACGTGATTCAAAGAACATTCAGTGCACGAGCAGGGCTTGTCTGTGTTCTGTATACTTATCTGTGTTCTCCATACAATGTACATTTCGGCTAAGGCTAGTCAAGGACCGTCCGCGCGATCCCGGAACGCATGCGTGTTGCTTGTCTGGCAAGAGACTTTGCGTTGATTGCTGAGTTCGACATCGAGTTCCACCGATCAATCGTTCGCCGAGCCCATGAAAAAGAACTAGAATCGATTTGGAGTTCTATTGTCGGCCGGGGATTTCGGGGACACACGTATTTGTGTTTC
>Ga0164292_10005550_pt1 | contig 10342 bp, 9 predicted proteins | sample GEODES117metaG_FD_111486 | JGI IMG/M metagenome (GOLD analysis project Ga0164292, IMG submission 111486) | Eutrophic lake water microbial communities from Lake Mendota, Wisconsin, USA - GEODES117 metaG | ecosystem: Environmental > Aquatic > Freshwater > Lake | place: USA: Lake Mendota, Wisconsin... | reverse complement strand
TTACGGTGAGCACCGCACTGGTGGCCACTTTGAAGGAGCGCTATCCCAGCTTGCCCGCTCCTCGATTCGCGGCCGGGCATTCGCTCGGCGAATACTCCGCGCTTGTCGCTGCCGGTGCCCTAACCCTCGAAGATGCCGTGCGAGTCGTGCGTGCTCGCGGTCTAGCCATGCAGTCGGCGGTTCCCCCGGGCCGAGGCGCTATGGCAGCCATCATGGGTATCGATGCGGATCGGCTTGAAACCTTGTGTGCCGAGCAAACCGATCGAGGCGCTAACGATGATGACAACGAGCCTCCTGCTGAACGCGAGGTTGTGAGCTGCGCCAACTTCAATGCGCCCGGTCAGATCGTCATTGCCGGCACGCAAGCGGCGGTCGCGCGCGTGTCAGCTCGCGTGTCTGACGAAAAAGGAAAAGCCATCCCGCTCAAAGTGAGTGCGCCCTTTCACTGCGCCCTCATGGCCCCGGCCGCAGACGCCCTTTCACGCGCGCTGCACCCCGTTGCCGTCGCCCCGCTCGCGTTTCCCGTAATTGCCAACGTCGATGCGAAGCCCAATCAAGATAGCCAGCGCGTCAAAGGCTTACTCGTTCGACAGGTCGACGGCGCCGTACGATGGGAACAAGCGATTCGATTCATGCACAGCGAAGGCGTTACGCATGCCATCGAAATCGGTCCCGGAAAAGTGCTCGCAGGACTCGGCCGCCGCATCGCAAAAGATATGACTATCTACAGCGTTGGGGACGTAACAAGTCTCGAAAATATGCAGGCGTTTCTAGAATCAATTGCCTCTTGATAGTTGGTCACAGGAATTCACATGTTTGAACTCAATGGGAAAGTCGCTCTCGTTACAGGCGGTTCACGAGGAATTGGTCGGGCATGTTGCGAGGCACTCGCGCGGCAAGGGGCAACGGTCATTGTCAATTATGTGAAAGGCGAATCTGCCGCGAGTAGCGTCGCTGACTCGATTCAAGCGAGCGGCGGCAAGGCCGAAATTGTGCGCTTCGATGTCGCCGACGTGAAAGCCACTGAAAGTGCCATCGAGGACATTGCAAAACGTCACGGTCGCCTCGACATTCTCGTGGCCAACGCCGGAATCGCTATCGACGGGCTTTTGCTTCGCCTCAAAGAAGACGATGTCGATCAGCTGTTTCAAACCAATGTTCGTGGGGCACTCGCCTGCGCCAAAGCGTCCGCACGCATCATGATGCGCGCAAAAACCGGCCGAATCATCTTCATGTCAAGTGTGGTCGGCGAAATGGGCAACGTTGGGCAAACGGCTTACGCGGCATCGAAAGCAGCGCTCATCGGCGCGGCCAAAAGCATCGCTCGCGAATTCGCGTCGCGTTCACTCACGGTCAATGTGGTTGCGCCGGGCTTCATCGACACCGATATGACCAGCTCTATCGCGGACTCTACGAAAGACCATATGCTCAAAGCGATTCCACTCGGGCGAACCGGAACGGCGCACGAGATCGCAAGCGCATGCGTGTATCTTGCAAGCGATGAAGCTGCGTATGTCACAGGCCACGTGCTTCGCGTCAACGGCGGAATGTACGTCTAGGCGCTTGTCGGAAAGTGCGACGGCGCAGCCTCTTGTTAGCCCCAACGTGACCAAGGTATCCGGCCTCGAGCCGCACAACAGCACGCGCACGCGACGACGCGCGCAAGGGCGTCACGCGCCCGGGCGTTCTTGCGCGTTTGCGAAGCTTTCATGTGCCCCACCTTCCGACATGTGCCTTCGCGGCTCTCGGCGCGGCCTAGGCGGTCACGGGCGGGACACCGTCGAGGCCTTTGATAGCACCGCCAAGAGTGCCTCTCGCATCCGCACGCGCCATCAACCCCAAAAGGCGCAGGGATTGACGCGCGGAACGCTAGCCCGCTGCGGGTCCGCCGTTGCCTTTGCTACGGCGACCTAGGGCGACACGTTGTGCAAATCCGCTACGGCCGGTGGTTGCACGAGGCAGCAAGGCTGTGTAGAACTCGCCCCGGGGGGTGGCATCACCTTCCGCAATCGCCAGAAAACTCCGGAAACGGCTCACGGGAAAATCGACGAGGCACACGAATGGCTCAAGACATCAGTAGCGAGGTCAAGCGCATCATCAAAGAGCAGCTCGACGTCGAAGAAGCGAAAATCAAGCCCGAATCGACGTTTATCGAGGACCTCGGAGCCGATTCTCTCGGCCTCGTGGAGATGGTGCTTGCCTTCGAGGAAACGTTCGAGATCGACATTCCAGACGAAGACACCGAGAAAATCCGAACCGTGCAAGATGCAATCGATTATATCGAGCAGCACGTCAAAAAGTAATTAGGTCACAGCGACATTCGGCACGATTCACCCATGAGTAGCGAACGCGTTGTGATTACGGGCATTGGCCTGGTTACGCCTCTCGGCATCGGTCGCGAGGAAACGTGGCAGGCCCTTCTCGCGGCAAAGAGCGGAATTGCTCCCATAACGCTGTTCGACTGCTCAGCGTTTCGCGTGCGTTTCGCAGGCGAGGTGAAAGACTGGGATGGCGCCCGATTTGTCGAGAAAAAAAAGCTCAAGGAGATGGATCGCTTCACGGAGTTCGCGCTGGGCGCCGCTTCGATGGCGATGAGCGATGCCGACCTGTCGCTCGCCGATGACGAACGGGATGAAGCTGGTTGCTTCATCGGTGTAGGCCTTGGCGGTCTTTTCACCCTCGAGAAAACGAAGCAAACGCTGATGGAAAAGGGGCCACAGAAAATTAGCCCCTATTCTATCCCTGGCATCATTGCCAATCTGGCCGCCGGCCAAGTTGCGATGGCTCACCAATTGCGCGGACCGAGCTACTGCACCACCAGCGCATGCTCGAGTGGCGCTCACGCTATTGGGGAAGCAGCCGAATGGATTCGGCGAGGCAAGGCTCACGTCATGGTGGCAGGCGGGGCCGAAGCAACCGTCACGCCGGTCGGGATTGGCGGCTTCGAGGCGATGTACGCCCTCTCCAAGCGAAACGAAGACCCACAGCGCGCGAGTCGTCCGTTCGACCGTCAGCGCGACGGGTTCGTATGCGGGGAAGGTGCAGGTATCGTTGTACTTGAGTCATTGACGCGAGCGCTAAGCCGCGGGGCGCGAATTTATGCCGAGGTCACGGGCTACGGGGCCTCCACCGATGCGCACCATCTCACCAACCCCGCACCCGAGGGCGAGGGCGCGCAGCGGTCGATGCGCATGGCGTTGAAAGATGCGAAGCTGACGCCCGAAGACGTCGACTACGTCAACGCGCACGGGACATCGACGCCCGCGGGGGATGTCGCCGAGAGTCAGGCGATTGCGGCGGTCTTTCAGGACCATGCCCGAAGCAAACGCTTGTGGGTGAGTTCCACGAAGTCAATGATGGGTCACTTGCTTGGGGCGGCGGGAGCCGTAGAAAGCGCCGTATGCGCGCTCGCTATCGCCGAGGGAAAGGTCCCTCCGACCATCAATCTCACCGATCCCGATCCCCAATGCGATCTTGACTACGTCCCTCACGAGACGCGCGAGCGGCGTTTGCGGCACGTTTTGAACAACTCGTTCGGATTCGGCGGGACCAACTGCTCGCTCATTTTCTCCGCGTTTTCACAGGCTTCGAGATAGCGCACCATGGCTAAAGTCGTCATCGCCTCCGACCACGGCGGGTTCAAACTCAAAGGCGAGCTCACCGCCGCCCTTCGCGACCGAGGGCACGCCGTCGACGACCTCGGGACCGATTCGCCCGAAGCGTGCGACTATCCAGATTACGCCGACATCGTCGCGCGACGTATTCTTGAGGGCCAAGACCTCAAGGGAATCCTTATTTGCGGCAGCGGCGTCGGCATGTCTATCGCGGCCAACCGCCATAAAGGCATTCGCGCGGTCGTCTGCTCGGACGTGTATACCGCACGAATCAGCCGTGCTCACACCGATACGAACATTCTGTGCCTCGGCGAGCGCGTTGTTGGCCCCGGCCTTGCCTGGGAAATCGTCTCCACATGGCTCGCCGAAGGCGCTTCCAACGAGACGCGTCACACGTCACGACGTCACCAACTCGACCGCTAACGCGCTGCGCGCAGCATTCAAATCCAGAACGCGAGGAATAACGTGAAGTGCCCCTTCTGTTCTCACGCCGAGAGCAAAGTAACGGATTCTCGCATGGGAACCGCCGGTGATGTCATTCGCCGCCGGCGGGAATGCGAAGCGTGTACGCGCCGTTTCACGACGTACGAGCGCGTCGAAGAAGTTCTGCCCCTCGTGGTGAAGCGCGACGGTCGACGTGAGGCCTTCGACCGCCAGAAGGTTCTCGGAGGGCTTCGTCGCGCTTGCGATAAGCGAGCCGTATCCACCGAGCGCCTCGAGGTCATCGTCGACGCCGTGGAGCGTGAACTCATGGACAGCGGCGACAAAGAAGTCCGGGCGGAGGCCGTCGGCGAACGCGTCATGACGCAATTGCGTGCCGTTGATCCGGTTGCTTATGTGCGATTTGCAAGCGTGTATCGTCAATTCAAAGACATCGACGAACTCCGCAGCGAGATTGACCTGCTTGCACGGCCCGACGGTCCCCTGAACCTCGCCTCTCTCGCTACCGATACACAATCATGAGCGGCGGCACCCCCAAGTTCCCGGCGGCGACAACCACGCGCGAGGCGGGCGAAACCGCATCGTCAGCACCTACGCCCGCGCACGATGCAGCCGGCGACGCCGTTGACCCGTCGCAGTCCCCCAAGGCATCGGCAGTCATCGGGTCCGACGCCGACGAACACTGGATGGCGATCGCGTTGCAACATGCACGCAGTGGGCGGCCATCCCCAAACCCGCACGTCGGCGCCGTCGTTGTGTCCGGTTCTGAAATTATCGGATTCGCGCATCACGAGCGCGCCGGGGCGGACCACGCCGAAACCGCCGCTTTGCGAATCGCGGGCTCGAAGGCGGCGGGGGCACGTCTCTATGTGACCCTCGAACCGTGCAATCATCACGGTCGAACGCCGCCGTGTACCGACGCCATCGTGGCCTCGGGCGTGTCGCGCGTCGTTGTGGCAACGCGCGATCCGAACCCTCCCGTGGTGGGCGGTGGCATCGAAAAATTGCGAAATGCAGGTATTGAGGTCACCGTCGGTGTGCTCGAGAATCAAGCGCGCGATGTGTTGCGACCGTGGACAAAACACATCAGCGAAGGCGTGCCCTACGTGTCCCTCAAGCTTGCGCTGTCGCTCGATGGCCGCATCGCGACCCGCACCGGCGAATCAAAGTGGGTTACGGGCCCTGAAGCGCGCGCCAAAGTTCACCTTCTGCGTTCGCGCAACGATGCCATCGCGGTTGGCATCGGGACCGCACTTGCCGACAACCCGCGCCTCACCGTTCGAGACGCCCCGGGCGAAAGTCCTCAGCGGGTCGTGTTCGACACCAAACTTCGACTTCCGGTGACGTCGCGACTCGTGCAGACTGCACGAACCACGCCCACACTGGTTTTGTGCGGGCACAATGCGCCGATCGAAGCGGAGCAGGCCCTCGTGGCCCACGGGGTGGAATGCCTGCGGTCGCCCATTTCCGCCGAGGGACGCCTTGACGTCGCGTCGGCGCTACGCGCGCTTTCGCGCCGCGGCATCGTCAATCTTATGGTCGAAGGCGGCGCCGAGCTTGCGGGAAGTTTCCTCGCCGGGCGTTTCGCCGACGAACTCCATGTATTCGTCGCGCCTTTACTGCTTGGGCCGCGAGGTCGTGCCGGGGCCGTCGACTGGGCGGGCCCAGATACCCCGCAAAAAGCGCCGCGCATCGACGCCCCCACCTGGGAACTCGTCGGCTGCGATGCCTACGTGCACGGTGCGCTGGTTTATCCAGACTAATAGGTCGCTCGCATCATGCGTCGACCACGAGCTACGGCCTGCTGCCGAGCTCGAGGCCCGCGCGCCGAGGCTCTTGCGTGGCGTGCGACGCGATCGTCTCGCATTGCCTACCAGAGAGCGCTATCGTTCGGTCGCGATGATTCGTACGATTCTGCATTATCCGGACAAGCGTCTCCGCGATCCGGCGAGAACGGTCTCGGAATTTACACCCGCATTGCATGCGCTCATCGATGACATGGCCGAAACAATGTACGCGGCGCCTGGGGTAGGACTCGCTGCGCCTCAAATCGGTGAGGCCCTGCGCCTTTTCATCATCGACATCGCCGACGAATCGGAGCCAAGCGATCTTCGGGTCTTTATCAATCCTGAAATTCTCGAATCGAACGGTAAAATCACGTGGGAAGAGGGCTGTCTCAGCTTCCCAGGCATCACCGAAGAGATTGAACGGTCGGCGCACGTAAAGGTTCGCGCTCAGGACCGGTCCGGCGAGCCTTTTGAGCTTGAGGCCCAAGGGCTGCTCGCCGTCGCTATCCAACACGAGTTCGACCACATTCAAGGCACTCTCATGATTGACCGAATGGGCGCTCTCAAAAAGCGACTAACGCACCGCAAAATGGTCAAACGAGCCGGCCCTACTGCCTCGCGAGAGAACTAAGGCTCAGGCTCACGCCGGGGCGCAAGGTTTCTGCCGAGGCAACTCCTTGCGCGCCCGAGCCGGCCCGGCGCGCGCGGAGCGCCTTTCTTACTTACGAAGCGCCACGGCGAAACAGCGCTGCGTCGAGGTGAATACCGAGGTTCGTCATCTCAGCCACGACTCGCGGGACAACGCCCGTAGCCGCGAAGGAGCTTTCGCCCGACGCTGCCGAGCCCCCATCCCCTCGCATGACGAAGATGTCGCGCCCCGACGCATTCGTCGTGGCGGGTCCTGGTACGCTCTCGCCGCCATCCACTTCCGCTATTCGGGAGACGCGAAGCGCGCCGTCGACACGGCGAACCAGTTCGACGCCGATGTCGAAACTTTCACGAACCCGCTCACGAGCTAGCTCGAGCGACCCTTTCGGCTGCGTGCGAGCCACATAGGAGGCGATCTGCCCCACGGCGTGCCGCAAGGTAGGGGCTTCAACGGCAGCGATGACGCCTCTCTGGCCATCAGCCATCGACTCAACAACAGCCGCAGCGGTGGCCCCGCGCGGCGCTGGCACGGCCAGATGGGCCGCGGCGACTCGCACGACATCGCGCACGGCCGCATCTGCCGTGAACGCGTCCGGTTGCAACCGATTCACAGACGACTGTTCCCACGCGAATGGCGGCTCGCTCGCGTCGCAGAGTAAGTACGCGCAATTGTTGGCGGAACGGGCACTCATCAGCGCCGAAAGCAGCTCGGTCGCCGCCCCCCCCGGCCCGGCAATGACAACGTTGGCTCGCGCCGCAAAACACGCTTCAACGAAGCGCATCATCGCCCGCGACCAGCATCCGTTTTGAACCCACTGCTCGAGCGTCGTGTCCGACCGACCTCGCTTCACCAGCGACGCAGACACAACAGACGCGACGGGCGGGGAAAGCACGGCGAGCTCAACCGAGCCGAGGCGAACGCGCATACCCCCATTGTTCTTGTCCCAGGAGGTGCCAGCACGGCGTGCCAGACGTGCGATGGCTCGACAGAGCGAGGCCTCGCTGCTCCAACCAAGCGGCTCGAGCCGAGGCTTGCCCTGCCGCACGACCACGACGCGATCATGTCGCGCGCAGTGCACCTCGGAGACCGCGCCTTCCGCGAGAAGCGATGCCATCGGACCGATCCCGACGACCTCGTCGCACGCATCCGAGGCGATGCTAGCGGCATCCTCGGCGCTCGCGATTTCTCCGCCCTGATGCATGGCCGCGGCACGCTCGCGTGCGAGGCGTTCGGCCTCTCGGCGGAGGGTTTCATCGGTCTCGCCGCCTGGCTCATCAGGAACCCCAGGACACGACGCCCGCCATCGAAGCGCATCGACCCGTTCTGCGACAAGCGACTGCTCAACGTGCTGCACAACGGAGGCGACAAGCGCCAGTCGCTTCGTGTCGACGCCCACCGGTCGGGACTCGGCGAAGCCAGCGGCGAGCGGACGCGCGGCCAGCGCACCGGGTCCCGATGGCGCGACGACGCGACCTGGAGCCGCGGGTGAAGCGTGCACGGCGCCTGGAGCCGCGGACGCCAGATTTGCCGGGATAACGCCGCCCTCGGACGAACCGATGCCCAACGACGTACCCGCCTGCGGGGCTACGGGAGCTGGAGCGGGCGAAAGCGCTTGCGAGCCTGAAGGGGACGCGGGAACGCGGCCCGATACCGATGGCACGTAGCTTTGCCCCAACGGCACTGTAGACGCGCGAGGCGGAACGAGGCCGCTGCCTCGGGGAGGGGCGGCAGATGTGGGCCCTGCACCTCCCTGCATTGAGGTCGGCACGGGCACCGACGGGCGGTTGACACCAGCGCCGGAATTTTCGGACAAATCAGACGAACTTCGGCGCTCGGGCCCCCGCTCGGAACCATAGACGGGTGCGTTACCGACGACCGCAGCCGACGAGGGAAAGGCCGCAGGGGGCCCAGCGGCAGGCGCCCGGCCGGACACGGCTGACGATGGCCGGGATGGAGCTGGCCCCGGCACAACCCCGAAAACTGGTTGCTTGATAGGCTGCGACCCCTGGCTGGGCGCACTTCTCGCGTCGGCGCGACCGTCGGGACCCGCGGCCTGACCGCCGGGCAACTCGGAGCGCGAGTCCATGGCGGCGGCGCCTGGCGCGGCCAGCGAGGACGGCGCGACAGACATCGGCGAAGACCCCGCTTCGATCCGCAGAACGAAGTCGCCGACGTAAACCTTGTCGCCCTCACGCACTAACGTGGCCTGCGTGATTTTTCGACCGTTGACGTACGTACCGTTGGTACTTTTCAGGTCGTTGACGGCGAACTTCCCGTCTTTAAAAATCAGACGCGCGTGCTGCTTCGACACGTTTCCCTTGGGCAGTACGAGATCGTTTCCCTGAACGCGCCCTATCGTGATTTCGGACCTATCGAAAGTTTCCCTTCGTTCGGCTCCGCCTTTTTCGCTGATAATTATCGAGAACACGCCGTCATCTTTCTCGCCGCCGGTCGCCGCCCGGGGCCTGGCTCTCCGGAATTGTCACGGAGATACGGCCCCAGTGTCAATCTTCGAACACGCCACTGTCACGTCTCGCGCACGAGCAGGTCGTCCGAGAGTGAGCGCGTCGTGCAACCCCGAGCGATTCGTATTCGTACATGCGCGTGCAACGTAGCGAGCGACCGAGCTTGCATGGTTCGCTCGGTATGTTCGGCGAGTTTTGTCGAGCCCAAGCGTCGCGGCGCGCCGATCAGCTTGTAACGCTCCAGTGGTCGCTAACCACCGTTGGGAATTCGCTGAGCTCTCACCTCGCTCGCGACCATTCCCAAGAGTTCACCGGCCAGTTCCATCACATCGCGCTCGGCGTAGCCGCTTCCGCGGAGTTCGCGATAGATGCTTTTTGCAAGAATCGCCAAAGCCTTCGGGTCACGTGAAGCGAGCTGCGTTTCAGTAAGGAGAGCCATTCTGCGAGGTGTGTATTCACTTTTCGTTCCATTGCAAAGCCTCAAAAAAACGCCAGTCTTTCGGGCGTAGCGCGTTGCGACGGGGTCCCTCACAGCGTAACCGATTGCGCGAACCTGACGGCCACCGCGAATGACCGTGCGCGCTTAGCACCGCGGCGCCCATGCTCGTGCTCGTGGTAGCCTGCGCGCATGTCGGAGGCCGCGCCCACATCGACGACGGATTCGAACGTCGCGCCATCACACGCTGATCGCGACTCGGTTATCGGCGACAGCCGTCGGCGCCGGCTTTCAATTGCGCTATACATCTATCTGTTCTGCCTCGCGGTTTACTTTCTGTTTGGCCTCGACCGGCTTGGGACGCATTCAAACTACAACCACTTCGCCCACCTGGCCGATGCGTGGTTGCATGGGCGCCATGATCTTCGCAGCGGTGCGCCGTCCTACGCGGGCAACAACGACTTCGCCGTTTTCGAGGGGAAGACGTTTATAAGTTTTCCGCCGTTTCCGGCCTTGCTCATGCTGCCCTTCGTGGCAATCGCCGGGAGTCCAGAAAACTTTCGCGATGCGCAATTCGTTTTTTGGCTCGCAGGCATAGGGCCGAGCGCACTGTTTCTGGTGCTCGAGCTGCTCCGTCGCGAAGGGCGTTCGACCCGCACCGAAACCAACAACGTGGCGCTCGCGTTGCTGTTTGCATTCGGCACGGTTTACTTTTTTTCCGCGGTGCAGGGGACGGTGTGGTTTGCCGCCCACGTCGTTGGCGTCGCGCTGATGGCGCTGTTTCTGCTTTGCGCGATCGGAGCGAGGCGTCCCGCACTCGCTGGCGCATTGCTGGGGTGCTTGTTTCTCACGCGTGTGACCACCGTACTCGTCGGGGTTGTATTCATTGTCGAGGCTCTGCGCGCATCGGGCGAGCCACCCGACGCCGCCGCGGCGCGCCTGTGCACGGC
>Ga0164292_10005548_pt1 | contig 10346 bp, 6 predicted proteins | sample GEODES117metaG_FD_111486 | JGI IMG/M metagenome (GOLD analysis project Ga0164292, IMG submission 111486) | Eutrophic lake water microbial communities from Lake Mendota, Wisconsin, USA - GEODES117 metaG | ecosystem: Environmental > Aquatic > Freshwater > Lake | place: USA: Lake Mendota, Wisconsin... | reverse complement strand
GCCTTATATGGTTCAGATGGAAGCAATGGAGCCATTATTATTACTACTAAAAAAGGAACTAAGGGCAGGTCTACTGTCTCCTACAACAATTCATTTAGATTCGATGTAGTGAATAGGTTGCCACAAATGCAATCCGTTTTTGATCAAGGAAATTTAGGGGTTACGTCTCCTGTTGTTAGAAACTATTTTGGACAAAAAATACCTGATGGAACACCTATTTATGATAATATCAGAAATTTTTTCCAAACCGGTAGAACTCAAATTCATAATTTATCTATTGATGGAGGAACAGATGTTTCAACTTATCGTTTTACAGCTGGTATTTACAATAATGAAGGCGTTGTACCTACAACCGGATTTAAGCGATATAATTTTAGACTTAATACAACTTATAAATTGAGTTCTAAATTCAATGTTACAACTAGTATGGCTTATACTAATTCTAGAACGGATAAAGCTTTAAAAGGCAGTGGTGGTTTCTTGATTAGTTTATTAACTTGGCCAATTGATGATGATATTCGCGTTTATTTAAACCCTGATGGAACAAGAAGAACCATTAGAAATGATGGTTCTTTGGTAGAAGATGATAATCCATTTTTTGATGTTAACAATAATAGGAACTATGATATCAATGATCGTTTAAATGGTAATTTTCAGCTAAGTTATGACCCAGCAAAATGGATTAATCTTACAGCAATCATGGGGGTAGATTATTATGCTGGAAAAGGAGTATTGTTTTCTCATCCTCAAGGAAATTTAGGTAGAGGAACCAACGGTAATATTACAGAATGGAGACAGCAACAACGATTGCTAAACGGTACATATAGGGCTACTTTAAAAAAGAAATTTGGCAATATTAACAACACCTTAATTGCAGCATTTACATTTGATTCTAGAAAAGAAGAGGTAAGTGGAACTAGAGGAGAGCGTTTATTTGACCCTTCATTTCTTAGTTTAAACAATACAGATCCTCTCACTGTGTCTACAACTACCACAAATGTAAATTTCAATAGAATGGGTGCCTTTTTGAACTATACGGGTACTTTCAAGAATTTTTGGACATTTACTTTATCGGGAAGGATGGATGGAAGTAGTAGATTAATCGATCCTTTAAATTATAACACATCCGATGCATTGTACTATTATTATAGTGCTGGTACCAATCTTATACTTACCGATTTATTTAGTTTGCCAAAAGTGATCAATTTCGCTAAACTTAGATTGAGTTATGCTACAACAGGAAGAGACCCTAGTGCACCATATGTAAAAGCAAGAAGATTTGTGCAATCAAATACCAATGGCGGAGGATTTCAGCCAAATGTAACTCAGGGAAACCCTGATCTAAGACCTGAATTTGGAAAAAATTTAGAAATTGGAACCGAGATTAAATTGCTAAAAGGTAGAATTGGAATTGATTTTGCTTATTATGATCAAAAAGTAACAGATCAATTAATTTCTCCTAGATTATCATATGCATCAGGAGCCATATTACAATGGATCAATGGAGGAGATGTTACCAATCGTGGAGTTGAATTACAAATTACAGGAACGCCAATAAAGTCTAAAAACTTTAATTGGAATACCACCATCAACTTTGCACGCAATAGAAATAAAATCTTAAGAATGCCTGCAGGTTTACCGCAGTTTTATAATTCTGATACATGGGGTTATGGAACAGTAAGAAATATTTCTCAAGAAGGGGGCAATATTTTTCAATTGGCGGGTAACCGATTCGATAGAAACAGCAATGGAGATTTATTGATTTCTCCTACAAGTGGTCTTCCTTTGAGAATTACTGGTTCTGGTATTGCAACTGGAGCTTACACACTGATTGGTGATAGACAACCTGATTTCACCATGGGATTATTGAATGCCTTTACTTACAAAAATTGGTCATTTAGCTTTTTATTGGATATTAGGAAAGGTGGAGATGTGTTTAATGGTACCGAACATTTATTATACACGAGAGGCATGAGCAGAAGAACTTTAGATAGAGAAACACCTAGAGTGATCAAAGGTGTTTTAGCTGATGGATTACAAAATACTGCAAATCCTACTCCCAATACAATTGTTATAAATCCTTTATTTAGAAGTGATTATTACCAATCTGGAAGTATTGAAGAAGATTTTATCGAAAGAGATATCAACTGGTTAAGAATGCGTGATATGACTTTATCATATAAACTTCCAGCTTCTTTGTTAAAGAGACAAAGAGTATTAAAAAATGCAAGTGTTTTCTTTACAGTAACAGATGCTTTTATGATTACCAATTATACCGGAGCTGATCCTGCTACCAATGGAAACAATGTGTCAACTAGAGGTGGAGTAGGTGGAATTGGTATGGATATAGGCAATTTAGCAACTCCAACAGGTTATAATATTGGTATTAATATTCAATTCTAAACGATAAATAATTTATAAGATGAAAAAAATAATATTTTCTTTTTTATTGCTTGCCAGTTTTTTTGCACTGGTAAGTTGTAAGAAATATTTTGACGTCAATTCAGATCCAGCTAGTCCGCAGCAACCCAACTTGTCTGCTTTATTGCCACCAGTATATTCTTTAATTCCGGCTGCTTCTTATTTAGATGGAAGATTCTCTGGAACATATTTACAGAATTTCACTTCAACTACCAATGACGGATTTGATTTTCATGGTGGTAATGGTGGTGGTGGAACTGCTGCAACTATGTGGAGAACATTCTATGCTCAACAAGGATCTTCTTTAAATGTGATTTTTGACAAAGGCATGAGAGATGAAAACTGGGATTATGTTGGTGTTGCTTATGCGTTACGTGCATGGGGATTTCAACAAACAACCGATTATTTTGGTGAAGCACCATTTTATGATGCTTGGCAGGTATCTCAAAATACAGTGAGTGCAAAATATAGATACGATAAGCAAGAAGTTATTTATAAAGGGATAGATTCATTGTGCCGATTAGCCTTGGTTTATTTAAACAGAACAGATGGAAAAGTTAATCAAAATTTATTGAGCAGAGGAGATTTAGTGTATCGTGGTGATAGGGCTAAATGGATTCGTTTTACCTATGGTATTTTAGCTCGCTTGTACAATAGAACCACTAATAAAAGCGCTTATAATGCAGATTCTGTAATAAAATTTGTTGATCTAGCATTTAACAATGCTGGTGATAATTTTTTAGTGCCTTTCAATGCATCAAGAAATGATGATACCAATCCTGCAGGACCTGCAAGGGATAATTTTGGTAATAGAAGAGCTTCCAGGTACATCACGCAATTATTAGACGGTACTATTTTAAATGGTTCTACTACTATTAATAATAGAGATCCTAGATTAAGCAGAATGTTGAGTACTAGCTTTGATACTGCTACAATTACTTCCACTATGCCAAATGCCAATGGAGGTTATCGATTCTGTTTACTTCAAACCAATGGAGTAGGTGATCCAGAGGTTGGTGCAACTGGTGGAACAACTGTTGGAACACCTGCATTTAGAAGAAGGGTGAGTTTATTATGGGGCGACAGCACTGTAACCAATACTGGAATATCCAATTTTGGCTCCAAGTCTGGAAAATATGTGTTTCAAAATAGTGCACCATATCCTGTAATGACTTACCATGAACTACAGTTTATAAAAGCAGAAGCGGCATTTAGGGCAGGAAATAGAGGATTGGCTTTAGCCGCTTATCAAGCTGGAATTGCAGCTCACATGGATTTTGTGAACTTTTATTCTGCAACAGCTAATGGGATAAGTGCAATTAGTGCTACCCAGAGAGCGAATTATTTTGCTACAAATGCATATAAAAAATCTACTGCTACGCTAACCATTTCTGACATCATGCAACAAAAATATATTGGAGATTTTGGCTGGAACTTTACTGAATCATGGGCCGACTTAAGGAGATACCATTATTTTGATTTAGATGCAGGAACAGGTCTTCAAGTATACAATACATTCGCAATTCCTTTTTATTCTACCAATAATCAAGGTCCAAAACCTGCTTATAGGTTTGCTCCTACAAATTTCTCTGAATTTGATTGGAATGTTGAAGAATTAAGAAAAATTGGTGGTTTGAACATCGATTACCATACTTACGAAATGTGGTTTAGTCAACCTTAATATTTATAATTAAAAAAATTATGAAAAAAAATATCTCTTTATTATTATTTACTTTAATAAGCATATCATTTTTTGCTTGTGAAAAAGCAGGATTAAGATTAACTGAATATAGTCTTCCTACTGATAAGGCTTTTGTGAGATTTGTATTATTATCTCCAAATACGCCCAATGTTATGATCAAGTCCAATGATATAAAATTAAATGGTGCTACAACTGGTGGAAATGGTGGGATTTTTCCGTCCACTGTTACTTTCCCTGATTATGCTGCAGTTAATCCAGATGCTACTATCAAATTATCGTTACCTAATATAGGTACTCAAAATGACTCAGTAGTTCTCTTTACGAATAAATTGTCTTTAGTTGCGGGTAAATTTTATTCTTTAACATTAAGCGATACAGGAGTTAATAGAACTGCTTTTTCAATAGAAGATGAATTTATTGCGCAAAAAGATAGTTTTTTAGCTGTTAGATTAATCAATGCTACAGTTGGATCTGTACATAATTTGATAAGAGTTGACTCTGCATCTGCCACAGATGTAGTGAGAGATACCATTGCAAGAAATGTTGCATATAGAGGATCATCTGGATTTATTGCTGTAAGAACATTTTCAACCAGACCCTTTATAAGATTAAGAGTGGTAACCAATACTGGAGTTCTTGTAGCCGGGCAAGTTATACCACCACAATCTTTAGCAACCGGCAGTAGAAGGAGTATTACCTTATATACAAGTGGTTTTAGAAATGGTTTGGCTGCTCCATTTTTACCAACTCTTATTACGAATACTGTAACTAATCAATAAACATTTATGAAAAAAATTACCAATTATAGTATTGTATTTATATTCTTTGTTGTTCTTTTTACATCTTGTAAAAAAGATGAAGTCATAGCAACTAACCCTAGTTTCGAAGAATTTGTAAAAACAAACACCAATCTTTCCATGTTTGGTCTTGCTGTAGAAAAAGCCAACTTAGTAGACTTTATAAAAGGGCCTGGGCCTTTTACCTGGTTTGCTCCAACCAATGCTGCATTTACACAGGCAGGAATTACAATGGATTCCTTAAATCGAATGACAACTGCTAGAATAAGCTATTTCTTAACATATCATTTAGTAAATACAAGATATACTGGAGCAAATATGTTGGCATTGTCTAGTATTACAAGATCTACTCAGAATGGTAACCTAGTATACAATGGATCTTTTAATAACTTTTTTTATGTAAATGGTGCAAGAATATCTTCTGCAGACAATGAAATAGCAAATGGCATCATTCACGTAACTGATCGTTTTCTGATTCCTCCAGTATTAAATGGAAACATCATTTCTATCCTCAATGCTTCAGGACAACATTCCTTATTTATAGAAGCTATAACAAGGGCTGGATTATTAACTACATTATCTAGTACATCTACTTTTACTGTAATGGCTCCAACAAATACGGCAATGATTGCTGCGGGTTATACATCTGCAGGTATTGCTGCAACTCCAGTGGCAACTTTGTTGAATCAATTCAGGTATCATTATTTTAATGCAGTTCGTTTGTTTACCAATGATTTAGCAGCTGATGCTACCACTGTTGCAACTGCTGCCGGGCCTTCCACTTTTTTAAGAACCAGTGAAGCTGGTACAAGAGTAAGAGGTGCAAATAACCCATCAGCAATTTTAATATCAAGATCTGATGTGCTGGGTACAAATGGAATTGTGCATGTTATTGATGGCGTTTTAAGACCTTAAAAAAATAAATTTTTTGAATATGATTAAAGCCAACAATTTGTTGGCTTTTTTATTTATTTTCAATATAAATAATTTTATATGTTTAAAATTAAGATTGGTCATACGTTTTTAATTCTAAGCTTATATATATTTTGTAATCCTTTAAATGCGCAATCGATCAATAAAGCCATAGATGGTTTAGAAAATTGGTATCAGAATTTTCCTCAAGAAAAAACATTTCTTCAGATTGATAAAAACCAATTAGTAGCAGGTGATCAAATTTGGTTTAAAGCATGGTGTACTTTTAATTCAAAACCTAGTTTCTTAAGTAAAATCATGTATGTTGATTTAATTAATGAAGCAGGAACTGTAGTTCAAAAGAAAATGTTTTCAATGGATAGTAGTGCTTCTATTAGTGGAGTTTTAGATATAGATACTAAAGTAAAAACTGGCAATTATAGAATCAATGCTTACACTTTATGGATGTTGAATTCACCTGATTTTATCGCTAAGCAAAGCCTTTTTATTTATGGGTCTGATTATATTAATAAACCGGTCACTCCATCTAAGATACTTAATTTAAAGGCACAATTTTTTCCGGAAGGAGGTAATATGATTGCTGGAATAAACAATCGTATTGCTTTCAAAATTACCGATGACAATGCAAATCCAATTAGTACATCGGGGGTAATAGTAGATAAGGATAATCAACAAGTCGCCTCTTTTTCAACAGAGCATGATGGCATGGGTTTATTTGAATTAGAACCAAAAAATGGAGGCAGTTATTTTGCTATCATTAAAAAGGGGGTTGGCTCATCTCAAACTTTTAAACTGCCAATAGTTAAAAACGAAGGCATCAATATGATGGTTTATAATAGCAGTAATAGAATTTCTGTGATTATTAATCGAGGTGATTTTAATAAAGATAAATACAATAAAAGCATTTTAATTGCTCATATGAATGGCAAATTAATTTTTGCTGGCGAATTCGATTTTAATGAAGGAAAAACTGCTACATCTATTTCAAAAAAAGGATTACAACCTGGAATAGTTCATATTACCGTATTTGATTCTGCTGCTAATCCCTTGGTTGAAAGAATTGCTTTTATTGAAAATTATTCAGTTCAAGTTCCTGCAATCAATAATGATATAAAGAATTTAAATAAAAGAGGAAAAAATGCCATTTCCTTTCAACTTGCCAATACCGTAAATGAAGATTTATCTGTTTTAGTAAAAACCATTCATAAAACTGATTCTATTCAAAATACAGCATCAATCCTTTCTTCATTATTATTGAGTGCAGATTTAAAAGGATTCATTCCGAATAGTCATTATTATTTTTCCAATAAATCTGAACCAGTCTTGAAACATTTGGATTTATTAATGATGACTTATGGATGGAGGCGATTTACATGGAATAATTTAGTCAATAAAATTGATCCCGTTTTAAAATATCCAATAGAGTCTAATATCTCGATTAAGGGAAAAGTAACCAAATCCAATAGGTCAGATTTAATTAAAGATGGAAAGGTTTCTTTTATTTTAAAAGGAGAAGATAGTACCAAGATTGTTGCAGATGCTTTTTTAACTGATAAAGGTGAGTTTATTTTGGATTCACTTAAGTATAAAAAGAAAGCTACTATTTACTTTGAAGCGCAAAACAATAAAAGAGAAAAAATTCCTGTAGATGTAACTATTTATCCTGCTTATATTGATACAGTAAAAAAATCTAGTTTTATTGCTGAAATCAATTTAGACACTTCCATGATTTCATATAGAAACAATTCCTTTTCTCAATACATTTATAATCGCCTTGGAACTATCGATACCTTGTTATTTGGAAATACTACTTTAGCAGGAGTTACTGTTACTACTAAAAAACTTTCCTTTATTGATTCATTACAAAAAGAATATGTATCTCCAGTTTTTGCTGTAAGTGATAATACAATCGACTTTGAAAATGCCACTGGGATGATCAATATCTGGCAATATTTGAGAGGCCAAATTCCAGGCTTTTCGGTTGAACCTTTTAATGGTGGTGGCGCTACTGCAAGATTTACTCGATATGATGGGATTAGGGGTTTAAGTGATGATGAAGGTTTGGATGCGATAAAATTCATGTTAAATGAAATAGAGGTATCCCCAGAACAATTGGATTTCATTTCTCCAAATGATGTAGCATTGGTAAAAGTTTACAAAGGCAATACTGCCTTTGCTTGGGGAGCAAATATGGGAATGATTGCAGTTTATACAAAAAAAGGAACAATTGTGAAAAAATCTCCCTACGAAAAGACATTTGCAAAACTCGAAAAAATAGGATTTGAAAATGATAGGGAATTCTTTAATATCGATTATATTAAAATGCCAGATTTAAATAAAAATATTATTGACAATCGTCAAACATTATATTGGAATCCAAAAATCAAAAAAGATAAATCAGGAAAATATTCATTTAGTTATTACAACAATGATCTTACTGAATCAAATTTAATATTAATTCAAGGTATTGATAATAAAGGTCAAATAATTTATTCTCAAAAGATTATTAACTAATCATCCCTTCATTATAAACAAAGTAATGATTGCTCCAATCAACACAGCAAAAAGAGCTTTGTTGTTTTCCCACAATGATTGATTTTTTTTATTGGAGAAAAATTGTTGGATTAATCGAATTAGTTCCTGATCATCATTAGCAAATGCCAACCAAATCATTTCAAATTGCTTAACCTCTTTAAATTGTAAGTATTCAAAGCTTATTGATTGCTCCTTAAATAAAGCTGTTTTTAATAGACTATTGTCTGTGAATAATTGCTGATTTTCATTCGCTATAATTTGCAAACATTCGTTGATTAGCCAATCCCTATTGATAAAAAATTCGTTTTGCAACGATAGTGTTTTGTTGAATACTTTTGCAGCTTCAATCAATTCTTGGGCAGACTGATAATGTTTTATTTTTACCTTGTCTTGATTGGAAAAAATTCTTCGATTATATGCTGTTCTTCTGATAGTATCTGATAAAGTTTCATAAGCAATTTGAACCAATTGAAATTTTGCAGCTTTACTAGCATCATTATTGTGCTTGTCTGGATGATACAATAATGCTTTTCTTCGATAAGCTTTTTTAATTTCTACTGAATTAGCATGAAATGGAACTCCTAGTATGTTATAATAATTATCTTGACGCATCCAATATGATTAACTAGGACTTGTCTCAAAACTAATATCATCTCCATCGAGTAATTCTCGTTCAATTTCCTCCATTTGAACAATATCCCAAGCTTCTGATTCGGTTGGTGTAATGTTGAGCATCTCTTCTATTTCGAAAGTTTCTAATTGTGAAGACGCTATATCAGAAAGATTGCATATAACAAATGATGCACTATTTTCATAAAACTCTTCTTGTATTGCCATCAATTGTTTAGCAAAATCATGGTCTATTGTTTTTATATATTCCATATTTAACACAACATTTTTAATCGGCTCATGAAGCAGTTTATTGCAGATTGGAATCAATGTTGCTGCAATATTGGCAGTATTACTGGCTTCTATTGGTGTTACAACGGTAAATTTCTCCTTGGTATCAATTTTGACTTCCATAATTCAGCATGTAAATTAACAAAGTGTGTATAAATGACTTACAACTTCACTCAAAAATATTCGTTATAATTGTATAAATCCAAATTTAGATTATGGATAATAATTTTTCAGCACAGGTTAAAGAGATTATTTCCTTTAGTAGGGAGGAAGCCCTTCGTTTAGGAAATGACTTTATTGGTACAGAACATCTATTGCTTGGATTGATCCGTGATGGAGACAATACGGCCATCAAGGTATTGAAGCAACTCAATATAGACCTATATGAGCTTAGAAAAGAGGTAGAACTGGCTGTTAAAGACAAAACAGGTAAGAATATTGCCAATATTAACAGTTTGCCACTCACCAAACAGGCAGAGAAAGTAATTAGGGTTACTGTTTTAGAAGCAAAGGCTTTAAAAAGCCCATTGGTTGAAACAGAACACCTAATGTTGAGCATTTTAAAGAATAAAGAAAATATTGCTACACAAATTCTTAATCAATTTGATATTGATTATGATTTGTTCCGCAACGAAATTGGCATGGTAGGTACCAATAATCCTTCTCCAAGAAGTGAGTTTCCAGATGACAACGACGATGATTTCGATGATGAAAAGAAGGGATCGGGATATCAACAGTCTAGAACTGGCAAACAAGCTCCTGGAACTGCTAAAAGCAAAACACCTGTATTGGATAATTTTGGAAGGGATATTACTAAAATTGCGGAGGCGGGTAACCTCGATCCAATTATAGGAAGAGAGCAGGAAATTGAACGTGTAAGTCAAATATTAAGTAGAAGAAAAAAGAACAATCCCATTTTAATTGGAGAACCTGGAGTAGGTAAAACTGCCATAGTAGAAGGCTTGGCCCTAAGAATTGTTCAACGTAAAGTGAGTAGGGTTTTATTCAATAAAAGAGTTATTTCATTGGATTTAGCTGCCTTGGTTGCAGGTACTAAG
>Ga0164292_10005547_pt1 | contig 10346 bp, 9 predicted proteins | sample GEODES117metaG_FD_111486 | JGI IMG/M metagenome (GOLD analysis project Ga0164292, IMG submission 111486) | Eutrophic lake water microbial communities from Lake Mendota, Wisconsin, USA - GEODES117 metaG | ecosystem: Environmental > Aquatic > Freshwater > Lake | place: USA: Lake Mendota, Wisconsin... | reverse complement strand
TGGCGAAGACGGAAGCGATGATGAAGGGAGCGGTGATGATGAAGGGAGCGGTGAAGGAAGCGATGATGAAGGGAGCGATGATGAAGGGAGCAGTGAAGGAAGCGATGATAGTGTCGGGAGCGATGGTGAAGGAAGCGATGGTGAAGGGAGCGATGGTGATAGTGTCGGGAGCGGTGATGAAGGGAGCGATGATGAAGATGGAAGTGAAGGTGAAGACGGGGATGGGAGCAGTAACATAGACATTATACCAATACTATGGAAACCATGCACCAATAAATTAAAACGGAGTGAGTATATAAAACATATATATACATGTAAGAAGTGTGAATTTATTAATAATAATAATAATTTAATTTTTAGAAAAAAGAAAGTAAAAGTTATTAGTGGGAAATATAAAAAAATTGTAGATGCATATTTATCATGTACTGTTTATAATAGACACAAGTATAAAAATAATCCTATCATGTTAATTGCTAAAATTAATAATCCAAAATCTTTTTATAATGAATACCGTTTTTTAATATAATTTTTGTAAATATATAAAAATAGTATAAATCTTAATTACTTAAAATATTTAAAACTACCAATGAGTTGGAATAATTACAACATAAACAACAACGACGGCTATTATAACATAAACAATAACATAAACAACAACAACAACTACATAAACAACAACAATAACATAAACAACAACAATAACATAAACAACAACAATAACATAAACAATAATGACAATGATTATAACAACGACGGCTACATAAACAATGACGGCGATTATAACAACGACAGCAACAGTTACAACAGTTACAACAGCGACAGCAACAATTACATCAACGATATCATAAGCAATAATAACAATATTTATATCAACGACAATAATAATTACATCAAAGATTTTATAGGTTATAAAAATCAAAATATAAACAATAATAATTATAAATTGTGCAATACATGTAATTTAGTGCACCCGTTAACATTTTTTATCAAATCAAAGAAATATTGTTATAATTGTTGGGGATTAAAGAGTACATATAATTTTGATTTAGAACAGGGTAAATATATAGTAGATGACAATAATTCAGTTCAACTAATTGAAGCACTTGACATATTAAAGACTGTATTATTATTTTATGATAACATTGATAATAAGTACAAAATTACAGATAGTATATTCAATAAAATAATTCATTATGAACATTTAGGTATATTACATAATCAATTTTCTAAACTATTATATAAAAAAAACAATTTGATATTTACAGGCAATAAGCCAGTGAAGATTGATTACAAAAATGCAGTTATCGTCATATAACACAAAAAATAATGGCGAGTGGCTTATTCCCCTTTTGGCTCCACCTCTGGAAATGCCTTTTGCAACGCTGCAAGGGCGCCAGTGCATCTGGCATCAAATGCTTCTCCTTTTTCAAGAGCGCGACTGTAAAAATTATTGGCAATGCTCAAATTAATCTCGGGAACGCCATATCCAGAACGGTATAACTCGGCTATCCAAAGCATACAACTGGCATTACCTGATTCAGCACCTACACTGAACCAGATATATGCCTCATCTACATTACGCCTTTGTGTCAAAAAGTACATTGCTAACTCATATTGTGCCTTGCCATCACCACCATCAGCCCTCTCCCACAAATGGTTTATGTCATCTGGCAATAAAGCATACATTGCATTTCTACTTCCAAGGCACATCCCCTTATTGTATTTAGTACGGGTAGGGGCGGGTGGAGTAGCACTATCGGGCATGGCACCAGAATCCATGATTTTCGCGATGCAACAAGTTATAACAATTATTACAAACAAATTAAAAATTCAATTTTTATATATGCAAACGTATATATAACTAAACCTTAAACTAAACCTTAACCTTAAACTTTATTTTCTAACTCAGTGACTTCTTTTGAGGTATTAAAGTTAGAACTTACAGGATGTTCTCTTGAAACATTTGCTTGTGCAGTATAGAGATATATTACATAATTAATTTTCTAAACTATTATATAAAAAATCAATTTGATATTTACAGGCAATAAGCCAGTGAAGATTGATTACAAAAAATGAGGGCAAATGTCTTATGCATTCACCTCTGGAAACGCCTCTTGCAACTTTGCCAGGGCATCGGCGCATATGGGATCAAATGCTCTTTTTTCGTTAAGGGCCTTTGTGTAATAGTTCAGAGCAGTGCTCAATTGAACGTTACCATCATATCCCGAACGGAACTGTTCAGCCAAAAGGAGCATACAGTTATGATTACCCTGTCCTGCACCTGTACTGACCCACATCACTGCCTCGTCGAAATGTTTCGTAGACATAAAGTATTCGGCCATATGAAATGACGATTTCCCACAACCCATATGTGCCGCCTGCCAAACACTATTCATATTGTCAGGTAACGACCTATACAGCACTGCTTTTCCATCGTTCGGATTCCACCAAAACAACCACCTAAAGAAAGACTTAGACTTTACCGGGGCTGGCGACGGAAGCCATGGTTTTTGTTATCTAACAAGTTATAATAAGTATTACAGACAAATTAAAAATTCAATTTTTATATATGCAAACGTATATAACTAAACCTTAAACTAAACCTTAACCTTAAACTTTATTTTCTAACTCAGTGACTTCTTTTGATGTATTATTTTGTAAATCATATCTATTAAGAGATGATGTATTAAAGTTAGAACTTACAGGATGTTCTCTTGAAACATTTGCTTGTGCAGTATAGAGGTATATTTTGTTTTTATTTAAGTGAGATAAATAGAGAACATCAAACTCATTAGAAACAATAGATGTATTTACGTTTTTTTGTGCAACACTCATATGTATATATTTATAGTATATAAAAAGAAAAAAATATTTTAATTAAGTTATATATAAAAATTATGTATAACTTTACACAAAATTCATAATTATAATAAAGTTGGTGGTTATAATAAAGTTGGTGGTTATAATAAAGTTGGTCGTTATAATAAAGTTAATGATTAAATATATAAATATAATAAATATATATATATATATATTATAATTAATATTATGGCTGTACAACCAGGACAAATAGTAAGTTTTCAAAATTATCTATCACCAACACCAAGTACTGCTGTTCAAGCAAGTAGAATTGATGCATCATTAAGTGATAATACATTTAATACAGCATCATCGGCAAGTGATTGTAATATTTTTCCAGTAAATAAAACAATAAATGCAACAAATTATATATATGATGGACAAACAACTTTATTTGTAAATAGTATTAATCAAAGTACTAATACATCACAGGGTCAATATTTTGATCCATCATCACCCAACCCATCTCAAGGCTGGTCTTATAATTTTAATGCATATAATCCATTAAATGCCTCATTTGCTTATTCATCTATGTTAAGTGACAAGATTGTATTTCAAAATACAAGTAATAACTCTGCACCTGTATTTTATAATTTAGATTTAACAAATAATTCTAACCCAAATACTACAAAAGACAGAGGTTGCTTTTTTTCATTAACATCTAACCCATATACTAACTACCATCCATTAGGTTCACCTCCAACCAATCCCATAAATGCGCCAACTATTAGAAATATAAATCCATTTTATAATACAACAAGTGATAATTATTTATTTGTATCTAACTTCTTTATTCCCCAATTAAATGAAGTATTAGTATGTGAAGTAATATTTTCAATATCAAATTCAAGTTCTACTAATGTTTCAAATACATCAGGTGTATTAAACTACCCAACCGTAAGTTGTATAATTAAAAATAAGATAATATCTCAAGATGTACTTGCAAATTTAGACAATGGTGATTTATTAAATCCTAAAATTAAAACTTATACCGCCGGTCCAATGTCTGTTTCATATACACCAAATGGTGAACAATTTGACCCAACTGTATTTAGTTTTAGTACAAACAATAACATTCCACTTGTAATTGCACCAGGATACCAAAAAGTATATATGGTTGCAACTTGTATATATGTTCCACCTTATCAAAATGAAGACGATGGACAATTTTATGGTCAATTTGTAAGAGGGCAATATTCAAAAGGTCAATTTACAAGTCCATCAGGTTATTCAGTTAAGAATGGTGTTATTAATGTAAATCCAAATACTGGATTAGAACAATTAGAACCAGAATCCAGTAATGCAACTAATTTTGGTCACTTTTGCATTGGTGTTGCATATTCAACAGATAACTTAAAATATTCAGCAAGTTTACAATCAGGCATTCAGGCTGAAATATTAGTTAAAAATACGTGGAGATCGCCTGTATCTTTATATAATACATATAAATCTTATTCTGTTACAGATATGGCAACAAGACAAGTAATTGTTTTATTTGGCACAGGAGTAAATGGTGGTGCATTTTTAGTAACAAATACAGGAACACCAATATCACTAATTAATAATTATGCTGTAACATCATTACGTAATTTTATGTCAATAATGAGGGCAATAATTAATACTTATGATGGAAGTACTTCAATTGTTGATTATTTTATAAATCCCAATGTAATACAAGTAATTAATACAGATAGTAATTATTCTATTCAGCCATTAATAATGCAACCAATTCTTGATAATTCAATTGTAAATCCATCAACTGTATTAACATGTCCGGGAATGAATTATTTCTTACTTCATAGTAAAAATAGTGCAAATTTAACAATAGATCCTACAGAACAAAATATATTTAGTGAAAATATTTCATCAAATGATAATGTTACATATATGGGGCAACCTGGAAGTATGTTATGTTCTATTGGTAATCTTAAATATGGTACAAATGAAATTAAAACATTAACTTCTAACGATTTAACCGTATTTGGTAATGCAATATATCTTGGTGCCAAATCTATTAATAACCAATCTTATTATTGTGTTTTATTATTACCCGAAACATTACTTAATATTAACCAAGCAAAACCAGTAACAAGTTTAAATATATTCTCTACATTGACCTCGCCATTTTATATAATGTCAAGTGTAAATGCAGGTACACAGTTTACAACTAAAGACGGTTCTGCATCCAAGATTACTATATCCTCTAGTACTACTGCATTAATTACATCTACCTAATTTTTTACATCTACCTACCTAATTAATTACATCTACCTACCTAATTAATTACATCTACCTACCTAATTTTTTACTAAATAATAAATATTATATATATTAATTATATCAATCATGAAGATAGCATTGTCTGAAAATATTATTCAAAATATTATAAATAAACAAATATTAAATCAACAAACACACTCTCAAGAACTACAATCACAAAAAATATTATGTCCAATGCCCATGTGGCCCCAAGAGCAACAACCACCAATGCCCCAAGAGCAACTCAAAACGATCCAAGAGCAACTCAAAACGACCCAAGAGCAACTCAAAATGACCCAAGAGCAACTCAAAATGACCCAAGAGCAACAGGTTAAAAGCAACCAAGAACAAATCATAACCATAACCCCGGAGCAACTCAAAACGACCCATAAGCAAGAAATAAAATATGAAAGTATAATAGATACTTTAATAATAAGACCAAAAAATTTTATGTTTATTGTTGTAGTAGTGTGTTTTATAATTATAATCTTGTTATCAGTGGAATATGTAAACCGTATAAACCAATAAGGCCCATAAGCCTCCAAACATCCGTAAGGCATTATAAGCAGTTTATCGCATTAATAATACCAAAAAGGTTTTTTAATAAAGGCTAATATAAATTTAGTATTTTGATTAGAGTTATTGTATATAATATATGGATTAGTTAAAAATAAATCAGTTGTAACATTATAATGTAAAAATTTATTTTCATCTACTTTATCAATAATTACTTGTAATTTCTTATGTTCATCATTTACCGTATATATTACCATTAAAAGAGATTTATCATACATATTATCATTTATAAAATATGAAAATGGTTCAACATTAATATAACCTATACTAAACAAGTTATTAATTAGTAATGAGTAATTTTTACTAATTAATAACAAATCTATATTTTCTTTGCTATTATTTTTTAAAAGATAATTTTCAAAAAGTCTAATATTGTTAATATATTCAAAATATGTATGTTCATATTCTATCTTTAGTGTTTTATTAATACCTCCATAAAACATCATTAAAATAGTTAACATAATTATTATTAAATAATACTCCTCCATATTATAATTATAATGTATATTAAAAAATTATACACTTTTTATATAATTACTTTTTATGTATTCAGGAGACTTTGTAATTATTTCAGGTTTAAAATGTAACGTATTAGATGGAAAATCGCGTTTAATATAATTATCAATGGATACTGTATTAAGAGTATAAATTGAAGATGTTTCAACATCATTTGTATAGATTAAATCGTAGTAATCATATACTTGTCCATATTCATTATATTTTTCTAATTGTATAGTTACAACATCCTCTCCACCTCCACCTCCATCCCCACCTCCACTGCTCCCCCCATCCCCACCTCCACCATTCCTGCCCCCGACTCCCTCTCCCATCCCATTCCCATCCTTTTTAAAAGTAAGTTTAACAGGAGAACTTGTTTTACTGTCTGTTGTGGATAGTAAGTATGTATTACCGTCTAAATTGTATACCCCAATTGCCCCTGCTCCAGCACCCCCTTGCCCCCGTCTATCCCCCCCGGTCCCCATTCCTCCCATATCTCCGCATAAAATATTATTATTCTTATTAATATCATTTGCAGTTCCAATAACAGAAACAAAAACATCATTTGTAAATAATTTTGGATAGTGATTATTTTGAATATTTTTAAGATATATTTTATCATTAACTTTTTGAAATACAAAATTACAAGTATCACTTAAATCAGGCATATCAATTTGTGATTCATGAATTAAAACGAATCTATAAGTATCTTTATTTGATTCAATGCCTAAATTATTATTATTACATTGTTTATTATCAATAAAAATTGGAACACATGAATTATTTACATTTACAACATTACAATTTGGATTTAATTTAACACATGCAAGATAAAAATATTTATTTGTTGTATTTTCATTAATATCGCTAACTCCATTAATATGTATACCTAATATAGGTAAATTAACTTTTAATCTAACCACAGAACCTATATATTTATCATAATCATTACCATTAAAACCTTCCCGATTCATTTTAATTTTAACTTCATTTTTCTTATCTATCATATGTGTAAATAAAATCATAATTATTACTAAAAGTATATATAATAAAAGTTTATTCATTGAGTATTATAAAAAGTTTTATATATAGAATAACAATATATAAAAATAAATTTAATTATATCCTTTACCGTTACATAAAACTTGATATTTCTTGATAATCAAATAATATCTTGTTTTTTAACACAAAGACAATTATATTGTCTTGTTACAACTAAATAGAATACACTATTTAGAAGGGGATAACTTACATTTTTTATTAGAAAATGGAAGACTAAAAACTTGATTATCGTTTTATAATTGTCTTAATAATTGTCTTAATAATTGTTTTTTCTTTAACTTGTTTATTATATATATTAACTTGCTTATATATAAAATTATCAAGAAATATCAAGTTTTATACTACTAGTCACTAACCCATTTTATTACATGTACGGGTTGTATGGTCCAGTTTGAGGTATCATTGATCCAGTTTGGGACATCATGGGTGCATTTGGTCTCATAGAAGAAAGTGGATTAAAACTGGAATTAACATTATATGGATATGTTTGGGATTGTGAATTCATTTTAAATACAAAATATAAACATGATGCAAGTAATAAAAAGCAAACAGACATCATTGCAAATAATTTCCATCCACTAAATAAATCAGACATAAAATTAGAATTATTTTGTTTTAAACAATAATCCATGCATTCATCATTACATTTAGAATCATTTTCACATTGATTTTTACATTCAATTGTACAATATTTAGTAGAACTACTCATACCTATACTTATATATATTTTATATTTATATAATAAAAATTGATATTATAATTATAAATTATATTTATAGACATATATACGGTTATAGCCATAAGTATAGATACGGTTATAGATATAGTTACGGCCATAGTTATAGATACGGTCATAGTTATAAGTATAGATACGGTCATAGACATAAGTATATATAAGGTCATAGCCATAAGTACCAAGCATATTAGGCAAAATGGAAGATAATATTCGTTATTCAAGACAATCATATGCATTAGGTAAAAATGCATCTAATCTTATACACAAGTCAAATATATTGGTTATAGGATATTCATCACTATCATTAGAAATAATTAAAAATATGGTATTAACTGGTGTAAATAGTATTGATATTAAAATTAACAATCTTAAAAAATTAGAAAAATATCAAAAAACTGGATTATATTATGAATCTATAGATAAAATAAAATGCTTAAATCCTGTTGTAACACTTCAAACAATATCAGAAATAGATTATAGTAAATATAATTTAGTAATTGTAACAAATACATATTTTAACGATGCTATTGAAATTAATAAAAAAACACGCGAATATAATATTCCATTTATTCTATGCGGTTGCAACGGTTTAATGGCTTTTATGTTTAATGATTTTGGCAATGAATATCATATAAATGATATTGATGGTGAAACTTATGATTTATTGTATATTGATAGTATAGATGAAAATAAAATAAAATTTAAAGAAAATCATTCTCTTGGAAATGGTGATATACTTGTACCCTTTATAATGGATGGGTGTGGGGGTTGTGGTGGCGGTGGCGAAGGTTGTGGTGACGGTGGCGAAGGTTATGGTGGACGCAATGAAGGTTATGGTGGAGGTTGTAATGAGGTTACAGTTAAAAACATTATTTCTCCAACCGAAATAGAATTAACAACAATACCAACAAATCCTATAAAAATATTAATTAAAAAGAAGTGTTGTCATACAATAAACTTTTCCCCATTACACGAATCTATTATAAAACCAAAATATAACGAGTATACACCACATGTAGAAATGATGCATATATTAAATAAGGCACATAATGAATTTTACAACATGAATAAACGTATTCCACGAGTACAAAATGATGTTGATTGTTATTTATTTATGGAATATGTACAAAATAATAACATTGGTTATGGTTATGGTTGTGGTATAAATTTAGAAAAATTAGCCTACAAATATTGTAAATCAATGCGTGGAAATGTATTACCATTTGTATCTATTATTGCAGGTATTGTATCACAGGAGGCAATAAAAGTACTTGGAAATATATATATGCCTATAGAGCAATGGTTATATATTGATTATCTTGATTTAATAAAAGAGGATAGAGTAAGAATAGATAAGAGTGAATATTATGAAGGATATATAAATGTATTTGGTAAAGAATTATTTAATAAAATTCAAAACACAAAAGTATTTATTGCAGGAGCAGGTGCAATTGGATGTGAATTATTAAAACAAGCGGGTTCATTAGGAATTAAAAATATTACAATCACCGATATGGACAATATAGAAAAATCTAATTTAAGTAGGCAATTTCTATTTTCTGACAAAGATATTAACAAGTCTAAATCAGTTACTGCAATGCATAAAATTAATGAACTATTTACTGATAAAAATATTAAAATTAATGCATTTGAACACAAGTTATGTAAAGAAACTGAAACATTTTTTAATTCATGCTTTTATAATAACGTTGATGTCATACTAAATGCCCTGGATAATGTTGAAGCACGAAAATATGTTGATCAACAAGCAATAAAATACTCAAAACCATTAATTGATTCTGGAACAATGGGTACAAAAGGCAATGTGCAAGTAATTTTACCTTATTTAACAGAAACATATGGAACAATGGAAGATCCAGATGATGACAAAGGTATTCCAATCTGTACAATTAAAAGTTTCCCATATAAAAATGAGCATACAATTCAATGGGCAAGAGAATTATTTGAACAAGAGTTTACTTTCATGCATATTAATGATGGATGTGGTATGCCCCGCGAGGGTTGTGGTGGTGATGGTGGTTGTAGTGGTGATGGTGGTTGTGATGGTGGTGGTGGTGATACCGACATTATTAACACGATATACAAGCAATATTATAAATATGAAAATTTTACTCCAACATATGAATCATTTGTATATGTATTGCAATGTATATTTATTGATAATTATCATAAGAATATTATAGAATTAATTGAAAAACATAAAGATGATGAAATTCCTAAAAAACTGCCTATATTATTAAATATAGAAGAATACAATGGAATTATGGTAGATTACTTTACATATGGATTCTCTTTATTAAATCAAGTATTTTCTACAAACCTTGTATATAATCCA
>Ga0164292_10005546_pt1 | contig 10346 bp, 4 predicted proteins | sample GEODES117metaG_FD_111486 | JGI IMG/M metagenome (GOLD analysis project Ga0164292, IMG submission 111486) | Eutrophic lake water microbial communities from Lake Mendota, Wisconsin, USA - GEODES117 metaG | ecosystem: Environmental > Aquatic > Freshwater > Lake | place: USA: Lake Mendota, Wisconsin... | reverse complement strand
TCGAAGGCAAGGAATCGCTCGGTCACCTGTTGCCGGCGCATGAGCTCCTGCACCACCTGCAGAAACCCGTACTTCACCCAGAGCTCGCGCAACGTGCTGAATTGCGAGAGCAGCGCATCCCACTGCGCTTCGCTTCCGGCCTGCGAGAGCTGCCGCACCTGAGCAGCGTCGCCGCCCCACAGGTGGGTAGCCACCGCGGCGCGCACGCCCGCCTCGTAGCGCGGCGTGGCAATGGCCTCGAGCACCACCTGCAGTTCGAGCAGTTCCTCGGACTGCATGACATTGCCGAGCCCCGACACCACGGCCGGGATGCGGTGTGCGCGCAGCAGATCGGCGATCTCCACGCCCTCGAACTTGCTGCGTACGAGCACGGCGATGTTACAGGGCTTCCACCCCGCCTCGATCTGTGCGGCGATATGCCGCACAGTGGCCGCAAAGAGCAGTTCGCGGGCGGTGCCGATACCGGTGAGCGTACGCTTTCCCCGTTTCTCCTCGGGGGGCACGAGCATCCAGTGCAAGGCGTGCGTTCCCTCGATCGGCGCAGCAGCCCCTCCCTTGGGCGTGGCGGTCGCTGCCTCGAAGCCGATGGCGTCTTCCACGAACGCATGACCGCGTCGCTGGAACACGGCATTCACGGCGCGCACCATCTCCTCGGTGCTTCGATAGTTGGTAGCCAGTGTGAACTGTGGGTCGGCCGTGTGCACCGCGGCGAGATAGGCATGGACGTCGGCGCCACGGAAGGCATAGATCGCCTGCTTGGGATCGCCGATGAGAAAGAGCGGGCGTCCACGGAACGCCGTGGAGAAGATGTCGAACTGAAAGCGGTCGGTGTCCTGGAACTCGTCGATGAGGGCGGCGTGAAACTGCTGACGGATGGCCCGTGCAAGCAGTCCATCCGGGCCCTGTGCCACGAGCACGGTGTGCAACGACTCCAGTAGATCGTCGAAGGCCAGCAGATTCGTGCGCCGCTTCTCCTCGTCGATCCAGTCGCGTACCTGATGAAAGCAGTCCACGCGAATGGCCTGTGCCAGACGCGTCACCGCCTCGCCCACCGCTGTGGCCGCCATGGCGACAGGCCAGGTCGCGAGCGCTGCCGCCTGCTCCTTCTGCTTGCCGGATTTTTTTGTTGCGACATCGTGCAGGGCCGCTGCGCTGAGTTCAGCGCCCACCGTCTTGGCTGCACTCAAGTCACCGCCGAGCGCGGCGGCGATGGTGCGTACCGTCCGCTCCAGCGGCTCACCGGCCAGACAGGGCGACTTGCTGTTCCAGTCCATGGCGCCGACGTACTGCCGGAACGCGTCTTCGCGATACACCGCCGAGAGGGCATCAATGGCGTGCTGCAACTCGCCGAGCGCCTTGTCCAGTGACACGTCGGGCGAGACGCGCACGATGGGGAACCGTCGCCACAGTCCGTAAGCCTTGGCAAAACTGTCGGGAGACCACGCCGACGCCACCGCGAACGTGGCCAGCGCCTCATTGGTGTAGAAGCGTGCGCGCCACCAGTGCTCGAGGGCACGCTGCAACATCTCTTCGTCGCTCTCGAGGAGCGACGCCCCGAAGGCCGTGCCGCTCTCGAGGGCGAACTCGTCGAGGATGCGCTTGCAGAAACCGTGAATGGTGTACACCGCCAGCGTATCCACTTCGGCGAGCGCCCGCGCCACACGCGCTTGCACCCACGCGCGGTCGTAGCGACCGGCGACCTTGAGCAGGAGTTGCTCCGTGTCCTGTTTGACGTCGGAGGGGCGGCCCTCGTACACCGCATGCGCCTGACGCAGCAACGCACGGATACGCCCGATGAGTTCGTCGGTAGCGGCCGTGGTGAAGGTCACCACGAGGATGTTCCCCACCCCGTCGACGAGTGGCGTCCCGTCGGGCGTGCGCTCGAGCAGCAACCGGATCACGCTCATCGCGATACTGAACGTCTTGCCGGTACCGGCACTCGCTTCCACCAGCATGGTGCCCGAAACGAACGGGCTCGCCTCCACGGCGAAGTGCGGACGATGCACGACCGTCATGACGCCGTCACCTCGTCGAAACGGGCCCAGAACGCATCGGCAATCGCCGCGAACTGCGCGCTATGCTCGATGACCGGCTCACGCCCTCGCCAGAGGAGCTGCACATAGGGATCGCAGCTGTCACCACCCTGACGAAAGTCATCCTTCTTTCGGTGATACTCGTGGAAGGCCGCATCGATGGCCGACTCGTCGCCCTTGGTGACCTTCTTGCGGTACACCACGGCGGCGTCGACGAAATAGGGGAGCGGCGCCGTCCAGGCCGCGCGGACGCCCTGCACCAGCATATCGAGCAGCACCGGGGCGTCGACGATGGGTGGAATGACCAAATCGCCATCGCGCGCGATGACGCGCGTCGTGACTGGCTCACCGGCGGCACATCGCACGACATGGGCAACCCACGCGCGCACCTTGTCGCGAGTGTGGAGGTTAGCGGCGCGGACCCGCCACTGCTCACCCGGACGCTGCAGCGCCAGATGACCGCGCACCACCCAGTCGAGGCCCTCGACCTCCACCGCCAACGGTTCGTCGAACGTGACGCCCTCAAGCGAGGCGAGCATGGAGGCCGCGTCCTGCCGCAGCGCATCGTACCAGCCGGTGCCGAGGGCCGCCACGGGTAACTGGCCGGCGGCGACCTCCAACGCCCGTTCACGTGCTACATCACGGTGTCCCTGGAGCGCGCGCTGCAGCATGCGATCCTGCACGATGGTGCGCAGACGCCCATCGACCTGCATGGGCTCCACATCGCCCACGTGAGGTCTATCGCCCGCCACGGTGAGCTGCAGCACGCGACGACAGTACACCTTGGACGGATTGAGCCACGCATCCGTGAGGTCGTCGATGCTGATCTCGAGCGGCGGAGTGGCGGGCACGATGCGCCCCGGGCGCAGATCGCGCCACAAGGCGACCTCGGGTACGGTCCCGTCGAAGAACGGCGGCGGCGATTCGCGTTGCACGCTCCCCGCCACGCTGCGGGCGAGACGGGCCTCGAAGCTGAACAGCCGCGGATCGCGCGTGGTCGCGCTGGTGAAGTACGCGGGACTGAAGGGCTGCAACGGGTGCTCCACCCGTAGCTGCACACTGGGCGACGGCAACGCCGGATAGAGGCGGTCGATGGTATCGAGCAACTCCGTGATGACGATCGACGGCGCGATTTCCCGATTGTTGGCCTGTGACCGTCCCACGTACGACAGCAGCAGACGGTCGCCGGCGCTCATGAGCGTGTCCAGCACCAGCTGCCGGTCGTCGGCGCGCGGATCGCGATCGCCGGGAATGGGATGCGCCCCGATGAGATCGAACGCCGCACGGCGCAACCGCCGCGGATAGGCACGGTCATCCAGTCCCAACATCACGATGAGGCGATGCGGAATGGCGCGCATGGGCTTCATGGCGCAGAGGGTCAAGCCACCCGTGAGGAAGCCACTCGCATGATCGTCATCGGCCAGGGCATCGAGCACCCAGTCGCGTACCACGTCGAACGACACCGGCTGGTCACCCGTCTCAGCGCCCGTCGGTGCCGCCAACCGTTCCAGATCGCGGCGCACACGATCGATGGATGCGCGTTCGTCGGCGTCCTCGGCGCGCACGAGCCACTCGAGCGCCTGCAGCAGGTGCGTCGTCCACTGCGACAACCGGTACTCACCACGCAGCGTGGCGACCCACGTCATCAACGTCTCTACCCACTGCACGAAGGCGCCGAGCAACGTGGTATCGCCCACGAGGTCGCCGGCCAGCGGCCGCACCCCGTTGACCAGTGCATCGACGCGACCGGTGGCATAGCCGGCGAGCAGACGGTCGAGGCCCGTACGCCAGCTGTTCTCGGCGAAGGCCGGCGCCCCCTGCCACGACGCGCGCGTTGCGGCATCGTGCCCCCAGCGAATGGCGGCATCTTCGACCCACTGAGTGATCTGATCCAGCTGACCCGGCGCGATGCCCGCCGCCCGCCGCACCATGGGCTGCGAGAGCAGCTCGAGCACCTCGCTGGCGCCGATCCGTGAGTGCACCAGTTGCAACAACGCCGCGAGCGCCGCGGCCGGTGCGCTCTCCCGCGACAGCGTGCGATCGGCGATGCGATAGGGAATGGTGGGGCGTTCGTCGTCCACCGTGCCGGTCCCGCGCAGCCGCGACTGCCCGAAGATCGCCTCGGCCATGGGCGCATACTGTTCCACATCCGGGGCCATCACCAGCACATCGTGCGGGCGCAACGTGGGGTCGTGCGCAAACGCGTCGAGCAACTGATCGCGGAGCACCTCGAGTTCACGCAGCGGCGAGTGACACACCTGCACGGTGATCGAGCGATCGTGCGGCGCCACCGTGAACGGTGTAGTCTGCCCGGTCGCCAATCCCTGCTGCAGATGCTGCAGCAGGGTGGCGGGCGCGTGCGAGCGCGCCGCGACGATATGCTCTACCGGTGGCGCCGGTGTGGCATCGAGCAGTTGCCCCACCAGTTCACGCGACGAGGCCCCGAAGGACTCGAACAGCGGATGCCGCGCCGCGGCGGGCTGCCAGCCATCCGCCTGCGGCATGAGCACGTAGCAGCGCACCGGTACGAAGCGCGCGACGGCGCGCAGGAGACGCACGAACAGCGGTGGCAGCGTGGACACCCCGAACACCGATACACGCGACGGCAGCCCCGCCGGCGCATCGGCGACGGTTTCCAACTGAGTGATGGTGCTGATGAACCAACGGGCGAAGTGCGCGGGGCGCTCGTTCCCGAGCAGGGTTTGCCACAGCGACGCCTGCCACGTTTCATGCACACTCGCCCCGAGCGCCGCGCCGTGCTCCTCCCAGGTGATGAGCATCTCCGGGCGATAGAGGCGGTACTCATCGAAGCGTGCGGCGATGCGACGCGCCAGGCCGAAGCACTTGGCATCGCCGGCGTTGTGCAGGAAGGCGCGGAGCGGCTCGTAGTGGGGGTGCGCGAGGAACGCGTCGTCCCGCAGCAGGGCGAAGAGGCGCCACACGAGGGCCTGCTCCTCGAAGCGCGGATCGATGCTGATGCCGTCACCGGTGGCGAAGCGCCGATCGCGCTGCAGCGTGGAGGCCAGTTTCCGGCAGAAGGCGGCCGGGAAGGGCAGCTCCATCGAGGCCGCGCATCCCTGACGACGCGCGAACTGCTGGCGCACCCAGCGATCCATACCGAGCGATTGCACCACAATGTATTCGTCTTCCAGCGGCAGCAGCGGTGCCGACGCCAGATCCTGTTCCATTCGAGCCAGCAGCGCCTCGGGCGCCTCGGCCGTGATTACGGACATCATCGTCATGCGGGAAATCTGGCGATGGGGGCTGACAGTCTCCAAACGCCGAGCCGGCGGCCATCGCGATTGGGCGCCCGTTTACGTTGCGGGGTGTCCGAGTCCATCCGTGTCTACCGCTTCCAGCGCGATGGTGACGTGCTGGTGTTCGATCCGCAGCATCCCGGCGAGGGATTCGTGCAGTTCTTCAGCGTCGAGCGCGGAGAAGTGCGCAAGTTCGTGCGGGACGCGGTGCGACCGCAGCTGTTGCGGGTGCACGAGCACGAGGTGCGCGTGGGGGCGCTCGCGGCCTACAGCGCGTGGCGCGCGATCCAGGCGGCAGACACACCCGAGCCGGCGCGCCCCGCGCGCGTGCTGCAGGTCACGCCGCGGGCGCGCGTGGTGCGCGAGCAGCCGGTCGGCGAGGATTTCGCCGCGCTGGTAGCCCACGTGGGTCGGTCGTCGGCGCGCCCCCTCTTCGTGACAGGACGGGCGGGCACCGGCAAGAGCACGGCACTGCGGGAGCTGGCCAGACTGTACGCCGGCCGTGCCGCCGTACTGGCCCCCACGGGATTGGCGGCGCTCAACGCCGGCGGGCAGACGATTCACAGCTTTTTCCGCTTCCCCATCAAACCCCTCGGCGACGGCGATATCCGCCGCGGCCCGTGGATGCAGGTGGCGCGAAAACTGGAGCTGCTCATCGTGGACGAGGTGAGCATGGTGCGGGCCGACCTGCTCGACGCCATCGATCTGGCGCTGCGGCAGGCCCGCGGTACCAACCGTCCGTTCGGCGAGGTGCGCGTGGTGCTGTTCGGCGACCCGCATCAGCTGCCGCCGATCGTGAGTCGCGACGACGAGGCCACGTTCGCGGCGCTGGCGTATCGCAGTCCGCATTTCTTCGATGCGCGCGTGCTGAGCACCGCGCGATTGTCGGCGCTCGAATTCACCACCGTGCATCGCCAGCGCGATCCGGCGTGGGTCGCAGTACTCGACCGGGTACGCAACGGTTCCCTGCACCACGACGACCTGCGGCTGCTGCAGCGGCGCGTCGAGCCGGTGGATACGGGGGAACTCGACGACACGATCGTCCTCACCGCCTATCGCAAGACGGCCGACAGCATCAACGACCGCCGACTCGCCGCACTCGACGACCGGCCGGTGTCGTTCGAGGCCGAGCGAAGCGGAGTATTTCTGCGCGATGGGTGGGATCGGTTGGAGCCCGCGCCCAACCCGCTGGTGCTCAAGCGCGGTGCGCGTGTGATGTTCGTGAAGAACGATCCCGAGCAGGCGTGGGTGAACGGCTCGCTGGGGTACGTGGAGCAGATCGGTCACGACGAGGTGCGGGTGCGCCTCGACGACGGATCACGGGTGACGGTGACGGCGCAGGAGTGGGTGCAGCAGGAGTACTGGGTGGATGAAGACGGCGAGCTACGCACGCGCAGCGTGGGGCGCTATCGCCAGCTGCCGCTGCAACTCGCGTGGGCCGTGACGATTCACAAGTCGCAGGGGCTCACTTTCGACCGGGTGCACGTGGACCTTGGCCGCGGCGCGTTCTCGGCCGGGCAGACGTACGTGGCGCTGAGCCGGAGTCGGACGATGGAGGGGGTGACGCTGCAGCGGGCGTTGGATCGTGAGGATGTGCGGGTGGATGGGCGGGTGGGGGAGTTTTTTGCGGGGTTGGGGATTGGCTAGGCGTAGTGCGTGCGACACACTGCAGACGGCAGACGGCAGGAACCACAGCACGCAGTTTGGGAGGAATGCGGTAGAACAAAACGGGGGCGGCCGCTTTGCGGCGCCCCCGATTTCCTTTGTGGTTCCGTATCGGCGGCGCGCGCAGCGCATGCCGCCGGGTTGTTCTACCGAATTCCTCCGACACTGCGTGCTGTAGTTCCTGCCGTCTGCCGTCTGCTGGTAGTCGAATGAACTGTAGGTCGCCCTACTCCATCACTCGGTCTGCCGCGACCACCGCGTTCATCAACACATTCGCCCCGTTCGCGATGTCGTCGGCGCGCGAGAACTCCTTGGGCGAGTGGCTGATCCCGCCCACACTCGGCACGAAGATCATCGCCATCGGCGCGATGTGCGCCACTTCCTGCGCGTCGTGGCCCGCCCCGCTCGGCATGCGCTGATGCGACAAGCCGAGGGCGGTGGCGCTGGACTCGATCACGGTCAGGATACGCGAATCGGAGATGGCGGGCGCGCTGTTCACGAGTTGCGTGAACGCGAACTTCGTGCTGGTAGCGGCCCCGATCTCGCGGGCGATTTGCTCGAAGCGCGCGGTGAACCGGTCGATCTTGTTCTGGTCGAGATCGCGCAGATCGACGGTGAGGACCACCTGGCCCGGGATCACGTTGGTGGTGTTGGGGGTGACGTTGAGCCGCCCCACCGTGGCCACCTGCCGACCTGATTCACTGCGAATGGCGTCGTTCACCGCCACCGTGAACTTCGCGGCGGCGAGCATGGCATCCTGCCGCTGATCCATGGGCGTGGCGCCGGCGTGATTGGAGAAGCCGGTGATGGTGATCTCGAACCAGCGGAGCCCCACGATTCCTTCCACCACGCCGATCTGCCGGCTGGCCTTCTCGAGCAGGCCGCCCTGCTCGATGTGGAGCTCGATGTAGCCGGCAATGTCGCCCTTCTTGCGCACCGCTTCGTTGAGGCGCGACACATCGCCGCCGATGATGCCGATGCCCTCGCGCACCGTCTTGCCGCTGCGTGCCACCTTCTCGAGATCGGCCGGGGTGAGCAGCCCCACAGCGATCTTGCTGCCGATCGTGCCGCCCTCTTCGTTCTGCCACACGACGACTTCGAGCGGGTGACGCAGCCGCACCTTCTGCTCGGCCAGCGAGCGCGCCACCTCGATGGCGGCGAAGGAGCCCACCGGACCGTCGTAATTGCCGCCGTCGGTCACGGAGTCCACGTGGGACCCGATGAGAATCGGCGCCTTCGACGCGTCGGTGCCCGGCACCCGGGCCAGCATGTTGCCGGCCGTGTCGAGGCGTAGCTGCAACCCGCTCTGCGCGAAGAGCTCGCGCGTGAAGGCGCGCCCCGCCAGATCGGCCTCGGAGTACGCCACGCGATTGATGCCGCCGGCGGTACGGCCGATACGATCGAACTGGGCCAGCCAGCCATTGAGCCGCGCGCCATTCACCACGAGCGGCTTCTTCTGACGGCCAGCCCACGGCGATGCCATTGACGATGATGACACCAACGGGGCGACTACGGGGAGTGCCGCCAGCGCCGCGGCCTTCTGGAGAAAATCACGTCGCTGCACGAGTGGTACCTCCCCGTTTGTCGCGGGAACTCAGAAGAAGAAGAACGAGAACCGACCACCGCTCGCGCCCAGGCTGCTGAAGCGCTGGTTCACGATGGTGTTGTAGATGGAACCGAAAGTATACCGGATGCCGATGTTCGTGGTAATGCGGAAGCCCGTCTGCAACGCCTGACGCTGCAGCAGAATCTCCTCTTCAGTGTTACCCGCGCGCGGCAGGTAGATCTGGTCGTTGATCCTGGCCGCCGACCCGCCGATGTTGAGCGAGAATCCACGGCCCAGACGAAGATCGACATTACCGCTCAGCGTCAGCGCGTGCCGGTTGAAGTCGTGCAGGTAGTTGAGCCAGTCGAGTGAGAGGTTACTCGATCCCCACGACTGCCGCGCCACGAACGACGCCGTTGCCTGCTGACTGAACCGCGTTTCGGTGTCACGGTTGAAGACCGTGGTCCGCTGGTAGTTGTAGTAGTTCGGCCCCACGTTGTAGAGGAACGTGAGCTGCCGGCGCGTCTGCTCGGACCACGGGAAAATGTTGTATTCGACCGCCGGCTGCGCACGCAGCGCCAGATCCTGATTGAGGAAGTCGGAGTACCCGGCGCCCAGCTTGAGCCCCGCCGACCAGTGCGACGACAGCGACCGCACGATCAGCGAGTTGGCATTGTACGTGCGCTGCTCGTTGCGCACGGTGAACGCGGGCCGCCCGCCCCGCTCTGGAATTTCGAAGCGCTGCTCGTTCACGTTCCCGCTGAGCGAGAAGTTGAGCTTCCACGCCTCGGTGGCCCGATTGGCCGACAACGACAGCGAGCCGTTGATGGACTGCTGCTGGTCCTCGGCGCGCACGAACGCGTTGAAGTTCGTGGTGTAGGTCCAGAGGTTCCACTTGTCCTTGAGATTCGCCGCCGACGCCTGCTGCTGTTGCAGGCCGAAGGGCGCGATGTACGCCATTTGCAGCCGCGCGGCGATGGGCGACTTGGCCACGTAGCGCGCGAGACCGAGCTTGAACACACGGGCGAGTTCGCGACGGATGCGGTCGTCGGGGTCGTTGGGCAGCGTGTTGAGCACCAGCGTGTCGGCCATCCCCTCGAACTTGCGACGGCCGATGAAGGTGATGGTGTTCTCGGTCCCGCCACCGCCGTTGGTGAGCCCCGACACCAGGATCTGCACGTCGGCGTCAAACCGGTCGCGCATCCAGTTCACGAAGTTCACATCTGTGACGATGAAGTCGCGGTCACAGCCGCGAATGCGTCCCTGGCAGTCCAGGAAGACGCGGATGGCCTGGGACTGCAGCGTATTCGAATCGGGGGCTGCCATGGCCGGCCGCCCCATGCCGCCGGGAGGACCACCGGCGCCCGGGCGAATGCCCGGCGGCGGACCGCTCTGGGCGCCCAGGGAGGCCCCCAGCAGCGACACGAAGGCCAGTGACAGGGAGGAACGAAGTGCAATGCAAAGACGCATGAGTGATCGCTTTTAGTGGGTCCGGACCGAGTGGCGTACGGCGCCACCGGCGGCAAACGCATACGATGCTCCCCTGGTGCCCGCGCAGTACCTTCTCGGGATGCGCCTCTCCCACGCCCTCCTGGCCCTCCCGCTCGCGGCCGCCACCGCCGCGGCCCAGAACGCCGACTGGCCCGTGTACCACGGGAATGACGACCACACGCACTACAGCCGGTTGTCGCAGATCTCCCCGGCCAACGTGAAGCAGCTCAAGGTGGCGTGGACGTTCGACACGGGCGACGCCTTCCCCGGATCGGAAATGCAGGCGAACCCCATCGTCATCGACGGGGTCATGTACGCGACCACGCCCAAGTTGCAGGTGTTCGCGCTCGATGC
>Ga0164292_10005544_pt1 | contig 10347 bp, 8 predicted proteins | sample GEODES117metaG_FD_111486 | JGI IMG/M metagenome (GOLD analysis project Ga0164292, IMG submission 111486) | Eutrophic lake water microbial communities from Lake Mendota, Wisconsin, USA - GEODES117 metaG | ecosystem: Environmental > Aquatic > Freshwater > Lake | place: USA: Lake Mendota, Wisconsin... | reverse complement strand
ATCTATTTTCATGTGTCCGAGAGGGGACTTGAACCCCTAATCCCTTGCGGGAACTAACACCTCAAGCTAGCGCGTCTGCCAATTCCGCCACCCGGACTAAGTGATGGGAAAGGATAGCAATTGAGTGCAAGAATAGCGAAATGAGTACTACACACAGCGAACTTGAACAAGAAGCCATCCGAATCTGCCAGGAGCTCATTCGAATTCCGAGCGTTAACTTTGGAGATGGCAAAGGCGATGAAAAAGAAGTAGCTGATTACATTGCGCAGTTGTTAACTGAAGTTGGAATTGAATCAACTATCTACGAATCTGCACCGGGACGTTGCAATGTAATCGCGCGCATCAAGGGTAGTAATCCTGCACGACCCGGGTTAGTAGTACACGGGCATATTGATGTTGTTCCAGCCAATGCAGATGATTGGTCTGTTGATCCTTTCTCCGCAGTGATCAAAGATGGATTTATTTGGGGACGTGGCGCAGTTGATATGAAGAATATGGACGCGATGATCCTTGCAACGGTGAGGGATTGGCAGCGAACTGGTTTCGTTCCACAACGCGACATCGTTTTGGCATTCTTTGCCGATGAAGAAGCGGGTAGTGTTTTTGGATCCCACTTTATGGTTAAGAACCATCCTGAGGTTTTCGCAGGATGCACCGAAGCGGTCTCAGAAGTTGGTGGGTTCTCAGTGACCGTCTCTGGTGGAAAGCGTCTTTATTTGATTGAAACCGCAGAAAAAGGAATTCACTGGATGCGTCTGACTGCAGAAGGTCGGGCCGGACATGGTTCAATGATGAATGATGACAACGCAATAACGCGACTGACCGAAGCTGTTGCAAAAATTGGTCGCTTCGAGTGGCCACAGCGTTATAGTAAAACTGTACGAGCATTCTTCAAGCGAATTGCAGAAGAGACAGGTAAGCCTTACAACGAGGATGATCTTCGCCCGTTGCTCAAGGAGATAGGTTTTGCCTCCACCATGATCGGAGCTACCCTTCAAAACACAGCTAATCCAACGATGTTAGATGCGGGCTACAAGGCAAATGTGATTCCTGGGTCAGCAAGTGCAGTTATCGATGGTCGATTTATTCCTGGATTTGAAGATGAACTTAATGCCACCATAAAGAGTTTGATTGGGGATGGCGTTAGCGTTGAAACCATCACTCGTGACAAGGCACTCGAAGTGCCATTTGAAGGCGATCTAGTAGATGCAATGTGTAACGCTCTTATAAAAGAGGACTCTGTTGCTATTCCCGTTCCATATGTCATGAGCGGTGGAACGGATAACAAGGCATTGGCTGACCTTGGAATCATTGGGTACGGATTCTCACCTTTGAAATTAGATGCTGATTTCAATTTCATGGCGATGTTCCATGGTGTTGATGAAAGAGTTCCGGTAGAAGGTCTCACTTTCGGAACTAGGGTTCTAAAGGATTTTCTAGAAAACGCCTAAAGACTTACTTCATCAAGAGCGGCTCGAACGATTTCAGGAAGTGAAATCTCTTCACTCTTTAGAACGCCACGCAGTTGTGCTCCAGTTCTAGCACCGATTAACGCGCTAGTCACACCGGGTGCGTCGCGCACCCAAGCAAGTGCAACTTCCAACGGTGAAAATCCCAATCCTTCAGCTGCGACGGCCACTGCTTCAACTATTTTCGATGAACGAGCATCTAGATACGGTTCGATGTGCTTAGCAAAGTGTGGCGCAGCTCCACGGGAATCACTTGGTATGCCCTTTCTATACTTTCCGGTCAAGACACCGCGAGCCAAAGGCGCCCACGCTAAGAAACCCAAGCCACATTCCTGCGTTGCATCAATGAGTTCATACTCGGCAGATCGATTGAGAAGTGAATACTCACTTTGGATTGTCGTTAACGGCGCTTTCATGGAATTTGATTGCTGCTTGGTTGCGGCTCGAGCTAGCTGCCAACCAGAGAAATTACTTACACCAACGTAGCGGGCACGTCCTGTTGTGTATGCGTAATCGAGAGCGGACAAAGTGTCATCTAGGGGCGTCGTCTCATCCCACGTATGAACTTGCCACACATCAACAAAGTCAGTTCCCAGACGGTTGAGCGACCGATCGAGATCTGCAATCAATGAGTGACGAGACGCATCAACCTTGCGAACACCATCTGAAAAATTGATTCCAGCTTTGGTCGCAATAATGACTTCATCCCTTGGAAAAAGAGTTCCGATCAAGCCCCCGATGACTCGTTCACTGTCACCATCACCGTATGTGGCTGCCGTATCTAAGAAATTCCCACCAGCATCTAGAAAAGCACGGCATTGGTCCGCTGCTTCAATTTCATCTGTGTCGCGACCCCAAGTCATAGTCCCCAAACCCAGGCGAGAGAGAGCTAAACCGCTATTTCCCGCTCGTCGCTTTTCCATGGCGTGACCTTAGCAAGGCCTGATGGCAAAAGCTGCGATAGCCTTTCATTATGCGCCTAGTTTTAATTCGACATGCACACTCGGAATCGAATGCTTCGGGTGTGTTGTCCGGTCGCATCCCTAATGTGCACTTGTCGGCAAAGGGTGTTGCTCAGTCCGAAGAACTTTCCGCCCGGCTGGGAAGTTTTCCTTTAGCCCAATTACATATTTCACCGATGGAAAGGTGTTTTGAAACAATTTCCCCATGGCTCAACGGTCATGTTCTCCAAACGCAGTCCAATTTCGAACCAACAATAGATCCCTCGCTCAATGAGGTTGATTACGGTCTTTGGAGCGGAAAGCGTCTTGTTGCATTAGCTCGCAAGAAAGAATGGAAAACAATTCAAGAGTCACCAAGCAGAATGTATTTTCCTAATGGTGAAGGAATCGCAGCAATGCAGGCTAGAGCAATGACATCTGTTCATGAAGCTGCCACCTTGGCAGAGTCGAAAGTTGTCGTCTTTGTTAGTCATGGTGATGTAATTAAAGCAATTGTTGCATCAGCGTTAGGAATGCACCTGGATGAGTTTCAACGAATTGTGATTGATCCAGCTTCTGTTTCGATCATTGAATACTCTTCGATTAAGCCACGTATTCTGTTGATCAACGACACTCGCGCCGTTGTCACAGATTTATTGCTAGCCCCCAAAAGGTCTAAAAACTTGCTGGGTGGAGGAGCCGGTAAATGAGGCACATCTTTACTAATCCAGAAAGATGTGTGGCAGGAACGATTGGAGCTCCAGGTGAGCGAGCGTTCTTCATTCAAGCCAGAGAAAAAAACCGAGTTGTCAGTGTCGCACTGGAGAAAGCTCAGGTGCAAGCGATCGCAAATCGCCTCGAGTTAGTAGTTGCTGAAGTAAGAAAGAGCAATCCTCTCATTTCGGTGACTATCCCGCCGCACGATGATGCCCCTTTGGATACACCCGTTGATGAGGAGTTCCAAGTCGGAGCAATTTCTTTAGCTTGGAATGAAGCAGAGCAGCTTCTCTCTTTCGAACTCTATGAATTAGATGATGATGAGCAAGAAGCAGAAGGCCAAGTTCTAGAAGTCAATATCTCATTGGGAGTGGCTATCGCTTTTGTTCAACGTTCGAAAGCACTAGTTAACGCCGGTCGCTTACCGTGTCCTTTCTGCGCAATTCCAATCGATCCAAGGGGACATTTGTGTCCAAGGGCCAATGGCTACCGACGCTAAGTTTTTAAATCTTCGCAACGGAAACCTGCGCGTGACCGGACGTCTTGTGGATGCATCCAATGCAACTCTGTATGCAATAGCTGATCTAGCCGGCCAAGAGATGGTGTGTATCTACAAACCAAAAGCAGGTGAGCGTCCGCTTTGGGATTTTCCAGATGGCTGCTTAGCTCATCGCGAATTTGCCGCATACCTAGTTAGCGAGCATTTGGGTTTTAATGTTGTTCCATTGACAGTTTTGCGGGACGGACCTTATGGCGACGGTATGGCGCAGGAGTGGATCACCATCGATGATTCCATAGATCTCGCCACGTTCTTCGCAACAGATCACCCGAGGCTTCGTGCCATGGCACTCTTTGACGCAATAATTAACAACACTGATCGAAAAATTGGACACCTTCTGCCTGTTAGCGATGATGTTGTTTTTGGGTGTGACCATGGTGTTACTTTCCATGTTGAAGACAAGTTACGGACCGTTCTCTGGCAATGGGCTGGTGATCAGTTCACTGTTAGCGAGATTGAAACTCTTGAAAAAGCATTTGAGTCTTTACAGGGAGAGCTGCGAACACAATTGCTACCTTTATTAACAGAGCAAGAGATAAACGCTCTGCACGCTAGAGTTGAGCGACTATTGGCGCAAGGTCACTTTCCGCATCCCAACCCTAATTGGCCAGCAGTTCCGTGGCCTGCTTTCTAAGTTCGTAATACGATTACCCCATGAAATCTTGGACTGAAGTGACTGTTCCTTTTCTGGTCCAAGACAAAAATTTTCCCGCCTTAACCTTGACTGATACAGCTACATCTAGCAAAAAGCAATTGGTTAAAAAAAATACCTACCGAATGTATGTGTGTGGTATCACGCCATACGATGCAACGCATTTAGGTCACGCCGCCACTTATTTGACCTTTGATCTGATTAATCGGTACCTGAGGGCGACCGGCGCCGAAGTGTCCTATGTCCAGAACATTACAGATATTGATGATCCTCTCTTGGAACGAGCTAATCGAGATGGTGTCGACTGGAGCGATCTTGCCCACCAACAAATTGATTTGTTTCGATCCGATATGGTCAATTTGAGAGTTATTCCACCGGCACATTACATAGGCGCGGTTGAGGCGATTCCCTTAGTTGTTGAAGCAATTGCAGATCTACAGAAGCAATCAAGCATTTATCCCGTCGACACCGATTTCTACTTCTCGGTAAATAAGGATCCAGATTTTGGTAATCGATCCAATCTTTCGCAAAAAGAAATGTTAGAGATTTTTTCACAACGTGGGGGAGACCCGGACCGCGTGGGCAAAATAGATCCACTGGATTGTCTTGTCTGGATGTCGAAAAGAGTCAATGAACCTGGCTGGGAATCGTACTTAGGAATTGGTAGGCCCGGTTGGCACATTGAATGCACCGCTATTGCAATGGAGTATTTGGCTCCGTCCGATCTGGAACAAACTTTGATTGACATTCAAGGTGGCGGAAGTGACTTGATCTTCCCTCATCATGAGATGTGTGCCGCTCAGGCACGTGTAATGACCGGTAAAGAACTAGCGTCAACTTATGTACATGCGGGGATGATCGGACTTGATGGCGAGAAGATGAGCAAGAGCAAGGGAAATCTAGTCTTTGTTTCTACTCTTGTTGCAACAGGTGTCGACCCAATGGCCATTAGATGGGCACTCATGTCCGTTCACTATCGCTCTGACCGAATGTGGAGTGATGTTGTTCTACAAGAGGCACAAGTTGGACTTTCGCAACTGAAGCGAGCACTAGCAAGTCAGAATTGCGCGCCGACTGACGACTTAATCAATTCAATTGTGTTGGCACTTAGTGATGATTTAGATACTCCGCTCATTGTGTCCGCCTTGAATAGTTGGAGTGCCATGACGCTTTCAGGAAAGCAAGGTGGAAACCGCGATCACCTGAGAGTGGCATTGGATGCACTCTTGGGCTTAAAAATTTAATCTTCTTTTTGTCTCCGTAAATATCGTTCAAATTCCTTAGCAATCGTGTCGCCCGAAATTTCAGGTAATTCGGCAGCGTCCTTACTTTCTTCAAGCGCTTTCACGTATTCAGATATTTCGGTATCTTCGCCAGCTAAATCATTAACTTCGTTTTCCCATGCATCGGCTCGACTCGGTAAATCTGACAAAGGTATCTCCACATTCAGAAACTCTTCCAAGGTATTAATCAATGCAAGAGTTGCTTTAGGTGAAGGTGCATTTGCTGCATAGTGAGGGACGGCGGCCCATAGGGAAATGGCATCGATTCCTCTTCGCATACAGCCATCTTGAATGATGCCTAGAATCCCAGTGGGGCCTTCATATTTGGAGACTGAGACACCGAGTCGGTTTGCTATGGATGGATGCGCGCCAGTTGCGGTTACCGTAATCGGACGCGTATGTGGAACGTCGGCCAATAGTGAGCCAAGTGAGACAATCATAGAAACTTCCAGGTCATCAGCAAGATCCAAAATTTCAGATGTAAAGCTCTTCCATTTCATCGAAGGTTCAACTCCAGTAACGATGACCAGGTCGCGATGCATCGATGGAATGGCCAGAGCAAAGACTTTGGTAGATGGCCAAGTAACGCTGCGAATCTCAGACTCATCGATTGAAACCATTGGACGATTTACTTGAAAATCGTAAAACTCCTCAGAATCAACATGAGCAATCAGTTCCGGAATGACATCATCATTCTTGTCTCGCCAGCCAGAGAGTAAGTGCTCCACCGCTCCAGATGCTGCTTCTGCAGCATCGTTCCAGCCGGAGAAGGCCATGATCATGATGGGTTCTCTGAGAAGAGGTATCTGATGAATCTCCATGAAAGCAACCTTAAGGTAACCTTGGACAAATGAGTACACCTACCAAGCATCCTGGCCTGCTTCGTCAAGCCTTAGCATCGCGGGTAGTTGTGGCAGATGGAGCTATGGGCACGATGCTTCAAGCTGCGAATCCAACCCTAGAAGATTTCCAAAATCACGAGGGCTGTAATGAGATTTTAAATGTAAGTCGTCCTGACATAGTTCTTTCCGTTCATAATGAATATTTAACCGCTGGTGTTGATGCGATTGAGACAAACACATTCGGTGCGAATTGGTCCAACTTGGCCGACTACGGAATTGAAGATCGTATTTATGAACTTGCTTTTGCGGGAGGAAAAATTGCGCGTGATGCCGCCGATGCTTTCTCGACCACTGCAAAACCACGATTCGTGTTGGGCTCACTAGGTCCCGGCACCAAACTTCCGAGTCTTGGACACACAACCTATGAGAATTTGAAGGTCGCTTACTACACAGCAGCAAAGGGACTGGCTGATTCTGGTTGTGATGCTTTATTGGTTGAAACTTCACAGGATCTATTGCAAGTTAAGGCAGCCATAAATGGTTGTCGTCAAGCTATCGGCGAAACTGAACGCGATATTGTTTTAATTGCGCAAGTTACCGTTGAAACAACTGGAACAATGCTTTTGGGATCTGAAATCGGCGCTGCGCTTAACACTTTAGAACCTATGGGAATCGACTTGATCGGCCTCAATTGCGCAACTGGCCCTACCGAAATGTCTGAGCATCTTCGTTACCTGAGTAAGAATGCCAAGGTTGCTATCTCGGTAATGCCAAATGCTGGTTTGCCAGTACTTGGTGCAAATGGAGCTTCGTATCCACTTGGACCCAATGAGTTAGCGCTTGCCCTTGAAGGTTTCGTGAATGATTACGGAATTTCACTCGTCGGTGGCTGTTGCGGAACTACACCTGAACACTTGTCAGCTGTCGTTGAGAAAGTCAGTGGCAAGCCGATTCCAGTTAGAACTCCTGATCTAGACCCAGGTGCTTCTTCTTTGTATCAGTATGTTCCATTTAGACAAGACAAAACATATTTAGCTATTGGTGAGCGAACCAACGCAAATGGCTCACGCGCTTTCAGAGATGCTTTACTGGCTGAAGACTGGGAGAAGTGCGTAGAAATCGCGCGAGACCAGATTCGAGATGGTGCACACATGTTGGATCTGTCCGTCGATTACGTTGGTCGTGACGGAGCCGCGGACATGAGTCAGTTGGCTTCACGTTTTGCAACTGCAAGTACCCTTCCAATTGTTCTTGATTCAACCGAACCCGCTGTTCTGAAAGCAGGTTTAGAACACCTTGGTGGTCGTTGCGTTATTAACTCTGTCAATTATGAAGATGGTGACGGACCAACATCACGCTTTGCAAAAATTATGCCACTTGTTCAAGAGCATGGAGCAAGCGTTGTAGCTCTAACTATTGATGAAGAGGGCCAAGCTCGAGATGCAGAATGGAAATTACGAGTAGCTCGTCGATTGATTCTTGATCTTCGAGATAACTGGGGCATGAATGTTGGCGACATTCTGATTGATTGTCTTACTTTTCCAATTGCAACTGGCCAAGAAGAAACCCGTAAAGATGGCATAGAAACAATCGATGCTATTCGTCGTTTGAAATCGGAATTCCCACAAGTGCAAACGACTCTGGGAGTCAGCAACGTATCGTTCGGTCTCAATCCCGCAGCACGCGTTGTACTCAACTCGGTCTTTCTTCATGAGTGCGTCCAGGCCGGACTTGATTCGGCCATTGTGCACCCTTCAAAGATCACGCCAATGACAAGAATTGATGAACGCCAGAAGCAGGTGGCTTTGGATTTGATTTATGATCGTCGCACCTTTGATGGCGATGAGTGCACCTACGATCCGCTACAAGAATTTTTGCAGTTGTTTGACGGTGTCGAACTAGCCACTAGCAAGAATGCCCGGGCAGAGGCTCTTGCAGCGTTGCCATTGTATGAGCGACTTCAGCGTCGCATTATTGATGGCGAGAAAGTCGGCCTAGACGATGATCTTAAGGAAGCGATGGCACTTGGCACGCCACCTCTAGAAATCATTAACACTCACTTGCTAGAAGGCATGAAGATTGTTGGTGAACTCTTTGGCAAAGGCGAAATGCAGCTTCCCTTCGTTCTTCAAAGCGCTGAAGTTATGAAGACTGCCGTGGCTCAGCTGGAACCCTTCATGGAAAAAACAGGCGATGAAGGTCGCGGCACAATGTTGCTTGCAACTGTGAAGGGCGATGTTCACGATATTGGTAAGAATTTAGTCGACATTATTCTTACTAACAATGGGTACCGAGTTGTAAACATCGGAATTAAGCAAACCATTAATCAGATTATTGATGGCGCATTAGAATCAAATGCGGACGCAATTGGAATGAGTGGCTTGCTTGTTAAATCAACCGTAATCATGAAGGAAAATCTTCAAGAGATAACTTCAAGAGGTTTGGACCAAAAGTGGCCAATCGTTCTTGGAGGAGCTGCACTTACTCGTGCATACGTAGAACAGGATTTAGCGGCGCTGTTTCCGGGCGAAGTTCGCTATGCCCGTGATGCGTTCGAAGGTTTGCGCTTAATGGATTCAATCATGGCGGTAAAACGTGGTGAACCTGGTGCGGCCTTGCCAGCACTTCGTGAGAGAAAAGTGGCCAACACTAGGGTCAAGAGTGAAGATCTTCCGATTGATACTCGACGTAGTGATGTTGCACTTGATGTTGACATTCCAACACCGCCCTTCTTTGGTTCCCGCGTTGTTAAAGGCATTCAACTGAGCGACTATGCGGGAATGTTGGATGAGCGAGCTTTGTTTGTGGGTCAGTGGGGCTTAAAGGGCAATCGCGGCGAATATGAAAACATGGTTGAAGCAGAGGGTCGTCCACGTTTGCGTTCTCTGCTCAATGAAGTTCAATCAAGTGGTTGGCTCAACGCTGCAGTGGTTTATGGATACTTCCCTTGTTACAGCGAGGGTAATGACCTAGTTGTTTTGCATCACGAAGGTGAAAACAAGGGGCAGGAGAGAACTAGGTTTACCTTCCCACGACAAACACGAGATCGTCGCTTGTGTATCAGTGATTTCTTCGCTTCCAAGGAATCAGGAAAGACAGATGTTGTTGCTTTCCATGTGGTCACTATGGGTTCAACTGTCAGTGAAGCAGCTGCAAAACTTTTTGCTGCAAATAATTACCGTGAATATTTGGAACTGCATGGTCTCTCAGTTCAATTGACAGAAAGTCTTGCCGAGCATTGGCATGCACGCATGCGTGAAGAATTGTCAGTTAAGAGTGATGATTCATCAGATTTGCAAGGAATCTTGAATCAGGGATACCGAGGTTCGCGCTATTCATTTGGATATCCAGCTTGTCCAGATCTAGAACAGCAAGTGCAACTATGCGAACTCTTGGATCCAGGTCGAATCGGTGTCGAACTTTCTGAAGAATTCCAACTACATCCTGAGCAGTCAACATCTGCCATCATCGTGCATCACCCTGAAGCTAAATATTTCAACGCAAACTAATGAGTTCAACTTTCTTTGATGCAGTTTTTTTTGACATGGATGGCCTTATGGTTGATACAGAGCCAGAATGGTTTCAGTCTGAGATCGAGGTAACCCGTAAGTTTGGCTACAACTGGACCGACGAGGACCAAGTTGCCTGCCTTGGCGGACCTCTATCTCGCGTTGGAAAGTACATGCATGACAAATGCAATGGCGCGGAAACACCTGAATACTTCACGCAGACTTTGATTGACACCCAAGCTCTGAAAATGCGAGGTAATACTCCCACCATGCCGGGTGCATTGAATCTAGTTCGTGATCTACAAAGTAGAGGCGTTAAAACTGGTTTAGTCTCAGCTAGTCCACGCAACATAGTTGACGCCGTTTTGGATAACT
>Ga0164292_10005543_pt1 | contig 10347 bp, 2 predicted proteins | sample GEODES117metaG_FD_111486 | JGI IMG/M metagenome (GOLD analysis project Ga0164292, IMG submission 111486) | Eutrophic lake water microbial communities from Lake Mendota, Wisconsin, USA - GEODES117 metaG | ecosystem: Environmental > Aquatic > Freshwater > Lake | place: USA: Lake Mendota, Wisconsin... | reverse complement strand
TTTTTATATACCATGCAATTTAAGGCATGGAAAAGAATTGATTTAAATAGCACTACTACAGATGCAGGCAAAACTCCTCAAAAACTTGATTCTAATTATTTTCAAAAGGCAGTCTCTACTTTGGATAATGCTAGAAGTGCTATGAGCGCTTCTTTAAATGTTATTAAAGCAGTAAGAGCAGACTTTAGACAAGTTTTTGATCAAGTAAGAAAAGTTACGCTTCTTTATAAAAATTTAGGAGGATTAGTTCTTTCTGTATCAGATCTTCCAAATCAAATTGGACAAGATTTAAAGGCATCTATTAAAAATATGGCATCGGATACAGCTAATGGTGATGCGTCTTTTAAAGCAGCATTTGGCGTAAATTCAAATAAAAATAAAGCATCAGGCAACAAAATAAAAAAAACCGTAGCATCTATTAAACAAAACAAAGAAATAAATGAAGGAGTTTCTGACGAACAAGTAGCAGCAGGACTTCTTGGTAAAGGAGCAAAAGATGCCAATGAGGCTTCTAGTTTGAACAATGTATTTAATGAACCTGAGGGAAGCTTTGATTTTTTTAATGCTATCTCCATAGATCAACTTTCTACTACACCCCAACAGAGCATTGCAATCCAGGATGAAATAGAAAAAAATTTACTAATTTCTATTGAAGAAATTAAAGAAATAACTAAAAACCTACAAAATTTGGCACTAGATATAACAAACAACTTCGGTGCGGGAGACGCATTTTTTTCAGAAATATTTGGAAAACCTGCCCCTAAACAAAGAGCCACCCCCATGACTTTGGAGGAGTTTGAGCTAATTGTTGCACTGGAAAACGCTATTCTTGAATTAAATATATCTACAGCGACCCGGGATTTGGACGATTCTAGAAAACAAAATCCTTTAGAATATGTTGGAGGATTGGCCGATGACTCCGGAATTCCATTTGATTCTTCTTCAACAGCTAAATTTTTAGCACCGGTCCCGTATGGGCTAACTATTGAACAAATTTCTGCCAGATATCTCAATGATCCTGATAGGTATAACGAAATCATAACTTTAAATGGACTAAGATCTCCATATATTGATGAAAATGGTTTTTCATATACTTTATTATCAAATGGAGATGGCAGACAGTTTAATATTTCTTCAAAAGAAAATTTATTTACAGGACAAAAAATACAACTATTTAGTAACACTGTTCCAATGTTTACAAGAAAAATTACTGGAATAGAAAAAATTTCAGATACAAATTTTTTAATCACAGTAGATGGTTTAAATGATTTAAATTCTTTAACAACAACAGATAATGCAAAAATTAAAGCATTTCTTCCCGGAACTGTGAATAGTCAAAACCAGATTTATATTCCCTCTAGTATAGCTATTAACGAAGAGGCTCGTACGTACGATATTCCTTTTTTAAAAGAGGATACGCTGACAGGTTTTTCTAAAGTAGATTGGTTAATTGATGATTATGGAGATGTTGTTGTGAACTCATTTGGTGAAATGGCATTAGCAAACGGTACTACAAACCTTGTTCAGGCTTTAAAAATGAAAATAATGACACAGAAGGGTTCTTTACTTTCAAATCCCGATTTTGGGCTAGGGCTTACGCCGGGAGTTAGTGTTTCTGAAGTAGATATTGAAAATGTGCTAATCGATTTAAGAGATATGGTCTTGCAAGATCCAAGGTTTTCTGATATTGAGAATATAGAGTTAAATATTTTACCTCCAACAGTATCTATTAGTATAAATGCAATCTTAGCTGACGGCAAGGGTGTATTCCCTATTAATTTTTCTGTGTAATTTCAATAATTTATAAAAAATATTTAATTAAATTATTTTTTATATTCGCACTGAATCTTTATTATATGTGATAATATATAGTTAAAGAGGACTAAATGGCTGAAGGTTTACCTACCCCCAAATCTAGGGAACAAATATTGTCGGAAATGCTCACGGAGTATACGGGGCTGACTGGTGTTAACGACCTTAATACAGGATCGGTTTTAACTCAGTTTTTTGATGTTGTAGCAAGATCTGTAGCACGTACCTCAGGTGATATATTTCAAGTACTTAGAGATTATTCTGTCGACAGAGCTACTGGAGAGGCTCTAAACAGAATTGGCGAAGAAGAAAGAATTTTTAGAAAAACTTCAAGAACCGCAAATGGAGTTGTTAAGGTAATTGATTCTTCGTTTCAGAAAATATCTACAAAAGTTTATGCAGGAGCCTCATCTCCAAATATTGGCTCAACCGTTATAAAAGTGTCTGACGCTTCTCAGTTCCCGACATCAGGAACTTTATATATAGGAAGAGGAACTCCAAATATTGAGGGACCATTAAATTATATAGCAGCTTCTCAAATAGGAGCATACTGGGAAATTACACTAGCTTCTCCTACGACAAAATTTCATAATATTTCTGAAACAGTGATTCTTGGACAAGGCGGAACTCGAAATGTTTCTGTTGGAACGACAGTTTCTTCGCCGGGATCTGGAGCTATAGCAGACATCAGTTATACGGTATCTTCTGCCGCCATTCTTCTTGATGGTGAAAACGAAAATCCTTTTGTACAAGTTGTGGCTCAGGAACCGGGATCTGCGTCAAATGCTCCTGCAGGAGCCATAAGGCAATTCGGATCTGTCCCATTTACAGGTGCAGAAGTTATTAATGAACGACCTTTTACAACTGGTGCCGATACCGAATCTGATGATGATTATAGAGATAGAATTAAAAAAGAAAGATTATCAAGAGGACTAGGAACTGCTTTAGCTGTTAAAAACGCCGTCCTTGGTGCTCAAGCTACAGATGAAAATGCTGTTGTAACCTCAAATGAGATTGATACTACAAATCCCGAAGAAACTATTCTTTACATTGACAATGGTCAAGGATATGAAGAAAAAACTGAAGGGGTAGGGATTGAATTTATCATAGACTCAGCAATTGGTGGGGAAAGAAGTTTTCAGCTTTCTACCGGAGGAAGACAAACTTCTGTTGCCAAGGCTTTTTTACTTTCTTCAGAAACTTCTCCATACAATATAAAAGCCTATGACAAGCTGGCTATTCTTGTAGGAGGATTAATATCGGAGCATATCTTTGGAGAAAATGATTTTAAAGCAATAGGATCTGCCACTGCATACGAAATAGTTGCTAGTATTAACAATAATACTGACTTAAAATTTGAAGCAACAACAGCAGATAGCGGAGCTAAAGTTTTAATTAAAGCAAAAACAGAAAATGATGAATTTTTACAATTATCTACACCGACCACAGGAGTGGATGCTGGACCTATTTTAGGATTTCCGAAAAACGAAATTAGAAGTATTCTACTCTATAAAAACAGAGAATTGTTAGACAAAAATGGAAGAGTTGCATTTGTAGTGTCTAAAAAACAGTTCGACTGGAACAATTCTATAACCGCTGGTGACACTTTAATTATATCAGTGGATGGTACAGATCCGATAACTTACACTTTTACAAATCAAGATTTCTTAGACGAGGGACAACACTCTACTGTCACCAACCAAAACACCTTGTCGTCTTGGGCTAATGTTATTAACAATAAAGTAACAGGTATTACAGCTGAAGTAAACGGAGAACAACTAAAATTAACGAGTAATCTAGGATCAGCAAACAGAGCCGGTATTTCTATAGACCCTGCTTCAGCACTTGTTGCAAAGGGTATGTTTTCAGCATCTATCGGTCTTTCTGCTCAAGGCAATGAGGCTGATTTTGAATTATCAAGGAATACTGCTCAAATTAAATTAAAATCACCTCTTGCTAAAGGTGATTCTTTAAAACTAGGCTCCGAATATACTCGAGCCGAAATAAATAGCAAGAAAATTCTTGGCGGTCAAACAACCGTTTCCGGTTCGGCATATGTATGGCTTCTTGTTGATGACGTAAACGCTGAACCTGTTTCTATTGGAGTTACCGGAGATAGCTTTTTGAATGTGTCTAAGCCGGGTTCGGGTATTATTAGATATACTAGTACTGTACTTAGTGCTTTTGATGATGTTGAAATTGGTGACTATGTGATTATATGGTCAGATGAATTATCTTCCGCAAACAGATTAGAAGGTCGTGTACACGCTGTAACTTCTACTACACTTGATATTAAGGTTACAGCAACAGAAGAGTCTGCTGCTGTTGCTGAAGGTCCGATTCTTTTTACTGAAGGATTTACCGTCGTCAGATGTGAAAAAACTCCTCAAAAAATTAAAGTTCCTACCGGTATTTACAATATAAACACAATTGCAAATATCATGAATAATCAATTAAAAAATGCTACGGTAAAAATTGATAATGATGAAATTTTTGTTATCAGAACAAATACCGAAGCACTAGATGGCGGATTGTTTTTGGTCGATTTTAATGATCCTGCAAAATCTCTTAATTTTATAAAACATTCTATTTCTCAAAGCATTAATTCTCAACTTGCTTTTTATGAATCAGGGAATCAGGACAGGCAATTTCCGGCATTTATACACGGAAAAATAACAACAGATGTTTTTGCTGATCCTTCGGACAGCTTTATTTCTAGCATAACTTCCAGCGAAAACTTGACAACGCTTGGAGCAGATCCTTCTGGTTTTTTATGTTTTTCTCAACCATATAATTCCGTTGATGATGTGGTTTCTACAGAATGCACAGAAATACAAAACTTTTCAGGTTCATCAATTAATTTAGAACAAAGTGTTTTCTACAGAAGAAGCAGAATAGATGACAGATACCATATTTTGAATGGGTTTGATTTTGGACACGAGGATTCTATAGTAGCAATACTAGATAATGATCCGAATCAAAAAACTTTTAACATGCCGTTGTACAGGACTGCTGTTACAAATATTACTCTTCCCGTAAACCCGGACGAGTTTCGTGCATACGATTTGGAAGGCGGGAACTCAGATTTTACCGATTTTTTTGATACAGATTTTAATTTTGATAATTATAAATGTTTAATGCAAGCAAAAAATATTATAGATCCTGGAAATCCTACTGGAATTACCGTTCCTGCAACAAATGAAGATGCTATTCTTTATAGATCTGTAGAATGGGGTAGATCCGGAGAAAAAATTGGAGTTGGATATTTTTATCCTACCTCTCCTGGTCAAGGAATAACTCATATTGCAGAAGTTAACGAACAAGTTAATATAAAAATTTTCTTAAAATCAGGCGCTTCAAGATCAACCGCTGTCGATGGGACTACTGAATGGAATATTACAACGATTCCTTTATCAGCGTCTGTAGATTCAGTAACATATACTTACTCAGGAACGGGTACTGCTCCAGATTTATCTTCGATTATTGTTGGAGACTATGTATCAATTTTTAATACAGGTGAATTTGATGTCAAAAATACTGGATCTTTTAAAATAGATTCATTTACTTCATCAAGTTTTACAGTAAAAAGACCTGCGGGAGCTGCTGTTGTTGAGTCAAATATAGCAACATTACAAAATAGTACTATTTCATTTTTTGAATCATCGGCCACAACCGCTCAAGAAATTGTTGATTACGTAACTAGTGATCTGTCTTTATTCGTCACAGCCTCTCTGGTTGACGACGGAGGATTAACAGGAGCTGGTGTAATAGACGATTCCACAGAAGAAGATTTGAATTATACAGATAGTTTTGTTAGACTGGTTGATGGTAAAAACTATATTTTGTCTAGTAATCTAGCAGCCGGGGCGGGGCTTCCTCAGTTTACTTTTAAAAATTCATTATCTTTAGATTCTTTTTCTACAAATACATCTAATGCTTATAATTTTAATAACGGCGAAAAAATAAGACTTATTCCTATTACGGCAAATCAGGTTTCTGATTTTTTAAATGTCTTAGCAGTTACAGGTTTTACAACACTCGGAGATATAAAAACCGTTGATAGAAATTCTAGATTGCAATTGTCCACAACCTTAGTAGGAGAGACAGGATCTATTCAGATAGCAGGAGGTTTAGGTACTTTATCTTCTGCCGCAGTAGAAGGAAGCTGTTCTGTAATAGGAGAGCAATCTGATAGAAGTTGTATTGTTTCTATTAATTCTGCATCGGCAGCCGGATTTCATTCGGACCAATGGGTTAAAGTTTTTGCTTCTGATAAACAGAGAAAGATAACCCTGATCAATGCTCTTAATTCAATCAAAATCACTTCATCAACCCCTACGCTAGGGTCTTCTAAAATAGAGATTTTTGATAGAGATGTCCAGCAAAGGTTTTTTGGAAGAAACCGTTACCATACTCGTACACTAGGTAAAACGTTTAAAGTTGAAAAACAAGGACAGTTTACTTGTATTTCTTGGGATGATATAGGAACAGAACCTTTCTTTTTAAAAACAAATATTAATTTAAAAGACGCTGTTTCAGGCACTTTAACAATCTATAAAAATGACATTACAAATGCTGTGGATATTACCGTTGATTCGGGAGATATGAGGTTTGATGAAGTCGCAATTGGTGATTTGTTAACAATTTCTAACAGAATTAATTCCGAAAACAATGGACAATTCTTAGTTATTGGCCGTAGTAATGATTCAAAAACACTTCGTATTTCAAATGAAAATGCTATAAACGAATTGATACAAGGTAGTTTCACTATTACAGATAATACAACAGTAGTTGGAGGTATTTTTACAGTAGGAACTACGGTATTGACTGAGGGAATAGATTTTGTTGTCGGACCTACTCTAGATGACACCGCTTCTAATCTTGCAGCAGCCATTTCTCTTTTACCTAACATAACTGCTACTTCTGCTTTATCTGTTGTAAACATTGTAAGCGATGTTCCAAATGTTACAGTGGCACTGGCATTTTCTGGATTAGGAGCTACTCCAAGCGGAGCTTTTATGATTGCTCCAGCTTATGCTTCAGGTGATTTGTCTGTTCAATCAGAAGTTCAAGAAGGAGATTCTGTTAGCATATTAAGTGACTTTAATATATTAAATCAGGGAGTCTACCGTATAGTTAGGAGATTTAAAAATTCTATCTATATTGACAATCCAAATACAGTTGAAGAAGAGGTAACACTTGTTCTTCAAGCCGTAACAACTGGGTCAGATGCTTCTACAGAATACAATATTGATAAATTAAACGGTATAAACAAACTAAGCTGGAGCGGAGCAGGCCAAGAGCCGTCTCTTGAAAACATGCGCCCGGGTGATGTGATTACTTTTGGGACAGATTTTAATATTTCTAACAGAGGATCTTTTCATGTTGTTGATTCTGGAGAAAAATTAAAACAAATTACAAAACTTACAATGTCATCAGGAACTACCATTAATTCTGGAGAATATGCTTTAATTAACAGTGCTGACGATAATACAGAATATTATCTGTGGTATAACGTTGATTCGGCAGGAGGAGATCCGGGATTGTCAGGTAAAACTGCAATACCTGTTGCTGTAGTAGCCACTGGTTTACCAGCAAATATTGACACACCCGCTTCTTTGGCTATAAAAACAGCAAACTCAATTAACACAATTGCTGGTGTTGACTTTTCGGCAATTGCTAATGGAAATACGGTCATAGTAACAAATACAGCATATGGTCCAGCTACCGATGCGGTTAATGTCGATATTTCTGGAGATTTTGAGGTAGAAATTACACAAGAAGGAAGAAGAAATTTTGTAGACTATATTAACGTAAATGGAGTAAGCGAAGCAGGAATTATTATTTCAGATATTCTTCAATTTCACAGAGAAGCTCTTAAATTCAAAGAATATGAGGGAGCAATTCCTGGAGATACTTTTGTAATTACCAACAGCTTTTTAGGTGCTTCAAATAAAAAAAGTTTTGTTGTTACCGAAGTTTTGAGTGAAACAGAAATAATCGTATCTGGAACATCAGTAAGTGTTGATAAAACTTTGCTTGATTCTAATTTTAATAAAATATACCTAGAAGAAGCTCAACCATATGCTGGGTATAAAAAAATATCGCTTGTTTCTACCAACCCGGCTAATTTAAACGATAAGAACATTGTGTTTGATTCTGCAAATCAATTTGAAAAAATTGGAGAAATTGGCGGTGTTTCTTTGTTGGCAATGTCTAAACTTGCATTTGATACAGCAATTAATAAAGGCGTTGATGCCTATAAATATAACACGGGACTTGTTGCAGAAGCTAACAGAATTGTGTACGGAGATCCACGAGATAACACTACTTACCCGGGAGTTGCTGCGGCTGGTGCAGAAATTTTTATTAAAGCTCCACTTGTTAAAAGAATTGAAGTATCAATTAGTGTAAGAGTGAAAACCGGTATTCCGTTTACTACAATTGTTGAAGAGGTAAGAAATTCGGTAGCAGCGTTGATTAACTCAAATCCAGTAGGCCAGTCTATTCCTATTTCTAATGTCATAAGCACAGTAGGAGCAATTATCGGTGTTCAAGCAGTTGCAATAGGTTCTCCACAATACGATACGCAAAACGATGTAATCAGAGTAAATGCTGGTGAAAAATCTTTAATATTAGATATTATATCTGATATTACTGTTGCAAAAATTGAGTAAATATGGCCACGAAAGAAGACGAGTACAAGAAACTTAGGTCCTATTTAAACAAGTCGATCAGAGGAAAAAATACTGACGCAATCCTCAAATCCCTGGCTACAGGGCCTGTTCATTTAATCAATAATGTTGAAGCCGTTAATGATTCTCTTTATATTGTATCTGCAAAAGAAAATTTACTCGACCAAAGACTAGGGGATAAAGGGGTCGTAAGACCTCCTGAGGTCGGTTTGTCGGACGAGGTTTTTCGTGAGATTGGTATCGAAATAACGACCAGAAAGCAGGTAAGAGATTTAATTCACCAATTACTAAGAATTCTTTATGGCGAAATATTCACAAGAGCTACTTCTCCATCTTTTGAGTTTGAGCCTTATGCTTTAGAAAATGGAGATAATTTAATATTGCTATTTGATGATTCTGAACCTGTTGAGGTGACTTTTTCTTCAACTCAATTTCAAAACATTAACGCAGCTTCTGCTCAAGAAGTATCAGATGCTATTACTAAATCTATCAGAAAAGCAGGAAGAACTGGAGCAGCTTTTTTAAGAGAAGAAAACGGCAATAATAAAGTAGTTCTCATATCTTCTACAGACGGCCCTTCTTCTAGTGTAAGAGTTCTTGGAGGAAAGGCTCAAAATGTATTAAAATTTGATAAAATACGGCCAACCTCGGCTGATTCCACCACCCAATGGACTCTTGCACAAGAGGCCGGAGGGTCAATAAAAGCTACATGGACAGGAGGAGCAGATCCAGCTCTGGGAAGAGTAAAAGTAGGTGACTATGTCAATATCTATGGTTCTGCATTTGATCTAGTTAATAGAGGTACTTTTAACATAGTAGCAGCACAGGGCGGAAATATAGGAGAGGCCTATATTGAATATGAAAATCCGAATGGTATTCCTCAAACCACTTTGCAAGGCACTGCTGATGCTATTTTATTTTTTAATGCTCAAAAAAGAATTTTAACAACAAACGAAAGATATGCAGCGGCATTTCAAACTTCTCCAAGAACAATTGAAGTTTTTATGCCAGCTACTACAAAAATTGTAAGAAGAGATAGAAAAGGTGCTGCTCACATATATGGAGACAATACTCCTTCTTTGACTAATCAAAACGGCCCGTATGCATACGATATAACCGTAGGATATACAATAAGTGATAAAGCGGCACTTACTACGGAATCTTTAAATGTTAATAGTGATGCAATATTATTTGTTGATGATGCTTCTGATTTTCCTGATGATACAGGATATCTAATGATAGGACTTGGAACATCGCATCAAGAAGGTCCTGTTCCTTATATTTCCAGACCTTCTTCTCAGACTATAAGAATTAATCCTTCTTATAAATTTAAAAAAACACACCCAATTGGTACTGATATTGCTTTAGTTTCTAAACTTGCTCCTCCTTTCCCTAACAAGGATGGTACGGATTTACCATTTTTCTTGACGGATTCTATAGCAGGAAGAATATATGCTGAAAAACTTATTAAAGAAATTACAGCAACGGGTATTGTTGTCGTAATATATGTTTTATATCCGAATGATGTAGGATTGGGTAAATGGGGAGATTCTGTTAATTCAGAAAAATATTACATCTGGGGCACAGAGGAAGATTTATAATGGCTACTCAAAGAGTTATATCAGGCGCACACATCAATTTGCATATAAATGGAAAACCTTATAACGAGGTCCAACAATTAAGTTACACTATAGATTACGGCGAAGAACCTATCTACGGAATTGACTCTGTATTTCCTCAAGAAATAAAAATTACAAGAGTATCTATTCAAGGGAGTGTTTCTGGCATAAGGGTAGCCAATTCAAACGGCTTGCAAGGACAAAGCATTAGACCTAAGATT
>Ga0164292_10005542_pt1 | contig 10348 bp, 12 predicted proteins | sample GEODES117metaG_FD_111486 | JGI IMG/M metagenome (GOLD analysis project Ga0164292, IMG submission 111486) | Eutrophic lake water microbial communities from Lake Mendota, Wisconsin, USA - GEODES117 metaG | ecosystem: Environmental > Aquatic > Freshwater > Lake | place: USA: Lake Mendota... | reverse complement strand
GGGGGGGGCTGTACATCCATACAGCTATTCGGCATCTAGGACGGTGATCTGGCGTAAAGCATCGAGCCGCAAGCTTCCGATGTTAATGCTCACTTCGGTTTGTTTGGTGCCGTATTGCTTCGGGTCCCATCGCTCAGCCAGCCATTGTCTCGTTCGGATGCGGTGCAGCGGCTTAGCTGGATTGTCGTCAGGTATGCTGTCAGCTATCGTCAATGTCTCGCAGGCCATGAGGTCTGCGGCACGCACGCGCGCACGTAGTATATCGTCTTGAAAACCCGTTTGACGTATCCAGATGTCTAAGGCCCGTTTGGATATGCCTAGTGCTAAGCATATGTCCGCAATGCTTTTGCCGTGCTCTAGCATGCCCGTAATCAACTCCGGGTCTATCGCGTCGAGCACTTCTAGGTCGCTACGTTTCTTTTTGGTACCGGCCATGATGGTCCTTTGTAGTCAATGTAGGCATTGTAGTCATATGGTTTTAGGCCGCGCCAACTCCGCACAACTACGCGCGCCCTGTCTAACCTATACATATATTTATCTTACTTAAGATTAAACAGAAACAATGACTACATTGACTACAAATGGGCTTTTCCCCTCTGGTGCGCTGTAGTCAATCACGTCTAAAAGCATTGACTACAAAATGACTACCGTTGACTACAACCCAGGGTAAACACCTATTCCACCGCTATAAAATCGGTTACACTACTCTACGTGGCAACACCGCCATTCACTAAAGTACACACCATGAAAATCCTAGGTTACATTGCATATGAAGGCCCGAGCGCGATCGATGGCGCGCCCATCGTCGTTATCGTCAACAAGATAGACGGCAGCAAGAACGCGAAGACCGGCGCCATTGTTCAATCATTCATCATCCGGTCCGACATTGACCCGGTCAAAGCATTGCAGACCGGCCAAGATGAATCAGTGTGCGGACAATGTGAGCACCGCCCAATCAAGGCAAAGAAAACCGGTAAACCGCCGTGCTACGTACAAGTAGCAAAATCAGTGCTATCGGTCTATAACGCATACCGGCGCGGCCGGTACGTCAAAGCGGACCCGGCCACCATTGCGAAAGCTCTGGCCGGCAAAATCGTACGTATCGGTACGTATGGTGACCCATTTGCGGCACCAGTGCAGATGTGGAACCAGATTACCCGGTACGCACTAGGGCGGCGCGGTTACACGCACCAATGGGACATACCCGGATTTGACGTCGACGCATGGGCACCCTTAGTGATGGCTAGTGCCGATACCATCGATCAGGCCGCGAAAGCTAACCTACTGGGTATGCGGGTATTCCGGGTATCGCAGGGCATTGATGTTCAACCCGGCGAAGCCATGTGCCCAGCTAGTGCCGAAGCCGGTAGAAAATCAACCTGTGCCAAATGCACACTATGCGCCGGTACGTCAATCAAGGCGCGCGATATCGTGATAGCGGACCATGCCGCCGGCCATGCGCGCCGTGTGATAGCGATAGCTACCGCGTGAGTGACTGTTAGCCCTACGTACTAGGGCTAACGGGCAATCATGCCAACTATTGGAGACGCACAATGAAAGCCTTTCTCTGGACCATCACGCAAGCAATCCTCGGCGCGGCCATATGGGGCGCGCCCTTCGCCTACTATTTTTGGAGCATGAAACCATGAAAACCATCACTCTCAACCGCGCACGTTACACGGTGCGCGATGACCGGCATACCTTCCTGTCCGATATCCTCAAGCTCACGGGCAAGCATAAGCCTATCCGGCCACGGGGCGGAGTCCAACGCCTGTACCCTACCGACGGCGACGTTAGTACGGCGGCATACGTCGCAGAGTACTACGCACTAAACAGCAACCGAAAACTATTCAAGAATGCCGTAGCGCCCTACGGCGACGCTAACCTAGTGGGTTTCTATGAGGGACTCAGCGACCGGGTGACAGTGCCCGAAGGCGAGGACAGTATGGAGGTCTGCGATGCGAACTGAATTTCACAACGAAGAATTCCAAATTACATCGGAGGTCATGCAGACCGACGACGGGCGCTGGCGGGTCATGCTGCGCGACGACGATAGCGGCCAGACAGTCGGCCCGGCGCGGCTCTTCGCCCTCATGGCCGACGCCCTGGCGTATGCGGAGCGCCTATGCTCTTAGTGGCGGCGCTGCTCGCCGCCCTGGTGGCGATACTCTTCAACCTATAACAAGCCCCGAAAGGGGCTTTTCTACGCCACGGCCCGGCGCATATCCGACTTCGAAAGCCCGGCCACGTCGGGCGCTACGAAAATGTGCTTTTTAGATGGGTACTCTCTGGACGTCAGACGGCCCATGTCGGTCCACCCGGCCTCGCGCAGGGCATGGAACAGCGCGGCCTGGACAATCTTAACGCCGGGCGGCGCGGCGCCAGACCCCTGGACCCGGTCGCAGATGACGTGAAAGGGCGAGCCGATCACGCCAGCAGCGAACGGGCCACGCCGCTCGCGCAGCATCTCGGTCAGTACGCTCTCGGCAGTACTCATGCCCGCCTCGACCATGATAGCCTTGGCCTCGGTCATGGGCGGCGGGGCGGACGGGTTGAAGGCGGACACGTCACGGGCCATCAGCCAAGCGGCCACGCCTGCGAAGCCGTTACGATGTATGTACCAATTCCACAGGCCCACGGCCTCAGCCTCCGGGAGGCGCCCGGCCTCGGCCCACAGTACGAACCAGCGGCGGTCGTCGGAGGGGAGACTGATGGAAACTCGCTCGTTAGAGAAGGCGACAACCAGCACCCGGTTCAGGGCCATGTAAGGATGCAGACCTTTACGATTGATGGGGAGATACTCGGGCGGGGCGGCGATGACGGGCTTTAGGTGATTCTCCAGCGCGCGGCGGTCCTTGGCCTCACTCTGGCGCAGCTCGGCTATTTCCATCACTTCACATTCCAGCCCGTAGCCCCACTGTGAGGTCAAGTCTTCGTTCTTGACCATCGAGCAGTTGACCTTGGCCGGGCCTCCGATGGCCCAGAAGAAGGGCGCTAACAGGGTGTCCTTACCGGAGCCGGGCTTGCCGCCCAGCAGAACGGCGTGGTTAATCTTGTGGCCGGGATACTGGACCTTGTGAGCCAGCACGTTCAAAAGATGCTCGCGCTCGAAGTCTATCGGGACCATGCGCGAGAGGTGGCGCAGCCAGATGCTGATGTCGCAGGCCACAGGTGTGGGGCGCGCGTCGCGCCAGCGGTTGCCGTAAACCTGGCCGTCCTTATCGACTAGGACCGACTCACCCGCTGAATAGGTGATACCGACCAGTGACTTGGCACCAGCGGCCTGGCGGTTCTCGTCGAAGCAGACCGACGCCTCGACCCGACGGGCGGACTTGCCGGTGGCGTGAATGGAGACGCACTTGATGTGGCGAAACAGGGCGTTAAAGGTCGCGCGCGACAGCTCGCGGCGGTCCACCATATCGAAGAAAGCCTCGTCATCCTGCAAGTATGCGAACCGCTCATACCAGCCTGACTTCTCGACCCGGCCAAGCTCCTGGCGCGCGACCTCGGCGATAACCGCAGCCGCCACGTCCGGGTACGCCGGGCTAGGCTTGAGCTTGGCGAGGGCCAGCTCCAGATGCGCGGCCATCAGGTCATCACGCAGGCCGGGCGAGTGGCGGGGGCCACCGTTGTCGGCCACCCACTGCATAAAGGTGTTGCTGTCCAGATCGACGCAGTGGCTGTGCATACAGCAGAAGGCGCGGTTCAGGGGCATGTAGCGGCCCTCTGGGTTGCCGTCGGTATGCTCCTGAGAATTCGGGCAGACGACACCCGCCCAGCCCTCGGCGTTGGCGCGGGAGAGCAGCAGACCCTGACCGGAGAGCCAAGCCAGCACATCATCGTCGCCATCGTCACTGATTCGAATCGGGCGGGGGCCACCAGACTCGGCAGGGCCGGGCGTCACGTCCAGGGCGGCGCAGATGTCGGCCAGTACGAACTCGCGCTCGGGGTGGAACTCAACCAGGGCAGACGCGAACTCGGCCCGGTCGGGCTTGAGGTTGACAGAGCCAGGCAGTCGGAAGTTGCGGACGGGGTTACAGGCGCCGGGGTCGGTGTAGCCAGCAGCGGCGATGGCCTTGATAGCGGCGGCGAACTCGCCCTTGGGCGGCTGTTCGCTGAAGACGTAGCCCCACTGGTAGTTATCGGGGGATGTCTCCATAATCCAAGTCGGCGGCAGCGGCGGGGTCTTGGACTTGGTGCCGATATCGTCCAGCACCATCACGGCCACGTACTCGCAATTAGCTGACGCTGCGGACACCCGGCCCTCGACAAAGCGGTCGCATATGAAGGAGGCGGTGTTGCCGTACCAAGCCTGGCCCTTACGGACACCGTGCGACGGCAGGTAGGAGGGCCAGGTGGCCTTGACGGCACCGTCGGCATGGTACTGGCGCTCACCGCCCCGTAACTGTGGTTTTTGCTGCACAAAAAGCATCGTCTCGCCTTCGGGCGCCAGACTGGTGATAAAATCTAGGAATTGCATTGCCATCCTTTGCGCCGCCCCTGACCGGGCGGCGTTTTTATTTGCCGTAACGCGGCATCGTCTTGATCCCAGCGGCCAGCGGTAGGCCGGTGGCCCAAGCTGGCGGCGTAGTCATCACCCTACGCACTTCCTCCTCTGAGCCGCCCTCGACCACGATCTCGTCATGGACGTGCAGAACCACACCATCGAGCTGTCGCAGGGCAAACCGGAGGAGGTCATTGGCAACGGCCTGCGTCACATTCTCGCAGGCCAAGCCCTTCCAAAGTCGGGCGCGCGGCCATTCTTTGGCATCCTGGGCAGGCTTCCATGATGCCTTGGCATAGCTGATGCCGTCGTCCTCCAGCCGGGCAAACGGGTAGCAAAGCACCCGGCCTGAAGGTAGAGCGTACCAGAGATGCAGGCCGTCGAACAGGTACACCACGCGCCCGGCAGCAAACTCATTATTTTTATTTCGCATGGCCCTGGTGTACTGCTGCTCGAGCTGCGACCAGAAGCCGACGGCCCACTGATTGTTGCGGCGCCAGGCGTCCACCATGCGCTTGGAGTCGGCCTCGGACAGGCGCACACTGTAGATGCGCGCCATCGACGCGAAAGCGCCCACGCCACCCGCGAACCCGCAGGCCAGCTCCTGCACCTTGCCGATTTGGCGCTGGGCTGACTCGCCGTCTCGGTCGTAGTCGGCCTTGATGTCGTCGTAGGTGCGCTGGAAAGTACCGGCGGCGTTGACGATGTAGGGGTCTAGGCCCGACTCGAAAATGTCCAGCTTGGCCTGGCCCGTCCCAGACAACCAAGGGTTTACCCTAGCTTCGATGGATGACCAGTCGGCAACAACTAGGTGTTTACCCTTGGCCGGTATCAGTGCAGGCCGTAGCATCCCCCGGAGGACATCGGTAACTCGCTTGCCGAACTTGGGGACGATGCTGTGTCCCCGGCACATTGCAGCCCGGACATCCTCGGGTGCTTTGGCGCACTTGCGTGTGAAGTTATGGACCTGCGCCCCATAGCTAGATGCGCGGCCAGTAGCTGAGCCTCCAGCGAAAACAAAAGCACCCCTAACTCGACTGTCCTCCTCATCTGCAAGCTGCGCGAGTCGGGCGAACTTGGCGACTGATGAGGCCCACAGGTCGTCGGCGCACTGGATGATTTCTTGGACATCGGGGGGTACTCCATCACAGTTAAGAAGGTTGGCGCGGACGGTCTTGTCGATGCTGACCTTATCGTCCTTCTGCATCAGCGCACGGGCCTCGGGGCCAACTCTGTCCCAGACCCACTGGCGCATCTTAGGTGAGCGTACCGAGGTCAGCTCACCCTCTGACACCTCCTTGACAATCTGGGCAATCTCAGCGGCCTCTGTGGCGGCGTAGGACACGGCTGCACGGCAGAGCGGCACATCGACCAGGACGCCACGGTCGTTGATGCGCTCGTTGACATGGTAGTCCAGTAGCTCCTCCTCGGACAGTGGGCGCATGGCCTGGCTGATGGCCCTCATGGCCCGAACGTCCTGCTCACAATAGGCCACCATCTCGGCGGTCAGCTCAGCCGACTCTTGGTAAGGCGGCACACACATCTTGCGGATGAGGGCAGCGCCCCGGTGGTCCTTCTTCATGGACGCACCCATGAACCGGCCCACGTCCTCAAGACTGCCTGGCGCACAATTGGCACGGGCCTGTGCTGCGGTGCAGTAGAAAGACTCCAGCGGGATATTTACCTGCAAGACGTACCAGCAGATCAGCCGCTCGAAGGCAGCGTTGTGCGCCATGATGCGGTGGCCGGTCAGGTCGGGCAGTGGCTGGCCGGGGAGCCAGGTCAGCACCTCGCCGTCATCGACGGCATAACTCATACACAGCACCTCGGTCGTGAGGTCTTGCGCGTAGTTGTAGACGCCGCGACTTTTTAGGTCGCAGGCAGAGCGTGTTTCAAAGTCGAGCCAGATCATTTTTCAAAGCCCCCTGTCACGGGGCTTCAAAAACTAAGCTGCTACGCGACGGCGACGGCCAGCAGGCGCCTCCACCTCGGGTTCACCCTCCATACTTATCCACTCGACAATCTCAAACACCGGGGTGTAAATCTTGCCGTAGGACTTGTGCTGGTAGTGGTCCTTCTTCAACTTCACGACAGCAACTGGCTTAGTCTGATCTACATCGACCTGCTCGGCCAGCGCAGCGGCGATAGCCTGGACGCCACGCTTACCGCCCACCGAGGTGGTGGTGTAGCGCACTTCCATACCCTTATCGTCGCCCGACACGCACTTCAGGCTCATGCCAATCTGCTGCTCCCAGCCACGCTTGGCTGATGGCGGCGCATCTTCGATCTCTGGCAGCGGCTGGCTGACCGCTACCATCTTCTCGCCCAACACCTCACCGTCGCCCCAGGCGATAAAGCCGTGGACGAAGGAGAAAGGGTTGACGGCCCAAGTCGAGTCGTCCTCGACCTCGGTCTGGTCGGCGCCAAACACCCAATGGCCGGTCTTGTCCATCTTGAGGATGACAACACCAGATGGGCCAGCCGCCGAAACGGCCATGCTTTTAAGAGCGGAGGATAAGGTACTGATAGCTGGCAAACCAGCTTTTGAGAACACTGAAATATTACTCACGATTTTCCTTTAGACTAGTTTAGAGAGACGGGCAAGTTGTTTGCCCAGCAAAAGCACCTCGGGGCGAGGGTCATCCTCGCTTGCCAAGGTGTTACCCGAACTGACGGCGACGACCACATCGACAGGCAGGGCGAGCTTGCGCTTTTTCAGCACCTTCTCAACCTTCGCTGGCGACATGATGGATGTCTCCATCACTTCAGATTCTTCAAGGCCCAACGCGAACAGGGCGACCTTGGCCTTGTCCTCGTCGGTCCACTGTCTGATCGCACGTTTGGCGACCAGTTTGTAATCTGGCAGTTTAGCACCCGACTCCATCATGGACAGCGCCAGCTCGCGCAGGCTGGATATCCAAGTCTCCAGTAGGTCGGCGTTCTTGAGGTAGTCGCTGATCAAGTTCTTGTCGAGCTTGTCTATCTTGACGGCAATGGCCCGGTCAACGGCGCCCGTCATGTTTGGGCAGATGGGCTTGGCCGGGCAGAACCGGCAGTGGTCGCCCACCATTAGCTGCGCGTCAGGCAGGGCCGACTGCTTGACGGCCTGCACCAGCTCACGCTCGAACTGCCTGATGCGCTCGGGTGTGGTCACCCAACGCCGCACCATAGGCGGCTGGATGATGACGCACTCCACCTCGGTCGCACCGTCAAAGGCCCATGCCGACTCTTGCGTCCGCATGGCGGCAGCAGCGTAGAACATGAGTTGCGCGTTCTCCTCGGCGTCCACGATCACACCGTCGCCAAACTTCCAATCCAGCACGACGGCCCGGTTGCCGATGCGGCCAATCAGGTCGGTCGAGCCGAACACGCCCGGCAGCAGGTCGCCAAAGCCGACGCGCGTCTCGGTGGCGAAGTTCATCTCCTCCTTGGGATCGACTTCGTTCAGCAGCGCCAGTGCCGACTTCAGCTTCTCGCAATGGTCTTCGCTCAGCGCCACACCGTTGAAGTTCTTGTCGAGCAGGCTGTAGGGGCTGGCGTCACCGTCGTTGACCAGGTAGTCGATGGCTGAGTGCAGGGCCGTACCCTCGGCCATGTACTTGTTCTCCACCTGCGGCGGCATCTGCGCCACTAAGGCCACGCTGCCGGGGCAGGCTATCACGCGCTTGGCGGTCGAACCGCCAACAATCTTACTGTGATTCATCTTCTTCCTTCTTGGACACGGTAATTGAATTTGGAATTGAAGAGTATCTTGTTTCCATCTCATTGAAGCCGTAGCCTTCGATGAGCGTGTTGGCGTGGAGCAGGATGATGCGCTCGATTTCGGCGCGGGTGAATTCGATCTTCATTGACTTTACTTTCGTTGTTACCCGGATTGGGTGAACGAATAGTAGCACAAAAATAATTTTGTGCAAAACTTTTTTTCTGTGATAAAGTTCAATACATGGAAAAACACATCGAAGCCTACCTTGTCAAGCGCGTCAAAGCACTCGGCGGCATAGCCTACAAGTGGCGCGGCCACGGCGGCGTAGCTGACCGTATCGTCGTGCTGCCCGACGGCGTGGTGTGGTTCGTGGAAGTTAAGACCGTCGGCGGTCGGCTGTCCGCGCTACAGAAAGTCTTTGCCGCCGACATGGCGCGGCTGAACCAACGGTACTGTGTGCTGTGGACAAAGGAGCAGGTTGATGCGTATATTGATAGCGTGTGAATACAGCGGGTCTGTGCGTGATGCGTTCATTCGGGCGGGACACGACGCAATGTCATGTGACCTGCTGCCGACCGACGCGCCGGGGCCACACTACCAAGGGGATGTGATGGACATCATCAAAGATGATTGGGACATGATGGTGGCGCACCCGCCCTGTACGCACTTGGCCGTGTCGGGCGCCCGGTGGTTCAAAGACAAACAGGCCGAACAGGCTGATGCCCTAGCTTTTGTGCGCCAGCTACTGGACGCGCCCATACCGCGCATCGCGTTGGAGAACCCGGTCAGCATCATCTCCAGCCACATCCGCAAGCCCGACCAGATCATCCAGCCGTGGATGTTTGGGCACGAGGCCACCAAGACAACCTGCCTGTGGCTGAAAGGGCTGCCGCACCTGACGCCGACCAGCATTGTCGGCAAAGGCGCCCGACACATTACCAAGTCAGGCAAGAGCCTGCCCAAGTGGTACAACCTGCCGCCCAGCGCCGACAGGTGGAAGATTCGCAGCGCAACTTTTCAAGGCATTGCAAACGCAATGGCGGCGCAATGGAGTTAAGACCCTACCAAAATGAGGCGGCTGACTTCCTGTTCGCCAACGACCGGGCCATGATCCTCGCCCCGGTCGGCGCAGGCAAGACCGCCATCACATTGACGGCCATGCAGGCCATGCTGAGCGCGGGTCATGTCAGCCGGTTCCTTGTGCTGGCCCCTAAACGGGTGGCCGTCAGCGTCTGGCCGACCGAGGCCCGGCTGTGGGCGCCGGGGCTGCGTATTAGTGTGGCCGTAGGGACGCCTAAACAGCGCGAGGCTGCGTTTAAATCTGACTGTGATGTGGTAGTGACCAACTACGACAATTTGCAGTCCCTGCCCTCTCTGAGCTTTGACGGAATCGTATTTGACGAACTGACCCGGCTCAAGAACCCTAGCGGCGCCAGGTTCAAGGCGCTCAACAAGATGCTGACCTGCCAAGTACGGTGGGGTCTGACAGGTTCGTTCACCAGCAACGGCCTGGAGGACGTGTTCGGCCAGTGCAAGATTGTCGATCAGTCGCTGCTGGGCCGGGCCAAGGGCGCGTTCCAGCAACAGTACTTCTACCTGGTCAACAAAGAGTTCAACCAATGGGAGCCGCGCCCCGGCGCGCTTGAGAAGGTCATGGAGCGTATCAAGCCAGCCACGTTCGTGCTGGAGCCGGGCGAGTACAAGGACAAGCTGCCTGAGTTGCACACTGTGCCGGTGCGGTTTGACCTTGTTGACCGCAAACCCTACGACCAGATGAAGAAGGAGTTTGTGGCGCAGTTCCCCGACGCCCAGGCGGTGGCCGTCAACGCTGGCGTAGTCACGGCCAAGCTGCAACAGATGGCGTCCGGGTTCGTGTACGGCGACTCGACCGTCTGGTTTGACACTTCCAAGTTCGACGCCCTAGATGACCTACTGGCCGAGAACCAACACGCCAACACCATCATTGCCTACACCTACCGGGAGGAGCTGGCTGAACTGAAGCGCCGCTACCCCCGCGCCGTGACGCTGGACGAACCAAACGCCATCGAACGATGGAACGCAGGCAAGGTCGAGCTGCTGCTGGCGCACCCTAAGTCAGCAGGCCACGGCCTGAACCTTCAGCATGGCGGCAGCAAGATCAT
>Ga0164292_10005536_pt1 | contig 10352 bp, 7 predicted proteins | sample GEODES117metaG_FD_111486 | JGI IMG/M metagenome (GOLD analysis project Ga0164292, IMG submission 111486) | Eutrophic lake water microbial communities from Lake Mendota, Wisconsin, USA - GEODES117 metaG | ecosystem: Environmental > Aquatic > Freshwater > Lake | place: USA: Lake Mendota, Wisconsin... | reverse complement strand
GACGTGGTCCCAGCCGGCCTGCGGGTCATCCTCGATCGCGAAGATCGCCAGCTTCGGCCAGAACCGGCTCTTGGAGAACCCTTCCACGATCCGGCCGAAGGCGAGGTCGTTGTCGGCCATGCAGGCGGCAGGCGTGGGGCAGCCTCGGGAGGTGCCGCTCGTGTGGTCGTTGGGCAGGCAGATGATCACGAGGTTGGGATAGCTGCCGCGCTTCTCGCACTCGGCCAGTTCGCGGAGTACGACGTCGGCCCGAACCTGGTCGGGCACGCTCATGTTCCAGCCGACCGTGTCGGCCGCCGAAAACTTCCGGATCGATTCGATCGCCGGCTCGCTGGCAAACACGACGTCGGCCTGCTCGGGACCGGCCTTCCAGGCGGCGTAGCAGGCCGCGAAGCCGGGGCCGCCCTTGCGGGCGGGATCCTTCCACCGCACCCGTGGCTTCATGAACTCGCCGTAGTTGCGGATCGCGATCCCCTTGGCGACCGCTCGGTCCCAGATGAAGCCCGCCGGCGACCAGGCCAGAGCGTCGGCATCGGAATCCTCCATGCCGTCGGGATAGCTCCGGGGGAAGCCGGCGAAGCTCCGCTCGAGATACTCGTTGGCGATCGCGGCCGTGCTCCAGTTGTGGCCGTCGGCCGAGAGGATGCCGCAGCAATAGGTGTTGTCGAGCAGGACGTAGCGCGTGGCCAGCGCGTGGTGGTTGGGGGTGATCTCCGCCCCGAAGATGCAGAGGTCTTTCCGGCCGCGGCCACCGGGGAGATCGCCGAGCACCTGGTCGTAGGTGCGGTTCTCCTTGATGATGTAAACGACGTGCTCGATCAGGCTCGGCTCCCCGAGCCGCTCGGGAATCGCCCGCGGGGCCACGCCCGGCCGGGCGGGCAGGCGGGCCGCCGCGATCGCCTCGGCCCGGAGGTTCCGGGCCACGATCTCCGAGAGGGGCGCGAGATCGGCGTCGGCCGGCACAGGCACGAGCGACAGCGAGCCGTGATACTGGTGCGAGTTGAACTTCGCCTTGGCCTCGTCGGCCGGCCGCGGCGGCAGCCCCTTGATGTTGGCCACGGCGAACTGCTTGCGGGCCGCGTCGAAGGCGATGGCCCCGGGATACCAGCCGACGGGCACGAGCCCGAGGAGCTTCGTCTCCCCCTTCTCGTCCGGCTCCCATTCGAGCACCGCGACGGCGTTCTGGGCGGCGTTGCAGCAGTAGTGCCGCGCGCCGTCAGGTGAGAACGCGAGCGCCGCGGGCGCCGCCCCATGCAGTTCCGCCGGGGTCCGCTTCGTCCAGGCCCGGTCGACCACCTCGCCCGAGGCCACGGAGAGGATCGAGAGGTGATCGTCGCCGGCGTTCGCGCAGACCACGTGCCGCCCGTCGGGCGCGACGGCAAGCGCCGAAGCATGCCGACCGGTGAGCATCTCGCGGGCCTGCCCGGTGGCGAGATCGATCACGCTCACCGAACCCTCCGACGCCACGTGGGTCAGCGGGTCGACGCGCACGGTCGTGCCCCGGCCGGCCGGGCCGGTCAGATCGCCCGGTCCGGGCCGCCGGCCGCCGCGGTTGCTCACGAAGGCCTTGCCCCCGGCCAGCACCACGTCGTGCGGCGCCACGCCCACCTCGATGCTCCGCACCACCTTGCCCGTCGCCAACTCGATCTCGTGCAGCCGGTTCGAGAGATTGCCGCACACGTAGAGCCGCGCGCCGTCGGCGGAGACGGCCAGGCCGGCGGGGATCTCGGCAGCCCGCTGGGGCGCCTTGGCCGGCGGCAGCGGGATCGTGTGCGAGGCCGTGACCACACCGGCGGTGACCCCGAACACCTTCACCGAGCCGTGGATGTTGCTCATGAACAGCCGCGTGCCGTCGGGGGAGAAGCCGAGCCCCGCGTAACTCTCGATCGCCCGGGTGTCGGGCTTGAGGTTGCGGTCGGAGTCGGCGGCCGGTGGGGCGGTCACGTCCTCCGCCGGGGGCTTCACCCGCTGGCGAATCTCGCCGGTGGCCGGATCCACCACGACCACCTCGCTCGTCTTGCCGGAGGTGACGAGGATCCGGCCGTCGGGCGAGAGCGTCACCGACTGCGGCCGCATCCCCGGCAGGTCGACCTGCCTGCCCAGCGGCGTGACGAGTTGGCCCACGGGCGTCACCACCCGCCCGTCGGCCTCGCGGCCGACGGGCTCGGTGTCGCCGGCGACCGCCAGCGCCGCGATCCAGCAGGCGAGGGCGACCGCCGCCGCGGATCTCACGGGAACCTCACCCCGCGGCCATTCTCGTCGGAGGCTGCGAACACCAGATACTCCGGCGACACCCCTTCCTTGCCCTCGATGTGAAGCTGGATGTGGGTCTCGTCTTCGAACTGGGTGATCTCCCGCCGCTTGCGGTTGTTGAGCCAGGTCGCCACGTCGTCGTGCACGGTGACGTCGAGCCGGGTCACGTCGTCCCGCATCGCCGCCAGGTGCAGGACCCGCATCACCTCGATCGCCATGCTCTCGGGCGTCTTGACCGTGCCGGTGCCGCTGCAGGTGGGGCAGTCCTGGAAGATGCTCTTCCGGAGCGAGGGCCGGATCCGCTGCCGCGTCATCTCCACCAGGCCGAAGGGGCTGGTCCGGAGAATCTTCGTCCGGGCCCGGTCCCGCTTCATCGCCTCGTGGAGCGACTTCTCGACGCTGCGTCGATACTTCTCCTTCCGCATGTCGATGAAGTCGTTCACGATCACGCCGCCGAGATCCCGCAGCCGCAGCTGCCGGGCGATCTCCTTGGCCGCGATCAGGTTCATCTGGTAGGCGTTCTCCTCCGCGCTCTTCTCGGTGCGGAAGGAGCCGGAGTTGACGTCGATCGCCACCAGGGCCTCGGTCTGGTCGATCACGATCGACCCGCCTCCCTTGAGCGGAACCTTCCGCTGGTGGATCCGCGAGATCTCGTCCTCCAGGCCGTAGCGGTGGAAGAGCGGTTCCTTGCCCTCGTAGAGCTGGAGCCGCTCGACATACTTCGGCATCACGAGCTCGAGAAACTCCCGGGCCCGCTCGAAGGCGGCCGGCTCGTCGATCAGGATCCGATCCACGTCTTCCGTGAACATGTCACGGATCGTGCGGATGATCATGTCGCTTTCCTGGTAGATGTCGATCGGCGCCGAATACTTCCGCATCCGCCGCACGATGCTCTTCCAGAGCCGCAGGAGGTAGGCCATGTCGCGGGCCATCTCCGACTTGGTCCGCTCGGTGCCGGCCGTCCGCACCACGAAGCCCACCCCCTTGGGCGGCTTGAGATCGAGCATGATGTCGCGAAGCACCCGCCGGTCGCGCTCGTCGTCGATCTTCTTGGAGATGCCCACCCGGCCCAGCGGCGGCATCAAGACGAGATACCGCCCGGGGATCGAGATGTAGGTGGAGAGCGTCGGCCCCTTGGTGCCAAAGCCTTCCTTGATCACCTGCACGAGCACCTCGTCGCCGCGGCGCAGCACGTCCTGGATCGGCGGCTTCACCCGGGGCCGGTCGCCGATCCGCGGCTTGCGGCGGACGGCCGGACGGCCGCCCCCCTCGCCCTCGGCGGCCTCGCCCGGCTTGGCGGCCGGCTCGACGTCGAAGGCCTTGTCGGGATCCAGCCCGCCCTGCCGGTAATACTGCGGCTCCACGTCGCTGATGTGGAGGAAGCCGTTGCGGCCCACCCCGAAGTCGACGAACGCCGCCTGGATCGAGGGCTCGATGTTGACGATCCGCCCCTTGTAGATGTTGCCGACCAGGTTGTCCTGGCTGGTCCGCTCGACGTAGAGCTCCTCCAACTGCCCGTCCTCGATGATCGCGATCCGGCATTCCTCCGGCTGCGACACGTTGATCAGCATTTCCTGCTTCATCGCGTTGTTTCCCTTCCGTTGTCATCCGCCCCGCGGGGCGGCGTGGCCCGCTAGGCCACCGTCTCGGCGAGCAGCCGACGGACCTGGTCGCGGAGGTAGGCTTTGACCTCCCGCGCGCCGTCCATCGTCAGCGCCTTCTCTGCGATCAGGCGGCAATCGGCGACCGAAACGCTTCGGCACGCCTGCTTGACCTCCGGGATGGCGCTGGCCGGCACGCTGAGCTGCCGGAGGCCCATGCCCAGGAGAAGCTGCGTGAACATCACGCTGCCGCTCATCTGACCACACACATTGGCCGGAACGCCGGCCTCGGCCGCCACGTCCAGCGAGCGGCGCAAGAGCCGCAAGACCGCCGGATCGCAGGCGTTGTACAGTTCCGCCACTTCCTTGTTGCCCCGGTCGACCGCCAGCGTGTACTGGATCAGGTCGTTGGTGCCGACCGAGACGAAATCGACCTCCTTGATGAACGAGTCGAGCATGACCGCGGCGGCGGGCGTCTCCACCATCATGCCCACGGGCATCTTCCGGTTGAAGGCGATGCCGTGTTCGGCGAGATCCTCCATCACGTCGGCCAGCACCATCTTGGCCTGCCGCAGCTCGACGATCGTGGAGATCAGCGGAAACATCACCCGCACGTCGCCCAGGGCGCTGGCCCGGAGGATGGCCCGCAGCTGAGTGCGGAACATCGGCAGCTCGCGGAGCGACAGCCGGATGCTCCTGAGGCCAAGGCACGGATTCCGCTCCTCCTCGGGCGTCTTCTCGGTGAGCATCTTGTCGGCGCCGAGGTCGAGCGTGCGGATCACGACCGGCTTGCCGTTCATCGCCTTGACGACGGCCGAGTAGGCCTCGAAGTGGTCTTCCTCGTTGGGCTCCCGCTTGCTCGTGAGGTAGAGAAACTCGGTCCGGTAGAGGCCGATCCCGTCGCAGCCGCGGTCGATGCACTGGTCGACTTCGCTGGGAAACTCGATGTTCCCCATGATCTGGATCCGGACGCCGTCGGTGGTCTCCGCGGGCAGATCGCGGAGCCGGCCGAGCCGGGCCGCCACGCTCCGGGCCGCCTCCTCCTCGAGGCGATACTGCGCGATCGTCTCCTCGTCGGGCTGGAGGATCACGAGCCCCTCGTTGCCGTCGAGGATCACCGGCTCGCCGCCGGAGACGTCGGCGAGGAACGGGCCGATGCCCACCACCGCCGGGATCTCGAGCCCCTCGGCCACGATCGCGGTGTGGCTGCCGGGACCGCCGAGCTCGGTGGCGAAGCCCTTCACGAACCGGCGGTCGAGGTTGGCCGTCTCGCTGGGGGTGAGGTTGTGGGCGAGCACGACCACCGGCTGCGAGATCGCCGCCAGCGTCTCCCGCCGCTGGCCGAGCAGGTTGCGCAGCAGGCTCTTCTCGATGTCGTAGATGTCGTGGGCCCGCTGCGAGATGTGGTTGTCGAGGCTCTGAAACACCTTCGCGTAGCGGCGGAGCGTGCGGCTGACGGCGTATTCAGGCCACCAGTTGCGGTCGCGGACCGCCGCCGTGAGCTCCTGCTGGAGCCGCGGGTCGTGGAGCATCGCCAGGTGGGCGTCGAAGATGGCGGCATATTGCTCGCCGAGTTCCTGGTGGATCCGGTCCCGGTTGTGCTCCATCTCCCGCGCCGTCTCGGCCACGGCGTGGGCCAGGCGGGCGAGCTCGGTGTCGACGGCGCTCCGCTCCACGAACCGCCGCGGAATGCGGAATCCCTCGGCGTCGAGCACGAGGGCCTCGCCGATCGTGACGCCGGGCGAGACCGCGATTCCCTGGAGTTTCAGCATGGCGGACGGCCCGGCCGCCGGCAGCGCTCAGGTTTGCTGGCTGCCCGCGCGCTCGTTGAAGTTGCGGTCGAAAAGGCTGCCGATCGCCTCGAGGGCTTCGCGGGCATCCGGCCCGGTCGCCTCCACCACCAGCCGCGTGCCCGCTTCGGCCGCGAGCGTGAGCACGTCCAGGATGCTCTTGCCATCGACCCGCTGCGAGTCGGCCACGAGCTCGATCCGGGACTGCCAGCGGCGGGCCTCCCGCGCGAGCATGTCGGCCGGCCGGGCGTGGAGCCCCTGGCTGTTGGCGACGACGACTTCGCGCGAGATGGTCTCGCCGCACGGAACGGCCGCGCCGGCGTGCATCGCTGATTCACGGCTTTCGGCGGCCATCTCAGGACACCACTCCGTGGCTGTCGGCTTCCTCCAGCAGGTGCTGGATGTCGACCGGTTGCTTGGCGGCCTTCAGCAGTTTGCAGAAGGAATCGTCACGCAGCTGCCGCGAGATGCTCTCGAGCGCCCGCAGATGGTCGCCGGGACGGTCGGGCGGCGAGACGAGCAGGAAGAACAGCTGCACCGGCTCCCCGTCGAGGCTCTCGAAGTCGATGCCCTCGGGGCTCACGGCCACCGTGCCCACCAGCCGGCTCACTCCCGGATGCTTGGTGTGGGGCACGGCCACGCCGCGGCCGATGCCGGTGCTGCCGAGATCCTCCCGCTTGAGGATGGCCTTGATGATGCTTTCCTCGTCACCGGCGGCGATCTTGCCGGCGTCGACGAGCGCGCGGGCCATCTCCCGGATCACGCCCTCCTTGGTGTCGGCATCGACGTGCGACCGGATGGCGTCGGTGGCGACAAAATCGGAAAACTTCATGCTGGCACGAATCTCGGGTGGGGGGCGGGAGAGGGCGGCACGGCCGCGTCAGGACCGACGGGTCGCCTCGACGTGCTTGTGGTCGTGAACCTTCTCCTTGTGCTTGCGGAGCTGCTGCTCGAGCTTCTGCACGGCCCCGTCGACGCTCCGCCAAAACTGCGGCGCGTGCTCATGGCTGACCATGTCGTGGAAATGCTCGGCGGAGGCGACGATCTCCACGGCCGGGAGCTCGGGGTTGGCCAGATCGACGGTCACGTTGAGGGCGGTCAGGCGGTCGAAATACCGCTTCAGCCGCGACACCTTGGCGACGACCTTCGACTGGGAGGCAGGGCTCAGATGGCCGTGCCGGGTGGAGACATTGATCTGCACCGGGACGTTTCCTGCGGGGGAATGACGGGAACTCGCGGCACCCTAGCAGCGAGCACAGGAGCATATCACCCTGCTCGCGACCGCGGCAATCGACCGGCGCAATCCTCGCGTGGGGGGCGGGTATGAGGTTCCGCCACCCGCTCAGGGAGCAGGCGCGGCAGCCGCCTCCCCGACCTTGCGGCGCCACCACTCGATCGCCTTGTCGTTGAGCCCGGCGGCACGGTCGGGCCGATACTCGACCCGCGCGGCCGGGTCGTTGGAAACCGCCGCAAGGAGATCGTGGAAGGCATACCGCCGGACGACCAGCGAGCCGTCCGCGAGCGACTCCACGAGCGCCGCGGCCCCGCCGCCGGCCAGCTCCTCGGGCGAGAGGCCGCGGGCCAGCAGATAGAGCTCGTCGCCCCGCCCTGCCGGCCCCTGGTCTGCGAACGCCTGCCGCAGTTTGGCGGCGGCGTTGGCCCCGCGGGCGAGCGCCTGCTGCACGGTCGCCGACTCGCAGTCGGCCCACTGGCCGTCGCGGAGCTTGAGCTCGGGCGACTCGGCGCAGAGCAGGCCCACGGCCGGCTCGTAGTCGCCGAGCAGGGCTGCGGTGATCGCGGCCGCCACGCGGTTTTCCGCCCGCCGGTCTGTCGCCAGCGCCCGCAGCGCCTGGTCGACGTCGTCGGCTTCGGTGAGCCGCAGCGCGAGCTCCGCGCCCGCGGCCTGGTCGAGGCGGTTCGCAGCCACCTGCTGTTCCAGCCACTGGGGCCCACGGCCCACCGCCGTGATCCGGGCGGTGCCAGGATCGGCCGACGTCCACTCGAGATCGCTGCGCGGCGGCAGGGCCTCCTCGATCTCGAGCCCGGCAAGCGGCTGCCCCGGCGGGCCGCCGTCCATCTCCGTCTGTCGCCAGCGGGCGCCGCCCGTGGCATGCACGACCGCCTTGCGCCCGGGCGGCACCGCGGCGGGATCCGTGCCGGGCTCGCGGTCGAGGTCGACCTTGATGCCCACCATCTGCCGCGGTCCGATCGCGATGACTCCCGAGAGACCCCCGGCCGTGACGCCGAGCGCCGCCTCCGCGGCCTCCGTCCAGGCGACGGCTTGGCCAAACACCACCTCGAGCCGCGGCGTGCCGTTGGTATCCGTCACCAGGGCGGCGAGCGTGCCGGGATGCAAGCGGATGGAGAGGTCGCCGCGGATCAGCCGCGGAAACGCATGGGCCGGCACCGCGAACTCCTCGACCGCCCCGAGCGGATCACCGGGCGCAAGCGGCTTCCACTCGGCGTCGTCGCCCTCGCCCACGCGGTGCAGGAGCGCGCCGCCTTCGGCCACGGCGCCGGGAGCGACGGCCGGAGCGGGCGGCAGGGCGGCCGGCGCGGGTGGTGCGACGGCAGGCTCGGGCTCGACGCTCTCCATCTGCGGCAAGGGCACGCTCGGCGGCGGATTCGGCCGCGGCGGCTCCGGCACGACGCGGGGCTCGCGCACCGGCAGGGCCGCGACGGCGGCGGGGTCGGCGGCAGCTGGAGGGGCGGCGCCGGCGGAGTTCGAATCGGGGCCCGGCGGCATCGCGGCCGCGTCGGGAGCCGCCGGGGCTGCGGCATCACCGTCGGCGTCAGGCTCCGCGGTGGCCGGCGGCTCGGCGGTGGCCGGCGGTGGATCGGTCGCGGCGCCCTTGCGGGCCACGGCCACTTCCGTGGCCGGCTCGATCAGCGACCGCGCGAGCAACCCGACCAGGCCGAGCAGCAACGCCAGTGCCACGCCGGCCGAAAGCCAGGCGGCCCACGACGCCTTGCGGCCGGTCGTCGCCGGGCCGACCGCGACGCCACGGCCGGCAGAGCGAGTCGCTTCGACCGCCTCCTTCAACGCGGCGACCGTGGCGGCGGCATCCTCGTGGGCCCGGACGCGAGCCTGGACGGCCGCCGGAGCCGGCGGCTGGCTCAGGCGCTCGCCCTTGCTGAACTGCTCCACCTGGTCGAGAAGCCGCCGCTGCAGCCGGCGGTCGAGCGGCGCGATGGCCGCGGGATCCCGCGCGATCTCGGCCAGAATGGCATGACAGTCGGCGGCCTCGGCGAGGTGCATGTCAGACTCGATGCACACCCGCTCGAACGTCTCCAGCCGGTCGGCCGGCAGCACGTTGTCGAGAAACTCGGCGATCGTGTTGGGGTCGTCTGCCAGCCCGCGACCGTCGGGCCGAGGAGCCACGAGGCCCGGCCGGGCCATCACGTCGCGAATCCGCTCCACGAGCCGGGGCGCGATCGGGCTGGCCGCCACCTTCGCGCCCAGTTCGTCCTGGTCGGCGATGGGCAAGACGCCGTCGAGCCAGGCCAGCAGCGTGCGGAGGGTCAGGCGCATGGAAATGGTCTCCGGGTCTCTCTCGGGCCTCTCTCTAGGAGTGGCAGCCACGGGCGGATTTCGTAGAAAAAAGCCGGGGAATTTTCCCCCGGCACCGACTGTCTGCCTCGGCCCGTCCTGGTCCGACCCAAATCGCCGGCAGCCGCGTACATCCCCCAGGGGAACAGCCGCGGAAGAGTGGGCCGCCACATGCCCCCTGACTAAAATGTGGCACGTGCAGGCCGCGGCATCGCGGCGGCCGTGCCAAGGAACCGGTGCCATGCCAAACGATGTCGAAACCTCGACACCGCCCCCGACCCCGGTCGGGGAGGCCACCCCGCGGCAGATCCTGCTGCGGCGGGCGGCCGGCTACCTCGAACTCGGCGAGTTGCTCGTCGAGCCCGACCGAGAGACACCCGCGAACGCCCGCCGGCTGCTCGACAGGGCGCTGGGGGAACTGCGGCAACTGCCCGAAGAGATGCGGTCGGGCCCGCTCGCCAGCCTGATCGAAGGCGAGGCCCTGCGGGCGTTGGGCTCGTGGGAAGCGGCGCTCGGCCCACTCGGTCGGGCTGCGGAAGCAGACCCCGCCCGGCTCGAGGCGTGGCTCGGCCTGGGCTGGTGCCACAAGCGGCTCGATCGCCTCGACGACGCGATCCGTGCGCTCGAATCCGGGCTGGCGGCGTCGCCCCGGCAGCCGATCCTTCTCTACAACCTGGCCTGCTACCATTCGCTGGCCGGCAACGTGACCGTGGCGATCGACCACCTCACGCGGGCGATCGCGATCGACGGGCGGTTCCGGGACCTGACCGGCACCGAGCGTGACTTCGATCCCATCCGCACCGACCCGCGATTCGTGGCGGCGACCCACGTCGTCGTGTGACGAGCGGGCCGGCGGCGGAGCCCGCCGGGCTGGGTGACAGGATTCAAGGCCGTCCACGGAAGGATCGACCCCGCATGACCAGCCCGGCCCTGCAGGAAGTGGTCGCCGTGCTGGCCTCGCCGGCCGCCGGCAATCCCTCCCAATATCTGTTTGAACGCGCGCTGGCCGCGGCGGGCCTTGACTGGCGGCTGATCACCTGCGACGTCGATCCGGGTCACCTCGCCGCGGCGATCGGCGGCGCGGCGGCGCTCGGATTTCGCGGCTGCATCGTGGCAGGGCCCTTGCGTGAGCCCGCCCTCGGCCTCGTCGCCACGGCG
>Ga0164292_10005535_pt1 | contig 10353 bp, 9 predicted proteins | sample GEODES117metaG_FD_111486 | JGI IMG/M metagenome (GOLD analysis project Ga0164292, IMG submission 111486) | Eutrophic lake water microbial communities from Lake Mendota, Wisconsin, USA - GEODES117 metaG | ecosystem: Environmental > Aquatic > Freshwater > Lake | place: USA: Lake Mendota, Wisconsin... | reverse complement strand
CTCGGCAAATTATCTTCAGTCATGAGATTAAGGACGAGAGAATCTTGAGCGATGCCAGTGAGCTTTGTATCTTTAGCATCCCAGGGATCGCCGTTGAGAGGCCCAGTGAAATCACGACCGAGCGACCAAGGGACATACTCGTGCGGATACCAATTTTTCTGGACCTTTAAGTGGCGTTCGAGTTCGACCGCGACAATCGGCTCTAGGTCTCGAATCAGACGTGATTGAACTCTTGCTGATTCTTCGCTCATGCTCGCAACTGTAGGGCGCATGAGCGGTTACTCACGAGTTATAAGTTCTTTTCAGCACGCTCACGAGCCTGTGTTGCTCGCCACTGTGCAATCGCTGCATGATTTCCGCTTAAGAGAATCTCTGGCACTTCAAGTCCTCGCCATGAGGCAGGTTTTGTGAAATTAGGATATTCGAGATATCCATCGCTGTTATGTGATTCCTCTGCCAACGACTGGGGATTTCCAAGAACTCCAGGAATCAATCTAGTAATCGCTTCAATCATCACCATCGCCGCTACTTCGCCACCACCTAGTACATAATCTCCAATGGAGTACTCGTGAACGCGGATTCCGCGCGCTGAGTATTCATCTTTCGAATAATGTTGGCGGATTCGATCATCAATGCCTTCATAACGGCCACAAGCAAAGATTAGGTGGCTCAACTGTGAAAATTCGACTGCGACGTGTTGCGTAAATTTCTTACCAGCAGGAGTGAGAATAATGAGATCACTATCATTGCTTATCAATGGGTCCAGTGCTGCACCCCATACTTCAGGTGACATCACCATTCCAGCTCCGCCGCCATAAGGAGTGTCATCGACCGAGCCATGTACACCAACTGCATGATCGCGCAGATTATGAACTTGAATATCTACTAATCCCGCACTCTGTGCTTTTCCTAGCAACGAGAGGCTAAGCGGAGCCAAATACTCGGGAAAGATCGAGATGAGATCAATCTTCATTAGATAGTCCCTGAGATAGCAGGTGGGATTACTGTCATTTTCTTGTTGCGGATATCAACTTGCGGAACAAGTTGGCGAACGAAGGGAATCAATACTTCGCCATCTGCGCCCTTAATTGATAAGACATCTTGCCCCGGTAAGTTGAGGACCTCTGTGACGGGACCAAATTCGCTACCGTCTTCAAGAAATGTCATGCATCCAATGAGCTGAAGAACGTGATAGTCATCCTCATTTAATCCTTCGGCATCGATATCAACATCGGCATAGAGAAGCTCGTTGCGAAGTTCCTCTACCTGATTTCGAGTCGTGACTCCCTCAAAGCCCAGCAGGAGTATGCCGTTGTGTACACGTGCAGAAGCCACGGTCAATAAACCGTGGCTATCTGTCTCCAAAATTGATCCGAGTGCGAAACGATCTTCTGCTTCATCGGTACGAACTTCAATGGTGGCTTCACCAAGGATTCCGTGTGCACGGCCGATACGACCTACATTCAGGCGCATGGCTGCCTTGCGATATTAGCGAAGTTCGTCTGTATCAATGAGGTCAACGCGAACGCTGCGACCAGCGAGTGCGCTTACAACCGTGCGAAGCGCCTTTGCTGTACGGCCGTTGCGACCAATGACCTTACCGATATCTTCAGGATTAACACGAACTTCCAGAGTTGCCCCACGGCGTCCGTTCTTCTCCTTGACGTTAACATCATCAGGGTTATCTACGATTCCCTTAACGAGATGCTCGAGAGCTTCGTCAATCATGATTACTCTGCAGGAGTTTCTGCTGGAGCTTCTGCTGGAGCTTCTTCGACAACTGCTTCCGCAACTGGTGCTTCAACGACTGCCTCTGAAACTTCAGCCGGTGCCTCTGCAAGAACCTCAGGCGCTTCAACAACTGCCTCTTCGACAACCGCAGGAGCTGACTTAGCAGCAAGCTTCTCTTGCGCCTTCTTCTTCAGAGTTGTTGCGCCTTCTGCGGGCTCTGATGCTGCTGCCTTAACAGCTGCCTCATATGCAACGCTCTTTGCCGGCTTTGGTGCACGAACCTTGAGTGTTCCTTCTGTTCCTGGAAGACCCTTAAATTTCTGCCAATCGCCAGTTACCTTCAATAGCGCTGCCACAGCTTCAGTTGGCTGTGCGCCAACGCCAAGCCAGTACTGAGCGCGATCTGAGTTAACCTCGATCAATGATGGCTCTTGTCCTGGGACGTAGCGACCGATCTCTTCAATTGAGAGACCGTTACGCGCCTTACGTGAATCTGTAACCACGATGCGGTAATAAGGTGTACGAATTTTTCCAAAGCGCATTAAACGAATCTTTGTAGCCAAAGTGATGGTGCTCCTAATAATCGATTGTCTCAATGATCGGACTACAGCGGGGTGCGTAGCTCAATCAATCCGACGGTGGATTGGATGTTGTAGGGGTAGAGGGCCCTGCAACAGGTTGCTTATTCTGCCAGTCAAGGCGCTTAATATGAAATTGAGTGGATTACTCGTTCTCCAGAGCTCGTTTGGCCGGGTTGCCTGAGCGTGACTTCTTCTTGGGGGGCGTCATGGCCAGCTTCGGGCCGGGCGGCATAGACATACCGGGCGGCATTGCCATTCCGGGTGGAAGGCCGGCCTTACCACCGCGCATCTGCTTCATCATCTTCTGCGCCGCAGTGAATTTATCGACGAGTTTATTTACATCCGAGACCTGCCGGCCTGAGCCCAACGCAATTCGGGCACGGCGTGAACCATTGAGCAATTTGAGATCTCGACGTTCGGCTGGCGTCATCGATTGAACTATCGACTTAGTGCGCGTGATCTCTGATTCATCAAAGTTATCAATCTCTTTCTTCATCGCACCTGCGCCAGGGAGCATGCCGAGAAGTTTTCCGATATTTCCCATCTTCGACATCGCTTCAATTTGTTCGAGGAAGTCATCGAGTGTGAAATCTTCGCCCTTAATGAACTTCTCTTCTAGCTTCTTCGTCGAATCTGGATTCAGTGCCTTCTGGGCTTGCTCGGCAAGTGTGGCGACATCGCCCATCCCAAGAATGCGCGATGCCATTCGCTCTGGATAGAAGATTTCAAAGTCGGCCAATTTTTCGCCAGTAGATGCAAACATGATTGGTCGCCCAGTGAGTGTGGCGATAGATAGGGCTGCACCACCACGAGCGTCACCATCGAGTTTTGTGAGTACTACTCCATCAAATCCAACGCCATCACGAAATGCTTCGGCAGTACGTACCGCATCTTGACCGATCATTGCATCGACCACAAAGAGGATTTCATTGGGATTGATTGCATCTCGAATTGCGATTGCCTCTGCCATTAACTCTGCATCAACTCCGAGTCGACCCGCTGTGTCAACAATGACCATGTTGTGAAGTTTGCTCCTGGCAAAAGCCAGGCCAGCTCGTGCGACTTCCACCGGATCGCCCACACCATTTCCGGGTTGTGGTGCAAATACCGGGACACCGGCCTGCTCACCAACTACTTGAAGTTGATTGACGGCATTCGGGCGTTGTAAATCAGATGCGACCAGGATTGGAGTATCGCCTTGATCTTTATAGAACTTAGCCAGCTTTGCCGCAAGCGTGGTCTTTCCGGCACCTTGTAATCCAGCAAGCATGATGACAGTCGGCGGATTTTTTGCGAAGCGAACTCTGCGCGCTCCCCCACCGAGAATTTCAGTAAGTTCGCGATTGACTAGTTCAAAGATTGCCTGGGCTTGATTGACGCCCGATTGCAGAGTTGGCAATAACTCTTGGGAAGATGCCCGTACTTTTTCGGCGAAACTATCTGCAACTTCAAGGGCCACATCTGCCTCAAGAAGTGCCTGTCGAATTTCAGAGACGGTTGAATCGATATCACCTGGCGATAACTTGCCTCGGCTGCGCAGTGAGGTGAAAGCTCCAGCGATTTTGGAGGAAAGTGCATCGAACATAGTTGCAGAGCCTACTTCAGAGATTCAGAAAGTTCTAAAGCGACCTGTTGCGTTCGTGTCGGGCTGAGCGCACCACCACCTATCTCCGTTACGTAGAGAGTATCAATCGCCTCTGCGCCAAGAGTTGTCACAATTGCCGATCGAATATCGATATTGCAGCGCCTGATTGCAGCGCCAATAGAAAAAAGCAGCGCTGGCCTATCGTGTGAACGAACTTCAATAATTGTTGCATCGGTGGCGATATCGTTAAAAGTTTCGACGACGGGGGCGGGAAATGGAATTGTTGGTAGCTGCGCATAGGCCTCGATGCGCCGGGCAATCTTTGCGGCAAGATTCTCTTCGTTCTCAAGTGACTTGGTCAGCTCTCGATATATCTCATCTGCACCAATAGCGTTCGCATGTGGGTCTGGTACGACAATCCACTCCATCACCGCCATGTTGTTCAGAGTCTTAGTGCGCGCCGACCTGACATCGAGCCGCAATACATTGAGAACGCCCGAGACGATAGATAGCAGACCTGTCATATCAGGGGCAATAACTTCTAGCGAATATGCGTTTTCTTGTTCTGCGAAGATGACATTGAGTTGACCCTTAGCCGCCCGAGCAATCTGTTCTTCACTCAGAATCGGTTGGCTTTCGATTGCGCTATCCGTCAGAGAGAGCCGGCACCTTCTCACTAAATCTGCCACGAGGGATGCTTTCCAATCACTCCATGCTGCCGAGCCAGTCGCCTCACCATCGGCAATGCTGAGTGCATGAAGTAGTTCGAGGGTTCTCAAATCTGGAATGCAATCGAGCACCAGTGCAATAGTTGCCGGGTCATCGAGATCTCTGCGGGTGGCTGTTGCTGACAGCAGAAGGTGGTGCTCAATTAATTTCTGGATGACTTGTACATCTATTTCATTAAATCCCAGGCGCTGTGCGATGGGAGCAATCAATGATGCCCCACGCACAGAGTGATCCTCTTGGCCACCTTTGCCGATGTCGTGAAAGAGCGCCGTAAAGAGCAGCAAATCTGGGCGATGCACATCGCGCGTTAAGGATGCAGCAGCAACAGCGGTTTCGACCATATGACGGTCAACTGTATGGCGATGGAGCACATTGCGTTGTGGCAGTGAACGCACTCCCTTCCACTCGGGGATCCATTGCAGCAGAATCTCCTCTTGATCAAGGGCTTCGAAGAGTTCGACCATGGCTGGGCCAGCACCTATCAAAGCACTCAAATATTCGCGCGCTTCGCGCGGCCATGGATTGGGAAGTGCACCTCGTCCATCCCGTAGCAATTGTGAGTAATGTTCGAGTGAATCGAAAGCGATTGGTAATCCACGTTGGGCTGCTGTTGCTGCCGCCCGCAGGCAGATCAGCGGGTCTTCATCGATATCAATCGTACGATCAATCACAATTTCTTTGCCCTGGACACTAATGCCTTGCGCGATGACAGTGGCTCTGTTCTTTCTCAAGTAACGAGCAAAACCAACACTGGCCCGATGTGTGTACTTATGCCAGGCAAGCTGCATTAAGTAATCAACTGCCCGCGCAGAATGAGCTAAATCAGACATCATGGCATCAGCATCGTGATAGCCAAGATCTGCTGCGACTTTATCTTGTTCAGTAAAGAGCAATCGATCTTTATCGCGGTTACTGACCGAATGCAGCGATTCTCTAATTGTTGAAATCACGCCCTCTGCTCGACTGATGCGTTCCATCGGAAGATTTACTGCTCCTGAGAGATTCATCGCCCGCAGCGCTGTGATATCTCGCAATCCCCCACGGGATTCCTTAAGGTCAGGTTCGAGAAGATAGGCGAGTTCTCCGCTGCGCGTATGTCGCTCGTCCAAGGATTGGCGTAACTGATGTAAATATTGATCGCTTTCGCGCTGCCAGGCCTGTTGTGCCATCAGGTGTAAATCGGCGACGAGTTCGGAGTTGCCACATATATAGCGCGCATCAAGTAAGCCCATGACCACTTTGAGATCCTCATGAATTGCCACACGAGCTTCTGCCAGAGTTCGAACTGAATGATCGACCTTGATTTTTTTATCCCAGAGCGGATACAAGATTGTGTTCACCGCTTCACTCACTGCTTCTTGATTCACACTCGGGCTATGAACGATGACAATATCTAGATCAGATCCTGGTGCTAATTCGCCGCGTCCGAAACTTCCCACTGCGGCAATGGCAATATCTCGGTGAGATAGCGTTACTTTCGCATAGAGAGAAGAGATAAGGAGGTCGAACTCATCTGAGCGCGACCTCCTTTCTCGTGTTCCCATTGTGTAATTCTAGAGTCCGCTATGGCTCCTAGATTGCATCCGGACCGCGTTCGCCAGTGCGAACGCGCACAACCTGATCTACTGTCGTAGTCCAGACTTTTCCATCACCGATACTTCCAGTGCCGGCCGCTTTTACAATCACATCGACAATATTTGAAGCATCAGCATCATCGACGAGAACTTCCAATCGAACCTTTGGGACGAGATCGACTGTGTATTCTGCGCCGCGATAGACCTCGGTGTGACCCTTCTGTCGGCCAAAACCACTCGCCTCAGAAACGGTCATGCCAGTGATGCCGGCAGCTTGCAGGGCATCTTTTACATCATCGAGCTTAAATGGTTTAAGAATTGCGGTAATTAACTTCATAGCGCTGAACCTCCACGTGATGAGCTTGTGTATTCATATGCAGATTCTGCATGTTCTTTGAGATCGATACCTTCGACCTCAACATCTCGCTTGACTCGGAATCCAATAGTTTTCTCGATTGCATATCCGATAATCAGAGTAACAATGAACGAGTAAGCGGCGACAAGTGCCACGCCATAAGACTGCTTGACGAGCAAATCAAAGCCACCACCATAGAGAATTCCATCAACTCCGAGTGAGTTCACGGCGGATGAGCCGAAGAATCCGATAGCAAGAGATCCCCAGATTCCACCAACCAGGTGAACACCAACGACATCTAGTGAATCATCGAAGCCGAACTTGTACTTCAGGCTCACTGCCAGCGAACATAGGATTCCGGCGAAGAATCCAATGGCAACTGCCGCCCATGGTGCAACGAATGCGCACGCTGGAGTAATTGCAACCAGGCCGGCGACTGCGCCAGATGCTGCTCCTAGTGATGTGGCATGACCGTTGCGAATCTTCTCGACCAATAACCACCCAACAAGTGCGCCTGCCGTAGCAACTTGAGTATTCATAAATGCAAGTCCGGCCAAGCCATTTGCTCCCAAGGCAGATCCGGCATTAAAACCAAACCAGCCAAACCATAGAAGGCCTGCACCTAACATTACGAGTGGAAGTGAGTGTGGGCGCATTGACTCTTTCCGCCAGCCCACGCGCTTGCCCAACACAATTGCTAGCGCTAAACCGGCAGCTCCCGCATTGACGTGCACCGCCGTTCCACCTGCAAAATCTTCCAGACCTTTACCTGCTAAGAAACCTGTTCCGGTAACTGTGTCGCCGACTTTATTTCCAAAGGCGAATACCCAGTGTGCGACCGGGAAGTACACAACAGTCGACCAGATTGCAACAAAGATTGCCCACGAGATGAACTTTGTGCGATCTGCGATCGCTCCAGAGATAAGCGCCGGAGTGATAATTGCAAACATCAATTGAAATGCGGCAAAGACCAACATTGGAATTGGATAAACGCCACCATTATTTGTTAAGTCATCTACATGACTACTCAGTCCGCTCAGTGAGAAGTTTCCATACCACGGTGAATCTGCTTTATATCCAAACGCTAATTCAAATCCATAAATAACCCAGAGAATGCTGACGATTCCGATCGTGATCATCGACATCATCATCATATTGAGTACGCTCTTTGTGCGGACCATTCCGCCATAGCAAAATGCCAATCCTGGTGTCATTAACAACACCATGGCGCTGCTCATCAGCACCCAGGCGGTATCGCCACTACTTAACTCCATATCAACCTCGATCTCTAGTGATAAACCTCGCCGTTGAGATGGGAGTAAGGTCGCAAGGACGAGTTACAACGGGTGATTTTTTGAGTTAAGGTCAGGCAACGAAAAGTGGGGCTTTGTTTCGGCTATGTTTCTAATCCAAGAAGCGTTTCTAACTGAGCAACCCTTGGATATAGCTCTCTGGGTCAAATGGGCTCAAATCCGCTATCTGCTCGCCGGTCCCGATAAATTTAATCGGGATATCGAGCTCATTTTCAATAGCCAGCGCCACTCCGCCTCGGGCCGAGCCATCTAGCTTGGTCACAATAAGTCCAGTTACTTCTACCGCTTCACCAAAGAGCTTCGCTTGCCTTAGTCCGTTCTGACCCGTCGTGGCATCGAGTACGAGCAATATCTCTCTTACCGGAGCCACCTTCTCGATTACTCGCTTTACCTTTGTTAATTCGGCCATTAAATCATTTTTAGTGTGAAGTCGACCTGCGGTATCGATAAGAACATAGTCAGCGCCACCAGCTTTGCCGGCTGTGACGGCATCAAATGCCACCGCTGCTGGTTCTCCTTCAAATTTTCCGGTAATCACCTGAACACCGGTGCGATCGCCCCAGGTGCGAAGTTGATCAACTGCAGCGGCGCGAAAGGTATCTGCTGCACCCAGCAACACGCTCTTTCCTTGTTGAGTAAGAAGGTGAGCAACTTTTGCAACCGAGGTCGTCTTTCCGACTCCATTGACTCCGACAAAGAGAATCACCGCCGGCGATGCTGCCGATGTCAACGTTCGCTCCCTTTGTGAGAGATGAGAAGTAATTATCTGCGTCAACGCTGCTTGTGCGTCATCGCCCTTAATTTTTCGCGCTTGCTCCATGAGATCATCGGTCATCTTTGGACCCAGGTCAGCTGCAAGTAATTCTGATCGAAGTTCATTCCAATCAAGAGTCAATGCTGAAGATTCGCCTTTTACCTTAGCGAGCAAGCGCGTAAAGAGTCCCACCGTAAAACCTTAAGCAGTCGTTGATTCGCGCAAGCGCTGTGAAATTACTTCGGTAACACCATCACCGCGCATAGTCACACCATAAAGCGCATCAGCAATCTCCATCGTCGGCTTCTGGTGGGTGATAATGATCAGCTGAGAACTCGCGCGCAGTTCTTCAAAGATAACCAACAATCGTGCAAGGTTAACCGCATCGAGAGCTGCCTCAACTTCATCCAATACATAGAAAGGACTTGGTCGAGATTTAAAGATCGCCACGAGCATGGCAACAGCAGTCAGCGACTTCTCGCCACCGGAGAGAAGTGAGAGACGCTTAATACGCTTTCCTGGTGGACGTGCTTCAACATCTACACCCGTGTTGAGTAAATCATCTGGATTAGAAAGGAAGAGTTTTCCATCGCCACCAGGGAAGAGTCGACTGAAGATATCTTTGAAGTGCGCAGCTACTTCAGTAAAAGCCTCCATAAAGACTTCCTGAACCTTTTCGTCAACTTCCTTGATGATGTCTAGGAGATCTTTCTTTGAACGCTTGAGGTCTTCTAACTGCTCGGCTAGGAACTTTAAGCGCTCTTCCAATGCGCTGTATTCCTCGAGCGCAAGCGGATTGATTTTTCCGAGCAGGTTAAGTGAGCGTTCGGCTGAGGCCAATCGCTTGATCTGCTGATCACGGCGGTAAGGGATGAGCTCAGTTGCAACAACTTCGCCCTCATCAGTTTCAATAAATGTCGGCACATCTTTATCAGGTCCGTATTCAGATATCAGAGTTGGAATATCGATTCCGAGTTCCTCAACTGCCTTGGTCTCAAGCCCTTCAATGCGCATACGTTGTTCTGCGCGTGCAATCTCATCGCGGTGAACACTTGTTGTGAGTTGTTCGAGCTCACCGGTGAGTTCGCGACCACGCGTACGTACCGTCAAAGTTTCGCTATCGCGTGAGTTGCGTGATGCCTCTAGACGAGAACGTTCGGTAGCACCTTGAGCGATGGAACGCTCGAGATGAATGAGAACTTCATAAGCGGCCTCTGCAATTGCCTGCGAGATAATTGCACCGCGGGCACGGGCACCGCGTCTGGCAACTGCTCGTTCTGAAGCTTCACGTTCTGCCTGAGCGGAATTCATTAAGGAGACCACCCGCGCTGCCAACGACGTTACCCGCTCTTCACTAGTGCGCAAGGCAAGACGTGACTCCATTTGAGCGGTGCGCGCATGTGAGACCGCTTCGCGCAAAGATTCTGATCTTGATCGATCTGGCTCGGCTATTTCTCCGTGTTTACCTAATTGTGTTTGTGCAATTGCGAGTTCACTTTCATCGCGGGTCTTCGCAGTTGTTGCCTCAGCGATTGCCTGTGAAAGTCTCTCAACTTCAGCAGCGGCAGATTTCATATTCTGGCCAGAGACTGCAAGCTGCTCAGTGAGTGCGGCAATTCGCGCATCAGACTCATTGAGCTGGGCAAGAGCCACATCAAAGGTGCTCTGCTTGCCTTCGACTTCTCTGGCAGCGGTTGAAATTTCAAATTTGAATCGCTCGCTGGTTTGTGT